>Ga0213922_1000351_pt1 | contig 24896 bp, 21 predicted proteins | sample McNCre2917MG_FD_165060 | JGI IMG/M metagenome (GOLD analysis project Ga0213922, IMG submission 165060) | Freshwater microbial communities from McNutts Creek, Athens, Georgia, United States - 29-17 MG | ecosystem: Environmental > Aquatic > Freshwater > Creek | place: USA: Georgia | collected... | reverse complement strand
CCACAACAAAGACGAAGACTATTGGAAGGGGATTGGAACTATCAACAAGAATCAGATAGTCTATTTGACTTTGATAGTATATCAGAAAGTGTATTCAAGAATGTTCCACAAGGAACGGACAAGAAGTATTTATCATTAGACGTATCAAGGTTTGGTAGTGATAGGTCCGTAGTAACGATTTGGGTGGGTAATACGGTCACAGAAATACTTGTCTATACCAAACTATCAACTACAGAATTATCGTCCGAAATAAAGACTTTAATACAGAAATACGGGATACATATTAATAATGTAATTGTGGATAGTGATGGCGTTGGAGGCGGTGTAGCGGATCAGTTAAAAGGATGTGTAAACTTTGTGAATAATTCCAAAGCGTTACATGACCAAAACTTCATCAATCTAAAATCTCAGTGTTATGTAAAACTATCTGAGATGTTTAAGGAAGGGAAGATAAGTTTAAACATATTGGACCCAACCATAGTAGATGACTTGACACAGGAATTATTAAGTGTTAAATTAAAAGACATAGATAAAGACAATAAAGTAGCAGTACAATCGAAAGATGAGATGAAAAAGATATTGGGTAAATCACCTGACTTATCGGATAGTCTTATGATGAAGATGTATTGGGAACTAAAAAATTTAAAATCAACAGGGCGTTACGCAATAGCCTTTGCATAAAATTATGGCAGTAGTAGAATTTAGTTTAAACGGTAAGGATTATGAATTACCTGATTATATATCAATTGGTGATTACGTTAAGATTTTTAAAATAAAAGATTTGTTTGAGGATGAGTATATGAAAGCAAAGGTGGTTAATCTAATTTCAGATTGTCCTATGGAAACATTATTGGAAGCGGAGAATCACAAAGTAGATTTCTTAGCCACATCAATCTTCGCCATGGTCCCAAGACCACCATACACATTCACAGATAGATTTAAATTGGATGGTGTTGAATATGGTTACTTACCATCATACAAAGAAATTACATTTGCAGAGTTTGTGGATTTGGATACTTTGTTGACAAAGAAACCAGAAGAGGTGATGGATTATCTACATATTATCACCGCCATAATGTATAGACCAATCGTAAGTGAAAAGTCTAAACACAATTATAAGATTGAAAAGTACAATCAAGACACATTAAATGATAGGGCGGAACTCTTCAAATCCAAACTTGATATTAGGTTCGCGTTAGGTGGACAGTTTTTTTTTATCAACTTCGGAAAGAGGTACTCGACTTATACCCAACTATCTTTGAAGAATCGGATAATGAAGGAATGGGAGAGTCTGAAGTTCATAGCAAGGAATTGGAAAACCCTATGGAAGTTAGCTTTGAAAAAAGATTCGGATGGTACGTTGTTATTAATAAAGTTACAGGAAACCGAATTGAAACACACAATGAAATCTTTAGTAAAAAAATCCTCGAAGTAATGAATCAACTGGTTTATCTGGTTGAGTATGACAAAGAACAGGAAAGACTTCATAAAAAAGCAATGAGAGGATTTTAATTTCAGCGCACAATTTCGAAATTTCTATATTTAATAATAAGGATATGTTAGACTATAAACAACTCGTAACTTATTTTAGTAGTATTGCTTACCACCATGAACAGATTAAATCGTTTGGGGTGGGAGATTTTACGCAACTTACTAACGATATAGATACAAAAAAGGAACCGAAGTACACCAGATTGTACCTATTACCTCAAAATGTTGAATTTAATCAAAACCACATACATTATAACTTCGCAGTTATGGTTTATGATAAGGTTGAAGATGATTTAACAAACTTAGATGAGGTATTAAGTGATACATTAGAAATAATTCAAGACGTTTGGACCGTATTTTGGCAGTCTTATACCTCACAACAAGGGGATTTTTCCAAGATAATAGTAGGTGATTGGGAACCAGATTGTCATCCATTCACTGAAAGATTTGAAACAGTATTAGGTGGATGGACGATGCACATTAAAATGTCCGCACCATTCGACTATAACTCATGTGATTTACCAATTACACCAGGTTTTAACTTCCCTCAAGACGAAAGTTTTTCAAGTTATTATCAAATATTACAAGATTGGAGGGCGTTTGCACAAGCACATAGACAACTTAGAAGTTTTGGATTCGGTGACATGTATCAGTTAACTAACGATATTGAATCGAAGGTTGAACCGAAGTACCCGAGAATCTATTTTACACCAGAAAAAAGTAGATTAAATCCAAATCATATGCATATAACTTGGAAGGTTACAGTATGTGATAAGATAGAAGAAGATTATTCAAATCAAATAGATGTATTATCGGATTGTTTGGAAATCTGTAAAGACTTTTATTCAAAAGCTTATTTATCTGATTACGAAGTTGAATGGGATGCAAATCTTGAACCTTGGTTAGAAGAAACAGAGTCAGTATTAGCAGGTTGGACGTTTACCATATCTATTCAACAGAAATTTGATTATAACCGATGTGTATTACCTATGTCAAACTTCTCCCCTAATTTAACATGGGAAGAATTGGATGAGTTATGGCGTAAAGTAAAAGAACAGTGGGATAATGTATAAACAAAAAACAAAATTTAATATAAATGGGTCAATTAAATAATCTATACGTTAGTAGTTCATATCAAGGTCTTTTAAAAATGACTGATAGTACTAATGGATTAACCAATACTTTACAAACAGTTCAAACTGGTGATGGTGATAATTCCCCATTACAAATGAGTTTAACAGAAGTTAATATCTCAGGAAGTTTTTCTGTTAATGGAATTATTATAACTGGTGCAACATCAGGAACATCAGGTACTTCAGGACAAAATGGTTCTTCAGGAACAAGTGGAACTTCAGGTTCGTCTGGTTCAAGTGGAACAGGTTTTAATTACTTGGGTTCTTGGGATAATACCGTTTCATATAACACAAACGATGTTATAACATATAATGGACAAACATATGTATCTCTTCAAAACGGGAATTTAAATAAACAACCATCAGTTCAACCTGCTTGGTGGACCGTATTTAGTGCAGCAGGTTCTTCAGGAACAAGTGGTACATCAGGAACTTCTGGTTCGTCTGGTTCATCAGGTACCTCAGGAAGTAGTGGTAGTAGTGGAACAAGTGGGTCTTCAGGAAGTAGTGGAACGTCAGGTTCAAGTGGAAGTAATGGTTCTTCAGGTACTAGTGGGTCTTCAGGAAGTAGTGGAACGTCAGGTTCTAATGGTTCTAGTGGTTCATCAGGTACTAGTGGAAGTAGTGGTTCGTCAGGTACGAGTGGGACATCAGGAAGTTCTGGTACATCTGGAACTAGTGGTGGAACAGGTTCTTCAGGTACAAGTGGTACGTCAGGAACCAGTGGTGATTCAATCTTTGCTTTAACAGGTTCAGTTTGGAACACAACAAGGGATATTGGTGTAACTGGTTCTGTATATGTTGATGGCAATTTATATAACTTATCATTAAATACATCGGTTCAACCATCAACTTATTTAACAAGTTCACAAGCGGGACAAGTTAATATTATTAAAGGTTGGAATGAAAACCCAACAGCAGGTGGTGCAGGTGCTTTATTAGCAAACTATACAGGTTCATTAAGAATTACTGGTAGTAATAACATCGTATCTATGCCTCAAATTAGGGCCACAGGTGTAGGTGGTGGTGCCGATATGACAGGATATATTTCAGGTTCAGATAATACAATTGCGTCAAACGCTTCAGGTATATATTTGAATACAGGTTCATTATTATTTCCAAAATTAACAAACAATTTTGTTGGTGCAAACTCAGCAATCTTAATGAACTTCACCACATCCTCTTTAACGGCAGGTCATCCTAATATAACAAATAATACGTTATATGCAGGTAATATTACTATCAATAGTAATAGTGGTTCAATTGCAAACATATCAGCAAATTTATTAAATGGAGGTGGTATTACATCAACACAAAATTTTGTAACAAATAATAAACCATCATTTTCAACTAATTTAATAGGGGGATCAATTACTGTGAACCATATTAGTAGTTCTGTATCACTTAATACAAACTGGACTAATTCACCATTAACTATTAATAACCATATGAGTGGTTCTGGTTTATCAATTGGAAACTCAGTAAACTTTAATAACAATTTAATTGTTGGTGGTAATAGTGCTACAGGACCTGTTATTTATATTTCTGGTTCACAAAATAGTGGTGCTGCCAGAGCGTTTGTTAATAACTTATTAGGTGGTAATAACTTAGTTGTATCATCATCATTCGTTTCTTCATCAAACGCAAACTTGGTGTCAACAATTGTTTATGGTAGTAGTTTAGCAGTTTCTGGTTCACATACGTCAACTACAACAGGTGGTTCGGCTTTCTTTGGTAGATTTAACGCAACGGGTTCTAATCAGGAAGATGCCCAATCAGTAGTGTTTGCGGTGGGAACAGGTACAGCAGCAGGTTCAAGAAGAACAGGTTTATTAATTGATTCAGGTTCAAATTTAACTATATCAGGTTCATTAAATCAAAGTGGTTCTTTAGTTGATATAAAATCACCAAACGTTTATCTATCAAGTTCAGTAAACATAAGTGGTTCATTAAATGTAAATGGTAATCAAAATATATCAGGTTCATTAATTGTATCAGGTAACTATGTTGCAACTGTATTAACTGCGGATGGAACTATCAATTCAAGAAGATTACATTTTAGTTCTAATCCATTTAATACAAACCCATCATCAAATTTAGGTGCAATAAGATTAAATGGTAATAATGATACATTCCAAATTACCAATTATGATACTGCGCAAATTACCACACAGTCATATATTGATATGAATGTTAATACAGGTAGTTTAACATCATATACACAAATTGGTGCAAAATATGCGGGAACTGATACATTTGTTAAAACATCTAATGTAAATGGTACAACAACTGTTGAAATATCTGGTAGTTTAGTTAAAGTAACTGGTAATACAACTTTAACAGGTTCATTAGCCGTTACAGGTAATATATCATTCGCATCAGGTTCAGATAAAACTATGGGAACATTTGTTCTTAATGGTGGAAACCCTGGTACGGCAACTGTATCAAATAGTTTAGTAACAGCAAATAGTTTAATATTCTTAACAAAACAAACAAACGCAAATAGTGGTAACGGAACAGTAAGTGTAACATCAAAAGGAACAGGAACATTTAGTGTAACATCAAACCATAACGGAGACGCAGATACTGTAGCTTACTTAATTATAAACCCATCATAATATGGATTTAGACGCTTTATCACCTATTATTGAAGAAATTGTAAAAAAAAGTTTATCAGACAAAGTCTATATCTATGGACGTTATCAGAAAGATAAAACAAATAGAGTGGCGTCTGGTACTTTACGTAATAGTGTTAAAGCAAAAGTTCAACCAAATAAACAAGGAATACAAGTAATTCAATTACAGGCGTTAGGTAAACCTATGATTAATACATACGCATATTGGTTGATTAATGATAGAGGACCAGGGAATGTAGCAAAAGGTGTAATTGAAGAATGGATTATGAATAAAAAGAGTTTTAGGATAAGGGATATGAAGACAGGTCAATACCTTCCTAAAAACGAAAAAAATATAAAAAGAGTTGCTTACGTTATTAGACGTAGCATGAAAGCGTTTGGGTTCTACAATCAACCAAAAAATTTTTGGGAAATATCGGTAGATAAAATTTTTAATGATCCAAGAATAACACAGATACTTTTTGATGCAGGATATGAAACATTAGAAAAAGGATATGAGGATTTAATAAAATCAATAGAAGGAATATAATATGACAACATTTGGATATCAATCGTTATATAGTAACGGATTAAATAGTAACACACAACTACGTAGAAGTACAGACATGGTTTACCAAAGAGGTGGAACATATGAAGTAGTATTAACTGGTGATACATATGTGTCATCAATGAGACTTAATGTGGATTTATACAAAGAGGAAGATGTGGTTGGACGTATGTCTGTTATTCCATATAATGTTTCACAAAGTGGTGCAACATTCACATACAGATTCAACATAAGACCATATGATTATATGTCGAATTATGTTAAAGCCCAACATTACGAATATTATTGGTTAAACGATTTCTATTCAACTACAGAACAAATCAACTGGAATAATCCATATCCGAATTCAGTTCAAGTAAGTTTTAGATATGGTTACACATACATTAGTGGTAATACAACTGTTAATGAATATGTGACCATTCCAACCAATCAATATTTCCATTACACAGATATTCCTGAATGTATTAATGATACGTCATTTGTACCATCAGGATTTACAAATACTGGTGATAAGTTTGATTATGTTGGTGGTATATTTCAATTTGATGAAAGATTTTATTTACCAAACTACGACCAAGAAGTTGGAACAGTTGTTGGTACAGGAATGACAATCAACACAGTTGACATATACAGAAGATTATCACCGATGTCACAATTTTTAATGGATTATCCATCGGTTCCAGAACAATCAGAAACATCAAGATTTTTAACGGAAGCCCCAAGGATTCAATATGTACAATCTGACGATAATTACGTATTATATTATTTAAACGGACAAACAGGGGATAGACAAGTGATTGAAGCAGATTATGCGGTCTTTGAATTTTATGATGAGAACAATAATCAAATAGATTATTTTGACCAACAATTAAATTTTGTAAACACAACATACGCTTCACCAACAGGATATACGGATACATTACAGATATTCAGTTTACCATGTGGTCCATCAGATGTTTCAAATATATTTGCAACAATTGATTGGAGTACAGTAGCATACTACAGAGTACAATTATTCTATTCATTCCCAACATGGAGTGAATCAAGAAACTCAGTTGGACCTGTAGGACCAGTATCTGAAGCGTTCTACTTCTATTTGTACGATAACTGTTTACCTGAAAATACAAGAGTAGTGTGGTTGAATAGTAGAGGAGGATATGATTATTATACTTTCCAATCTTATAAACAAGAAACAAGTAAAATATCAACTCAATCGTATGACAGTAGATATTATGCAACTGATTTACAAACACCTGACAGAGATTGGGGTCGTTCAGTTAAAACATTTGCAACAGATGTGAACCAAGAAATCGTTTTAGAAACAGATTATATCAATATACCTGTGTCTGATTGGTTACAAGGATTATTTACATCACCACAAGTTTATATAATGAAACCAGATTTCGTATCACCATTAGATAAACAAAACAAAGTCTACAAAGACTTAAGACCATACCAAGTTATTTCAACAGAGGTTGATACGTTAACTAAAAAACATAAAAAGTTGAACAAATATAGAATAACATTAAAGTCAGCGCAGACAACTTTTGTAAATAGAGGTTTCTAATATGTCACAACAACAAACCGTACTTAGAGTACAAACAAATATACCAGGTTCAATTAGTGGTCAAACTGAATATCAAGTCTTAGACATATATTCAAGTATCCCACTATCGATTAATAAATCCTTTGCAGAATTGGGTGATATTGGAAAAAGAAATTCAGATTTTTCTGTAGGAGTTTTATTGCCAGGTTCAAAAACAAACAATTCATTTTTTGAAAGTTACTTTAATGTAGATAGTCAGTCATTATATTTTGATCCGACTAAACGAGTTCCTTGTTGGGTTCTAATCAACGATGAACCTTTCTTTACAGGATTCATGAAGTTGAATAAAGTTAACGTCTTAAACTCAAAGATTGAGTACGATGTGACTTTGTTTTCAACTGTCGCAGACTTGTATGGTACGATGGGTAACAATTTATTAAAAGATTTACCTTTCGAAGGAATAAATGGTGAATTAGTTTTCAATCATACTTTTAATTTAAATAACGTAACAAGTGGATTTGATTATACCAACTTTTCATTATCGGGTGAAACACCTAATATGTACTTTTACCCAATTGTACATAATGGATACAATTATACAGGGGATACAGTTAATTTCAGTGGTGGTACTATTGTAGAAAGAAGTAGATTATTTACTTCAACATCACCATTAGGTTCTTATGCTTCATTATCAGCAGCATATTCCGCAGGTGTTCAACAATATAGATTAAACTCACCAACACAAGGACCATATGACAACCAATTAAAACCTGGTTTAAGTATGTGGGGTTTATTACAATTAATGTTTAAAAGTTATGGATATAGAATCACATCTGATTTCTTTAATACTCCATGGATGAAAACATTATATCTATATGGATTTTATAGTTCAGATAATACAAAATTTTCATGGACCATATATGAAATTCCTGTTTTACCACCAGAAGGTGTTGAAATTATATTTGTTCAAGATGGAAGTAAAGCTTATGCAGTTGTTTGTAAATTAGGAACAGGTGTTCCATGTTATTGTTCAACAGATATTAATGTTTCATTTGAAATATATGACCCGTATGGTGAATATTATTATTATCAAGACGAAGTAATTCCATCAGGTATATCTGGTAAAACATTAACTGATACATACGATGTTGTTGGTGGTACTGCAGATGTAACAGTATCGCCAGGTCCTTTAAGTTACCTACCAAAACCAGTTGGAAGTAGTGTTCAATTCGTTGATGGTGACTTTGTGGATTTTAGTTTGGTTATTGATCAAAATATAAAACAGATTGATATATTATCATCAATTGCAAAGAAATTTAATTTAATATTAATCCCTGATCCAAATGACCCAACCAATATCCGTATTGAACCATATGATTTCTTTATTGGAACAGGTGTGGTACATAATTGGTCAGATAAAATTAGTTTTGATAAAGGATTCACAGTTCAACCTGCGTTAGATTTTATTGAAAGTCAAATCATATTCACAGACGCAGAAGATAATGACGAAGGAAATAAGTTATTTAAAACAAATGTTAATAGAACATATGGTGTTAACAACTACTATGGTCCAACAAGTTTTAAATCAAACGAAAAAAAGATTCAAACCATATTTGGTCCTGAGTTAATTCGTCAGTGGGATACAGCAGGTACAGCCCCAAACGCCAATATAAACTTACCATTAGGTATTAATTATGTTGGTTCAAGTTCAGAACAACCTTCAGGTAACTCAACAAAAGTTACTTGGACATATAAAGGAGTTAAAACAAAACCAAAATTATTTTGGTGGTTAGGTTGTTTCAATCCATTCTTAGATATTGTGGGTGAAACATATGATGCTTCAAAAGCTTATAAAACATATTTGACTTTTATATCTAACTCATCAGGTTCAACATATAATCAATTTGACCGTATCCCTGTAATTTCACATACGATGCCGATGGGTTTATCTGACGCAGATAAGATTAATAATGATAGTCAGTGTATTTTATTTAATTCGGAATTACCTACAGATATAATTGGTGTTCAAACATTTAACACCTACACAGAAAACGACGCTTATACAACATTCTATCAAAATAGAGTGACAAATATATATAATCCAAATACCAGAGTATTGACTGGTAATTTTGATTTAAGTTATTCAGACTTAAAGAACTTTAGTCCTGAAGATTTGATTAAGATTAACGAACAATACTTTGTGGTATCAAAGATTGAAGGATTTAATCTTACCAACAGAGAATTAACTAAGGTAGAATTAATCCAATTTAACGGTGCGGTTAAACAATATCCAACAAGATACTTTATGTATGACTATTGTGATGGATTGAATGACTGTACATTTAAATTTAAAACAGATTTCACTAACCCAAGTATTTTAGATACTAATTTCGGTTGGTCAATATATTATGATCATAGTGTTGGTTCTTTAGTTGGACAAACTACAGGATTCACTTCAACATTTAAGTATATCCAAGGAAGTACAACTGTTTATTGTCCATACAATATGTATGAAGTAGATGAAGACACTTATAATTCAACTGGTTCAGATTGGACAAACGATACGTTGAGGAATAATATTTATTCACAACCGTATGGTCCTTTCCAATTTAACATGCCAACGTTTTGGATAAGTTCTGATTCACAAAGACAAGGAACTAACTTATTTAATAATTGTGATGAGTTTTATACAACAGCAACAACTTGGGGTATAACAACAGGTTCATCTATTTACTTTGGTCAGTGTATACAAAATACACCGACTCCGACTCCTACTAAAACACCAACAGGAACACCAACTCCTACGCCTACTCAAACAATAGGTGCAACACCGACTGGTACTCCAACTCCTACACCAACAAATACGGTGACTCCTACTAATACGGGTACACCAGGTGCTACGCCAACAAATACACCAACTCCAACTCAGACACCGACACAAACAACACTTCCAATTTATACAATAAATTTAGGATTTGATGCGAGTGACCCTTATCAAGCTTGTTACAATTATGGAGTATTTGATAGGGTAACAGTTTATAGTTTAACACCATTTGCTTCATTAACAAATGGTTCAGCAATTTATAGTGATTATGGATTAACAACACCAGCAACAAATGGTAGATATTCAAATGGAACTAATTGGTGGGTATCTGTAAGTGGTTCATTATATGGTGAATCATCATGTACTCCTCCAACTCCAACCGCAACACCAACTCCATCATTACCTCCTGTAGGTGTGGGAATTTATAGTGGTGCAACATTTAGTAGTGCAGCTTTAGCTTGTGCGGATACTAACTATCCAAATGGTACGGTTTATATTGGACCTGGTGACACTTTATCTAATGGTGATATACTTTATACCAATATTGGATTAACTACGACATTTGTGGGTAATGACAACTATTATAGAATATATTTCAGTGGTAGTTTCTATGCTGCTACAATTAGTGGTGGAGGTTATGTATCGAATTTAACATTATGTAGTTCAATTACACCAACTCCAACAGTTACACCAACTCAAACACCAACTCCATCAGGTATATCATATCAATTATATACAGCGGATAGATATGAATGTGAAAGTCCAACAGGACCATGTAGTTATGTAGAAACAATCCAAATTGCAAACCCTGTAGTTATGATTGGTGGTAAGTTCTATTTTGACAATATTAATGGTTACATATTAAATGTGGCAGGTACTGGAACAGGTGGACCTTACTTATATACTGATTGTAGTGGATTGGGAACAAATAACTGTAGTTCACTTTGTGGATTGTAAAATTTGAGGTAACGAAACTGAAAAAAATATATTTAATAGTATGAGAGGTTCATTATTGGTGTCATTTTTAGATTATGATTGGTTCGGTGGTGACTATATGGATATTTTTGTTAATGGAATTTTACAGAAAAAAATATACAATAGTACGAATAAATTATATTCAGTTCCTGTTAATACTGGGGATTATATTACATTAGTTTTTAATACATTACATTCAGCTTCAGGAATTTTAAGTTTAGTTAGAAGGGATTATACAACTGATGATGTTAGTGGAAATAATGGAATTGTTGATACGTCAATAATATCAAATCAATATTTTTCAACATATAGTTTTACAATTTCAACAACATCATTATCTTATGGATATGAATATAGGGCGGATATTGATTCAATACCAGTTTCACCAACTCCAACAGTAACTCCAACAAATACAGCTACTCCAACAGTTACGCCTACTAATACACAAACTCCAACTCCGACTCAAACACCAACAAATACACAAACTCCAACTGTAACTCCTACAATTACACCAACTAATACGTTAACACCAACAAATACAACTACTCCAACTATGACTCCAACACCAACTTCATCATCACAACCTACAACATTTAATGTACATATTTCTTCAACAGGTGCGCCGTCAACCGATGAAAGACAATATTCACCTCAATTATATTATAAAACAAATAATACAGGTTCAACAGTTAATATTTTTACACCATTATCTATTCCATTTACAGGTAATACAAGTCAAACTAAAACTGTAACTTCTTATGTAACTGTCCCAAGTAATATTACAAATTTAAATATTGCAGTTGGTGATACAGATATAAATTGTGGATGTGGACCTTGTTATCATACAGGTTTTACTTATACAATATATGTTAATGGTAATTTTATAAATACATATAATGATACCGATTTAGGTAAACAAATTATATGTGGAAGTGCGTCATATGGACCTACATTAATTCCTAAATTTAATTATAATTTAAATGATATTGTTGACATATATATAAGCGATACTATAATATATCCATCAACTTATTATACATTTACTGGTTGTGGAACGGGGACTACTGCAACAAACGCTTGTTCAGATAGAACAAATAATAGAACATTATATTCAAATGTTAGTACAATTGGAATAAATAATTTTAGTATGTTTTATCCAAATAATTCTGGAGGTAGTTATTTATATTCACCTTCAAATACTGTAAAATTATATATCGCTACAAATTCAGGAAATGTTTATCAAATGGGGCGCGTATTTAGTGCGGGTGTAATAAGTAGTGGTACATGTTAATTAAATATTTAAGATTATGAGTAGAAAATATATAAAACAGATAGATAGTAAAAATTTCGTATATCCGAACTATACATTAGCGGAATATGATACGGAAATTATACATGACATTAATAATAATGGGGTTACTGGTACAATTAGTAATTTAACAGGTGTGTTTACAGGAACAACTATAACCATATCATTTGATTATACTTGGGCTTTAAATAACGCAGAACCATTTATTAACGATACAAATAATATTAATATACTATCTGTTCACATGATGGACCCATCACAAAGGTTCTATAAACCATTTGCGTTGATTGAGTATTATTCAATTGCAACAGGTAGTACAACTTATAGTGGTAGTACATCAATAACAGTTAGTCCATCAGATGTTGGATTGACAAGTTTCAGTAATGGTAACTTTAATTTTGAATTCAGATTTATTGGACACAGAAGTGTTTATCCAATATGTGCGACAGTTTCATTAACGGGACCAATACCAACTCCAAGTCCAACACCGACTCCGAGTTCAACACCATCATCACCAACCCCAACTCCTACACCGACATCTGTTGGTTCTTATACAAGTGGGGCAACAATTAACGTAACAGATCCTGGTTATATCAAATATACATCATTAACTGGTGGAACATCAACTTATGAGTTTATAAGTTCAACTGGTTCACATGTAATTAATGGAGGTGGTTGTGTTATTTGTAGTACAATATTACCAGGTTTCCCATTCGCGGATGTGGCAGCCTTTACGATAACAAACTGTGGAACAACTTGTGGTGGAATAAGTCCAACCCCAACACCAACCGTATCATCAACACCAGGTTCAAACGGATATTACATTATGCTTGATTGTCAAACATATGAAACCAAATATTCTCAGTTATTACCTGATGGAACATTTAACAGTGGTGATAGAGTAATGGGAAGTTATGGATATTATTATACAATTACAGGATTTACACCATCATACCAACCAATAACATACACAGTAACCGCAACAGGTTTCTACGGATGTCCTTAAAATACAATTAGAATATGGCAACAAAAGATATAAATTTTGATATAAAGGTTAATGGTAAACAATTAGATTTAGCTAAGATTTCGTTTAAGGACTTTGATAAGGTTATTAAACAAGCTAAGACTGATTTACAAGCCTTACCTTTAAATGACCCAAGATATAAGGTTTTATCCAATGAAATTAAGACTGCGGATAAAGCTTGGAAAGATGCAAGAAAATCTGTTCAAGGGTTTAATGATGATATAGAAGATGGTGAGGGTAAAGTAAAATCTTACAGAACCCAAATCAGAGAATTAGAAAAGGCGAATGTGGCCTTAGCAGAATCTGGTCAGAAAGCAAGTCAAGCATATAAAGATAATGAGGCGCAAATTATTTCTTTAAGAGAAAAACAAGAAGAGATGCAAAGAAGTACTCAAAAACTTGATGATGCTTTGAGTAATATTCCTGGTCCAATTGGTAAAATTGGACAATCTATGCAATCTTTAGAAAGTATAACTGGTAGTGCAAAATCTGCGATAGGTAGTTTGACAGAAATGTTTCCTGCTTTACAAAACGCAATTGTAGCGTCAGGTATTGGTGCTTTAGTATTAATATTAGGTGTTGTTGTGGCGGCAGTTATGAGGGCAGCAAAATCATTTAAACCACTTCAAGATGCGTTTGCAAGTATTGGTGATGCGGTTAGTGCTTTATTTGATGCTTTAAAACCCCTTACTGATTTCATATTAGGTGTTTTTGTTAAAGCAATTGAAGTTGTTGCGGTAGTATTAGGAAGTTTAGCCCAAGCTTTTGGTACAACCAGTAAAGGTATGGCCCAAATGTCATTAGATTTAGAAAGACAGATTAAAAAACAAGAATCATTATTAAGTGGATATGGTTCATTTTTATCCAAAAATTACACAGAATTAATAAATCTTCAATTAGATTATAACAAAAAGAAAAAAGAATTACTTGATGATGATTCTAAAACAACTGAACAAAAACAAAAAGAATTATTTAATTTACAATTAACTCAAAGGGCAGCTTTAAGAGATTTAAAAAACGCCCAAGGAAAAGAATTCAGAGATATTGATAATGAATTAGAAAATCAAAAACAAGTTGCAACAATTGCAGGATATAAAAATGAAAGGGAAGCTGCAAGGGCCAATGCGCATGAAACTGATCAAGATAGAATTAGACAAGCCGCAAGTGAAATGAAATTTTATAACGGTAGAATTGTCACTAAAATGGTACTTATAAAAGAATTAAAAAAGATTAATGCAGTTGGTAATAAAGATACAATTGAAGCGCTTGAGGCATCTATAGATGAAGAAAAGAAAAGAAGAGATTATGCAAACAAAAAAGCAATAAGTCAAAATTTATTAACAAAAGCTGAATTAAGTAAACAAGAAAAAGAATGGAACAGAGAAGATATTAAATTAATTAATCAGTTCCAACTTGATAAAATGACCGCAATTGCAGAAGGTCTTAAAGATGAAGAAGCAAAAAATCTACAAAACGCAACTATTGCAATTGCAAGATTAAAAGAACAACATAGAGTTGAACTTGATGAAATTAAACGTCAACAAGGTGAAAACTCTGAGGTTTATAGAAAGGCGAAAGAAAAACAAGCAGCTGAATTGGCCTTAGCATATGAAAACGAAAGAAAACAAGAACTTCAATATGCCGCTTGGATAATTCAACAAGAAATTGATAAGAATGATAGATTGGCCACAGAGGCAGGAAAGGCCAGTGAAGAATATTTTCAAGCAAGAAAAGATAAAATCAATTCTGAATTTGAAAAAGAAATGAAATTGGCGGATGGAAACGCAAACGCAATTGCAAACGCTAGAACAAAACAATATAAAGCAAGTCTTGATTTAGAAGTAGAAAGATTACAATCTAAAGAAAGTTTAATCCAAAAAGGATTGGATGGTGAATATGAAAATACTCAAGCCTTTTTCAACAAACAAAGAGATTTAGAAAACGCAAATTATGCAACACAACAAAAGGAATATCAACTAAATTTTGAAATGTTGGAAAACCTTAAAAAGGATCATGATAAGAAAATGGCGATGATTAACGCAAGTCAATTACAATATGCTTCTGATTACTTTACAAGAAGGGCTGACACCGAAAAGAAACATTATGGTGAAATGTTTAAAGACCTCAGATTGGCTGAGGATATGGCGTATGAAGCAAGAAAGAAAGCCGCAGGTGATAACGCCCAAGAACTTGAGTTAATTGAATTAGAACATGCCGCAAAATTAAAAGAAATTACCAACCAAGAAATTCAAGCGTATGCAAGTGTTGCAACCGCGATGGCGGATAGTTTTGCAAACGTAGCAAACGCCTTGGCCGCAGTCTATCAATTGGAAAGTGAAAATTCCAAGAAGACGATGGAGGAAAGAAAGGCGGCGTTTGAACAAAGTAAAAAGTATCAAAAGGCGGCAGCTTTATTATCGGCAGCCTCAGGTATTATTAACATATTAACTCAACCATCAACTTTACCATCACCATTTGACTGGATTGTTAAGATTGCAAACGCGGCAGCGTTAGGTATTATGACCGCAGTTCAAATTAAGAAGATTGATTCAACAGAATTTAACGGTGGTGGAGGATCAGGAAGTGGTTCAGGAAGTAGTGGTAATACATTAGGTAGAAACTATGGTGATGGTGGTTATATTGAAGGTCCAAGACATGCCCAAGGTGGTGTTCCAATTACCGCAGAAGGTGGTGAGGCGATAATGACAAGAGGTGCAGTTACGGCTTTCGCCCCGATGTTAAGTATGATGAACCAAATGGGTGGTGGAAAATCATTCGTTAATGGTATCGGAAAACCTTACTATGACAATCCAAAATCACAAAATGTTGCTGAGGAAAGCAAACCAATAATAATGAAAAGTTATGTAGTATCTAACGATATGAAAACTGAGATGGAAAAACAATCCCGTCTAAAAGATTTAAGTACACTATAATGGCAAAAAGTAAATCATCCACAGGTTCAGTAAAAATAACCTTTGGTAAAAGAAAAAGAGGAAAATATAAGAAGAGTTACGGTCCAAAATCTCAGAAACCTAAAAAGTATCTAGGTCAAGGTCGTTAAAAATATATTTATAGTTATGGTAAAGAAAGATAAAGTTTTTGAACTTAAAATACAGGAGGATGATGATATATCAGGTATTGATAGTATATCCCTTGTGGATGACCCCGCAATTGAAATCAATTGGGTTGCTTTTAACAAAGATAAAGAACATGATTTTACAATCCCTGATGGTGAAGATTTAAAATATTCCGAGTTAATCACACAGAAAGGACAATCCGAAGATGATTTAATTTCTGATGGTTGGGAAGTATTTTCAACTGAAGTTAACGGTAAAAAGAACTTTGTTTCGTCATCACCTAATGATAGTTCAATAGAAGATACTGCAGAATATTTGATTCGTTATAAGTATATCTTAAATCCTGAAGCACCAGGTGCCCCAATTAAAGAAACAACAAGAGAATTCTGTAAGGATTTGATTCTTAAGAACTATGTTTATAGAGTGGAAGATTTGGAAGCTATTACAAACGATTTAGGTTCTTCTGCTTTGGTATGGCGAGGTTCTTATAACTGTCGTCATATTTGGCAACAAATAACTTACCATCGTAAAATAGATGGGGTTGATGTAAAGATTACAAACAAAGCTTCAGTTAGAAAAGGAAGAGTTGATGGTGCAGAAAGTTTAGATGTTTTAGGTTATCCTCAACCAGATACAAGAGTTCCTGAATGGCCTTCATTTTCAAAACAAGACTATTTTGGACATAAAGTATCTTTTGACTATGATGGTACACTTTCAACAGAAGAAGGTCAGAAATTGGCTAAAAAGTTTATTGACGAGGGTGATACGGTTTATATCGTAACCGCAAGAAATAGAATGGACGCAGGTCCTGTTTATAGAGTCGCTGACTCATTAAAAATACCACATGATAGAGTTCACTTTACTGGTGGTAAATCAAAATTCCCAATCTTAAAAGAATTGGGCATACAAAAACATTATGATAACAATCCAGATGTTATTGACGAAATTAAAAAATCGTCTCAGACAATTCAAGGTATCAAATTTGACTATAACGTTGGTTCTATTGGGGGATATGTTGATCCAGGTATTAAGAAGAAAAAGAAAGGATTCGAAAAAAGTTTAGAAGATTCTGTTCTATTCAGTTACTTATATCCTCAACAATTTGCTGATAGTTACTCAGATTATCCTGATTCAGTTAAGAACAACGCAAAGGCGGTATTGAAATATGTAGAAGAAAACGGATGGGGTTCTTGTGGAACTGAGGTTGGAAAGGTTAGGGCTAATCAATTGGCTAACGGTGAATCAATATCTTTGGATACGGTAAAACGTATGTACAGTTATCTATCTCGTCATGAAGTTGATTTAGAAAGTTCAAAAGGATATGGTGACGGATGTGGTAAATTGATGTATGATAGTTGGGGAGGAAAGTCTGCTTTAAGTTGGGCTGAATCCAAAATTAATCAAGCTGAAAAGATGTCAACACAAAAGTTCGCAATTGACTCAGAAGAAAAAAGAATCATATTGGGACCTGCCATGATACCAGATTTAAACATCTTCAGAAGGGATGCTTTAGGAAATCCTTATTATGTATTTTTCAGTTCTGAAACAATTCGTATGATTGCTGAAAAGTATATGAAAAACAAGTTTATAGATAACAACGATCAGATGCATGATGGTAAAGCTGTCAAAGACGTATATGTTATTGAGTCTTGGATTAAGGAAGATGAGAACGATAAATCTGTAAAATATGGTTATGGTGAATTACCTGTAGGAACTTGGTTTGTATCGATGAAGGTAAACAATCCTGATATATGGGCTAAAGTAAAAGAAGGTATGTTAAACGGATTTTCGGTGAGTGGATTCTTTGAAGAAGTTAAATCTTTCACCAAAGAAGAAATGTTCTTATATAAAGTTGCTGAGATATTGAAAAATACAAAAGACTAAAAAAGGGTCCCAAATGGGACCCCTTTAATTTAAATAAATTCAAATTTTTTAACCATATCTAACTCTCTTTCAGATGCGGTTAGACAAGGTAATTTCATCCATATTTCATCTCTCATATAATCCATTACAATCATATCCATATCTTCACCAAAAGTACTACAATATGGTTCGGCACCATAACAATCAGGTGTCCAACCAAAAGTATCATATCTACCTGTACTTTTTTCTGTTACTAATACTTTAATAACAACTTCATTTTTTGTAGCTTCAAGTTTTAAAAGTGCTACATCATAATTCTTTTTAAATGTTTTAATCGTCATAACTGTTTTTGTTCAGATACGCTGTCCACCGATTTGTTTCCACAAAGTTACAAAGAATATTTCAAACCACCAAATTTTTTTTAAAAAAAGTTATCCACATTATTTTGGGTAGGATTGGCAATAATCATATATAATTATATTTATGTATAGAAATAAAAATAAAAATTTAATCAAAATTATGTCAAATTCTAAAAACGCAATATCTGAAATTAAGAAATTGATGACTCAATTTGGATTTTTGACTGAAGAAACCCCTTTACATTCTTTTAAATTACAGGATAATACCATTCTTCAAACTGCAAAGTTAGAAGCTGGTAATTCTATTTTTAAGATTAACGAAGCTTTTGAACAAGTGGCTTTGGAAGACGGAAAATTCAGTTTAGTTGAACACTTTGAAATTGAAGTGAAAGACGGAAAAATTGAATCAGTAAAAGAAATTTTTGTAGATGCAAAATTAGTAGATGGTACGGTGGTTAAAGTTGAAGGAGATTCATTAGTTGAAGGTGCTAAAGTTGTTGTTGTTCAAGACGACGCTGAAATACCTGCACCAGATGGAGTTCATGAACTTGAAGACGGTACTAAAATTGAAACTAAGGACGGTATTATTGCTAAGATTGAAGAGGTTGTAGACGATGTTGAAGACGGTGAAGTACCTGAATCACCAGAAGCTGAAAAACCTTTAGAACCATCCATCGCTATGGATGCTGAGTTTATGCAATTAGTTCAAGATTTCATTCACAAAGTAGGACAAAAAATGTCTGAAATGGAAGAACAAATGTCTAAATTGAACAGTGAATTTAGTTCATTCAAAAAAGAACCTGCAGCAAGAAAAGTGGCTGACGGTAAAACTGAAAACTTTAATAAACTAAATAATCTTGATGATGTTGATGCTAAAATTGCAAACATTATGTCATTAAGAAAAACATTAAAATAATTAAAAAAATTACATTATGAAAATTATGTCAAAACAAGAATTTTCTTACAACGTATCAAGTATTGGTGGTTACACTGATCAAGTTGGAGGAGAATTACTTTCAAAAGCGTTAATTGGTGCTACAACTCCAAAATACGTAAATGTACGTTTAGGTATCAAAGGAACTCAAGCGTTGAACTTATTAAATTCAACTGCATACTTCCAAGATGGTACTTGTGGATGGGACCCATCTGGTACAACAACTTTCTCTCAGACTAACATTACAACTTGTCCTGAGAAGTATAACGAAGCTTTATGTTACAAAGATTTGTATGATACATACCAATCAATGTTAATGGCACCAGGTCAAACATCTGAAACGGTACCGTTCGAACAACAAATAATGGATCTTAAAGTAAAACAAATCCAACAAAGAATTGAACAACAATTATGGCAGTCAACAACTGGTACTTCTTGTTTCAACGGATTCAAAACTTTAATTTCAACTGGTACAACTGGTGTTGCTAACTCAAGTGGTACAACATTTAGTTCATCTGCAACTTATGGTCAAGCAGGTAACCCAATCACAGAAGTTGATAAATTAATCAACGTATTAGATGACAACGCAATGAGTCGCGAAGATTTAGTTGTGTTTATGTCTTATGCAAACTTCAGATTGTATGTACAAGCTTTAACCAGAGCAAACTTCTTTGCAAACTACGTAGGTGGTACTGATATCACTGCAATGATGGAAGCAACTCATCCAAACACTAACGTTAAAATCGTTCCTACTATTGGTTTGAATGGTTCTAATCAAGTAGTAATTGGACCAAGAGAATATATGGTTGTAGGTTTTGACTTATTGTCTGACCATGAAGCGTTAAAAGCTTGGTATAGTGTTGACTTCGATGAATTAAGATTCCGCGCGAACTATAACTACGGAGTTACAATTGCAACTTTCGGTTCAACTGCATACTTTGCAACTAACAACTTAGCTTAATTTTATTAAGTATTATACACAAAAAACTGGTGGGTGAAAGTCCCACCAAATTTTAAAATAAACTAAAAAAAAAATTATACATATATGTCATGTTTCATTAGTTCAGGAGTAGCTTTAGGTTGTTCAGACGGAATTGGTGGTATTAAAAAAATATATATCGTTGGTGGTGGTGGTTCTGTAACAGGATACACTTATGATGCTGATGGTGCAATCACAGGTGCAACATCAACAACTGGTACAACTTTATATGGCTTTGAGTTGAAGAGAAATACTTCAAGCTTAGCACAAAATACTACTAAAAACTTCGAAAATGGTTCAATCTATTGGGAACAAGTTTTAACCGCTATTCTTTACAAATACGACCAAGATAAGAGAAACCAGTTAAAGGTTTTAGGTCAAAACGATAAATTACAGATTGTTGCAATTGACCAAAATGACGTTCAATATTTATTGGGTCAGGTTAATGGTATGTACTTAAGTGGAGGTTCTGCTGGTACAGGTACTGCATACGGTGATAGAAATGGCTTCGAGTTACAATTCTCAGGCCAGGAAAGTTCACCTGCAAACGTAATTGAAGGTGCTTTAGCGTCAGTATTTACGGGTGCTTCTATCGTTGGATAATAGAATCGTAAGTCTTAAAAGGACTGAATTTATATATCTAAATGAAAAAGAGAGGGATTATTCCCTCTTTTTTTATTATATCCCAATTCAAAACGAGAAATTATATATTTATGAATAGAAGAATATTATGTTATACTTAGAAAAATCACAAGAAAATACTTTAGTTCTTAATATTAATAACAATTCAAGAAGTACATTCAATACTTATGTGTTGGAATTTACCCATGTTATGAGTAAGGAAACTAAAACTTATACTATTGATTTAAACAATCCTTTAGTGTATTTTCAAAACATCAGATATTGTACTATCAAATTAGATTTAACGACAGATGATTTAAACTATTTGGGACAATATCAACTAATCATTTACGGAGACGGGACAGAAAGAATATTCACAGGTATGGTTGTGTTAGAAGGAACGGAGGAAAGTCATCCATTCACAGAATATATTTCAAATAACGAAGTAAATGAAAACTATATCTATATACAAGATTAATTATGAGTGAGAATTTAAAACCACAATTCAGAAGTATAAAATTTGATAAGGCGTCAGTTCCAGTATTTTCAGAAGTACTTTTACGATATCCTTATGTGTTTTATGGTGAGAACAATTTGTTACCTCAATACTTTATTGAATTGTTTGACAACTGTGCAATCCATAAATCAGTGATAATGTCCAAAGTAAATCAGATTATGGGTGATGGTGTTGTATCATTAAACAATCCTATGGCCACAGTTAATTTGATTAATCCATCAGAAAATGTTGAAGAGGTAATGAGAAAATGTGCTTTGGATTATATGTTATTTGGTGGATTTGCGTTAGAAATAATCAAAACAAAAGACGGTAAAGGTATTGCTGAAATCTATCATATAGACTTTTCAAGAGTACGTAGTGGTAAATTAAATGATGAAGACAAGGTAGAAACTTATTATTACTGTCCTGATTGGAAGTATGTTAAGAAATATCCACCAGTTGAAATCAAGGCCTTTAATATGAATGAAAAGGACCCACATCAGATTTACTATTATAAGAATTATATTCCTTCGATGTCTTACTATCCAATTCCTGACTGGTCTGCAGGTCAACGCGCAATTGAAATTGATGTTGAAATGAAGAATTTCCACATGAATAACTTACGTTCAGGAATGGTTCCAAGCCTCTGGATAAATTATAACAATGGAATTCCTGGCGAGGAAGAACAAAGAACATTAGTAAGGGCGTTAGAAGAACAATATTCAGGTTCTGACAACGCAGGTAGGGCGGTAATATCTTTCAACGAAAGTAAAGAATTGGCCCCTGAAATTACTCAAATTCCTCGTAACGATAACGACAATTATTATCAAGCTTTAAATGACGATATAACAAGAAATATATTGTCTGCCCACAGAGTTTCTTCTGCTGAACTATTTGGTATTGCAACCGCAGGTAAATTAGGTGGTGCTGACGAGATTACAGAACATTCTGAATATTTCCGTAAGATGGTTATTATGCCATATCAAAATCAGATGATTCCAGTCTTTAATAAATTGGTAAGTCTTAAATTTGAAAAACCAACAACATTTGAAATTAAACCATTAAGTCTATTCTTAACAGGTGATGTCAAAGAAAATCCAACAGTGGATGATAAACCAGTAACTCCAACATTAGTTTAATATGGGTGTATTATTAATATCAGAGGTAAAACTGAAAAATTTTACCAATATCAATAAAAACGTAGATATGGATGTTCTTAAAGCTGAAGTACAGATAGCCCAAGATTTGGACCTCCAAACTATTATTGGTACTAAGTTCTATAATCATTTGTTATCACAAGTATCATCAACTGGTAATACATTCAATTCACAAGAAAAGACTTTGGTGGATGATTACATCCAACCATATTTGATTCAACAAGCATACTTCAGGGCTATGCCTGCAATAATGTACAGATCGATGAACAGGTCAATTGTCCAAGGGACTATGGAATCTGCAGAACCAGTATCTGTGGAAACATTTAAGTACCTTAGAAATATTCAGAAACAAACTGCAGACTTTTATATGACTCGTTTACAAGATTATCTATTAATCGGTAAAGGTGCAAACGTATTCCCTGATTATGTAACTCAATCTACAAGAGACGGTATGATTCCTGATAGAAGTCAGAAATATCAAAATGGTATTGCTTTAACTCATACTTCTCGTAAAGGTTATAGTATGAAAGATGTTAATAAAGGATTCAATAAATATTCTGAATTAATGAATGAAAACCCTCCATGTGCCGATTGTTACTAAAATGTGTCATGATTGTTCTTGATTAATTAAAAAAAGTTTCTTATATTTTAATATGAGAAACAAACAAATAGAACCAAAGTATAATAGGTTGACTTTGGTGGAAGAATTAGAACCTATAAGATATGTAAAATCAACACAAAGAATATTTTTGTGTGAATGTGAATGTGGAAATAAGAAGGTTGTAATGTTACAACATCTTAAATCAGGGAAAATTAAAAGTTGTGGATGTTATAATGTTGAAGTTGCATCAAAAAGATTTAGTGACTTAAACACAGAACATAATAATTATTATCATCCATTATGGTCAATATACTATAATATGAAACGTAGATGTTACCAAACACATAGAAAAGATTATCCACTATATGGTGGACGAGGAATAAAGGTTGAAGATGTTTGGTTAGGTGATGAAGGATTTAATAATTTTGTAAAAGATATGGGTTTAAAACCTAATAAATTTTATAGTATAGATAGGATAGATGTGAATAAAAATTATGGACCTGATAACTGTAAATGGTCAACACCAAAGGAACAGGCAAATAATAGAAGAAACAAAATATGAACACAGAATTAATTTTAATCGTATCAAATATATTAACAGGAATCGCAGCATGGTTTGTTGGTAAAAAAAAGACCGATGCGGAGACTGACAATCAAGTACTTAAAAATCTTGAATTGTCAATTGGGATATATGTAAAAATTATTGAGGATTTAAAATCTGAAATACATGAATTAAACATAAAAGTTCAAGACCTTGAAAAGAAGGTGGAAGACTTAATGAACGAAAATCGCAAGTTGAAGAAATATAATGGACTTTAATTTGTATATTTGTGATATGAGAAAAGATTTAAAAGAAAGAATAGGAATTAAAAATCCTGCCTATAAACATGGATTAAGTCATACAAAATTATATAGTGTATGGCGTGAAATGAAATATAGATGTTCAAATCCTAATAATAAAAAATATCCATATTATGGTGGACGAGGAATATATGTTTGTGATAAATGGATGTTACCTAATGGTCAGGGATTTTTAAATTTTATAAATGATATGGGACCAAGACCTGAAAAATATTCAATAGAAAGAATTGATAATAATGGACCATATTCACCTGAAAATTGTAAATGGGCATCAATTGAAGAACAAAGTAAAAATAAAAGAAATTCTAAAAACTATATGACTATTGAAGAAAAAAAAGAATCACAAAGAAAATATGGTAGGGAATATTATTATAAAAGAAAACTAAAAAATTACAAAGGATTATAATATGGCGACACCATCAGAATTTATATCGGTATTACACCAAGCAAAGACTCAAGGTCA
>Ga0213922_1000347_pt1 | contig 24976 bp, 43 predicted proteins | sample McNCre2917MG_FD_165060 | JGI IMG/M metagenome (GOLD analysis project Ga0213922, IMG submission 165060) | Freshwater microbial communities from McNutts Creek, Athens, Georgia, United States - 29-17 MG | ecosystem: Environmental > Aquatic > Freshwater > Creek | place: USA: Georgia | collected... | reverse complement strand
TGGCGTGGTAGCAGGCGGAAACAAGCCCGGCCTTTTTGCTGTCGTAGAAGTTGGTGCCGAACTCATTAATCACAGTGGCGGCATAAGGGTTGCCGCTGTTGAGTAGGATGGCCGAAGCATACCCCAGTACGATATACCGCACCGTCTCCGGTTCTTCTTCGCAGGTCTTGAGAAGTGCCGCAATTGCCTTCCAGTTTGTTTTGCTATCAAACAAGGCCCGGGCAATAGCAATGCCCTCCTGTTTGTGGTCGAACCGCTCCACGGCGGCCATTCGCTGGGCCTCCGGAAACATGGCCACCTGCTCGAGCATGACCATCGCCTTGCGGGCCCCGCCTTCTGCCACCTCTACGATTTTCTCTAATACCGGGGTATCTACGTCCAACCCCTCGGTGGTGCAGGTTTCCCGCAACAAACCCATCATCTCGTTGGCCTGCACCAAACCCAATTTCACCTCGGTGCAGCGGCTGCGAATGGTAGGCAACAACTTTGCCGGGTCTGTAGTGGCCAACATAAAATAGACATGTTTGGGCGTATCTTCCAACATTTTAAGGAAGCTGCTCTGTGCATCCTTCGTGAGTTGGTGGGCCTCGTCGATGAGCCACACATGGCACCGGCCACTAAGCGGCGCGACGTACATGCGTTGACGGATGTCACGGATTGAGTCAATGCCACGAAAGTCGGCCGAATTAATCTCGTAAAACCCGGCGTCGTGGCAGCCAATCTTACGACGTAGGATGCGGGCCAGGGTGGTCTTGCCGCACCCGCTGGGGCCGCAAAACAATAGGGCGTGCGGTACATTGCGGTCCCGCACCATAGCCCCCAATAGGGCCACCGCCGCCGGCTGGCCACGCACCTCGCTCCAATCGGCAGGGCGTAGTTTTTTGTACAACTCTTGGGCCGGTACGGTTGCCGTTGGTTTTTGGGCGGGGGGCATGTTTATCGTCCCTTCTTTTCTTTCATGTTCTTGATTAGTTTCTCCAATGCGGCCTCCGCCGTCTTGCCCCGGTACACCGCCGCCCGTGTGTATTGCCACGCCTCCCAGAAACCTCTTTCGTAGGCCAGTCCCATCCCAAACCCGCACTTCTCCGATGCTGTGTTTAACAACTCCGCAAGTGTCTTCTTGGCTGGCATTGGGCGGTCCCTGTGTGAGGCAGTTATCGTGGGCGTGTGGGAGAAATCCTAGCCATTCTTGCAGCAACCCGCATTTATATTCTTGGAATGGTGGGTAGCAGTCGTGCCGGGTCCGCTGCCGCAGGTGTGGGCAACCGGTGCAAAAGGCTATCTTGCGGATGCCGGCCATCCTTCAATTTCCACGATAGGTTGGATCATGCGGCGTACCGCATCCTTTGGTATTTCGGTGATGGCGGACGCAACATAATCGGTTTCTGTGCGTGCCTCAAGCGTTCCGGCGATTTGTAGCACCGGATCGTCCTTATCCCCAATAAACCAGCCCATCGTGGTGGCGATGGCCCCCTCACGTTCCCATTCGATCGCAACCATTGGATGTTTAATGCGTCCCGCCACGGGTACCTCCTATGCGGTTAGTTTCATTTTTTGTTTTTGGTGCCACGATTGCCCTAACGGTGCTAGGGCAATGTCAATATCCATCGGTGTAATAATCCAACGCCACGCTGCCGGTAGTTTTGCCGTAAACACATGCCGCACATACGCTACAAATTCGGCTAGTTCGTTTGTATGTACGCTAGCCAACAAACTATCATGTATTTGGCCGACCAACATGCTACGCATATTACGGGCGGTTAGCCAGTTGGTGATGTCCGTTAGGCACCATAGGAGGCAATGGAAGGCACTTCCCTGTACCGGGTAGTTAATCACGTCGTTGCGACCTAGGATACCGTCAATACGGAAGCCGGTGAGGGTAGAAAAACCCCCCTCCTTTTGGTAGGCGGCAAACCACCGCTTCTTCCAATCTCGGTATACCGGGAACCTGCGGTTCCAAAAATTATCTTCCACCTGCATAATATGGTTGGTGAATGTGCCGGCGCGAGGCCGCTCGCCGCGACGCACTTCACCCAACTCTGCCACACCGTGGGTTAGTAGCCAATCTTTTAATGGCCTCCCGTCCGGTCCATTCAGTTTGTATCTATCGCACGCCTCCCATAGGCTGGGTGCCACATTGAGCCAGTAACTGCCGTAGAACTCGGCAAATACAAACAAGGCCTTGACCTGTTGCCTTATATCATCTAAATAGCTTTTCTGCCCCAATGTCTTAAAGTCATCTGCATCTAACTTAAAGCATTCCAGGGCCATGTCCCTGTGCATATCGTAATTTTCCCGGATGTACTTCAACATCGTCGGGTCCTGGTGGTAGCACGCGGCTACCCGCACCTCCGCTGCCTTGATATCTATTTCTAGGATATGGTGGTCGGGGTGGTGTGGTAGGAAACTGGGGCGAATAATTGCCGCAATGTCCGGGTCGCGGATGGGTATGTTTTGCAGGTTGGGGTTACTGCTGGAAGAGCGGTATGTGCGAACAGTGTGGAGTGAGAAAAATGGGTGCAGGATGCCATTCTCTGTCTCTCGCAACAACCCGGTTAGGTAGGTTCCGTAAACCTTTTTTAGTTTCTGGAGTTTGGTGTAGTTGCGGGTAAACGGCGTATCCAGCCGCTCCAACACCTCCACATCGGCCGATAGTTTACCGCCGGCCGTTATTTTGCCACCGCCTACTCCCATATCTGAGAATAGGATGGTGGCGAGTTGTTCTCGGCTATCCACGGCCGCGCGGTCACCAAACCGCCTACGCCACCGTCCACCCACCTCCGACTCCCACAAACGCCCCTCCATACTGCGTATGCGGTCCTGGATCTCGGACATGGTCCTGTGAAGATAGTCTAGATCAATCTTCACACCATTGGCCTCCATGCGCGATAGGGCAAGGGCCCCATTGTGCATCAGTGCATAAGCCTCGGGTGTTGCAGCACGTACCATAGCCGGTGCCGCCTAGCCTACGGGGTTTTGTGGTGTGTTGGTTGTGGCGGTTTCGGTCCGCTTTAGGGCCTCTCGCCGGTTGCGGTGCCGTTCCAATAGCCCGGCCTGAAACCGGGCTATGTCGAGTGGGCATTGTTGTTGCATTTCGGCGATTAATTCCTCGTGGTTTGGTGCCACCCACCCCTCCGGCTTCTGGAATTTGCCGTTAGCGTCAACCACCGCCATCATATCGGGGAATTTTTGGTTGTTGCGGAGGTTTACGAGGTTTATGTGCGGAATGTCCGGCACCCCCATTGCAAGGAGCGTGCCTACGGCAACATAAATGATGTCGCAGCAGGCGTCAATGGCCGCGTCGAGGTTTGGGTTGCCGTGGTCCACAAATTCCACATTTCCCTTAACAATGCCGGCGCTCGTGTCTTTTGTGTGGATGGTACCGCCCAGTGCCACAACCAATTCCAACACCTCTTCGAAGATCAGGCGGTCACGGACTAACCGCACGTCGGGCCCGGGCATCGTGGGTTTACCGGGTATTGCCTGCCGTGGGTCTATCGCCGCCGCGCAACCCATTGTAAAAAGGTTTGAGATTGCCGTTGACGATAGGAAGCGGCTGCCGATAATGTCATTTCTGCTGATGGTGGATTGCTCTGCAGCCGGTGCCTCGGTGGTTGTGGGGGTGTCTTCCATTAGTCTATTCCTTTCTAACTCTATCGTGGTGGCGGGTAATTAAGTTCTCGCGTTTGCTTCTTCGCCACCCGGTACTCCAGGAGGCTATCTAGCCCGTTGTACAACAACAAATCCATAATATCAATTTCGCGGAGTACCTGGTTGGCCTGCCGTGAGCCGCGTGTTTTTAGGTATGGCTCAATGTGGGTGTCATACCGCTCGAACCCCAGCCGTACAAACGCCTGGTATTTGATGGATGTGACACCGGGGCGGCTATCTAGGAGGTGTGCCCCCTGCATCGTATCAAAGTACCAATTGGCAACAGGAGTTTGTGCGACGGCTAGGGACCAACGATCCTCGAACTTCATATTTGAGGCTATTTTAGGGATGTTAGACTGCAGGAACCGTTTTGTGGCCGCTATAGCCGCCCCGTGGTAGGGATAGGCGATGGTTTGTTTGTCTTTGTGGCAGATAGACACGCTGACAATGCGGGCGTCCGCCCCGTCCGGCTTAAGCATGTTTGTTTCATAATCAAATGCACACGGGCCGCCCTGTTCGATAATACGGTCAATGGCCGCCGCCGCATCTCCGGGATCCATGATGCGGGTGATTTCGCCACGGTAATCCGGAACCACCGGCCACGGCCTCCCGGTTAGCCCGAACGCGGCGGCTAAATGCCGTTCCCACCATAGCTTGGACACACACACTTCTTTTTCGCGGCACTTTTCTTCTTCTCGCATTACCGACAATGGGTGGAATGTAGGGCATATCCAGGTATTCGACCGTTGGTGGGGCACACGGGCCCCGGCCCACAATGCAATACCTCCTGTATCCTCCTTCCAATAATACCCCACCAATGACTCTAGTGGTGTGCCTCCTAGCAGGATAATTATTTCTGGTTGTAATTCTTGGATTGTGTTGAGGAGGTTGGGCCGGCAGTAGCTAATTTCCTTGCCCGTGGGTTTGCGGCCATCCTGGGGCATACAGATCAACGTATTCGTGGTCCAGCAGTCGCGGTCTAGGTCTACGCCCAGGGCAAACAATGCCCGGCGTAGGTATTGCCCCACCTTGCCCGCCTGTTGCGTGCCTGTTGCGTCTTCGTCGGGCCCCGGGGCCTCGGCTACTATAAGCACGCGGCGGCGGCCAGCACCCGACCAGGGCATTTTGGGGCTGCGGCACGTTTTGTAGAGCCCGCACGCCCCGCAATAGGGCTCTGATGGTGGTGGTGCCTTGGATTGCCCGAGGCGCGAGGCGGCAAAAAAACCTCGTGGCATCCGTTACTCCCCGTACCGGGGTAGGTGGTCTGCGTAGTGGCGTTGTTCTATGGTGCCGTACACGCGGATAAGATCCTTGCCATACGCTACGAGTTTCTGTCTAATCTCATGCTGGCTCTCAAAACCGTCACCGCCGCGCACCTCCAAGTAGGAGATGGTTATACCCGGGAGTTCGATGGTAACACAATCACCATCAAACTGCATAATAACCCCCAACCCCTGTTGCATTACCTCGTCTTCAGAGAATTCATCTCTAAGGCGGTTCCGCATTATGTGCGTAAGGTTGGCCACTATGTCGCGGATGCGACAATACACGGCATCGATCATCGCACGGCCCTCCTAGCCATTACCATCCAATGCCGGGGCGTCCACGTCCGTATCCGGTGCGGGCACGACGTGGATAACCACCTGGTTCATAATCCTGTCCCGAATTTCCTGTTCGGTAAATGGGCGGAAACCACCCTCAACACGTACCCCGGCCGGTTTGATATTACGGATGAACTTTGGTACTTCTGGTGCCACCGGTGCGATGTTGTGTTGTACCGTAGTCGGGTCTTCCATTGGTTGTGCCTGCTTGAAAAAGAGGTCGTTGTCCTCGCCTTCCCGCAGATAGTATGCCCCCACCGGCAACTGTGCGAATGTGGTACGCTCCACAAATGTTACCCGTTTGATGCGCGAGAGTTGTTCGCGGGTTGGTACGGGACGACGGCGGCCCGTCATTGGGCAGGTGTATGTGTCGGTTTGCATGGCGTGTCCTTAGCGACCTTTTCAAGGCAGATAACAATCGTATACCCAGCACCATTCACTTTGAGGCGTTCTTCGTTGATGGTGCAATCGTTGTGTTGTTTGCCAATGTCCGCTAGTATTTTGGGTGATATGAGAAATCGGATGGGCGGACCCTTGTAGTCGGATGTCTTCGTTTCAGTGTATTTGCCACTGGCACCCTCGCCGATAATCCGCAGGCCGCCGGGCTTCATTTCTAGTTGCACGCGGTTGTTGTCCTGCTGCTCGCGGCTAAACACCTCGGCACGGTCTAGTGCATCCGCCAGGCCGCCGGGAAGCGCCATCGGGCTGCCCTTTACGGCGAGCACATTCTCCATATCCACGAATGTTTCGAGGTAGCGGCGGCAACTAATCACAAGGCCGGTGGGGTTACGGAAGTGCAGGAAATTTGTTGTTTCTGATACTTCGTGTACCCCTAACCCGGTTATGTGCTTGATGCTATCCCGCTTGACCAGTGTGGGCTGCTCGATGGGTATAGCGAGCGGGTAGCGGGCGAGTTGCAGGTTGTCGCACGCTTCCAGCCACTTGGGGTGGATGTGTACGCAGGTAAGGGCGAACCCATGCTCATCCCCACGGCTGGCACAGGATTGCACCACATCCACCGCCTCACAAAAACCGGCCGGCAGGGGCTGCCATACACCGGGGTCCTCGATCTTATCGATCGGCATTAAAATTTCCGCCTCCGTGCGGATATCGGCCTTTCGCTTATTACCCTGGATGGTAATAACTCCTTGGCCCTGTACAATATCCACGGACTCTTCCGGAAACTTTGAGAGCATGGTGATAAATGGTGCGGCGGCCACGGCACCGGAGATACCCAGGTTGCATGCACGGCGGCAGGCGACCTCGCCGTTGTATGCGAACACGTTGTTGTCGGTGAACACCACACAACTGCTCTGCTCCACCACGTCACGCGGCGATAGCCCGGGGCTAACGGATTCTAGTGTACGGAGAAGATCTTCGCGACCAATTCGCATAGCTCGTTCCATTCCCTATCGGTAGGAGGGCCATCTTCAAAATAAAGGAGCATCAGTGCAACAAAGAACCAAAACGCATCCAGTGGCCCGTTTATGTTATCGGGAGTAAGCCAAAAACGAAATTGGGCGTAACCAAGGATTATCTGCGGTATGGCGTGGACCGGTAATTGCATTCGGCACACAAACTCTAGTCCTTGTAATAACCGTCCCGGTCATAGGTTGTTGGCGGGAATCCGATATCATCGTCGTCTTCACAACAATCATCATCGTCTGCCGCTATCCGGTCGACCGCCTGGCAAATAACCCAGGCAACAAACCCCACAAGGGCAAACCCAATAACCGCACCAAGCAGGGCATTACTGACTGTGCGGTCACCTGGCGCGAGGATATTAGCAAGCATAACGACAACTCCTTTAATCACGCGGTGCCGTGGGTACCGCAAACTGCCGCCCCATAGCATCCAACATCACCTTGGTTTGTATTTGGTATGTGCCCGTGTCCCACAACCTTTGTAGCCGGCTGAACTCCGCAACCGTAATCTTACCATCTTCTATAACGTCCCGGACTTCCATAGCGTAGCCCGGGATATCCTTCGTATGGGGCTGTGCGTGCTGCTGCATCAATTTCTCGATAGATTCTTTGGATGCCAATCGCCCCTGTTCCGCAAGCCATACACGCAATGCGCTCTGGGCCTGTGTATGGATTTTGGATGTTTCTTCGTAATCTGGTAAAGCCTTGCATACATCCCAGCAAGACGCCCGTACACCATTAAACAGGACCGGCACAGTATTTTCTTTGGTAGTTTCTTGTTTTGGTGCCGGACGCCAATGCCGAGATGGTTGCCGGCAGCCCACACACGCATGGGTAGCAATCGCTGATAGGATAATTCCCATGCCAATAAACACCCACGCGCGAAACTGATTTCTCTTACTCATGTTCTAGGGCTCCTGCACGCACACCCACAACCCAAAATAGGTCGCCCCGTTCCACGTAGAAATGGGCCTTGGCCTCGTAATGTGGATCAAGTTGAGCGGCTTCATTATCATTCCCAACGTATTGGGTGGCTGCCGATTCATATTTATAGGGCGATGTTATGATGGATAACTGCTGGTGCCAAAACGGCGGGGCGTGTTTGTTCAGCCTTTTCCGTGGGTCTGCACCGATCTGCACACCCACCACCGGCAGTGTACAGCCAATATCACGTAGGCCCCAAAGGATGCCGGCGGCGGTCATGCCGCTACCCAATACCACGACAATCCGTTTAATGCGAGGGCCCTTTGTATTATGGCTGCCTGCCCATTTCAGAGTGTGTTTTAGCCCGGCGGCCTGTTCCCGTGTGCATTGCATAGCCACGGGATGCTCCATACCAAAGGGAATGTAACAATACCCAAGGTCTTTTGCATCCTGTTCTGCCCTACTGCATATCACACTGTTATACCCGGGTCGGTGCTGCACTAACACACCCCCATTAGCCACGGCATCGTCCATTTCCGGAGTATTGGGCCCGCTAGCCGTGTGCAGCCGGGCCGGTAGGCCACGGTAGGCCGCGAGGCGGGCAACGATTTGCATTTGTGGGGATTTGCGGGCGGATGCCGTTACCACGCCACCCACATGCCCCCCGGCTTTTATCTCGGCCTCGTGTATTATGCGCAAACAGGCTCGCACCTTTCCGCCACGGATACCACCTACTTGGTGATAATCATCCCGTTTGTAGTATACACCATTTTCTGGGGCATACTCAACGGGTGTCAAGTCGGGTGTATAATCTTGCGTATTCATTTTGTGTGTCGCACAGAACGGGCGGCATTGCTCAATCCCCCGAAACCTACGCACCGCTGCAGACGGCCACGCCATTAGTCAGGGAGTACTAGACCTTACCTATGGGTCGTGTTGCTTGGCTTTGATTTTTTCGGCCTTCGCCCTCGGGGCTAGCGGGGCGGTCCTGTGCGACACACAAAATGAATAAAACACAAATAAAAAATTGGCCGGTGTGGAAGAGTGGGAAACTAACAACGTGTTACCGGCGGTTAGCGTCTTCTTCAATGTGGCCACACCGGCCAAACGCGGCAGCTATGCCTACACACACCACCGCCATAACCTCGGTGTGGGTTTATGGGCTAAAATGGCCCTACCACCGTAATTGGGTGTGTTCGGGGATCAGTCGTCTCGTAAAAGTGAGCGGGATAGGATTCGAACCTACAATAACAAACACCCTAGGCGGGGCAGGAACCTTTGGTGCTTGTCGGCCTACCAATACCGACCCGCTCGTAAAATCGCCGCCGTGTGCCCGGCCACGTCTATGGCTAACACACGGCGGCGAACCCGTAACCAAACCAACCACTACTGTCGCTCACTAACAATTCGGCGGCGCGGCGTTACTCAGCGGCGGGTGCCGGGGCCAATGCCTTCTCGGTATCCTTCACATTGAACCCTCGGATCGCATGCCACGCATTACGCAGGCAAAAGAGCGATTCAGTGGGGTTCTCGGTGCCGTACACCTGATCGAGTTCCGCAACCATCGCTTCCGTCACACCGGCATCGCGGCCGTACTTCTTCACCAACACGCCGGCGAGGAAGGGGCGGCTGCGGGAGGCCCGCACACCGGCCGGGCCGGTCTTCTCGGGCTTGGGTTCTGGCTTGTCCGCCGGCTTCTTCGCGGCGGGGGCGGCAGCCTTTCCACCACCGGCAGTCTTCTTCTGTGTCGGCGCGGCCGGGGCAGCGGCCGGTGCCTTGGCGTCTCCGGTAACCTGGATGTCTTCTCCGGCGGCCTTAAGATCGTCGACCAACTTGGCCAACTTGTTGGGGAGTGTGGTGCCCTCGTCCAGCTCGCCCATCACGGTATCGATGTTCTTGAGCTTTTCGAGCACCTTGTCCTTGCCCCACTTGTCCACTCCCGTAAAACCCATCGCGGTAAACAGTGCGATGGCCGCACTCCGTGTAACCTGCATGATACTCACCTCAAATGATACTGGGGGGTTGTTTTTGCCGTAGCGGCCGGTTGGGCCGTGGTTGGCTATGCAACTATATCGGCGGCGGCGTCGGAAGTTTTTGTGTGTTTCCAAAAATAGTTGTAAGCCCGTTGTTGTAATTCCCTTAGGTTTTGCTCCCATAGGGCGTTTGGTATGTGAACCGTATGCCGGCTGCGGCGAGCCGCACACCCCAACGGGCATATTGTTCCATGACTAACCGGCGGGCGGTGCGAACCACGCCGTTGGTGACCTCGGCCGCCGTCAAACCACTACCACGCAGGGCCCAGGGGCACGTGGCTACATCTTCAAGGTGTAGTCCATGTTTATCCGCCGCCTTGATCAGTAGCTTTGCTTCCATATTCATTGGCCTAAAATCCTTTTGATAACACCCACAAACCAAGACACACTATTAACAACCCCGGCGACAAATAACCCCAACAGGGCGGTGACGATACCGAAGGCTAGGCCACCAAGGATAACCATACCATAGAAGAAGGCTATTGTTATCACCAGCAGCTCCTTATAGCAATGTTCCCAATGGCCCGGCACCCGGCCAGGTGAACGCAACGGCTAACCGTGTAATCCTCTTCACGCAGGGCCAACCAATTAAACCGCAACACCCCATTCCGCTTCTCCATTTCGGTGCAATTGATACCAACCATACCGGTCACATGGGCAAATTTCCGTTTATCGCGGCTGAAGTTTTGTGGTGTTAGCGTGCGGGCCGTATAGCTCGCCGCATCTGCCTGGGTCGCCGTAATAATGAGGTTATGTCGTTTTTGGGATAGCCCCCGTAGTTGGCTCCAGGTTGCGTCGATCTGTCCCTGCTCTTCCGCATGGCCACGGGGCGGAGCTAGGATGTCGGCATAGTCAATGACAACCACCTCGGCCACCCACCCCTCCGCATCCCACTGTGATAGCTTATCTTCGATATTGGCTACGTTCATTGTACCGGAGGGGTGGGTGGCTAGGCGGAAGTATGATTGGCGGCTGCGGATACGGTGCTGCATGACCTTGTCCGCACCGGCTACCACCTCCCTCCAATCAAGGGGTTGCTCCCATGTCCGGGTGTCTTTTTCAATGAATGCCTCTTCGTCCACGGTGCCCAACCGCTGGATCTTGGTAGGGTATTCGATATGCCCGGCCCGGAGCGGGCGGCGTGCTATGCGGGCGGCGAGCCGTCGGAGCATTTGGTCCTGGGACATATCGCCAATGGAAAAGAATGCGCACCGCCGCCGTTGCTCCATCGCTACCCAGGCATTGTCCATCAGGACAAATGACTTGCCCCGCTTCTCCGGTGCCATGTAGGCAATGAGCGAATCCGGTGCTAGAGCATTACCATAAAACTCACCCAATGCACCGGGGTATGTTATGAGGCTGCCGGCCTGCGTCTCTAGGGCGGCCCGGATAGCTTCCTCATTTTGCAACACATCCACATACCCACCCACACCAAGGCTGGCCGCGCGGAACCCGGCTATGGCCGTGACCGCCTGTTCCAGGTCCCCGCTATCAATCGCCCCCGTAATAACCTCGGCCAACCGCTGGGCCCGGGTTTGTGTGAAGTGCTTGCCGGCTATGTCAATGATGTATTCTGCATTGAGTTCTTCTCCGGCCTCATATTCTTCTGACATGGCCGTAAGGAATCGCTCTACTAAATCTAATGTGTCCTTGTCCCGTTGCTGCCGGCCGCACCAGGCGGCAAACATACCCCGGATATTTGCCCCGGGTGCTTCCCCGTATCTGCGGAAGTACACCGTACACCACTGACCCACAAGGTTGGCCCACTTACTTGCGAACGGACCCGGTTCGCCCGGTGCCGGCCACATACCGGCTATGCGAGCGGTGACCGTGCGACTCACAACCATACCAATGACGATCCGCCGCTCTTCGTCACCACTACGGTCATGGATTTGCATTTATGGCCTCCAGCATCCGGGGCCAATAATCCGCCCGCCCACAATTCACCTCCGCCCAATGTCGTTGCCGCGCCGTGTAATCCGGGTGGTCGTCCCGGAATCGGTACCGCCCAAAGTCGGTGTATTCCTTAGTTCTGAAATGGTGGTGGATAGTGCGAAGCCAGTTTTCGGCAAAGTGTGCTTCCGGTTCTAATTGCTCGGATAGCATCACACGATACTGGTGAAGGGGTGTGCCCTGTGCTGGTTCAAATATAAGGATTCTATCCTTTAATTCCCGGTATGTGTCCATCGTCCGTTGTATTTCGATGCGTAGAACGTCAGAGCTGATCGCACCCCAACCCAACATCGATAGCCGCCGGTAAACTTCTTCTGCTTCCGGGGTTACCACCGGCGCGGCCCCGCCGGCGCGTTCCATAGCGGCGGTAATGGCATTGAATTTTTGGCGGAAGCCGGCAGCAGATAGTGCCTGGGGCACGTAGGGCCCCCCAATATTCTCACAGTACCAATTTAGAACTTCTTGCAGGTGTGGCAGGGGCACTGCGTCCTTGGTCCGGAGGAGGTGGAAGGCACCGGCCCAACCCCTAGCACTATAGCCGCCGGTGGGGTGGATGGTCTTGAGTAGGGCGGTGCGTAGTTGTTCCTGCAATTGAAGGTCTATAGCCTCGGGTTGGCCCTTTGGTGTTGTTGGTATGAATGGCATCTTTTTTTGTTTTTTGGGGTTTGGTGGGGTTGGGGTTTGTTCGGTGGTGTTTGTTTGTTCGGTGGTGTTTGTTTGTTCGGGTTGTGTAGCCGGCCCGGTCTGAGCAAAGCGCTTAGCTTTGCTCTTAAGGTATACTCTTATGTCCACAAATTTGTGGACCCCCCCTCCACAAATTTGTGGTCCTCCTATCGGGGGATTCCACACAGTCATTATTACCCGTTGATTGGAGTCGTTTGTACCCCGTGCGATGACGTTTAGGCCCTCTAGTTTGGCCAACATTCGCCGTATAGACTCTTCCGAAGTACCCATATAGCCGGCGAGGTAGCCGTTAGAGGCAAAGCACCCCTCGCCACTACGGGTGAAGCTGTCGATGATGCCAATGAGGACAAACTCACCGGCGTTGATGTGCCCCTCCCGCAATAACCCAAAGATTTCCGGCGGATACCAAACCCCACGGAATTGCTGCACCTGGGTTTCCATACCTCATACCTCACGTCATGTGTAGGTGGTGTAAATGCCTATACGGCCGTATAAACGTAGCTGTAAAAACTGGCTACCTGTGGGCTATTTACGGCCGCCGGGCCCGTGGTGGGCCGTGTGGTGCGTAGGCGGGCACTAATTCGCCACCACCTAGCCGGTCATTGTTAGGTGTCCCGCAAAAAGTGTTTTCGTAATTGTTTTATTTCCTTGCCACCCGTCCGCTGCAAATCCTCCGCTAGATCCTTGGCGTCGATTTCCGCCTCATACGTCTTGCCCGGAAAGGCAGAAAGTGCCATCGCCAATTCACGTGAACGTTTGCGAGCATCCGCCGCATTATCAAAGCATACAACCCGCGTAGCATACCGGGCGAGCCGGGCGACCTGCGATTGACTAAACCCCGTACCGCAAGTCCCCACAACGCCCGGGCCACCGGCCCACGCATCCACCGGCCCCTCGACAACGATGGCCGTGTGCCGGGCATAGTCTTCACCATAGAGGATGGTTTTGTGGGGTATTGCTTCATCGGTAGCCGCCGCCGAACGGTAACGTGTGCTATGCTCATCCGATATACTCCGTGTAGTCCAACTGACCACATCCCCATAGAGGTGGATGGGTATAAAAACACGCCATTGAAGTTCTTTGGCCAGCCCAATGCCGCCAAGGCCCCATAATTTGACGAGTGCCCCGGGGTCAAAGCCGCGCGAGCGTAGGTACCGGGTGTGGGCCGGTAGGAGCTCACCCACACCCGCCGGCAATTTTAATGTGCCGCGAGGCCGCGAGGCCGCCCGTTCGCGTATGATGCCGGCTAGTGCCTGCCTGGTTTCTGTGCGGCTGGCCCCCGTTACCGTTTCAAAGAACCGCAGTAGGTCCACCCGGCCGCATTGCCAGCAGTTCGTGTAGTGGTGGGCTAGGTTGTACCCGAGCCGCCACCGGCCGCTGTTGGGCGAGCAGTTAGGGCAGTCTAGCTGCAACCACCCGGGGCGGCAGTGCTCGTGCCCCTCGGCTATGTAGGGGATATTGTAGCGGTCTAGGATGTCACGGAAGTTCACACACCCATCCTTGTATTGAGCACGGCGGCTACCCGGGGGTCGGCGGCCCGTTGCAGGCCCCGGCTAACCTTAGCCCGTTCTTCGTTTGTGGCCCGCGCCTCGGCCGCCGTGGGGCTAAAATCGGCACCGGTCTCCGGTGGGTGGCCGTTGTAGATTTCAAGCCGGATGCCCCGCTGTACGCACTTGGCCATAAGGAACACAATAGCGTCCATCATACTAATGTTGCGGCGGTGGCAGTAGCTCTTGAACGCCTGGTGGACCATAGGCGGTATGCCCCGCACATTGATTGCGTGCCCGTTACTTCTGGACACGTTTCTTCTTGGTCGTGGCACGGCTTCTACTCCTTGTTTGTATTTTCTCTACCAATAGGTTCAGGATATTGAGGGAGCCGTTATTGGACCCGTCGAACACCTGGTCAAAATTACCCTGCTTGCCCTGCACCACTTCCGCCAGATCTTCGTCTACCGTACCCTCGGCAATAAGGTAGTAGATGAATACGTTTTTAGTTTGGCCGATGCGGTGGATGCGGTCCTCGGCCTGGCTGTGCCGGCCTGGCACACTATCCAACTCACAAAATAATGCGGAAGAAGCGGACGTGAGTGTAATACCCACACCGCCACTACGGATTTGTATGAAACAGAATATTGATTTCTTGTCCCGTTGAAACTGGTCAACCGCCGCCTGGCGAGCCTCGCCGGTAACCGTACCATCGATATGCACGGCCACCTTGCCAAAGTGTTTTATCAGCACTTCCATGAGTTTACGGTGATAGGTAAACACCACGAGTTTCTCGTTTGTGGTGGCTTGCCAGTTTTTGAGCCACTCCTTGATAGCCGCTACCTTCCCCCGTGCCGCGAGTTGCCGCAGGTAGGTAACACGGGTCACCGCTTCCGCGCGGGCCGCCCGCTCGGCACGGGCAATATCCACACCACCCAACCAACCAAGGAAGTCACCCTCGGCGTGTTCATACTCTTCTCGGTTAGTAAGGGGCACCACCTGCACGCTACGGGTCTTGGGTGGTAGGTCCCTAGCAACCTCTACCTTTAGCCGCCGAACCATCATGTGTTCCCGTAGCAGGGTATTTAACCCCTCGAGGTTGGTGGCCCCGTTGTACGTCCAGCCCCACGGTTGTTTCTTGGGGGCGCAATACTCGACGGCATACTGCGGGAAGCTGGGAAATAAATCCGGCCGCACTATATTGAGCGTGGGCCATAACTCCCGTGGGTAGTTCATGAACGGGGTGCCGGACATGGCTACCCGGTGCGGGATGTGCCGCGAGAGTTCTTTGGCCGCCTGCGTCCATCCGGTTTCCCGGTTGCCAAGGTTCTGTGATTCGTCGAACCAGATGCTGCCGGCACCCAGCATATAGAGCCACTCAAACCAATTATCGAGAATGTCATAATTGATGACATATATGTGGTGGGTTTCAGTCAACTGGACCCCGGGGCGGGGAGGGCGGCGGCCACTACATACCGCCGCCCTCATCCCCACATGGTATGCCGCCTCGCGTTGCCAGTTGATTTTCACAATTGCCGGGCAGACTACAATTGCCGGCCAGTATGCCTGGTTACGGCGGATAGTCCATAACGCCTGGACGGTCTTGCCAAGGCCCTGTTCATCGAATAACAGGGCCTTGCCCCCAAATTGCTCAATCATCCGCACGCCTTCCCGTTGGTATGGTAGGGCGGTGGGCCGTTTATTCATAGTGGTAGATTCATCTGGTTGGGTGTATCAAGGGACTTTGCGGTTTGCGCAACTCTTTCTCGTAGCTGCCGTTCCTCGGTATGTCGTATATAGAATTCCGGTTCCAGATCATTCTGGATAAGAGCTCGTGACAATAACTCATCGTCCGGCGCGAGTAAAAGGGCTTTGTAGATAGCCGTTTCGGACCAGGGGTAGCGGCAGTCCTTTGATAGTACACCGGCACGTATTCTTATTTGTTCGTCATTCATGGTAGGGGGCTCCTAGTAGGTAAGGGCCTGCGAAACTTCTTCGAACGCCGCAGCAATGCGGGCGGCCGACCAGGCCGCCGCCCGCAGGTATATGCGGAGGCAGGCACGGAAGTTGTGTGGCTTACCGCCGCGCCGTTCCGCCGCTGCCGCGAGATCGTCGGGCGGGTTGATGCACAGGTTAGCCACATATTGCACGTCCGGGGTGTGGCCTTCGAGTAACTCGGCAACCGTGAAGCGAGGCGGGCGGGTCGCCGCATGTTCGAGCCCGTGGTCGCTACGGGCTCGCTTGGTTTGGGTGCGCCATGACATTTCTGTCCGCATAGCGTCGTACAGTTCCATCCACACCCAATTTCGCACCCACGGTTCCCAGGCCACGTTGTCGGGTTTACCCTTCCCCATACCACGGAGGAAGGCGTGCTGGGCATCCATTTGAAGGGTGGGAAGGTGGCCGCCGTACCGCCGCCAAAAACGGAAGGCGGTTACTTCAATCAGCTCGCGGTGTGTTTCATACACCTCGGTGATATAGCTATTATCAATAACGGTGTTAGTGGCATGTGCAATCATTGCAGGAAAGTCCTGGGGCTACGGGGTTATGGGTTGGGTTGGGTTACATTGTCTCGCCGGTTTCTTCCTCCTTATCAAAACCCGGCGGTCGGGGGATCGTGTCGGCGGCCGTCTTGGCATCGCCCTTAAGGAAAACAAGGATGTTTTGGTGACTCTTTACTACCTTGCGGTGGCCACGGATGAATGTGTTGTTGGCCCGCATGGCGGCCGAGCCTACGGCATTCACAAGGATAATTTCGTTGTACAGCTCCAAGCCGTTGTTTTGGAAGGCGCGGATTGTATCACCTACCAAGTCCCGCATCTGCCTGTCCCTAGGGTCTTTGTCGCGGAAGTTGGCTACTACAAAGCAGGCGAAGCGGTCATTCTTTAATTTGGCACAGGCCGCCGCGATGATGCAGTTGTACAACTTATTGAAATCACGGTATGGCATTGTGCTTAGGTCGCGGGTGTCTTCGCTATAGCACTCCAGGTTTCCATAGGGTGGGCAGGAGAAAATAAAGTCGGCCTGTGGGGCCTGGGAGGGCACTTCCACCAGGCTATCGCCGCACACCCACTTTGGCCGGTAATTGCCCCGGGTCGTGGGGCCAACCTGGTCGCGGTTAGCGGCCACCTGGTCGGCACGTAGGTCGCAACCCCAATAACGGTAGCCTAGCACGCTGGCCACAATGCCACGCACCGAGCCGCCCGCAAACGGGTCGACAATAACACCACCCGGCCGGCACCACCAGCTATAACACAATTCACACACCACCGGATCAAAGATGGATGTCTGCGCCCGTATTTTGTTGCCGGTTGAGCCGTCGCTCAGATAGATGGGGATGTTGAATGTGAGTTTGTCGTCACGGCCCGTCTCGCTCTGGATACCCAACGATAACCACCGCCGCTTACGGTCCTGCCAAAAACCCTCGCGGGTGTTCCACACGCTAAAGGGTGCCATAAGGAAGCGATCATTGAGGGGGCCGCGCGAGGCCGGCGCGAGCGGTGCTACGAGCCCCTGCCCGTATAGCTTGCCGTTTAGTTCTGTCATTGTGGTTCACGCACCATTCTGAGGGATGTTGAATTACGAGCGGCGAAGCCATACCGGCCGTACCACTCCCGTAGCTGGTCTGCCGTCAACCCATCGCCGCGAGGGTCGATGGTAAGGGTAGCCCGTTGGCCGTTTCGGTCTGCCCATTCGGTTAATTCCTGCAGCATCTCGGACGCTAGCCCATTGCCCCGGTGGCGCGGGTCCACCCACACATCTTCCACATAAATGACCTGCTTATTTTCCGAGTAGATGATATGGGCTATTTCTGGGCCGCCTGTGCAGGAGGGTGTAGCGTCGTTATACTTAGCGATCCGTCGCTCTCGCATGTTATTAGAACCCCGGGTTGCAGTTGGTTAGTTGTTCCTTGAGGTTTTCGATATCCGGGGTGTTGCCCGGATCTTCTGTTTCGATGTCAACACACCCCAACTCCGTTGCCCACGTCTGCAGGCTATCAATTCGTTCCTGCAACAATTGCCCGGTATCGCCCTGTTGCAACCCTTCGGGCATATTGTCGAATTTTTCTTGTTGTTCACTTTCTAGTTCATTGATCTGCTCAACCATTGTGTCTCGCAGGGCAGCCACATCTTCCGCAGTTTCGCACTCCGATTCCTCTATCATCTCTTCGATTTGGTAGGCCGTCTGTAAAAACTCTGATGAGGTTAGTTGGGATGGTTTAGGGTACACCTTACTGCGTTGCGGCCGTTGTCGATAGAGCGACCAAACGTAATGTTCTTCACCCCGGAGGATGCCGAACTGAGGGTAGTCCCGGGCTGCCCGTACCTTTTCGACTTTAGTTGCCATTATTTCCATTCCTAGGGGATATTGTATTTTTCCTTGATTGCCGCGATGGCGGCTGCAAATAACTGCGACGGGTCGTAACCCATTGCCTCGTAGGTGCCCTTGTTTGTGATGGCCGCCCAGCCCCGTGTGATTGCGGCGGCATGGGCTCCATTGCCGAGGCCCCGCATGCCCCAACCAGCGGCGAGTTTGAGTGCTCCACGCTGGTCACCGGCTGCCATCATCTTCTTCAGTTTGGATAGTTTTGTTTCCATGTGTGGTACCACTATAGCAATGTAATAAACATTACGCAATATCGCAATTGCGGCCGGTGTGTGTAGCGTTTCACAAAAGACTCCATCAATAATAAACGCAGCCCCTTCCCATACTGTCTTGTTTGAGTTTCTTCGTCTGTTTGATGAAATCATTCATCTGTTTGATTAAATCATGTGCCCCCACATCCGCCGCCAATGCCACACAGGCGTCCGCAATTAGTGGGTGGATGTCATTGGTGTTATTCAACACCAACCCGTAGGTTTCCCGGCCATACATCCCCCTGCCGCTATATGCTGCATTCAGGTGGCACTCTATGCCCAGGTTTTGTGCGGAGGCGTGGAGCATTTCTGCGGTGTGCTTATTCACTGGCCTTTCCTTTTGGATGTCACTTCCGGTAGCCCGGCCAATGTGGCTAGGCCGGCGCGAGGGTCGAAACAAAAAAATACAGGACGTAGAGGTTTGTTAGGGCGATCAGTAAAAACCACTGCTCGCCGTCCGCAAACCAACAAGATTCCCCTTCTTCTTTTGGTGGGGTGTTGATTTTGATGCCCATGTAGGCCTCTAGGCTATCCAGGGAAGTTTCTGTATGGATCCAGCTAAATCCAAGCGGATTGAAACCGTCGGGTGATAGCCCTTCTTCTTTTACCATGATAAAATTCCTTGATGTCGGGGTGGTGTGGGTCGGTTATTATGCGTCTTCGTAATCCTCTTCCACCCCTACGTGGCCGTTCGGTGCCGGTAACCGTTGGGTCAGTTTGTCGATCCATTGCAGCTCATAATCCGCAAAGTCAAACACCTGCGGTTCAATGTTATTCAGACAACCGTCGGAGCCACCATTCCAGGGTTGCACGAGGGCAACACGGTAGATGTGTACGGCTTCCCCTTCCGGGTGCCCATTACTATCCACCCAATAACCCACCACCAAACCCTCACGGCCGGTGTGGTTCGTGTGTGGGTGGTACATGCGGCCCGTTAGCCCCTGCATGTCGACATTGCGGATACGCACGGCGGTACCGGGCGTGAGGGGTGTGGTACGGTAGACCGTATACCCGGTGGCTTCCTTTTCTACCGTGTATTCTATCCCCTGTCCCTTGACCTTCTTGCTAGCAGCCTCGATGAGATAATCCCGCACATTGCGGGCACCGGCCATCTGCCGTGGCGTGAGGTCAAGCAGATCGTTGATAGGAGTGTTGTAAATAGCAACCATTGCCTTGTTCATTTGACGGTTCCTCTATACTAGGGTTGGTTAAAACGGAACTTCTGCTAATTGCAACATCCAGCGTGTGCCGGGCCATTCCTGCGAGGCCCATGCGCACCACTGCAACGCGTCGTCGGCGGGTGTTGTGGTGGTGGTTAGCCAATGGGTAGTAAGGGCGGCCGTCCGCCCCGGGGGTGGCATTGTGTGGTCCACGGTGGTTTCGAATGCCGTAGCTAATTGGTCGGCTATTTGATATTCTAGCCTAAGGGGAACGTTGGCCGCGCGTAACCGGTATGTGATAGTCATTGGTGTGTCCCCGGTGCGGGCACGTCCGGGATAGCCGGGAGCGGTGGTCTGCACATAACCAGCGCCGCCGTTTCCACAACGTCTACTGTTTTTTCATCTAGATCTTCCTGGGATATACCGGGGTATCGCTGTTGTATTACACCCTGGATTTTATGCCAGGCATCTTCAAGGCGGTGTGCCGATTTCGGCGCGAGTATGATGGTCATTTTGGTATCTCCGAGGGTGGGGTTTACCACCGCATCCCCTCGGGGTGTTTAACCGGTTGCAGTGCCATGTCCATACGCTCACGGCCGGTCGGTAACTCGGCTGCCCATCTAATGCCGTTATCGAATTTGTTCCTTAATGTGGCTAATTGGTTAAGGATCTCTTCTGCGTCGTTGTGGCTGCACCAATCGCCCACCAGGCGGTCATGGCTGCCGCCGGGCGTGTATCGTTCTATGGTACAGTTTTGGGCCAGGTTTGCCGCGAGAAGGGCTTCCTGGATTACATGGCTTTGTGTACGGGGGATATTGGTTACGGTGATTCGCGTGAGCATGGTAGGATTCCATTAGTGGGTGAATTCGGATACGAGGCAGTCGTAGATCTCAAGGGCAGTTTCGCCCGCATCCGCAACAGTGTAGTGTAGGGGTGATGGTTTATACGGTGAGGTGGATAGTGCGCTATAGAGGTTGCTCGCCTGGCCACCATGCCAGTCGCTAGCAAACCAATAAATAGCCGCCTCCACATCAAACATATCGTCGGGCTCGCCACACAAACCACAGCGGTTGGTATGTTCCAACATGTCTTCTTTAGTTGGATCGTTTTTCATTATTTACCCCTCCTTGTTTCAAGGGCGGCCCGGTAGCCACGCAGGAATGTAACCAGCCGACCGGCCGTAGCGGGTGAGGTTAGCACCTCACCCATATAGGCCGCGATATATCGCGGCGTGTAACCGGGGGCATGGGTGGTAAATAACTCCACCCCGCAGCTACGAGCTAGGCCCCATAGCGGCAGCGGGGTACCCGCATGGGGAAGCTGGGCGTATCTAAACCGTTGGCGGATGTTTGGGGGTATGGTGTTCATTGCACATCCTCCGTAGCCACCTCAATGGCGCGAGCCAGATCATCGAATTCATAGCCATTGTGGGTGTAGGTGGGGTAGAGCCCCGGCCAGCCTACGGTGATGCCGTAGGTGTCACGGCATAGGTTGTCCACGTCGGTAGTGAGCCGGTCACATTCATCCTGTGCCGCTTCGCGCCGCACCTCCGGGATAGCCCCGTCCGTGGTCCTGGCCCAGGCACGTGCTGCTTGTTCAACCATTTCTTCTACAATTCTTACGAATACTGGGTTAGATTTCATTGTCTTCCTCCTTTTCTTCTTCGTAGCAGGTTGTTGCATAGCTAAGCACCCCGTTAAAATGAACCCCTTCCAAGTCACACAGGTGCATGATGTTGCACAACAAATCCTGGACCATAGTAGTCAGATCCTCGTTGGCCCGTACCAGGTCGGTCTCTTCCGCATGTGCCATAACGGCACCCCGGCCGCTACCATAGCGGCATACTGGGCGTTGGTTAGCCGTGCGGGTTGCTTGGCTACGGCCGGCGCGGCTTCCACCACGGTGGCCACTACGGTTGCGGTGGTGTCATTGGTCTTGTTCTTGGTCTTCTTCATGTTTGCACCATGTGTGTTAGCGGCAACCGGCCGCTACGGTGTGGGTACGGTGGGCATTGTTGCCCGTATGCCGTTGGCCACGTGTGTGAGTATACACCGCATCGGCAAATTGCAACCCGCTAGTGTAATGTTTTATTGCCTTAGTGTAACAAACATTACACTAAGCCCATGAATATCAATGGGTTAAAATTTATTGGGTTTTTCCCATTTTCCTACATTGTGGCCCATGTGGCCCGGGATGTGGTTTGGCATTTTGCCCCCTTTGGCACCCGGCTATTAACATTACATTAGCCACCATGCACCCGCTCCTAGTGTAATGTTACCACGGGGCACCCAATAAACCACACCCCGGTACCGTGCGGTGGTGCCATGCCGTGCTAGTGCGGTGGTGTGCTAGGGGTGTTGCTATGTGTGTTAGGGGTTGTGGGGACACCCGCTACCTATTCCCGCATACCGCAAATGCCGGGGCTCTCCGCTCCCAGGCCGGCCGGCCACCGTCCCCGGCCGCTCCTATACATCCTCCCACTCATGCACATCCTTCCACTCCTCCAACTTACCCCATACACGCCCCTAGCACCCCCTGCCCAACATCCGGGCATCCCACACATCCACCCATCCTCCTGGGGAGCCTCCACTCACCGCTAGTGTAATACGTCACACCCCACTACCGGAGGAGTGAGTGATGCCTAGGAGTGGGAGGAGTGAGGCCACCCGGTGGGGTGCAAAAGGGTTAGGGGGGAGGGGAGCTGAGGGAGGGAGGGGTCACTCAACATAAGGATGTATAAAAATTTTGCAGGCAGGTGGCACCAGGGGCTGTGGGGTTAGTGGGCACCCCCACTCTTCTCTTTCGCACGCTCAGTCTAGGCATCACCGTAAAATTTGCACCAGAAAAAATCGGCGTCCTCCGTTCCTATATTTATTCTACCCTGTTAAAACACACCGGACTAAAAAAATTTCAGTAAAAAACGAACGAGGCGAGTGCCGAATAGGGTATAACACGGCCATAGCCAATGGCCCCGTAAATAAAGATGTGTTATGGGTATTCGGAGACACACTATGATCGGCGAAAGAACATCACACGAATTGCAACGCGATGACGACCGGCGAAAGGTCGAGCACTACGACCACCTGCACCAGCCGGGAGAGATTACGCAGGAGTTTGCCGATGCGGTGAGAAAAACCGAACGTGCCTTCATCGGTTCAAACGGTGTTGGTGAATGGTGGCTACAGCCACGACACAGAGAGATAGTCCTTTGCGACATAACGGTATCGTCAATCTCCCAAGTTCTGCTCATCCTTCACGCTTACGGCATCGAAATTGAGTGGCCGAGAAAGGAGAAGCCATGAATGATACACAACTAACCATCCTTATTTCGTTTTGCGTGTCGGTCTCATTCGGCGCAGGCTGGCTTCTCGGTCGTGTCCAGATTCTTCAATTACTTATCGAGTCAGAGCGAGAGATTGAAGCCACGCATGACGCCGAACGTAGGAAAGAGATAAACCATGACTCAAAATGACGACGCCGAATACAAAAGCACCCTGCGGATAATCCTCTGGGTCTACCTTGTGTTTATTTCGATCCTGCTGGTCACGCTTAAATACTTCAACGTCGGAGGGACGCCATGACAATGCCCCATTTAATGAATTGCCCCCACAGCGAGGATGGTTGGTGCCTTAGATGCGTCGAGGAACTTTATGAAGAAAAGCAGCGGCTTTATACTACCACGCTGCTTGGGCAAATTATCGAGGCCCTACGGACCGGCAAGCAGGTGGCCTTCCGGTATGATCCGGCACTCCGGTGTGTGGGGATGGACGTCCGGTTTGCACCGGATGCGCAGGGCGTAATTACATACGTGTCTGCGGTAGAGGAGGTGTTTGGGGCTAAATATGATGTGTTTGCCGCCGAGTTAGAAAAAATCAACCGAACCATCCCCGGCGAAAGGATTTGGTAGACTATGGATGACGCACTGGTTGTAGGCGGGCCCCGGGATGGCGACCGGATACCCTGTACCGAACTCATCGCCTATTTTCATTTCCGTGACGCCGCCCGAAGCTCCCTGGGTAATATCATACCCCACCACCTTCACCGTTTTTTGGTGGATGGTGCGGAGTTCCGGTTTTATGCCCCGGCTACATACACGCAGCGGATGGTGATGGAACGGTTATGTGCCGTGTATGCGGCCGCCGTTGCCCGGGGTGGTGTATGAATATAGATGTGTGCATACGTGCATGGGCCGAACACGTACATAACCACCTTGGGTATGGTGTTACACGTGGGTGGGATTGGTGGTGGGACGCCCCGCTATGGGGCCAACCCTACCCCGTAGGTAGAAGGAAACAAACATGAAAAGCATTATAAACACACTGGCCGCTACCTGGCGGCTGCTCCGCCACGGCCGCACCCCCGCCCCAACACCCCGGCCGGCACCGCAACACCCCCGCGCCCTCATCACCGGTGACATGGTGCAAAACCAGGAAGTGTGGTGGGCTATCTGCCTGGGGGTGGGCGCACTCGAAGCCAACGGCGGTGCCCATAATGGTGCAAAGGCCATAGCATTGGCGATGCAGTGCTCATGCGGCTGCGGCAACGTGCGGCTTGTTGGTATTTCCCTTGCAAATGCCAAATTCTTAGCCGAGGTACTCCCCCGGGCGGTGCGGAACATCGAAGGCGATGAGCAGGGGGAGGCTTAGACGATGGGAACCCCAATAATCACCGATCCGGCTGAAGATCCGGAGGAGTTTGTTTTTTGTTGTAGGAATGGGGGTGGGCTGTATTTCATGCACACCAACAGAAATGGTGCGTGGACGAAGAATTGGAGGCGGGCATTACCACTGCCCCGCCGTGTGTGGCAGCGGTTTGGTAGCTTCACTTCCAAGTGTCAGTTGGTGGCATTATCGGAAGTCGCCCGTAATGATCGTATGGTACGGGAGTTACTGGACGTTATAGACCGGCCGCCGCCCGGGCCGTATGATAGTTTGTAGTAACCGAAATGCTACCGTTAAAAGGAATTGCCCCGGGTGGCCATACCGCTGCACCGCAGCCGGGCTACGCACCAAATGGGTTGGGGTTTGTTTATGTGCTTCCGGAGCCCAGCTAAACTACCGACCGCATAACCAGCCTAGGCACTGCTACCGCGCAACCACCCGGGGTATTTTATTATGATACAACTCACCGTATATCGCATCCGGCACTACCACCCACACGCTCCTAATATGAAGGTCGTGCGTCACTATGAAACACGTGCCCAGGCTACGGCCGAGTGGGATGCGGCACCAAGGGAACATGATGTGTGTATGGAGATGTTATCGGCCTGCACACCATCCGGGCTGTTGGATAACCCACGGGTGGATTGCCTGTGTGCCCGTGGGCCTATCCGTACTTGATTTTAGGCGCGTGGTAGAGCTCGGAGGTGTGTGGTGATTATCGTAGTATGTGGTGGCCGTCAGTACCGCAAAAAGGAAAATGT
>Ga0213922_1000341_pt1 | contig 25677 bp, 13 predicted proteins | sample McNCre2917MG_FD_165060 | JGI IMG/M metagenome (GOLD analysis project Ga0213922, IMG submission 165060) | Freshwater microbial communities from McNutts Creek, Athens, Georgia, United States - 29-17 MG | ecosystem: Environmental > Aquatic > Freshwater > Creek | place: USA: Georgia | collected... | reverse complement strand
GCGGTTTTCTAGCAAATAACCTAAGCCCGACGGCGCTTGCGTGCGCTGCGACACCACGGCCCAGTTGCCGTCGGGTCCGCGTGCCAAGTCAAACGCAGCGATGTGCAAATGCGTGCCACCCACAGGCGCTACGCCATGCATGGCACGCAAGTAGCCGGGGTGGCCTTGCACCAAGGCGGGCGGAATCATGGCCTCGCGAATCAGTTGCTGCGGGCCATACACATCGGCCATCATGCGCTCGAGCAAACGCGCGCGTTGCTTCACGCCCACTTCAATGTGCTGCCAGCTCTCAGGCGTGAGGATGAGGGGGAACAGGTCCAACGCCCAAGGCCGCTGCGGGCCGCCTTGGCTGGCGTACACGTTGTAGGTGATGCCGTTGTCGCGCACTTGGCGCGCCAAGGTTTGGGTGCGACGGTCTAGGTCGTCGAGGCCGGTGTTGCCGAGCTGTTCAAAAAACGTGCGCCACGCTGAGGACAGGTCTTCTGCGTTAGCTGCTTGTACGTCTGCGGCTTGCTCGATGGCTTTGGCAGCTGATGCAGCCGCAGGCGAACACTTGCCTTGCAACTCATCAAAGTGTCCGCTGTCGGCGGGATGTGCAAGGCCTTTCACCACGTCAACCAAACGCGGTGAGGCAACAGACGCTGAAGGGGGCGAGGAGGGCTTTTGCACAGTGGCTGCATTGTCTCACCGCCTTCGGGTTTGGCCATTTTTTTAAACCCGTCGCAAATCCAGCGTGAATGGGAACTCTTTGCTGGCAGGCACCCCCACGGTGGCTTGCGGCACATCCAACTTGCCCGGCGTGTGGCCCAGCGGGAAGAAGCGCGACAAGCGGCGGCTTTCAGCCTCATACGCGTTGACAGGAAAGCTGTCGTAGTTGCGCCCGCCGGGGTGCGCCACGTGGTACTGACAACCCCCGACCGAGCGCTTCATCCACGTGTCCACAATGTCAAACGTCAGCGGCACATGCACGCCAATGGTGGGGTGCAAGGCCGACGATGGCGCCCATGCGCGGTAACGCACACCGGCCACGTATTCGCCCACCGTGCCCGTGGGTTGCAACGGCAGCGGTGTGCCATTGACCGTGATGGTGTGGCGGCTGGGATTAAGACCAGCCACATGCACCTCGATGCGTTCGAGGGACGAATCCACATAGCGCACCGTGCCGCCACTCGACCCTTCTTCGCCCATGACGTGCCAAGGCTCCAACGCATTGCGCAGCGTGAGGTTGATGCCCAGCGTTTGCAAATCGCCCACGCGAGGAAAGCGGAATTCGAAGTGCGGCGCAAACCATGCGGGGTCGAACTGAAAGCCGCAGTCGCCCAACTCGGTCAGCACATCGTCAAAGTCGGCTTTGACGAAATGCGGCAACAAGAAGCGGTCGTGCAGTTCGGTGCCCCAGCGCGTTGCAGGCGCTTGATAAGGCGTTTCCCAAAAGCGAGCCACCAGCGCGCGCAACAAAAGCTGCTGCACGATGCTCATGCGTTCGTGCGGTGGCATTTCAAAAGCGCGAAGTTCGAGCAAGCCCAAACGTCCGGTGGATGAATCGGGCGAGTAGAGCTTGTCGATACAAAACTCGCTGCGGTGCGTGTTGCCTGTGACGTCAATCAGCAAGTTGCGCAGCGTGCGGTCCACAATCCACGGCGGCATGTCTGCGCCAAACTTTGCGCGGTTCTTTTGAATCTCAGCCAGCGCAATTTCCAGCTCATAAATTTGGTCATTGCGCGCTTCGTCCACACGCGGTGCTTGACTGGTGGGGCCAATGAACATGCCGCTGAACAGGTAGCTCAAGCTGGGGTGGTTGTGCCAATACAAGATGAGCGAAGCCAGCAGTTCGGGCTTGCGCAAGAACGGGCTGTCTGCAGGTGTAGCGCCACCCATGACGATGTGGTTGCCGCCGCCCGTGCCGGTGTGGCGACCATCGGTCATGAACTTTTCGGCAGACAAGCGCGACTCAAATGCGGCCTTGTACAAGAACTCGGTGTGGTCCACGATTTCCAGCCAGTTGTGAGCGGGGTGAATGTTGACTTCAATCACACCGGGGTCGGGCGTGACTTGCAGCACTTTCAGGCGCACATCACGTGGGGGCGGGTAGCCTTCCAACACAAGGCGCACACCCAACTCTTCCGCCGTGGCTTCAATTGCGCTGAGCAGTTCTAGGTAGTCTTCCAAGTCGCCGAGTGGCGGCATGAACACATAAATCAACCCTTGTGGGTTTTCCATCGCCTTCAACTCAACGGCGGGGCCGTTGGCACGTGATGGGTCGCGCACTTCCACGCAAATGGCGGTGCGGGTGATCCAATGTGCCGATTGGTCTTTGGCTGGTACGGGGTGTGCTGTGCCTGGCACAAAGCCGTCTTGGCCCATACCTGTTTGCAGACCGACCGTGCCGCCTTGGGCCAAGCCACCACCCGCCACGTGCGTGTTGATGTGATGGTCATAGTGCGTGTGGCGTGCGTGGTGCGAGTACTGTGCGCGCAAGGCTGCCGCGTGAGGCAGGGGCTTGCGCTCGGCAAAGTGGTCTTGCTCAATCGCGTAGGGATAGTCGGCTTGGCGGACCCATGGCAGCGAGTCGAGTGGCAAGCGCAAGCCCATGGGTGAATCACCGGGCACGAGGTACATGCGCTCGTCGCGCAAGAACCAAGGTCCAGTGCTCCAACGCGGGCCGCCTGCCACAACGCCCGCTTTGAGAGGCAGTACATAGCCCACGGTTTTGTCGAGGCCTTGGCTGAACACGCGGCGCAGCCGCACGCGTTCCATCTCGTCGTCGAGCTTGGCATCAAACGGGTCCACGTTGACAGGCAAGCGGCGCTCGCGCCACAGGTAGTACCACGTGTCTTCATAGCCGGGGGTGATGTATTGGTCGTCCAGCCCCAGCTTGTGTGCGAGGGTTTGGGTGAAGCGTTGTGCGTCTTCGGTGGTGTAGTTGCTGGGCACGCGTTCGTCGGCAAACAAGTCGGGGTTGTGCCAGCAAGGATGGCCATCGGTGCGCCAGTAAATGCCCAGCGCCCAGCGCGGCAACTGCTCGCCCGGATACCACTTGCCTTGGCCGAAATGCAAGAAGCCGCCATCGCCATATTCGGCACGCAGCTTGTGCACCAATTCGGTGGCAAAGCCGCGTTTGGTCGGGCCTAGTGCATCGGTGTTCCATTCTGGTGCGTCGCGGTCATGCACGGTGACGAAGGTGGGTTCACCGCCCATGGTCAATCGCACATCGCCCTCGTTCAGTCGGCGGTCCACCTCGTCGCCCAAGGCCAGCACTTCCATCCATTCGTCTTCGGTGTACGGCTTGGTCACGCGTGGCGATTCAAGCACGCGGGTGACTTTCATTTCGTGGCTGAACTCCACCTCGGCTTCGTCCACCAAGCCTTCAATGGGTGCGGCGCTTGAGGGCTGCGGTGTGCACGCCAGCGGAATGTGGCCTTCGCCAGCCAGCAAGCCCGAGGTGGGGTCAAGGCCAATCCAGCCTGCGCCGGGTAGGTACACCTCGCACCACGCGTGCAAGTCGGTGAAGTCCACCTCGGTGCCGCTAGGGCCATCAAGCGACTTCACATCGGGGGCGAGTTGAATCAAGTAGCCAGATGCAAAGCGTGCGGCCAAGCCGCAGTGGCGCAGCAAATTCACCAGCAACCATGCAGTATCGCGGCACGAACCGCTGCGCAGGGTGAGCGTTTCTTCTGGCGTTTGCACGCCGGGTTCCATGCGGATGGTGTACGCAATGTCTTCGTGCAGCTTGCGGTTGATTTCCACCAGAAAGTCGATGGTGCGAATGGGCTCGCGCTTGAGCGCCTTGAAGTCGATGCTCTTGAAATAGTGTTTGAAGTTGGGCGTGAAGCGGTTGGTCACCAAGTAGGGGGCCAGCTCTTGGGCTGACGTCACGCCGTAGGCGAAGGGGAACTTTTCGGCGTGCGGCTCTAGGAAGAAGTCGAACGGGTTGTACACCGCCATCTCCACCACCAAGTCCACCGTGACTTTGAATTCACGCGTCTTCTCGTGAAACACCAAGCGGGCTTGGTAGTTGGCGAAGGGGTCTTGCTGCCAGTTGATGAAGTGTTCGGGCTCGACCTTGAGCGAGTATGAAATCACGTTGCTGCGGCAGTGCGGGGCAGGGCGCAGGCGGATGACCTGCGGGCCCAACTCAACCAGTCGGTCGTAGCTGTAATGGGTGACGTGGTGGAGTGCGGCATGGATAGACATGCATTTGGTCTAGCAAAACACGCGCCATGCCTGATGCGCTAAAGCGGTGCATCAAGTTTTTGAATTTTGAAGTAGCTATTTTGTTTTCAATAGTTATTTATCATTTGATAAAGCTTAAAAATTGAAAAACTGTGTTCAAAACCTACATCATCGACGCACTGCGCCTGCACCTCAAAGCACGCAACATTACCTACAAAGAGTTAGCACATGCCATTGGCTTGTCAGAGCCCAGCATCAAACGCTTGTTCACGGGCGGCGACTGTGGCTTGGACCGTTTAGAGCAAATTTGCCAGTACCTGCACCTTGAGTTCTCAGACCTTTTTAAAACCACACCACGTAAACGCAAACTCATCACCCGATTGAGCTTGGCCCAAGAGCAAGAGTTCGCCAAAGACCAAAAACTGCTCATGGTGGCCGTATGCGCCCTCAACCATTGGCCCGTGGCAGACATTCATAAATATCTGCAATTCACACGCAGCCAAGTCCAAGAGCTACTCAAGCGGCTGGATGACATGGGCTTTTTAGAAGTGCAAGCCTCTGACCGCTACCGTCTGTTAGTCGCTAGCAGCTTTGGGTGGATCAGTGGCGGCCCCATCATGCAGATGGTGCAAAGCGTCAGCGACGACTTCTTCAATGATGAGTTTGAAGGCAACGGTGAGATTTTGCGCATCATGAACATGCGCGTTTCACGCAAAGCGCAGGAACAACTCAAAGCAAGGCTAGAGCAAGTTGCCTTGGAGTATGAAGACCAAGCCAGAGCCGATGCACACCTGCCCTTGGAGGACCGCCCCCCGCTCTCGGTGTGCATTGCCGTGCGCACATGGGTGCCCAAGTTCATGCGCGACTTGTACAGGCTTGAGCTACGCGCGAAACCAAGCAGAAAACCCGAAGCCTTGGCTCCCAAACAGCTCAAAAAGCAGCTCGACAAGCCCATCAAACGCTCGACAAAGTCCGAGTGAAACACTAGGGCATTGCACCAAAAACACAGAAAGTATCACCAGACGGTGTTTAAAACACCACCTGATGATACTTTTCACTTTTTAACTAAAAATATAGTTTCTTGTCTTGTGAATGAATTCATAAGTAATAATAATTCGCGCACTCTACACAAGACCTTTTTTCATGTTTAACTATTTTGCAATACAAGCAACGCGCAAGTTTGGCCAGCTAGCTGCCGGACTGCTAACTGGTCTATGTTTTTCGATCAGCGCTACTGCCCAGATCGGTCCCATACAAGAACGTGACATTGGTATTCGTAACCAACAGGAGCTGCAAAGACAACAGCAACAAGAGCAGCAACAGCGTCACCAACTAGAGCGCGCGCCAGATGTCAGGCTCACAACCCCAGAAAAAGCGACTTCGCAGACACAGCCCATCGAAACGCCTTGCTTTTTGATTGAACGTCTTCAGCTTCAAAACGGTTCGGGCTTACCACTTCCTGAATTCGATTGGGTGCTTGAGCAACTCACCGCACCCGACGCCCCCGTCTTTATCGGGCAATGCGTTGGCGCACAAGGTGTGGCTTTGCTGATTGAGCGAACTCAGAAAATCTTGGTCGATCGTGGGTTTGTTACCTCACGGATTTTTGCCACGCAACAAGACATGAGCGAAGGTGCTTTGGCGCTCACCCTTATTCCGGGGCGCATACGTGCCATTCGACTGGCAGACCCAGTAGATCCTCGCGCTAATTTGAGCAATGCCCTGCCCATGCAAGCAGGCGACATCCTCAACTTGCGTGACATTGAGCAAGCCTTAGAAAACCTCAAGCGCGTCCCCACGGCTGAAGCCGACATTCAAATCGAGCCTGCACAAGGTGACGGGGCTCAGTTGGGGGACAGTGATTTGGTGGTTTCGTACCGTCAGCCTTTTCCTTTCAGGCTTACGGTCAACGCAGATGACAGCGGCACCAAAGCCACAGGTCGATACCAAGGTAGCGTGACAGTTAGTTACGACAATGCCCTTACTCTCAACGACTTGTTCTATGTCACCAATACCAATGGCATGGGTGGTGGTGACAGCGGGCCAAGAGGCACACATGCCAACACCATCCACTACTCGCTGCCAATTGGCTATTGGACGCTCGGCGCAACTTCTAGTACCAGCAGCTACTACCAAACGGTAGCTGGACTGAGTCAAAGTTACGTTTATCGAGGCACCAGCGAAAACAACGAAATCAAGCTCAACCGTTTGTTGATGCGCGATGGCATACAAAAACTCAATCTGGCAGCTCGTGCTTTCCAGCGCAAGAGCAATAACTACATTGATGACACAGAAGTCAATGTGCAACGCCGTGTGGTGGGCGGTTGGGACAGCACACTCAATCACAAAGTCTTTATCCAAGACGCAACGCTTGAGAGCAACCTCACCTACAAACGCGGTACAGGTGCATTCGGTTCAATTCCAGCGCCTGAAGAGACTTTTAATGACGGCACTTCGCGTTTTGCACTGGTCACCGCAGATGTGAATTTGGCTGTGCCTTTCAAGGTGGACGCTCAACGCATTCGCTACAACGGCTCTTGGCGTACTCAGAAAAACAGAACACTACTCACACCGCAAGACCGTTTTGTCATAGGTGGCCGTTACACCGTGCGTGGCTATGACGGTGAATCTGTATTAAGTGCGGAGCGCGGCTGGTTCTGGCGCAACGACCTGAGCTTTGCTTTGAGCGAGAGCGGCCAAGAGTTTTATGCAGGCTTAGATACGGGGCAAGTGGGTGGTCCCAGCAGTGAACTGCTCGTCGCTACACGACTGACAGGCGCGGTATTGGGTTTGCGCGGTGCAATTCAAAAACTGAATTACGACTTCTTCATTGGCGCACCTGTCAACAAGCCCGACAACTTCAAAACAGCAGGAAGCACCGCAGGTTTTAGCCTGAGTGCGAGTTTTTAAGAACGCACGATGCAGCACGGAAATTTAGTCATTACCGCACCTGCGCTGAATGCGCCTGGACACAGTGAGGCTGAAATATTTGGCTCCATCGTGTGGCTTGCCATGCAAGCAAACAATAAAAACCGATTGCCCTTGCAAGACTTATCGCAGTGGTTGTTACCAGCGCTACGAAGTCAACAGTTCATTCTGGCGAATGAAAACATAGATGGACAAACACGCCCTGTGGCCTACATGTCATGGGCGAATCTAACGCCTGAAGTTGAAAGCCGCTATGTAGACAACCCCGACGAAGGATTGAGACCTCAAGAGTGGTCTGGCGGTGACCGCATGTGGGTGATCGACTGGATGACGCCGTTCGGACATAGCCAATCGTTTCGGCGCGCAGTAGGTGCTGCGCTCACTGGATGCTGCGCTAAATCTTTGTATCACCGCGGTGGTGACAGAGGTTTGCGGGTGATGCTTTTTCGAGGTGACCACGTCTCTCTTGAGCAAGCCAAACACTGGTGGAAAGACCGCCCCATATTAGCCCGAAGGGCAACCCAACTCAAAGACGAAGTCAATGGAACTTCGTCTTGAGAGCGCATCGAAACCATCGGTGTGATTGCAACGTGGCACATGCCACATTTACTTGAAAGACTAAAAATGAAAAACTCTAAACACGCATTGGTTGCACTGTTGGCTGTATTGGCAGCAGGTACTGCTTCTGCTCAATCCATGTCCAACCAAGGCTACTACGGAGAAGTTGGTTATACAGCTGCACACATCAAAAACGACAACAACGGCTTTGCAATTACACCTAAGTTGGTACGTTTGATCGTAGGTAAAGAGTTAGACAAGAACTTGTCTGTAGAGGGTACTTACGCGTTTACAGCTTCCAAAGATTCGGGAGTGGTTAATGGCGTGACGTACACAGGCAAAGAAAGTTTTTATGGCGCTTACCTCAAACCCAAGATGGAAGTCGCAAAAGACGTTGAAGCCTTTGCGCGCATCGGTGCATTGCACACCAAATATGAAGATGAGTCTGGCTCAGTTTCTAAAACCAAGGTGTCCTATGGCGTCGGTTTGCAAGCTCAATTCACCAAAGATGTCTATGGGCAAGTGGACTACATGAGCTACTACAAGCAAGATGGAATGACCGCTAAAGGCTTCACCGTCTCTGTGGGTATGCGCTTCTAATTTTGTAGATGTTATCAATGGCGAACAGATTTTGTTCGCCATTGAATTGAGTTGTAGATAGTGACACCAAGGGGTTGACGCCATGAACAAGAACTTATTCCGCATCATTTTCAACAAACGACGTGGGCAGCTCATGGCTGTGGCAGAAACCTCATCCTCTCAGGGCAAGGGCTCTATAGGGGAATCTGTTGCCTCAGGCCATTCCTCAATAGTAGAAAACGAAACCGTCGGCATCAGTGCTCTCAGCTTTGCTGTGTTATGTGCGCTAGGTGCTGTACTTTGGGCATTGCCCACACCCAACGCCCACGCGCAAGTGGTGGCTTACCGCAATGCGCCGAGCAATCAACAACCGACTGTTTTGCAAACCGCCAACGGTGTCCCACAAGTGGACATTCAAACACCCAGTGCCGCAGGCGTGTCACGCAACGTCTACAGCCAGTTTGATGTGCAGCGCAATGGCGTCATCCTTAACAACAGTCACGCCAATGTACAAACCCAACAAGGCGGCTGGGTACAAGGTAATCCGTGGTTAGCCACGGGCAGTGCCCGTGTCATTCTGAATGAGGTGAATTCATCCAATCCCAGTTACCTGAATGGGTATGTGGAAGTCGCTGGGCAACGCGCAGAGGTGGTCATTGCCAACCCTTCAGGTATCAGCGTGAACGGTGGAGGCTTCATCAACACCAGCAAAGCCACGCTCACTACGGGCACACCTATCGTCAATGGCGGCAGCTTAGATGGCTACCGTGTGCAGGGCGGCAATATCAGCATCAATGGCAATGGTCTAGATCTCAGCACCACTGACTACTCCGCAATTCTTGCTCGTGCTGTGCAAGTCAATGCAGGCATTTGGGCGAATGAACTCAAAGTAGTCACAGGTGCAAACCAGATTGACTCATCCAGTCTTGCTGCCAACACAATCCCTGTGACGACGACCATTGCAGGCACAGGTGCAGTACCCAGTTTTGCATTAGATGTGGCCCAAATTGGGGGCATGTACGCAGGCAAGATTCACCTGATTGGCACTGAGCAAGGCTTGGGTGTTCGCAGTGCGGGCACGATTGGCTCCACCGGTGGTGACTTGGTGTTGCAAAACAATGGATGGTTGACAACGACAGGCACACTCCAAGCCAGTGCCAACCTTCAAATCACCACACAAGGCAACGTCACGAACAGTGGCGTCATCGCCGCACAAGGCAACATCACCCTTATAGGCAGCAGTGTTGACTTATCGGGCAGCCAGACCAGTGCCAAAAACGTAGGAATCACAACAGCTGGCAATTTAAACACCGCAAATGCCACAGTAGTTGCCAGCCTAAATCTGACTGTATCTTCTGCAGACTTCAATAATGCGGGAGGTACGTTAGCAGCAAGTCAATCAGCCAACTTTCAAACCAATGCGTTGAACAACGATGCAGGCTTGATACAGGTAGGCGGCGATTTGGTCATCAACACCCATGACCAAACATTAACAAACACCAATGCCGCCAACTACACCAGCAGCAATGCAGCTCTCAACGGCAAAGGCGGTATTGCAGCTCAAGGCACGACCACGCTCACAACAGGTGACCTTAACAACGATGCAGGCTACCTTGGTAGCAAGGGCGTGCTCACAGCAACGAGCGCCAACATCAGTAACCAAAACGGCCAAATTCAAGGGCTCGATCACCTCACCCTCACAGCAGGTAACGGCAGCACCACAGGCGCCATCAACAACACCAGTGGCCTCATTCGCAGTGCAGCCACCGCAAGCTTGAATGCGGGTGAAGTCAACAACAGCAGCACCAGCGGAACTAACCAAGGCCTTGAAGGTCAAGATGTCAGCATCGCCACTGCCAAGCTCAACAACAACACAGGTGCAATTCGTGCTAACAACAATGTGTCCGTCACCAGTGCTGGCACAGTAGACAACACCTCGGGCCTCATCAGTGTAGGCAACGCGTTTGCCTTGCAAGATACACAAGCGCAAGCCAATCGAACACTGGCAATTACTAACAAAGATGGCACACTGATTGCGGACAAAACCCTCACGGTCGCCGCGAGCAGCTTGGGAGGTGACGGCAAAGTACTCTCTAAAAACGATCTCAGTGTCACGCTCAATACCGATTTCAGTAACAGTGGGCAAGTCATTGCCAACCACAACGCCACACTCACCACCAGCGGTAACGTGAGCAACAGCGGCAAACTGCAAGCAGGCAACACGCTCAACCTCACGGCTAACAACATTGACAACACAGCCTCAGGTGAAATCACGGCCAACACCACCCAAGTTAATGCCAGCAATACCTTGAGCAACCGAGGCTTGATTGACGGTGTGGACACGCAAGTCAACACGGGTACGGTGAACAACATTGGCACAGGCCGCATCTATGGCGACCACCTCAGCATTGCAGCGGTCAACCTCACCAACAACACCGAAACCATTGGAGGCGTGACCAAAGCTGGCACACTTGCCGCGCGCGATCTCCTAGACCTTGGCATCAGCGGCACATTGACCAACCGAGAGCACGCTCTTATTTACAGCGTGGGGAACATGGCCATTGGTGGTGCGTTGGATGCGAATCGCCAAGCAACAGGCTTAGCCAGCACCGTTAACAATAACAGTGCAACGATTGAGGCAGGCCGTAATTTAAACCTCTCAAGCGCTACGCTTAACAACACCAATCAACACTACACATCAAGTGAATACCAAGTCGCAGGCCCAACCACTAAAAATTTGACAGTGGGTCAATACCATGTTGATCACCAAACAACCACCTATGACACGGTGATCAACGAATACGAAACCAAAGTCGATAGCAGTGACCCAGCGCAAATATTGGCTGGCGGCAATATGCAACTCAAAGGTCAAAACTTGACCAACGATAAAAGCAAAATCATTGCTGGCGGTTCATTGACTGGAGACTTAGGCAACCTCAACAACATCCAAGCTATGGGTGAACATCGCGTCACCGAATCTGGCACGATCACTTTGACGACCCATCATTGGGAAGGCGGGTGGCGTGGTCGAGGCAATTATTGGACCGACGACACGACAGCCTACAACCCGCCCGATGTGGTGACTAGCATCACGCTACCTGTGACGTATGCACTTCAAAATACAGCGCCTACAGCCACAGGTAACCAAGTGGCAGCACGCACTCAAGTTACGGTTTCTGGTGGTACCAGTGCTGCAGGAAGTGCTAGTGCCAGAAGTACTGTCGTGTATCAACCCACACTATCTACCAGCAGCCTCTACAAAAACAACCCCAGCTTGACGGCAAGTTACTTGGTTGAAACAGATGCACGTTTTACCAATAACAAGCTTTGGCTAGGCAGCGATTTCATGACGCAGAGCTTAAGCCTTGACCCCTCAGTCACGCAAAAACGCTTGGGCGATGGCTTCTATGAACAAAAACTCATTCGCGAACAAGTGGCCGAGCTCACAGGCAAACGCTTCCTAGGCAACTACACCAGTGACGAACAAGAATACAAAGCCCTGATGAACAGCGCCATCACATTTGCTCAGAAATACAACTTGCGCCCGGGCATTGCCTTGACCGCGCAACAAGTCGCCCAGCTCACCAGCGACATCGTGTGGTTGGTCGAGCAAACCGTCAGCCTGCCCGATGGCTCTAGCCAAAAAGTCCTCGTACCGCAGGTGTATGTCAAAGTCCAACCCGGTGACTTAGATGGCAGCGGCACTTTGCTATCTGGCAAAGATGTCAACCTAAATCTGAGCGGTGACTTGACCAACAGTGGCACGATTTATGGACGCAACATCGTCAACCTCACCGCAGAAAACATCAACAACCTAGGCGGGCGTATGGGTGGTAACGATGTGAGCGTGGCCGCACGACAAGACTTGAACAACATGGGCGGCAGCATCTCAGGTGTCAACAACCTCAGCGCCACTGCTGGACGAGACTTGAATATTCAAACCACCACACAAAGCACCCAAACCGCCATGGGCAGCCGCACCGCAATTGACCGCGTGGCGGGTCTTTACGTGTCGGGAGCAAATGGAACATTGGTAGCCAGCGCAGGCCGAGACCTGAATATCGTGGCAGGCGTGGTGAGCAACGCAGGCAGCGGTGCAACCAGCTTAGACGCTGGCAACAACTTCACGCTATCTAGCGTTAAAACCAGCGACCAACTCGACGTTGTGTGGAATGCCAACAACTACAACAAATCCAGCAGCAGCAGCGACGTGGGAAGCGCCATCACAGGCGGGGGTAATACCACCCTTCAAGCAGGTCAAACTTTAAAAGCCACAGCAGCCAGCGTGCAAGCCGCGGGCGCATTAAACGTCAACGCCACGGATGTCAGCATCCAATCGGGTCAAGCCACACAAGCGTCAGACCAAGCGCGTCAAACCACGAACAAAGGTTTTTTAAGCAGCACCACGATCACCACGCGTGACACCAGCAGTAGCACCACGGCGGTAAGCAGCAGTTTTGGGGGAGCCACGGTGGCCATCACCGCAAGCAAAGACATCCGCATCTTGGGCTCTAACGTGGTGAGTGACAACGCAACCAAACTCACAGCAGGAGGCAACGTGAACATTGAGGCGGCACAAAACACCAGCAGTAGCAGCAGCTACAGAAACGAAACCAGCTCGGGCTTGATGAGCGGAGGAGGCTTAAGCATCAGCTACGGCACACGCACTCAAAGCAACGATGGCAAAGACACCACCACCACAGCCGCAGCCAGTACGGTGGGTAGCGTAGGTGGCAACGTCACCATCACCGCAGGCAATCAGTACAAGCAAGTAGGCAGTGATGTACTCACACCAACGGGTGATATCAACATCACCGCTAAGACAGTGGACATTCAAGAAGCCAGAGAAACCAGCAAACAAAGCACAGAGCAGAAGTTTGAGCAAAGTGGGTTGACCTTGGCTGTGACCAGCACGGTACTGAGTACGTTGGAAAACGCACAAAGCCAAATCAAAGCCACCACACAAACCAGCGACAACCGTATGAAAGCACTAGGCACAGCCAGTGCAGCAGCCAACGTGAAACTAGCCGTCGATGCCCTCAAAGCGGGACAAGGCGATGCCAACGGCATGGTCAAAACAGGTGCAGAAGGCGCCGATGGAAGTCCAGAAGTTGCACAAGCCAACGCTGCCGACAAAGCGGGTGGTATTCAAGTCTCTTTGAGCTACGGTCAAAGCAGCAGCCAAAGTAACAGCTCCGCCACAAGCGATACAGCAAGAGGCAGCACCGTCAAAGCAGGTGGCACCGTGAGCATCAAAGCAACTGGTGATGGACAAAATAGCAACCTCACTGTGCAAGGCAGCGACGTGAGTGGCAAAACTGTCAACCTAGAAGCCGACAACCAAGTCAACTTGCTTGCAGCCCAAAACACCAGCAGTCAAACCAGCAGCAGTAGTAACAGCAGCGCCAGTGTGGGCATCGCTGCGCAACTGGGCAATGGTGGCGGCGGTATAGGCTTCACGGGTAGTGTGAGCAAAGGCAGCGGCAGTGGCAACGGCACCGAGACCACGTACACCAACACCCATGTAGCAGGCGCTGAAAACGTCAACATCCAGAGCGGCGCAGACACCACCCTCAAAGGTGCCACCGTAGAAGGCAAGCAAATCACAGCCACAGTAGGCGGCAACTTGAACATTGAGAGCCTGCAAGACACAGCCACCTATGCCGAGCAAAACAAACAAGTCGATGCATCAGGAATGATTGGTGCAGGTGGCAGCGGCAGCGTGAACTACGCCAAAAGCAACATCAACAGCAACTATGCCAGCGTGACCGAGCAAAGCGGCATCAAAGCAGGTGACGGTGGCTTCACCGTCAACGTGCAAGGCAACACCGACCTCAAAGGCGGCGCAATCACCTCAACCCGAGCGGCAATAGACAACAACAAAAACAGCTTCCAAACAGGTGGCACGTTAACGACAAGCGATATTCAAAACAGTGCCAGCTATGAAGCCAAGAGCGTGAGTGTGAGCATCGGTACGGGAGCCATGCCAGGCCAAGGCCTGAGCGCGGGCTTGAGCGGTGCAGGCATGGGCAAAGACAGCGGCAGCACGAGTTCAATAACCACAGCGGGTATCAGCGGCATAGCAGGTGACACAGCCAAACGCACGGGCGACAACGCGCAAGGCATAGGCAAGATATTTGATGCCGACAAAGTGCGTCAAGAGATACAAGCGCAAACGAAGATCACGCAGGAGTTTGGCAAACAAGCGAGTGCAGCGATAGCGAGCTACAGCACCACACAAAAACAAACACTGCAAGACCAAATCAAGAAAGCCAGCGATGCGGACAAAGCGGCCCTTCAAAAACAACTTGATGACGTGAAGAACGAAGAACGAGTACTCAACATCTTGGTGGGTGCGGTGACTGGATTTGGCCAAACGGCAGTGACCAAAGAAAGCTTGGCAGCAGCGGCAGATGAGATGCGTGCGTTGATGGTGAAAGATTCATCCACGTTTGCGGGTGTGGTGGACAGCACGGGCAAGAAGCTGAGCAACGTCAGTGGTGCCAGTGAAGGTATGAATGGCGACGGCGTGAAGCTGGGTGGTACGAGGGTGGACTTGGATTTGTTGTGTGGACCAAGCAACGATAGGTGTGCAATACAGAAGGATGCCTCAAACAACCCAATACTTGATGACAAAGGCATCCCCAAGTTGGCGTTCAATTCTGACGGGCAAGTTGTATTTACTGGTGGGGAATCTAAGCAAACACTCGACGAATTCCTAGCCACCCCCGATGGCAAAAAAATGGAAGGCTCAACAGGCGGCGTGCAAGGCTACAAAGGAACGTTGTTTGGCAAGCCCTATGAAGTTGGAAGTTGGCAAGACAAGTTGATTGAATCGTTTGCGGGAACGCACGACATGATTGGCGGTAAGTTGAGTGGCCTATATGACGAACAAGGAAACATTAAGCGGGGGATGAGCGCGGCGGAAAGAAGCGCTTATGACGATGTTGTAACCAGGGTGGCACTTTTACCGAGTGCCCCTTTTGCTGCAGCGCAAGGGCTACCACCAGAGGTATGGAAAGCAATTTCTGTTCTTCTGGGGGCAGCAAAATGAAGACCTACGCAGCACTTTTAATGGCAATGATTTCTTTGACTGGCTGCATACGTATGAGTTGCATGTCTCCATCTTGTTTGGGTGAGGAAACATACAACAACCTTATGCACCCCAAACCCTACGGAGCCCATTGGGTTAAAGATGGAGTGACTAGGGAGAGTCGGCTAGGCGATTTTGTTCAGTGCGGTGGTGACGCAAATTTACGTCATGGATATGGGATGAAAAATGGTCAATCGACCAAGGATTTTTTCGATGGATTCAACGCTCATATCGATCAGTTATCAAACTGCATGAAAGACAAAGGCTACATCTGGCTGGAGAAATGTGATGCACGCTGCCTCTACCCTTAAAACCATGATTGTTGTTAATGTGGCAGTTAGCAGCGTTGGCAATGTTGAGGCTGGCTATTTTTCAGCCGTCAATTCCGACGGCTTCTATGAACAAAAACTCATTCGCGAACAAGTGGCAGAACTGACGGGTCGTCGCTTCTTGGCCGACTACACCAGCGACGAACAAGAATACAAAGCGCTGATGAATAGCGCTATCACGTTTGGCCAGAAATACAACTTGCGTCCGGGCATTGCCTTGACCGCCCAGCAAGTCGCTCAACTCACCAGCGACATTGTGTGGTTGGTGGAACAAACCGTTAGCTTGCCCGATGGCTCTAGCCAAAAAGTGCTTGTCCCCCAGCTCTATGTCAAAGTCCAACCCGGTGACTTGGACGGCAGCGGCGTATTGCTGGCAGGCAAAGATGTCAATATCAATCTGAACGGTGACTTGACCAACAGCGGCACCATCGCTGGGCGCAACGTGGTGAACCTCACTGCGGAAAACGTGAACAACCTAGGCGGGCGTATTGGCGGCAATGATGTGAGCGTGGCCGCACGACAAGACTTGAACAACATTGGCGGCAGCATCAGTGCAGTCAACAGCCTGAGTGCGACCGCTGGGCGAGATTTGAATATTCAAACCACCACCCAGAGCACCAACACCCAAGTGGGCTCCGCCAACTTCAGCCGTACAGGTGTTGATCGTGTGGCAGGTTTGTACGTGTCGGGAGCTAACGGCACGTTGGTGGCAAGTGCAGGCCGAGACCTCAACATCGTGGCAGGCGTGGTTAGCAACGCGGGCAGCGGTGTAACCAGCCTGAGTGCAGGCAACAATTTCAATCTTGCAACTGTCAACACAGGCGAACAAAACAACATCACCTGGGATGCTGACAACCGCTTGAACTACGGCAACACGCAAACCGTGGGCAGCACCATCAATGGTGGTGGCAATGTCAACCTCAAAGCAGGCAATGACCTAACTGCTACAGCCGCCAATGTTCAGGCCACCAAAGCACTGGGCGTACAAGCTGGCGGCAGCGTGAACATCTTGGCAGGAGAAAACACCACCAACTTAGACGAAGCCCATAAGACATCGAGTGGCGGTGGTTTCTTTGGTGGGTCAACTTTGGTGACACGCAATGTCAGCAACACCAGCACGGCGGTGGCTAGTAACTTTGGTGGCAGCACGGTAGATATTGCGGCCAACACCAAAGACATCCGCATCTTGGGCTCTAACGTGGTGAGTGACGGCGTTACAGGTGGCTCAGGCACCACGCTCACAGCAGGTGGCAATGTCAACATTGAAGCCGCACAGAACACCAGTCAGCAAACCAACTACAGCAAACAGACGGAAACGGGGTTTTTAAGTGGTGGTGGTCTTAGCGTGAGTTACGGCACACGCACTCAAAGCAACGATGGCAAAGACACCACCACCACAGCCGCAGCCAGCACGGTGGGTAGCGTAGGTGGCAACGTCACCATCACCGCAGGCAATCAGTACAAGCAAGTAGGCAGTGATGTACTCACACCAACGGGTGACATCAACATCACCGCTAAGACAGTGGACATTCAAGAAGCCAGAGAAACCAACAAACAAAGCACAGAGCAGAAGTTTGAGCAAACTGCCATATCGGTTGGATTAAAAGGCGGCATCATCGACAGCATTCAAGCCACTACCCAAGCCGTGCAAGCAGCCAAAGACAGCAGCAGCACACGCAACCAAAACCTCAACGCACTCATCGCTTTTGCCAAAGGCTCCGATGCCTATGAGCAAGGTATTGCCACACAAAACGCGTATGACAAAAATGGCGTCATGGGTGGCACGAATGCAGATGGCGCAGCCGCTCCAGGTGCCGCAGCAGCCAGTGGCATCAAAGTCAGCGTGAGCATTGGCAGCTCTAGCAGCCAAAGCAACAGCGCCACCACCAGCGACACAGGCGCGAGCTCTACCGTCAAAGCCGGTGGCAACGTGAGCATCAAAGCCACAGGTCAAGGTGAGACACAAGGCAACCTGACCATCCAAGGCAGCAATGTGTCTGCTGCCAAAGATGTGTCTTTAAGCGCCACCCAAGATGTCAACATCCTCGCCAGCTCCGACACCGAGAGCAACCGCAGCAGCAACAGCTCTAGCAGCACCAGCGTGGGCGTGAGTGTGGGCATTGGCCAAGGCGGTGCAGGCATAAGCCTGGATATAGCCGCTAGCCGAGGCAAAGGCCAAACCAACAGCGACAGCACCACGTACAACAACAGCCAAGTGAGCGCGGGCAATGCGGTCAACATCACCAGCGGTGCAGACACCAATGTGATTGGCGGTAACGTCAAGGCAAACCAAGTCACAGTCAACGTAGGTGGCAACCTCAATCTAGAAAGCTTGCAGGACACAGCGACCAGTCAAGCCAACCAAAGCACCACAGGCGTTGCACTGAGCATCCCTATCGTGGGCACGGGCGGTAGTGCCAGCTTCAGCCAGAGCAAACAAAACAGCAACAGCAACTACGCAAGCGTGAACGAGCAAAGCGGCATCAAAGCGGGTGAAGGTGGATTCCAAGTTAACGTGCAAGGCAACACTGACCTCAAAGGTGCAACGATTGTGGGCAGCAGCGATGCCAGCAAAAACACGCTGACGACCAACACCCTGACCACCAGCGATATCAACAACAGCATGAGCGCCAGTGCCAGCAGCAGCGGAACATCCGTGGGCACCAACATGATGGATGGCAAGTATGCGATGGGCAAAGCCCTTGCTGGCAACGCACTGAACAACGGCAACGCCAGCCAAAGTGATGCCAGCACCACGACGAGCGCGATCAGTGCTGCCCAAGTGACCGTGGGAAATAAAACCACCGATACCAGCAAAGAGCAATTCACAGATAGTAACGGGAAAGCGGTGAGCACGGACACGAGCAACACGAACCGCACACTTGCCAAGGCGGATGTGGCAGGCTTGCAGAAGGTTGCGCAGGATCAGCAGGCTAGCAATATGTTGGCGTTGAATGCGGCAACAGCCTTGACCGACGAAGCCTATCGAACGATGTATAAAGCGGGTGGCACTATGTACAAAGTGCCTCCGGGGTGCAGTGATAAGAGTTGTGCGGTTGCACTGACAGAGCAAGAGGCCAAAGACCTTAAGGCCTCACAAGACGGCAAACTCCACATCAGCAACAACGGTATCTTCAACGACTTAGATGGTGCTGTGAAATACGCGCAACAGCATGGCGGCAGGATGAACGAAGACGGCAGCAAAAACTACAGCGACAAACCTGAGAACCAATACATCATCTTTGCGCCACAAGCTAACAATGTACTGTCTGAACTCATCATTGCAGCCGTGCAAAAGAGTGGCGCTACGCCTTACGTTGGTTTGACCAATGCAGAAGTGCAAACGGCCAAGGTGATGGAGCAAGCTGCACAGCAAGGGCAAGGCGTGGTGATCGACAGTCATAGCCGGGGGACGTTGACGACAGATAACGCTCTGCAATCGTTAAACAACCAAGGAGGAGTTAAAGACGCGAATGGCAACGCAGTCACGCCCACTGTTGAGCTGAACAACTATGGTGGGGCACAAAACAATGTGACCGGTAATCAGACTTTGCAGCAGTTCACGGGGAACAAGGATGCACAAATTAATTCGGTGGTGCATCCGAATGATCTCATTGGCACGGTGATTGGCGGTAATCAAGCGACGCCTAGCTACACCAGTACCTCAAGTAATGGAGCGAAGACAGAGGTGACCTTGACATCAGATGGAAGAGACCCTGTCAGCAATGTTGTGAACACCATGACGGGAACGGCTACCCCGCATAACTGTTATGGGACGGCGGGAAAAGATTGTGATAACCAATGGGACAACATTCCTAAGAGCAATTCACCCAGTATCACCAACTCAGACTACAAATCGCCTGTTGTGATTCCGCAATACAAACAGGTTGACAAACTTGCACCGCAAGTTCAGCAGAGCAGTAATGAGCAGATGAATCAGTTGCTGCAGTCACCGCCATCAGGCACAACACTGACTACTCCGTCGTCGCAGTCGAACGACAAGCTTGAAACATTGAAAAACTTCAAACAGGAGCAGTGAGATGAAATTGCTCTATTTGGTACTGGCTGCCGCCAGTATGGCTAGCGCTTGTACGCCTCGTGGGTTTAGGCCACCACCATCGGATGAAGAAGCCATGACTAGTCAAACCCGTCCAACCGTTATTCAAGTGCGTCAGGCGTTGAATGAATGTGGAGATCTCCAACCAAAGCGTGAAGGAGAAAGTCAAACCAACGCTAATGCAAGAATAATTGAATGCATGTTCCAAAAGGGCTTTTATTTCAAATCAGGGTGGGGCGGACATTGTGCAGTCCCTGACTACCGAGCCAAGCTTCCAGCATGTGTCAACGCCCCCATTCGCTCACGCAATAACTACTACGGTAAATAAAGGAATTTTCATGAAACCCAAAAATATTGGATTGATTTCAGCAGTCATCTTTCTTCTGAGTGCCTGCGGCTCATACGGCAAGCCGCCCCTGCCAGCGGCCCAAGCGTGGTACCCCACTGCATCAGCCAAGATCGCTTTGTCAGAGGCATTTACGCAATGCAGATTTGTTGACCGGCTGTTGGTAGGTGTGCAACGCATCAATCAGCAAAGTGCCTGTATGCGCCAACTTGGTTTTGAGTTGGATACATCAAGCTATCGATCAGACAATTGCTATGGCGATGCTCCTGCTGGCTGCATCGTGCAATGGCCTAACGGCGTGAGTAATTCGAAAACGGTCACCCCATCATCTAATGACAAAAAATGATCTTCTCAATATTTTTATATATGGGTGCTGTACTTGACCTCACAGTCACCCTGACATTCCCCCAAACCTCTAGACACTTTTCATAGGGCAGTCCGACTTGCGCGCCAAAGTGGTGCGCATTTCTTGCTCAAGTTTTCTTTCTGCGCGCCGATACCTTAGACAAGTCAGTTTTATCTTCCATATCTACCATGCGTTCACGCCATTTTTCTGTTGTTGCTTTCGTGTTGACCAGCCTTTTGGTTTGGGCTGCGCCGGCTTCGGCCGAGTGGAGCGAGCTGGTCAAGGAAGATGAAGCCACGTACTACTTCGACAAAGAAGCGGTCATGCCCGTGCACGTGTCGCGCTACGCATGGGTGCTGACCGATTTGCCCAAAGGCGACAAAACCCCCACGGGCGAAAACTACAAGTCAATGATGTTGCGCGTGCGCATGTACTGCAAGAACGACACGGTGGTGCGCCTGTCTGTGAGTTACTTTGACAAGCAAATGGGCAAGGGCAAAGAAGTGGCTTCGGACGATGTGCACGAATGGCGCCCACGCGAATACCCGATTCGCCCCAACACCTATCTGGCCGCTTTGAAGAAAGAAGTGTGCGGCGGTTCCAAGGCCGCTGCGGGCTAAACCCAACACCTTTTAGATGCATCAAGCCCCTGCCGAATGGTTGGGGCTTTTTAACTTGTGAGTGGGCATCGCCCACGTGTCGCCGCATTGGGTTGAACATGCGGCCATGTTTTCTGTCATCACACCTTTGGCCTTGGGTTGGATTGCGGGCACGGCTTTGCAGTTGCAGCAGGCGCAGTTGTGGGCGGGGGAGGTGTATTGGGGCTTGGGTGCAGCGGCTGTGGTGAGTGCTTTTGCTGTTGTACGCGTCAGCCGTGTGTTGGCTGGCTCTTGGGTACAAGTCGCGGTGAGGTTTGCATGGATGGGTGTGTTGTCGGCTGTGTTGGCTTTTGTCCAAGCAGGTGCACGGGCCAGCCACTACGCGCAAAGCGCTTTGAACCCCGCACTTGAAGGCCGCACCTTGCACGTGGTGGGCATCGTGGCCAATTTGCCGCAACGCATGGAAGACAGTGCGCGGTTTCGCTTCGAGGTGGAGTCTGCCCGCGACACGAATGGTGCGTGGGTCCAACTGCCTCCGCAGTTGCTGCTGGGTTGGTACGGCAGCCGATGGAATGGCAGCGATGACAAAGTGCAAGCGCCGCCCACAGACTTGCGCCCTGGTGACCGCTGGCAACTGGCCGTGCGCCTCAAAGCGCCGCATGGTCATATCAACCCACATGGGTTTGATTACGAGTTGTGGCTGTGGGAACAGGGCTTGCAAGCCACGGGCTATGTGCGCAACGGGGCCAAAGACGCATCACCACAATGGTTAGGCAGCACATGGGCACACCCTGTGGAGTGGCTGCGTCAGCGGGTGCGCAGCGCCATCGATGCACGCGTGGCCGACCGTGCAACGGCTGGCATTGTGGCGGCTTTGTTGGTGGGCGACCAAGCGGCGATTGAGCGTGCGGATTGGGATGTGTTTCGTGCCACGGGTGTGGCGCACCTGATGGCGATTTCGGGTTTGCACATCACCGGCTTGGCGTGGCTGGCAGCATTGTGTGTGGGCTGGTTGTGGCGGCGCAGTGATGTGTGGTCGCCTGCCAAGCCTTGGAGCTTGTGGTTGCCTGCACCTATTGCCGCAAGTGCGTGTGCCGCGATGGTGGCACTGGCGTATGCGGTATTCACGGGTTGGGGCGTGCCTGCGCAGCGCACGGTGTGGATGCTGGGTGTGGTCACGCTGCTGCGTGTATATGGATTGCGTTGGCCTTGGGTGCAGGTGTGGTTGAGCGTGTGTGCCGTGTTGTTGGCGCTGGACCCGTGGGCGCTGATGCAGGCAGGTTTTTGGCTCAGCTTTGTGGCCGTGGGTGTGTTGTTTGCCTCGGGGTCGCATGCACCTGCCAGCAATCTGTGGGCCGCTGCGCAACGCATGTGGCGCGAGCAGTGGCTGATGAGTGTGTGCTTGGCTCCGTTGACCTTGCTGCTGTTTCACCAAGTGTCTGTTGTGGGTTTGTTTGCCAACTTGTTGGCTGTGCCGTGGGTGACCTTGGTGGTGACGCCGCTGTGTTTGTTGGGGCTGGTGTTGCCATTCGCGTGGGGCATGGCGGCAGAAGCTTTGCAGTGGTTGGTGTGGGGGCTCAAGGCATGTGCGGGTGTGTCGTGGGCTCAGTGGTCGGCGTCTGCTGCGCCTTTGTGGGCGGGCGCTGCTGCGCTGGTAGGTATGGGCGTGTGGGCCATGCGCGTGCCGATGTGGCTGCGTTGGTTTGGCATGGTCTTGGTGCTGCCCGTGCTCAGCTGGCAAACACCGCGTCCCGCGCATGGCACGTTTGAATTGGTGGCAGCCGACATGGGGCAGGGCCATGCGGTGTTGGTGCGCACGGCCACGCACAGCTTGCTGTACGACACAGGGCCGCGCTACTCGGCCGAGACCGATGCAGGTCAACGTGTGCTGGTGCCGCTGCTGCGTGCGTGGGGTGAGCGGCTAGACCGCATCGTCATCAGCCACCAAGACAGCGACCACAGCGGCGGCGCACCTGCGGTGATGGCCATGCAACCGCAGGCAGATGTGTTGACGTCGATTGCGGTTGAGCATCCGCTGCAACAGTTGGGCGCGATGCAACGTTGTGAACGCGGGCAGTCGTGGACGTGGGATGGGGTACGGTTTGAGGTGTTGCACCCGAGTGCGGCTGACTATGAACGCAAGCTCAAACCCAATGCCTTGAGTTGTGTGTTGCGTGTGACGGCGGCGGACACATCTGCGCTACTCGCGGGCGACATCGAAGCCGCACAAGAGCAAGGCCTGCTGCAAAGTGGCCAAGTGCTGCAAGCCGATTGGTTGCTGGTGCCGCACCACGGCAGCGCTACGTCGTCCACGCAGGCTTTTCTAGAAGCCGTGCAGCCCAGCGTCGCCATCGTGCAAGCGGGTTATCGCAACCGCTTTGGTCATCCAAGGCCTGATGTGCTGCAGCGTTACAGCGATTTAGGGGTGCTTGTGGTGCAGGCACCCCGTTGTGGTGCGTCGACATGGCGCAGCGAGCAACCCAAGTTGGTGCAATGTGAGCGAAATCAAAGACAACGATACTGGCAACACGTACTCTGAGACTTGGCACTCAATTTGCGTAGGAAGTACTAGGAGTTCCTAAGATGCACAAGTTTGATGAAATGTACGCCCAGCTGCCGTTTGTCGACAGCGCGGTGCGCCCCCACTACCGGAACTACTTGGATTGGCTCAAGCGCCAAGACCCACAGACGATGCGCGACAGGCGCGAAGAAGCCGAGATGATTTTCCGTCGCGTCGGCATCACCTTTGCGGTGTACGGCGACAAGGACGAAGACGGTGCAGGTACCGAACGCCTCATTCCGTTTGATTTGATTCCCCGCATCATTCCCGCCCACGAGTGGACGAGCATGCAGCAAGGCTTGGTGCAACGTGTGAACGCGTTGAATATGTTCATCCACGACGTGTACCACGAGCAGAACATTCTCAAAGCCGGCCTCATTCCGAGTGAGCAGATTTTGAACAACGCGCAGTACCGCCCCGAGATGCATGGTGTGGATGTGCCGCATCAGGTGTATTCGCAAATCAGCGGCATCGACATCGTGCGTGCGCCTGATGCCCAAGGCAACGGCGAGTACTACGTGCTCGAAGACAATTTGCGTGTGCCCAGCGGCGTGAGCTACATGCTGGAAGACCGCAAGATGATGATGCGTCTCTTTCCTGAGTTGTTCAGCCAACACCGCGTGGCCCCGGTGGCGCATTACCCCGACTTGCTGCTAGAAACTTTGCGTGCCAGCAGCCCGTCCACCACCGACAACCCGACTGTGGTGGTGCTCACGCCCGGCATGTACAACAGCGCTTACTTTGAGCACGCCTTCTTGGCGCAGCAAATGGGTGTGGAGTTGGTCGAAGGCCAAGACCTGTTTGTGAAAGACAACTTTGTCTACATGCGCACCACACGCGGCCCCAAACGCGTGGACGTGATTTACCGCCGTGTGGACGATGATTTCTTGGACCCCAGCGTGTTCCGTGCCACATCGACGCTGGGGTGTGCCGGTTTGATGGATGTTTACAAAGCAGGCCATGTGAACATTTGCAATGCGGTGGGCACCGGCATTGCGGATGACAAGTCCATCTACCCCTATGTGCCGCAAATGATTGAGTTCTATTTGGGCGAGAAGCCCATCCTCAACAACGTGCCAACTTTCCAGTGCCGCAAGAAGGAAGACCTCGACTACACGTTGGCACATTTGAACGAGCTGGTGGTGAAAGAAGTGCACGGCGCTGGCGGCTACGGCATGTTGGTCGGGCCTGCGGCGACCAAGGCTGAGATTGAAGAGTTTCGCCAAGTGTTGCTGGCCAAGCCAGACGGCTACATCTCGCAACCCACGCTGAGCTTGTCGAGCTGCCCCACGTATGTGGAGAGCGGCATCGCACCGCGCCACATCGATTTGCGGCCCTTCGTGTTGAGCGGCAAGACTGTGCAAATGGTGCCCGGCGGTTTGACCCGCGTGGCGCTGAAAGAAGGCTCACTGGTGGTGAACTCGTCCCAAGGCGGCGGCACCAAAGACACATGGATTCTTGAGGTTTAACAATGCTGAGCCGTACCGCTGACCACCTGTTTTGGATGTCCCGCTATACCGAACGGGCCGAGAACACCGCACGCTTGCTGGACGTGAACTACCAAACCTCTTTGCTGCCACAGTCGGCCGAAGTGGCGCTGCTGGGTTGGGAAGGCTTGCTGTCCATCAGCGAGTTGTTGCCCGCTTATCAAGCGCGTCATGGCGATATCACGCCACAACGAGTGATGGAGTTCATGGTGAAGGACGAGAACAACCCGTCTTCCATCATCTCGTGCCTGCGCGCTGCGCGTGAAAACGCACGTGCTGTGCGCGGTAGCCTCACGACCGAAGTGTGGGAGACGCAAAACCAAACTTGGTTGGAACTCAACCGCATCTTGAAGAGTGGTTTGCTCGAGGGCGACCCCGGTGAATTTTTTGAATGGGTCAAGTTCCGCTCGCACCTCTCACGTGGTGTGACCGTGGGCACCATGCTGATGGACGAAGCCTTGCACTTCATGCGCTTGGGTACTTTCCTTGAGCGCGCCGACAACACTGCGCGCTTGGTGGATGTGAAGTTTCACGCTGTGCATGGTGACTTGTTTGCCGATGGCACAGAGAAAACCGAGCAGCACGATTTCTACCACTGGAGTGCGATTTTGCGCAGCGTGTC
>Ga0213922_1000339_pt1 | contig 25767 bp, 36 predicted proteins | sample McNCre2917MG_FD_165060 | JGI IMG/M metagenome (GOLD analysis project Ga0213922, IMG submission 165060) | Freshwater microbial communities from McNutts Creek, Athens, Georgia, United States - 29-17 MG | ecosystem: Environmental > Aquatic > Freshwater > Creek | place: USA: Georgia | collected... | reverse complement strand
CCCCACGATGGCATTCCCGAAAACTGCGAGGCGCAGTGGGTAAGCGTTGGCGGCGACCTGGTGGAACTAGGGCTTTGGTTTGGGGCGGCGGCAAGGCCGGGGGTTGTGCGTGCAGCTTTGCTGCTCACCGATACCGGAAACTTCGAAATCACCAGCGACCAAACCGATGTGGGCCACGCGCCACTTGGCGAACTGGGCACCTACGTCTATGAGCCAGACAACGCGGTGGTTCGCTCGCACCTGATTGCGGTCTTGGCCGCGCAGACCGGCACCCACAGTTTTAGCGCCGAGATTGCCTACCTAACCGGTGATGAGGAGGTGCAGAGTCCTTGGCTTCGTGGCTACCGGGTTCTTGAAAACCTGGCGTTCGATCGCAAGAAGTTGAAGGCTCGCCTGCGCGAGCTGGAGATTGGCGTGCTTGAAATCAAGAAGCGAGGCGCCGACATCGTTCCGGAGGAACTGCGCAAGGAAATGGCTCTCAAGGGCAAGAACAAGGCCACCCTGATTGTGACCCGCGTTGGCGAGGCTCACCGCGTACTAATCGCAGAAGCGCTGTAGCCAAAACCACTTAAATGCAAAAGGCCTCCGGGGCACAATCCGGAGGCCTTTTGTTCTTGGTTGTGGAAGCAGGTAAAGGGAGAGAAACCTTACTTATTTACTTCCAAGTTTTGGCGTTGGTGAAGCGGGCTGCCTAGCGGCCCATCATTCCCCAACCTTCGGTGTCACCATCGTTGCGGAAGCCACCCATCATGCCCCAGCCAGCGCCAGGACCGTAGCCGTATGAGCCGCCGCCCACCCAGCCACGCATGCGGAACAGCAACATGAGGATGCCCATTGCGATTGAACCGGCGATGTAGAGGTAGCCAAGCACCAGACCGGTGATGGCAAGGGCGCGGCCCTTTTCGCCGCTGCGCTTGATCTGGGCAAGTGCAATGTGTCCGGTGATTACACCGGCAACAGCACCAACCCATGAGATTGCGGTTGCGATGCTGACCACGGCTAGGGTGTTGTACTTGGTGAAGTCGTGCTTCTCGTGTGCAACCGGTGCTGCCGGTGCCGAGGCCTGTGGTGCGGAAGCTGAGGTTGCGGCGGACTCTGCGGTGTCTAGTACCTGAGTCTTGTCGTCTTTGTTTGCCATTTTGTGCTCCTTGTTTTTTGGCTTGATACCAATAAAGCATTGGAGCCTGAACGCAACCTGCGAGCAGTCTGGGAGTTTGTTGAGAGTTCTAACCCGAAGGCGCAGCCGATTTCAGTGCTGGATTAGAGGGTTTGCACGGTGGTAACCGGCAAGGTGCTGTCGGCACCGAAACTGAGACTGCTTGGAGCGCGTCCAGCCATCACCAGCTGGGCACCCAGGGCGGCAATCATCGCGCCATTATCGGTGCACAGATTGAAAGCCGGGATGCGCAGTTCGATTCCATTGGCCTCGCACTTGGCAGCGGCCACTTCGCGCAGGCGTCGGTTGGCAACCACGCCGCCACCAAGCAGCAGGCGTGGAACATTGTTATCCAGGCAGGCGTTGACAGCCTTGGTAACCAGCACGTCAACCACGGCCTCGCGGAAGCTGGCCGCCACGTCTTCGATGCTGAAGTCTTCGCCCTTGTCTTGGGCAACCTCAACCCAGCGGGCAACCGCTGTCTTTAGACCACTGAAGGAGAAGTCGTAGCGGTGCTTCTCCATGTCCTTGGGCAGGGTCAAACCACGTGGGAATCTGATGGCCTTTGGATCACCGTTGGCGGCCACTCGGTCGATCTCGGGCCCACCCGGGTAAGGCAAGCCAAGCAGGCGGGCAACCTTGTCGAAGGCCTCGCCGGCGGCGTCATCGATGGTCTCGCCCAGCAAGACCACATCATCCAATAGGTCGCGCACCAGCAGCAGTGAGGTGTGGCCGCCGGAGACCAAAAGCGCTATGGTTGGGACCTCAACCTCGCCACGCTCAAGCACATCGGCGCCAACGTGACCAACCAGGTGATTCACGGCATAGATGGGCTTGCCCAGCCCCACCGCGAGCGCCTTGGCAGCGCCCACACCAACCATCAATGCGCCTGCCAAACCAGGACCGTTGGCTACCGCGATGGCGTCAACCTCTTGCAGCGAAATCTTTGCCTCGGCCAGCGCCTTGTGCAGGGTGGGTTGCAGCGCCTCGAGGTGGGCTCGGGCGGCAACCTCTGGCACAACTCCGCCAAAGCGGGCGTGCAATTCCATCGATGATGAGATCACATTGGCAAGCAGGGTGCCACCGCGCACAATTCCGATACCGGTTTCGTCGCAGGAGCTCTCGATGCCCAGCACGATTGGTTCGTGCTTTATGTTTGCCGGCAGCTCGAGGCACATGATTCGGGCGTCTACGCCGTCGGGCTGGTAATAGTTGTGACGGGTGTCGATGACCTTGAAGCCCATCGAGTCGTAGAGGTTCTGGGCCGGGGTGTTATCGGCACGCACCTCTAGAAAAACCATGCGGGCGTCGAGGTCGCGGGCGATTCCCACCAGCTGATTCATCAGACGGCGACCAATGCCCTTGCCGCGCATATCCTCGGCCACCGCAACGGTTTGAATATCCGATTGATCGTGCGAGCCGTGCTTGCTGAGCCCGCCAAAGCCAACCACGCTCTCGGTGCCAGTGACCTGATCCACGATTGCCGCCACGAGATAGTGGGTGTGGTTGGCAACCAGCTCGTCGCGCATGGTGGCCTCCGACCAGGAGTCGGTACCAAAGTTGTTTTGCTCGAGGCGCATGATGGGGCCGAGGTCTTCAATGCGAGCACCGCGAATAGTTATCTGTTCCAGAGTCATCCGCTCACCCGCTTGCCAAACATTTGGTTGGGCTTTGGTTCCACGGCGTCGGGGGCGCGAAGGTAAAGCGCCGAGACCTCGTCGGTCTCAAGCCCAGCCATGAGTTGCGCCTCAGCCAAGCGTGCCACCCAGTGTGCGCTAGCTCCGCCGGTCACCTCGGTGAACTGGCCATACTCGGCCAAAGCCGCGGTAACTTGGTCGTGCTTGCCAACTGCCGGGCCGGCAACCCGAACCGGAATTCCGTGAGCATCGATGCCGTCATAAAGGGCCCAGTAGATTTCGCCTCGGCGAGCATCGGTGACCACCAGGATTCGGCCATCGGCAAGATCAAGGCGATTGGAATAGGTCTCGAGCGCAAGCGCATCGTGGCTGACCACACCCATCAGGCGGGCACCAACGGCTTCGGCCAGCATCACACCGGCGGCGATGCCAACGCGCAAGCCGGTAAACAGTGCGGGCCCACGGCCAACCGCAACCACGTCTACCACCTGCGGTTCAAGTTCCACCTTGGCAAAGACCTGGGCAATGGCATCACCGATAAGTTCGGCGTGCTTCATTCCGTTGTCATAGCGCACCTCGGAGAGCACACTGCCGCGGCTTAGCAGTGCCACCGATGTGCCGGCCGTGGTGTCAATCGCAAGCATGAATCCGGTCACAGGGTCACCCCCGCCCAGCGTGGTCCTTCGCCGGTGATCAACACGCGGCGATCCTCGCTGGCTCCGGTGTGGTCGCGCTCAATTTCGATGTCCAGCCATGAATCACTCAGGCCATCGGTGAAGCCACGCCCCCATTCGATGAGGGTGATGGACTTTGCAAAATCAATGTCGAGGTCATCCAGCTCGGCCGGCGAACCCAAACGGTAGGCGTCAACGTGCACCAGCGCCGTGGTTGAGTCTTCCAGCTTGTGGGTACGGGCAATCACAAAGGTGGGCGAAGAAACCGTGCCCACCACGCGCAGACCCTCACCGATGCCGCGGCTGAGAGTGGTCTTGCCGGCACCCAGTGGTCCGGTTAGCACCACGATGTCTCCGGCCTGCAACTTTGCCGCCAAATCCAAACCCAACTGATGCATTGCATCGGAGTCTGAGATTAGGAGGTTGGCCAAAACCTGGCCCACTAGTCGGCGCTCAACAATCCGTTGCTGATGTAGTGGCGCACAAATCGGCCACCAATTCTGGTGACAATCTCGTAGTTGATGGTGTCGGCTGCTGCGGCTAGGTCGTCGGCCGATGGATAACCCAGTTCGGGGTCGCCGAAGATCACCACGGTGTCACCCGGAGCAACCTCGTGTTCTCCAACATCCAGCACAAACTGATCCATGGCAACGCGAGCCGCCAAATCGTGGAGTTGCCCGTTGACCCAAATCTTTGCCTGTCCGGTAGCGGCGCGGGGTAGCCCCTCCGCATAACCAACCGGAACCAGCGCCAGATTGGTGGGCTTTGCGGTGCGATATAGGTAGCCGTAGGAAACGCCCTCGCCCGCCGGAACTCCCTTAACCTGAACCACCTTGGCGGTTGCGGTCATGGCGGGAATCAGGCCGTAATCGGCAGCCGCGTTGTCACTGAACGGGCTGAGGCCGTAGAGGGCCACACCAATTCGGACCATGTCGTAGTGAGCCTCGGGGTAAGACAGGGCGCCGTCGCTTGCGGTTAGGTGGCGCAGTTCAGGCTCAATGCCGTAGTCGGCAACCAGCTTCAGCGCCTGCTCGAAGCGCGCAATCTGGGCTTCATCAGACTCGCGGTTGGTGCTGGACAGGTGGCTGAAAACGCCAACCACCTTCATGGTTCCGGCACCGATGTGAACGTTGGCGGCACGAAGCAGATCGCCCAGGCCAGCAAGGGTCACGCCGTTGCGGCTGAGGCCGGTGTCCACCTTGATGTGAACGCGGGCAACCCTGCCCAACTGGGCGGCAGCAGTGGCAGCGTGATCCAGCTGCGCGATGGTCGAGATGCCCAGGTCGATTTCGTGGCGAACGCCATCTAGGAAGTCTTCGTCGAAGGCGTGCAGCCAGGCCAGGATTGGCACTCGAAGACCGGCTTCACGAAGCTGCAATGCCTCTTGCAAATCGGCAACACCCAGGTAGTCGACACCCTCGACCTCAAGCCTGCGGGCCACCTCGATCATGCCGTGGCCGTAGGCGTTGGCCTTGACCACACCACAAACCTTGGCGCCCTGAGCAACGGCTCGCATGGTGCGAAGGTTGGCGGCAATGGCGTCAAGGTTGATTAGCAACTCACGCATTGTCGGCTCCCTCCGCAATCAAGTAGGCAATCAGCATTCCGCCGTCGTGGCTAATGCTCAGGTGAATTTTATCGATACCCGCCTGTGCCAGAGTTTGCGCACTCTGTCCATCGGCGGCAAGAAACGGTTGCCCAAGGTAGTTGCGCCAAACCTTTAGCTCGGTCCAGCTGAGCCCATTCGGTCCACCGAGGGCCTTGACCAGCGCCTCCTTGGCGGCGAAACTGGCGGCTAACCGGCGCGGACTTTCGGTGCGCTCATCAACGTGGAAGAGGCGTTCAATCAGGGCCGGGGTGGCAGCCAAGTGAGCTTCAAAGCGCGCCAGATCAACCAGATCAACACCGGTTCCCTTGATCACGCTCGCCACTTCATTCTGTTGGACAACTGAGCCGAATCGCCGCTACTCGACGGTTACAGACTTGGCAAGGTTACGTGGCTGATCCACGTCTAGGCCCTTGGCTGTCGCCAACTCCATGGCGAAGGCCTGCAGCGGGATTACCGCCAAGATGGCACTGAAAATGCTCTGGCTCTGCGGAATCCACAGCACGTGCTCGGAGTACTGCTCAACCTGGCTGTCGCCCTCTTCGGCCACGGCAATAACCTTGGCGCCGCGAGCGCGAATCTCCTGGATGTTGCTGATTACCTTTGGCTGCAGGCTGTCGGCCTCGCGCGGGCTTGGAACCACAACGATTACCGGCTGACCCTCATCGATGAGGGCGATTGGACCGTGCTTCAGCTCACCGGCGGCAAAGCCTTCGGCGTGGATATAGGCAAGCTCCTTAAGCTTTAGCGCACCCTCCATGGCAACCGGGAAACCAACGTTGCGGCCAAGGAAAAGCACACTCTTTGCATCGGCGAAGTCTTTACCAAGCTGACGGGCGGCGGCTAGTTCTTCAACCACGTGCTGCACGCGGGCAGGCATCTTTAGCAGTTCCTGGCCAAGTTCGGCCAGCTGGTTTGCAGGCAGCGACTGACGCAGCTGAGCCAGGAGCAAACCAAGCAGGTAGCCCGCGGTGATCTGGGCGGTTAGGGCCTTGGTGGATGCAACCGCAACCTCTGGACCGGCGTGAGTGTAGATAACCGCATCGCTCTCGCGGGCAAGAGTTGCGCCCTGAGTATTGCAGATGGCAAGTACCTTGGCGCCAGCCTCCTTGGCGTAGCGGGTGGCCATCAGGGTGTCCATGGTTTCGCCCGACTGACTGATGGCAACCACCAGGGTGCGGTCGGTGATGATTGGGTCGCGGTAGCGGAATTCGTGGCTTAGCTCCACCGAGGTTGGGATGCGAGCCCACTTCTCGACGGCGTACTTGGCAACGTCGCCGGCGTAGCTGGCGGTGCCACAGGCAACAAAGACCAGGCGGTCGATGCTGGCAACAAACTCTGGATCGAGACCCTCGATCTCGGTGAGGGTGACTAGACCTTCGCTGGAAAGACGACCCATGAGGGTGTCGGCAACTGCCTGCGGCTGGTCGTGGATTTCCTTCTCCATGAAGGAAGCCCAGCCACCCTTGCTGGCAGCCGAGGCATCCCAGTCCACGGTGAATTCTTCGGGCACCACCGGCTGACCATCGAAGCTACGAACCTCAACCTCGCCGGCGCGCAAAATCACAATCTGGTCTTGGCCAACGCTTACGGCGCGCTTGGTGTGCTCCACAAAGGCGGCAACGTCAGAGCCGAGGAAGTTCTCGCCATCTCCCAGACCGATAACCAGCGGAGCATTGCGACGGGCGGCCATCACGACGTCAGGCTGGTCCTCGTGGATAACCAAGATGGTGAATGCGCCGTGCAGACGGTTGACCACATTGGCAAAGGCCTTAGGCAGGTCCCCAACCGCGGCATACTCGCGCGCGATCAGGTGGGCGGCCACCTCGGAGTCGGTCTCGCTGGCAAACTTAGTGCCCTCGGCCAGCAGCTCGGCCTTTAGCTCGGCAAAGTTTTCGATGATGCCATTGTGAATCAGGGAAAGTTTTTGGGTTGGTCCACCGATGTGCGGGTGCGCGTTGCCATCGGTTGGGGCTCCGTGGGTGGCCCAACGGGTGTGACCAATTCCGATATTGGAGCGGTGCATTGGGTGCTCGGTGATCTCATTCACCAGGTTGGTTAGCTTGCCGGCCTTCTTGCGGGTTTCCAGGCCAAAGTCGCCAATCACCGAAATGCCAGCCGAATCATAACCGCGATACTCGAGTCGCTTTAGGCCTCCAAGTAGGACGTCAACTGTTTCTCTTGGCCCTACATAGCCCACGATTCCGCACATAAGGTCTAATTTACGGCAGAATGGCTTTTTATGAGCAAAGGCACAGGCGCACAGCCAACTCCATTCGTGGAGATTGCTCGTGCGGATTGGGCGGCCCTGGCTTCTGCCACCGAGACTCCCCTCACCGCCGAAGAATTGGGTCACATCCGGGGCCTCGGCGACTTCCTAGACCTCGATGAAATGCGCGAGGTTTACCTGCCACTCAGCCGTCTTCTCAACCTCTACGTTGCCGAGACCCAGAAGCTGCACGGCGTCACCTCCAGCTTCTTCGGTGAGCGTGCCCAGAAGACCCCATTCATCATCGGTGTGGCCGGTTCGGTGGCGGTTGGCAAGAGCACCGTAAGCCGTGTGCTGCGCGAACTGCTTGGTCGCTGGGAGGGTACCCCAAACGTTGCACTGGTAACCACCGATGGCTTCCTCTACCCCAACGCAGAGCTTGAGGCCCGCGGCATCATGCACCGCAAGGGCTTTCCCGAGAGCTACGACCGCATGGCCCTGCTGCAGTTTGTGGCCGACGTAAAGAGTGGACTACCCAGCGTCTCGGCGCCGGTTTACAGCCACCTGTTTTACGACATCATGCCGGGTGAGAGCGTGGTTATTGAAAGCCCCGATGTGCTGATTGTCGAAGGCCTGAACGTGCTGCAGCAGCCGGGAGCCGGACAGGCGCTGGCACTGAGCGACTACTTTGACTTCAAGATTTACGTGGATGCCGATGCCGAAGACATCAAGAGCTGGTTCCTAGCTCGCTTCCGCAAGCTGCGCGACTCCGCATTCACCAACCCAGACTCCTACTTCCACCGCTACTCACAGGTGCCTTTCGAAGATGCGCTGCAGCGTGCCAATGAGATCTGGGAAACCATCAACCTGCCCAACCTCATTGAGAACATTCAGCCCACCCGCTCGCGGGCCACGCTGGTGCTAAAAAAGGGTGCGAATCACCTGGTTGAAAAGGTTTTGCTGCGCAAGATTTGATGCGCGGTTTAGTGCCACTGAAGTTTGTGCTTCATGCGCGCGGGCGAAGCAGCGCCAGTAAAGCTGCTAGAGGGCGAGTCGCTGCTCGACCAGCATTGCGATGCGATTGGCCCAGCTCTGCGCGGTGCCCTCATCGGCGGCCTCAACCATCACACGAACCAGCGGTTCGGTGCCAGAAGCGCGCAGCAGCACACGACCGGTTCCGGCCAACTCGGCCTCTGCCTGAGTTACTAGCTCCTGAATCGGTGCATCGGTAGTGACTTTGGTCTTGTCCACGCCAGGCACGTTTACCAATACCTGAGGGAAGATCTGCATTACCTGGGTTAGTTCGCGCAGGCTCTTGCCAGTTCGCTTCATCTCGGCCAACAACTGCAGACCGGTGAGGATGCCATCGCCTGTGGTGGCGTATTTGCTAAAGATGATGTGGCCGCTCTGCTCGCCACCAAGGGTGTAGCCGCCGGCGCGCATTTCTTCCAGCACGTAGCGGTCTCCCACTGCGGTCTCCAGCATTTCGATGCCGGCTTCGCGCATGGCCACCTTCAAACCCAGGTTGCTCATCACGGTAGCCACCAGGGTGTTGCGGGCAAGGGCGCCGCGCTCCTTGGCACTGAGTGCCAAGATGGCCATCAGCTGGTCGCCATCAACGATGGCACCGGTGTGGTCAACAGCAAGGCAGCGGTCGGCATCGCCATCGTGGGCAATACCAACATCGGCGCCAATCTCAAGCACCTTGGCCTGAAGCGAGCTGAGGTGAGTTGAACCCACGCCCAAGTTGATGTTCACGCCATCTGGCTCTGCACCGATAACGGTGACGCTGGCTCCGGCGTCGACAAACACCTCTGGGGAGATTCCACTGGCGGCACCGTTGGCACAGTCCAGCACAACCTTGATTCCATCGAGGCGGTTTGGAAGCGACTTCAGCAGGTGAACCAGGTAGCGGTCTTCGGCATCGGCGAAGCGGTGAATGTGACCAACCTCGCCGCCGAGTGGCGCAAGCATTGGGCCGCTCATGCCGGCCTCGATGTTGTCCTCTACGGCGTCGGGCAGCTTGTGGCCACCGCGGGCAAAGAACTTGATGCCGTTATCGGCTGCTGGGTTGTGGGAGGCAGAAATCATCACACCGAAGTCGGCGTCGAGGTCTGCGGTTAGGAACGCGGTGGCCGGGGTGGGCAACACTCCCGCGTCAAAAACGTCAACCCCCGAACTCGCGAGTCCGGCAGCTACTGCTGCACTGATGAACTCGCCCGAGATTCGGGGGTCGCGGCCAATTACGGCTTTAGGTTTGTTTCCAGCATTCTTAGACTGTGCACCAAGAACGATGGCAGCTGCCTGAGCAATCTGAAGTGCGGTTTCAACGGTCAAATCGCGATTAGCGAGACCACGCACTCCATCTGTGCCAAATAGGCGAGCCATGTTTGAAGCGTAGCGGAACGCGGATTAACGCTTGCTGAACTGCGAAGCCTTACGTGCCTTCTTAAGACCGGCCTTCTTGCGCTCGATAACACGTGCGTCGCGGCTTAGGAAGCCAGCCTTCTTAAGTGCTGGACGGTTGTTGTCGCGGTCGATCTCGTTTAGTGCACGCGAGATGCCTAGACGAAGTGCGCCAGCCTGACCAGCAACGCCACCACCGTTGATACGAGCGATAACGTCGTACGAACCGGTTAGGTCAAGAACCTTGAATGGGTCGGTGATTAGCTGCTGGTGCAGCTTGTTTGGGAAGTAGTCCTCTAGGGTGCGACCGTTTACCTTGATGGTGCCGTTACCTGGTACTAGACGTACGCGAGCAACTGCCTCCTTGCGACGACCGGTGCCGGCGCCTGGAACGGTTAGCGGGCCACGTGCAACCTTGGCAGCTGCGGCGGTAACCTTTGCAGCTGGGGTCTCGGTGGTGTAGCTCTGTGGAGCTACTTCTTCTACAACTGCTTCTACAACTTCGTTCTTAGCCACGAGTAATCCTTGTGTTCTCTGATGGGCCAGTTATTACTGGGCAACCTGGTCGATGATGAAAGGCTTTGGCTGCTGTGCAGCGTGTGGGTGCGAAGCACCTGCGTAGACCTTCAGCTTGGCAAGCTGGTTCTTGCCAAGGGTGTTGTGAGGAAGCATGCCCTTGATGGCCTTCTCTACAGCCTTCTCAGGAGTCTTCTCTAGAAGCTCTGCGTAAGTGGTAGCAGTAAGACCGCCTGGGTAACCCGAGTGACGGTAAGCCTTCTTCTGGATCAGCTTCGAACCGGTAAGGGCAACCTTGTCGGCGTTGATGATGATTACGAAGTCGCCGTTGTCCATGTGAGGAGCAAAGGTTGGCTTGTGCTTGCCGCGCAGTAGCGCAGCTACGTGTGATGCCAAGCGGCCCAAAACTACGTCGGTGGCGTCGATGATGAGCCACTCGTTGGACAGCTCATGAGCCTTTGGTGAGTAAGTACGCACGTTAAATGCCTTTTCGTTTCTGTGTCGGATTGAAATGAATCCGCTGCTTGAAGAAACTTCTTCTGGGGATCCAAGTTTTCACATTGGCTCGTTAAAAACGTTAGCCAATACCAAGGGTCTAGTTTACCTGCAAGATGCCACGCTGGTCAAACCCTAAATGGGCACCAATATTCCGCATCCGGCTTGGTTGGGGCTGCCACCTAGTAATCGAGGTCCTCTGGGTCCTCTAGCTTTCGGTGGTCGCGAGCCAGATTTGCCTGTTCTGCCAACTTCGAATCTTCCGGGTAGCCAATCTCCAGCAGGGTCAGCCCGCGCGACGAAACCACCTTGTAGGCGCCCTTGCGGTTGCCCGAATGCAGCTTCTGCACCACGTCCTGGCGGGTGGCACGCCCCTCGCCCACCGCAATCAGCGCACCAACGATGGATCGCACCATGTTGTGACAGAACGCGTCGGCGGTCAGCTCGATGACCACCACGTGGTTCTCGTCTGGTCGGCGGCTGATGGTCACCTCGCGCAGTTCACGGATGGTGGTGGCAAACGGGCGAGGCTTGCAGAAGGCTGCGAAGTCGTGAAGGCCATAGAGCGAAAGCGCGGTGGCCTGCATCTCGATGAGATCTAGCGGGCGGCGAGTCCAGAGTGTGTTGCGTGATTCCACCGGGTCTTTAACGGCCAGGCCGTCAGCGATGCGGTAGCGGTAGCGGCGGTGAATGGCACTGAAGCGGGCCTCAAAGCCTTCCGGCGCATAGACCACACTGAAGATGCGGATGTCATTCTTGACCAGCGAATTGATGCGGTCGCGGATGGACCCCTCAAGGATGGTTGGGCTGCCAAAGCGACCCAGGCGCTTGATGTGGGTGGGCGTTAGGTCGAAGTGAACCACCTGATGCCTGGCGTGCACGCCGGCGTCGGTGCGTCCGGCCACGGTTAGACCGAAACAGTTCTCGGACTCGCCAAAGATTACCTCTAGCGCCTCCAGCAGCTCGCCCTCAACGGTGCGGAAACCGGGTTGTTTAGCCCAACCGTTGAAATCGGTGCCGTCGTAGGCAAAGTCCACCTTAAAACGAATGAGCTCGTTGACCGGGTCAACGAGCTCATTCATGATTTTAAAGTTTGCTACAAAGGCAAGAACTACTCTGCGGCAGCCTCAGTTGCGGCCTCAGCTGCAACCTCTTCTACTGGAGTCTCTACGGCCTCTGCCTCAACTGCTGCTACCTCTTCGGCTACAGCTGCAACGCCAGTCGACTTGACTGCGTTTACAAGCTTTGCCTTGGTGCTGGCAGGCTTTGGCGATACAGGCTCAAGAACTAGCTCGATGACTGCCATCGGTGCGTTGTCGCCCTTGCGGTAGCCAAGCTTGGTGATGCGAGTGTAGCCACCTGGACGGTCTGCAACCTGAGGTGCGATGTTCGCGAATAGCTCGTGAACTACGCCCTTGCTTAGGATCTGCTGCATAACGCGACGACGTGCGGCTAGGTCTCCGCGCTTTGCGAAGGTTACTAGGCGCTCGGCCAGTGGACGAAGACGCTTGGCCTTGGTCTCGGTGGTTACGATGCGCTTGTGCTCGAATAGTGCGGTAGCCAGGTTGTTGAGCAGTAGACGCTCGTGTGCTGGTCCGCCACCCAGGCGTGGGCCCTTAGTTGGTGCTGGCATGATTTTCTCCTATAACTTTCTAAAACTTAGGCCTGGTCGTCAGAGTCGTAGGCCGAGAAGTAAGCGGCATCAAAACCAGGAACTGCATCCTTGAACTTGAGGCCCATTGAAGCTAGCTTGTCGCGGACTTCGTCCACCGACTTGCTACCGAAGTTGCGGATGTTCATCAGCTGGTCTTCCGACAGCGCGATGAGCTCGCTCACGGTGTTGATACCTTCGCGCTTTAGGCAGTTGTAGCTGCGCACGGTCAGGTCAAGGTCCTCGATTGGGGTTGCTAGCTCTGGAGCTAGGCCGGCCTCAACTGGGGCTGGGCCAATCTCGATACCTTCTGCTGCCTCGTTTAGTTCCTTAGCAAGACCGAAGAGCTCAACCAGGGTCTTACCGGCCGAAGCAACGGAGTCCTTAGGGTTGGTGCTCTCCTTGGTCTCAACCTCAACAACTAGCTTGTCGAAGTTGGTGAACTCACCGGCACGAGTTGCCTCGACGCGGTATGCCACCTTGAGAACTGGCGAGTAGATGCTGTCAACTGGGATTACGCCAGCTTCTGCATCTGGGTTGCGGTTCTGGCTTGCCTGAACGTAGCCACGGCCACGCTCAATGATGAGCTCCATGTCGAACTTGCCCTTGTCATTGAGGTTTGCAATGACTAGGTCGGTGTTGTGGATCTCAACGCCAGCAGGAACGGTGATGTCGCCTGCGGTTACAGGGCCGGCACCGGTCTTGGTAAGACGCGCAACAACTGGGGCGTCGTTCTCGGAAGAAACAACTAGACCCTTGATGTTCAAGATGATCTCGGTGACGTCTTCCTTAACGCCTGCGATGGTGCTGAATTCGTGTGCAACACCCTGAATACGGATGTTGGTTACTGCTGCGCCTGGGATGGACGAAAGCAGGGTGCGACGTAGCGAGTTACCCAGGGTGTAACCAAAGCCAGGCTCTAGTGGCTCCAGGGTGAAACGCGAACGGTTTGGTGCAAGAACTTCTTCTTTTAGCTCGGGACGCTGTGCAATGAGCACGTTTGATTCCTTTCAGCATAGGCATCCGCTATATGACGCCTATTTTGGGTTCCGCACAGTGGCCACTGTGCGGCTTAGTTATGAAGTTTTGGGATGTTTAGATTTCCCACCGATGTCAGTGCTTGGCAGTTTTAGCTGCTCGGCCGACTTTCGAGTTGCCTCGCCCGCGAGATTGATACGCGGGCGAAGCAGCGTCGAAAAAGGTGCGGAAAACTAGACGCGGCGACGCTTTGGAGGGCGGCAGCCGTTGTGTGCCTGAGGGGTAACGTCCGAGATCGATCCAACCTCTAGGCCAGCGGCCTGAAGCGAACGGATTGCGGTCTCGCGGCCCGAGCCTGGACCCTTCACGAATACGTCAACCTTCTTGAGGCCGTGCTCCTGAGCCTTGCGGGCTGCAGACTCTGCTGCCAGCTGGGCTGCGAACGGGGTCGACTTACGCGAACCCTTGAAACCTACGTCACCCGACGACGACCACGAGATAACCGCGCCAGTGGCGTCGGTGATCGAAACGATGGTGTTGTTGAAGGTGCTCTTGATGTGAGCCTGACCTACGGTGATGTTCTTCTTTTCCTTGCGGCGTGGCTTGCGGCCGGCTGCGGCCACCTGCTTCTTTGGTGCTGCCATGAGTTTCTCCTAAATCCTTATGAGACGACGCTGTGCCTAATGGCTACTAGCGTGCCGCCTTCTTCTTGCCGGCTACGGTGCGCTTTGGACCCTTGCGAGTACGTGCGTTGGTCTTGGTGCGCTGACCGTGTACTGGTAGGCCCTTACGGTGACGGATACCCTGGTACGAACCAATCTCAACCTTGCGGCGGATGTCAGCCTGTACGTCGCGTCGAAGGTCACCCTCGAGCTTGTAGTTGGCCTCTAGGTAGTCACGGATAGCAACGAGCTGGTCGTCGCTTAGGTCCTTGACGCGGATGTTCTTGTCGATGTTTACGTCGCTTAGAACCTTGACGGAACGGGTGCGACCGATGCCATAGATGTAAGTAAGGGCGATCTCAACGCGCTTTTCGCGTGGGATGTCAACGCCGGCAATACGTGCCATGTTGGATTTCTCCTGTTTTTCATGAAGGTCTGCAGCAATGCCACCCCAGATTTAGCGATCTGAGCCTCCGCCTTCATCGGAGGGTGCCGGTAGCAATCAGAGAAACTTGATTGCAGCCTTGAGCGTTGCCTTGTATGTGTGTATTTAGTTGTGGTTTAGCTGGCTTGGCTGGGCCATACCAACTGGCTTAGAAGTCTTAGCCCTGGCGCTGCTTGTGACGTGGGTTCTCGCAGATAACCATGACGCGACCGTGGCGACGGATGACCTTGCACTTGTCGCAAATCTTCTTGACGCTTGGGTTTACCTTCATGTCTCGTACTTCTTTATCGGGGTTCTTGCGAACCGGTTTACAACAAACGGCTGGAGCCGCTCATCGAGCTTTGTCGACTTACGTCGGTTTTTAGCTAATAAAACGTGGCCTCGCCGTGGTTTACCGTGGCGAGCATACGTTCAGTTAGCCGGTTTATTTGTAACGGTAGATGATGCGCCCACGAGTTAGGTCGTAGGTGCTTAGCTCAACAATGACGCGGTCCTCAGGAAGGATACGGATGTAGTGCTGACGCATCTTTCCAGAGATGTGTGCCAAGACCTTGTGGCCGTTGGTTAGCTCTACACGAAACATCGCGTTAGGAAGAGCCTCCACAACCGAGCCTTCAATCTCGATTACACCGTCTTTGCTTGCCATACACTCACTTACTTGTTGTGGCTTTATCAACCAGATTTTTGGCGTTTTACGCGCAGAAAACTCTCAACAAACCAGTTAAGGGATTTTCGTGTAGAAACACCGAATTTCAATCCTACAAGACGAGGCTTGTTTTTGGTAATTGTTTTTATTCGCCCAGTGGGGCAACGGTGACGCCCAACTTTGCCAATTCGGCAGCGCCGCCGTCTGGAGCAGTCAAAACCCAGATTCCCTCGGAGTGCACGGCAACGCTGTGCTCCCAGTGAGCCGCATCACTGTTGTCCACAGTGTTTACGGTCCATTCGTCTGGCATGACCTTGGTTAGCTCAGAACCTGCGGTGACCATTGGCTCGATTGCTACTACCAGTCCGGGCACAATCTTTGGGGTTGCGCCGCGCACCGCATAGTTGAACACAGGTGGATCTTCATGCATGCTTCGACCAATTCCGTGGCCCACATACTCTTCAAGAATTCCAAACTTGCCCTGTGAGTTGACATAGCCCTCAATGGCCACGCCCACATCGTTGAGGCGCTTGCCCTTAGCAAGTGCGGCAATTCCGCGCCATAGGCTGCCCTCGGTAACGCGGCTTAGGCGCTCGCGTGCGGCGGTAACCTTTGGATCTCCACCAGGAACCACAACGGTGATGGCAGAATCGCCATTCCAACCATCGATGATTGCGCCGGCATCGATGCTGATGATGTCGCCAGCCTGCAGAATTCGGTCGGCACTTGGGATGCCGTGAACGATTTCGTTGTTGATGGAGGCACAGATGGTGTGGAAGTAACCAGGAACCAGCTTGAAGTTGCTCTTGGCACCCATCGACTCGATGGTGTCGTTTGCAATCTTGTCTAGCTCAAGCGTGGAAACGCCTGGCTTGATTGCTGCGCGAACTGCGTCGAGTGCGGCTGCAGTAATTAGGCCGGCCTTGCGCATAAGCAAAATCTGCTCATTGGTCTTGAGCTCGAATTCGTGCGACATTATTAGGCCGAGATGCTGCGGGCAGCCAGCGCGGCAAGAATGCGGTTGGTGACCTCGTCCACGGCACCAAGTCCGTCAACGGTTACAACCAAGTCGCGTGCGGCGTAAAGGTTAACCAGTGGAGCGGTCTGCTCCTCGTAAACCTCGAGGCGACGGCGGATGACGTCTTCGGTGTCATCTGCGCGACCCTGCTCGATGGCACGGTTCAAAAGACGGCGAACAACCTCATCGGTGTCTGCGGTAAGAAGCACAACTGCGTCTAGCTTGGTGTCTGCGTCAGACAGCATGCCATCCAGCTCAACTACCTGCTCGGCGGTGCGAGGGTACCCATCCAGCAGGAATCCACCCTGAGCGTCAGCCTGAGTAAGGCGATCGCGAACTAGGTCGTTGGTTACGGAGTCTGGAACATACTCGCCGCGGTCCATGAACGACTTTGCCAGTTTGCCCAGCTCGGTTTCGTTCTTAACGTTCTCGCGGAAGATGTCTCCGGTAGAGATTGCAGGAATAGCAAAGGTCTCGGCAAGCTTTACTGCCTGGGTACCCTTGCCGGCACCTGGGGCGCCAATCAAGAGTAGGCGGGTCACTTCAGAAGGCCTTCGTAGTTACGCTGCTGCATCTGCGCGCTGATCTGCTTCACGGTTTCAAGACCAACACCAACGATGATGAGGATCGAGGTTCCGCCGAATGGGAAGTTCTGGCTGGTTCCGAGGAGACCGAAGGCCACCAGAGGAATCAGTGCGATCAGGCCAAGGTAGATGGCACCAGGGAAGGTAACGCGGCTTAGCACGAAGTCTAGGAACTCCATGGTTGGACGGCCGGCACGGATACCTGGGATGAAGCCACCGTACTGCTTCATGTCGTCGGCAACTTCTTCAGGGTTGAAGGTGATTGCAACGTAGAAGTAGGTGAAGCCGAAGATCAGGATGAAGTACAAAGCCATGTACAGCGGGTGGTCGCCCTTGGTTAGGTAGTTGCTAACCCAGGTAACCCACTCGGCAACCTTGCCAGTCTTGCTGTCTGGCTGGTTGAACTGAGCCAACAGAGCAGGTAGGTAAAGCAGGCTGGAAGCGAAGATAACTGGAACAACGCCGGCCATGTTGACCTTGATTGGGATGTAGGTGCTCTGGCCACCGTATTCGCGGCGACCAACCATACGCTTTGCGTACTGAACTGGGATGCGACGCTGCGACTGCTCAACGAGGATTACTAGAGCAACGGTTAGAACACCGATTGCTAGAACCAGGATGAGGGTCTCGATGCTCTTGGTCTGTGCGATCTGAGCAAGCGAAGCAGGGAAGCGCGATGCGATCGAGCTGAAGATAAGAAGGGACATACCGTTACCGATACCACGCTCGGTGATTAGCTCACCCATCCACATGATTAGACCGGTACCTGCGGTCATGGTTAGAACCATGAGGCTGATGCCTACCCAGGTGTTGTCCTTGATTACAGGAAGCACACAGTTCTGACCGAACAGGGCTCCCTGGTTTGCAACCGCAACCAGGGTGGTGGACTGAAGAACAGCCAGCGCGATGGTTAGGTAGCGGGTGTACTGAGTCAGCTTGGCCTGGCCAGACTGACCTTCCTTGTGCAGGGTCTCAAAGCGCGGAATTACAACGCGAAGAAGCTGCACAATGATGCTGGAGGTAATGTACGGCATGATGCCGAGAGCAAAAATGCTGAGCTGCAGCAAAGCGCCGCCGCTAAACAGGTTTACCAGTTCATACAGTCCGCTAGTGGACTGGTTCTGCGAGATGCACTGCTGGACGTTGTGGTAGATCACCATAGGCGATGGCACAAACGAACCCAGACGGTACAGGGCAACGATGAACAGGGTGAACGCTAGTTTGTTACGCAGATCCGGGGTACGGAACACACGTGCGACGGCGCTTAGCAACAGATGCCTCCAGGCTTTTTAGAAACTTTGCAGTGACTATTCGGCGATGGTTCCGCCAGCAGCGACAATCTTCTCGGCTGCAGAGCGCGAGACCTTGTCTACACTGACGTCCAGTTTAACCGAAATGTCGCCGGTGCCCAGTACCTTGACGAGCTCGTTCTTGCGAACTGCACCCTTCAGTACCAAGTCAGCAACGGTAACTGCACCACCGGTTGGGTAAAGCTCAACGAGCTTCTCCAGGTTTACAACCTGGTACTCAACGCGGAATGGGTTCTTGAAGCCACGGAGCTTAGGGGTACGCATTACAAGACGAACGCCACCACCCTCGAAACCTGGGCGAACCTGGTAACGAGCCTTAGTACCCTTGGTACCACGACCCGAAGTCTTACCCTTCGAAGCCTCACCACGACCAACACGGGTACGTTCCTTCTTCGAGCCTGGGGCTGGACGAAGGTGGTGCAGCTTTAGAACAGCAACCTTTTCTTCCTTGGCTTCTGCCTTGGCAGTTGCCTTAGCGGCAGCCTTGGCAGTGGTTGCCTTAGGAGCGGCAGCCTTAGCAGCTGGCTTCTCGGCGGCCTCAGCCTTTGGAGCTGCAGCCTTAGCTGCGGTTGCCTTAGGTGCGGCAGCTGCCTTTGGAGCAGCCTTCTCTGCTGCTGCCTTACCGGCGGTAGCCTTGGCAGGCGCAGCAGCCTTTGGAGCAGCGGCCTTAGCGGCAGCTGGCTTCTTCTCTTCAGCCATTAGTTGATCTCCTCAACCTTTACAAGGTGGGCAACCGTGTTTACGTAACCGCGTACCACTGGGCTGTCGTCCTTGACGACGATGTCGCCAATACGCTTCAGTCCAAGCGAACGAAGGGTCTCGCGCTGGTTCGGCTTGCCACCGATTTCACTCTTGATCTGGGTAACCTTTAGACGCACGGCCATTAGGCACCTACCTTTGCTGCCTGCTGGGCCTTGATTAGGGCAGCTGGTGCTACCTGGTCAAGGGCCAGGCCACGACGAGCTGCAACTGCGCTTGGCTCTTCCAAGCGACGCAGTGCGTCTACGGTGGCGTGAACAATGTTGATGGTGTTGCTCGAACCGAGCGACTTGCTCAGTACGTCGTGGATACCAGCGCACTCGAGTACGGCGCGAACTGGACCACCAGCGATAACACCGGTACCCGCAGCAGCTGGACGAAGTAGAACTACTCCGGCCGCAGCCTCACCCTGAACTGGGTGTGGGATGGTGCTTGCAACGCGTGGTACGCGGAAGAAGTTCTTCTTAGCCTCTTCAACGCCCTTGGCGATAGCGGCTGGAACTTCCTTGGACTTTCCGTAGCCAACGCCTACTAGACCGTTGCCGTCACCGACAACTACTAGAGCGGTGAACGAGAAACGACGACCACCCTTAACAACCTTCGAAACACGGTTGATGGTTACAACGCGCTCTAGGAATTGGCTCTTGGTCTCTTCGCGCTCACGACGCTCGTTACGAGGGCCACGCTCACGGCTGCCACGACGAGCTTCGCGCTCGCCAGTCTCAGCGGTTTCGGTTGCAACGGTAGTTGCTGGTGCGGTTGCTTCAGTTGACAACGCCTGCTCCTTGTTTTCAGCCATTAGAGGACCAACCCTGCTTCACGAGCGCCATCGGCGACTGCTGCAACACGGCCTGCGTACTTGTTACCGCCACGGTCGAATACAACTTCGGTCACACCGGCAGCCTGGGCGCGCTTGGCAACCAACTGACCGATCTGCTTCGACTTGTCCGACTTGGTAGCGTCCATGGCACGGAAATCCTTCTCCATGGTGCTTGCCGATGCAACGGTGATGCCCTTGCTGTCGTCAACGATCTGAACGAATACGTGACGAGCCGAACGGGTTACAACCATGCGTGGACGAGTCGCGGTGCCCTCAATCTTCTTACGAAGACGTAGGTGACGACGGGTACGAGCGGCAGCCTTTGACTTGCCGCGAGTCTTAGTAGTTAGACCCATTACTTCTTACCAGCCTTTCCAGCCTTGCGACGTACAACCTCGCCGGCGTAGCGAACACCCTTGCCCTTGTATGGCTCTGGCTTGCGTAGCTTGCGGAGGTTAGCAGCAACCTCACCAACAGCCTGCTTGTCAATGCCCGATACGGTGAGCTTGGTGTTGCCTTCAACAGTGAAAGTGATGCCCTCTGGGGCCTTCACGTAAATAGGGTGCGAGTAACCAAGGGCGAACTCGATGTCCGAGCCCTTTGCAGTTACACGGTAACCAGTTCCAACGATCTCGATGCCCTTGCTGTAGCCCTGGGTAACACCGTGGATCTGGTTTGCGATGAGGGTACGGGTTAGACCGTGTAGCGAACGCGAAGTGCGCTCGTCGTCTGGACGAGTGACAACTAGGTTGCCCTCTTCCATGACTACCTCAATAGGAGTTGGAACAACGTGGCTTAGCGAACCCTTAGGGCCCTTGACCGAGACGTTGTTTCCGTCAATCTTTACCTCGACGCCGGCTGGAACCGGGATCGGGAGCTTACCAATACGCGACATCTGTGATTACCAAACGTAGGCGATAACTTCTCCGCCTACTCCCTTCTTGGCAGCCTGACGGTCGGTCAGAAGACCGCTCGAGGTGGACAGGATAGCGATGCCGAGGCCGCCCAGTACGCGAGGAAGCTCAGTGGCCTTCGCGTAAACGCGGAGACCTGGCTTGCTTACACGCTTGATACCGGCGATCGAACGCTCGCGGTTAGGGCCAAACTTGAGGTCGACGGTTAGAGTCTTGCCGACTTCTGCGTCCTTTACCTCAAAGTTGGCGATGTAACCCTCACTCTTGAGGATCTCTGCGATGGTGAGCTTCAGCTTGCTGCTAGGCAGGCTGATCTGCTCGTGGTACGCAGAGTTGGCATTGCGCAGGCGGGTCAGAAAATCTGCGACCGGATCTGTCATTGTCATATTGTGTTGCGCCTTCCTCGGGCGGTTTCCAGGCGCTTTTCGGGCGACTGGACCTTTCCGATTATTAGTTGGTCTTGAATGGGAAGCCGAGGGCTACGAGTAGCGCCTTGCCTTCTTCGTTGTTCTTTGCAGTGGTCACAACGGTGATGTCCATACCGCGTGGGCGGTCTACAGCATCCTGGTTGATCTCGTGGAACATGGTCTGCTCGGTTAGGCCGAAGGTGTAGTTACCGTTGCCGTCGAACTGGTTGCCGTTTAGGCCGCGGAAGTCGCGGATACGTGGCAGTGCCAGGGTTAGTAGACGGTCAAGGAACTCCCACATGCGGTCGCCGCGAAGAGTAACGTGTGCACCGATGGCCTGGCCTTCGCGAAGCTTGAACTGCGCGATCGACTTACGGGCCTTGTTGACCTGTGGCTTCTGACCGGTGATTGCGGTTAGGTCCTTGATTGCTAGCTCGATGAGCTTGCCATCCTTGGCTGCCTCACCAACACCCATGTTCACAACGATCTTGGTAAGACCTGGAACCTGGTGTGGGTTAGCGAAACCGAACTCGGTGGTTAGCGCAGCGATGATCTCGTTGCGGTACTGAGCCTTTAGGCGTGGCAGAGCCTTGCCCGAGGCCGAAACTGCGGCAGCCTTTGCAGGAGCCTTCTTTGCAGCAGCCTTGGCTGGTGCCTTGGTAGTTGCGTCAGTCATTAGATGTCCTTACCCGACTTCTTTGCAACGCGAACGCGAACAGTCTTAGAAACGCCACCCTTGGTAACGGTCTCTAGACGAACACCCACGCGGGTAGCCTTCTTGGTCTCTGGGTCAATGAGAGCGACGTTCGAGATGTGGATTGGTGCTTCCATGGTCTCGATGCCACCGGTCTTGGTGCCGCGGTCGGTCTGGGAGGTCTTTACGTGCTTCTTGACGAGGTTGATGCCCTCGACGATTACACGGTTGGTCTCCTTGTTGACGGAAAGAACGTGACCGGTCTTACCGCGGTCGCCGCCTCGCTCCGACTTGCGTCCAGTGATGACGACAACTAGGTCGCCCTTCTTGATGTTCGCCATGATTAGATAACCTCCGGTGCTAGCGAGATGATCTTCATGAACTTCTTGTCGCGAAGCTCGCGGCCTACTGGGCCGAAGATACGGGTACCCTGAGGCTCGCCGTCCTTCTTGATGATCACTGCAGCGTTTTCGTCAAACTTGATGTAAGAACCGTCTGCACGACGGGTCTCCTTCTTGGTGCGAACGACGACAGCCTTGACGACGTCACCCTTCTTGGCGTTGCCACCAGGGATTGCGTCCTTGACCGAGCAAACGATAACGTCGCCCAGACCGGCATAACGACGGCGCGAGCCTCCGAGTACACGGATAACCAGCAGCTCCTTGGCGCCGGTGTTGTCGGCTACCTTGAGTCGTGATTCCTGTTGAAGCACTTTTTACTCCTTAGTAAGGGGTCCCTCTGTTGAGGTTCCCCGGGGGGTTTACTACTTAGCCTTCTCGAGAATCTCGACGAGGCGCCAGTTCTTGGTGGCAGAAAGCGGACGGGTCTCGGCGATTAGAACTAGGTCGCCGATGCCGGCGCTGTTCTGCTCGTCGTGAGCCTTTACCTTGGTCGAGCGGCGGATAACCTTGCCGTAAAGCGGGTGCTTTACGCGGTCTTCTACCTCAACCACGATGGTCTTGTTCATCTTGTCGCTGACAACATAACCACGACGAGTCTTGCGGTGACCGCGCTCCTCGGTGGCCTCTGCAGCTGCAGTTGCGATGGTCTTCTCAGCCATGGTTATGCCTCCTTGGTGGCAGCTGCGTCAGCAGCCTTCTTGGCCTTTGGAGCAGCGGCTGGTGCAGCAACTGCACGGATGCCTAGTTCACGCTCACGGATGATGGTGTAGATACGGGCGATGTCGCGCTTTACTGCACGCAGACGTCCGTGGCTCTCGAGCTGACCAGTGGCGCTCTGGAAGCGAAGGTTGAATAGTTCTTCCTTGGCCTTCTTGAGCTCCTCGACGAGAACCGAGTCCTCGATCTTGTCGAGCTCAGCAGGGGTGAGGTTCTTCGAACCGATCGACATTATGCGTCACCTTCTTCGCGCTTGATGATGCGAGCCTTGAGAGGCAGCTTGTGGATGGCACGAGTCATTGCTTCGCGTGCCAGGGTTTCGGAAACACCAGATACCTCGAAAAGAACGCGGCCTGGCTTGACGTTAGCGACCCACCACTCAACGTGACCCTTACCGGAACCCATACGGGTTTCGGCAGGCTTCTTGGTTAGTGGACGGTCTGGGTAGATGTTGATCCAGACCTTACCGCCACGCTTGATGTGACGGGTCATCGCGATACGAGCGGACTCGATCTGACGGTTGGTCACGTAAGCAGGGGTTAGTGCCTGAATACCGAACTCACCAAAGCTAACCTTGGTGCCACCGCTGGCAGCGCCCGAACGAGACGGGTGGTGCTGCTTGCGGTGCTTTACACGACGTGGAATCAACATGATTAAGCCTGAACTTCCTGTGCCACTGGTGCGGCGGCCTCAGCTGCAGGTGCAGCTGGAGCAGCGTTACGACGTGGACGATCGTTGCGGTCGCGGTCGCCACGGACAGGCTTTGCATTTGCCTGCTCGCGAGCGAGCTCCTTGTTGGTGATGTCACCCTTGTAGATCCAAACCTTTACACCGATGCGACCGAAAACGGTCTTGGCCTCGTAGAAGCCGTAGTCGATGTTGGCACGGAGGGTGTGTAGAGGCACACGGCCTTCACGGTAGAACTCGGTGCGGCTCATTTCAGCGCCACCAAGACGGCCCGAGCACTGAACTCGGATACCCTTGGCGCCCTGGCGAAGCGCGCCCTGCATGCCCTTACGCATTGCGCGGCGGAAAGCCACACGTGCGTTGAGCTGCTCGGCGATGCCCTGAGCTACAAGCTGTGCATCCATGTCTGGGTTCTTAACCTCAAGGATGTTCAGCTGAATCTGCTTGCCGGTTAGCTTCTCTAGGTCTGCGCGGATGGCCTCAGCCTCTGCACCGCGACGACCGATTACTAGACCTGGACGAGCAGTATGGATGTCAACACGAACGCGGTCACGGGTGCGCTCGATCTCAACACGGCTAACGCCGGCGCGGTCGAGGCGGCTGGTGAGCAGCGCGCGAATCTTGATGTCCTCAGTTACGTAGTCCTGGTAACGCTGACCCACCTTGGTGGAGTCTGCAAACCAACGCGACTTGTGGTCGGTGGTGATGCCTAGTCGAAAACCGTAAGGGTTAACTTTCTGACCCATTACTTGTTCCTCGCCTTCTGAGCGCCTGCCTGTGCAAGCTCATCTGGAGTAGCAACCACAACGGTGATGTGGCTGGTGCGCTTCAGGATCTGGAAAGCGCGACCCTGTGCACGTGGCATGAAGCGCTTAAGGGTGGTGCCCTCATCGACAAATGCCTGGGATACAACGAGGTCTGCCTCGTCGAAGTAGGTGTTAGCTGCATCGGCCTTTACCTTGGCGTTAGCCATGGCAGCCTGAACAAGCTTGAAGATTGGCTCGCTGGCAGCCTGAGGTGCAAACTTCAGGATTGCCATAGCCTCTACAGCCTGCTTACCGCGGATCAAGTTGACGACGCGGCGAGCCTTCTGTGGGGTTACGCGGATGTGGCGCACTTTAGCGACAGCTTCCATGTTTCCGTTCCTTTCTCGTCTAAGAGCCAGCCGCTTACTTGCGGCGGCCCTTCTTGTCGTCCTTCACGTGACCACGGAAGGTGCGGGTAGGGGCAAATTCACCAAGCTTGTGACCAACTAGGGTCTCGGTGATGAATACAGGGATGTGCTTGCGACCGTCGTGCACAGCGATGGTGTGACCCAACATGGCAGGAACAATCATCGAGCGACGCGACCAGGTCTTGATCACGTTCTTGGTGTTGGCCTCGTTCTGACGAACAACCTTGGTTAGAAGGTGGTTGTCTACGAAAGGACCCTTCTTAAGACTGCGTGGCATTTAAAATCAAACTCCTATTAGCGGTTCTTGCCGTTTGGACGACGACGAACAATCAGCTTGTCGCTTGGCAGGTTTGGCTTACGGGTACGACCCTCAGCCTGGCCCCATGGGGTAACTGGGTGACGGCCACCAGAGGTACGACCTTCACCACCACCGTGTGGGTGATCAACAGGGTTCATGGCAACACCACGAACGGTTGGGCGAACGCCCTTCCAGCGCATACGGCCGGCCTTACCCCAGTTGATGTTCGACTGCTCAGCGTTACCAACTTCACCAACGGTGGCGCGGCAACGAGCGTCTACGTTACGGATTTCACCCGATGGTAGACGAAGCTGTGCGTAAGCGCCATCCTTAGCTACCAGACGGATCGAGGCACCAGCCGAACGACCCATCTTGGCGCCAGCGCCTGGCTTTAGCTCGATTGCGTGAACAACAGTACCCACTGGGATGTTCTTCAACGGCAGAGCGTTGCCTGGCTTGATGTCGGCCGATGGACCCTGCTCGATGCGGTCGCCCTGCTTGAGCTTGTTAGGTGCAATGATGTAGCGCTTCTCGCCATCTGCGTAGTGCAGAAGGGCGATGCGAGCGGTACGGTTTGGGTCGTACTCGATGTGTGCTACTACAGCTGGGATGCCGTCCTTGTCGATGCGACGGAAGTCGATGACGCGGTACTGGCGCTTGTGGCCACCACCGATGTGACGAGTGGTGATACGACCAGCCGAGTTACGGCCACCGGTCTTGTGCAGTGGCTTCAGCAGCGACTTTTCTGGAGTCGAGCGGGTGATCTCAGCGAAGTCCGAGACCGAAGCACCGCGACGACCAGGAGTCGTTGGCTTGTACTTGCGAATTGCCATTTTGTAAGTTCCTCTTTGCCTTAGCCGTTAACCAACGTTGGTGAAGATGTCGATCGAGCCGGACTTTAGG
>Ga0213922_1000334_pt1 | contig 26039 bp, 38 predicted proteins | sample McNCre2917MG_FD_165060 | JGI IMG/M metagenome (GOLD analysis project Ga0213922, IMG submission 165060) | Freshwater microbial communities from McNutts Creek, Athens, Georgia, United States - 29-17 MG | ecosystem: Environmental > Aquatic > Freshwater > Creek | place: USA: Georgia | collected... | reverse complement strand
TTATTGCGGAATAAGACACGTGTACCCACGCCCCGTCGAACTCCCAAATGAGTTGGTCAAATTCAACGTGATCACGGATATATTCAAACAAGTCACGATTGCTGACACCAATGGCACGACCATCGAGGTCAATATCCATCGCCTCGCCTTTGCAGTGCTGACTTCCCTTTGCGCCACCTATTGCTTTGTTTAAGTCCTCGCAACGAAAGAATGAATTGAATGGTAACTTACAAGCATAATGTTCACACAATGGGTCGTAAATGTATTTGCAAAAGTTTTTCATTGCATCCACCTGCGTCAATGTAGGAATGTTTGCAATGCCTAACTTTATCGCAGTGGGCGACTTGATACATTCAGCCAGTGTGAGATATTTGCCTATGACCATTTGCTCAATATGTTAAAAAACAAAGACACCAAAGTCACTAAAGTAATGACGAACATCCACAACCGATACGCACCTTTGAACTCATTGTTTTTGTTTTCAAGCATACGAACTCGGTTCTCAATGTCCTCGAGAATTTTTTCCTCGATTTTGTCAACTTTATGCGCCAAAGTTTTGTGAGTTTCGATTTGGTTTTCTTGTCGCTCAACAACAACAAGCAACAATTCTCGGTCACTCATTGCCGAATATGAGTTTATTTTTGACATCGTTTTGTCAAATAGTTATTTCGATTAAAATAATTTTAATTGCCGTATAGTTGCTCAATTCGTGCGATTACATCGGTATCAGTCCATTGACCAATTGCATCATAGTCGGCATCTTTCCAAAGTACAATTGTGCCAACTTCGGTTGTCTTTGCCACAACCATTTTGCGGTTAGGTAGGTCAACCAATTCGTTAATGGTTAACTTTTCAATGGTCACTTTTTTCTCGGTAACTACGACCACGTCGGTCGGGTTAATAAATTGTATTTGCATTTGATTTTTTTTAATTTCTATAACATTTAATTGTGTTGTCACTTAAATCCATATATAAATATGTCGATGATGAACTTGGCGCATTTCCACTATAATAATTATTTGCATCGGTGCTTGTTGCAAAAGTCGGTATATATTCATTGCTAATAATAAAACTATTTCCAAGATTATTTCCCGAACCTGCATTACGTCCGATTGCAATAACATTATTTGCAACGTTACCATTTCCTGCGTCCCATCCTATAAAAAAACATTGTTGTCCTTGATTTCCATATCCTGCATTCACACCAATACCTATTGCATTTGAACCATTATTGCTTCCTAATGCGTTTGTCCCAATACCTATTGAATTGTCTTCGCCATTGCCATATCCTGCATTTAAACCTATGAAAGTGCATTCAAGTCCCCCGTTTAAATATCCTGCATAGTCACCTAAAGCAATCACATTTGGTTGATAGTTTCCCCCTGCGCTTTGGTAACCTATACCGATAACGCTCGAACCAGTGTTTGGGTTGTTGTAACTTTCAATGTCATAACCTGCATAAGAACCTGCAAAAAAACAATTGTTGCCCGTGTTACTCAATCCTGCATAGTGACCCATTGCAATGGTATCGCTTCCCTCATTTTGATATAAGGTATTTGTTCCAAGTGCAATATTTCGGTCGCCCGTTGCACCTGCGCCACTTAATGCACCAACATAAACATTGAAATCGTTATAACTATAAAGACCTGCTTGATTGCCTAAATAAACACCAAACGACCCTTTTGCATTGTTTCCACTTTCAACCCCAATATTAATATTGTTACTTGTTGATATCCCTAAATTAGTTTGATAAGCACCTGCATTCAATCCGATTGCAATACCATAAAGCGAACTTGCACCACGAAACGCATTGCGTCCGATTGCAGTAACATATTGACTTAATGCCATTCCTTGCCCTGCAAAATATCCGATGCCTATTCCATTAAAGTTAGTTGTTTGCCCTGCATATTCTCCGATTGCAACACACGAAGTTGTACTACCACCCCCCGACATTGCGCCAGTTCCGATGCCTATGTTTTCGTTGCCACTGGTTGCTTGTCCACTAATTAAACCAACGTAGAAATTGTTGTTTGTTAATACCCTGCTTTGGTCAATTGTGTCTTGCAACGTTGGTGTTGCAGGTGTAACGTTGCTACCTATCCACGTCAATAGGTCATCGTAGTTTTGTTTATATGTCGAACCTGCTTTGACAACTCGATATTCAACCGAGCCGTCTATCCCTGCAAGTCCCAAATCGTTTTCCTGCGAAACTTTTAAGTCAGCCATTTTTATCCTCTTATTTCAAAACCACCATCCTCACGTAACTCAAAACCACCATCCTCACGCAACTCATAGTTCATTGTCGGTGGTGTTGGTTTGATGTAAATAGTAGCGTAGTTTATATTGTTTTGTTGATTGTACTTGCCAAGCAAAGAGTCCTGCCTTTTTACAATTTCAAATATAACTTGGCGACCTTGTATATTCGTATCGTTTAAGCCACTAAAATTGTTTTGCTTAATCAAGTTAATAAGTTCGTCAAGCGTCCCGTACAATTGCAAACATACATCGTATACGCTTTGACCCGTCAAACAAAAATAGCGACCATACAACGACGTTGGTTGTACGTCCTGCGAGTTTAAACTTACGGGGGTCGTGTCTAATGTATTTATCATTGTCGGTAAGCGTTGGGGTTGATTGTGATATTGCCGTCTTGTATTTTAACTTGTGGGTTGTCTACAATGTAGCCGTCCGCTTTGAGTTGTACGATTAACTCACGCACTAACCTTTGTTGCTGACCTACTGAATTTAAGTATGCACCTACGCCCACGCCAACCATTGGGTATTGCTTCCAGTCGCCCATAAAAGATTGAATGATGTCGCCTATATGCGCTTGGTCACTTGCAACAATATTGAAGTCGCCCGTGAATGAGTTAAAAAATAAGTCAGCCGTTTCTTGGTCGGTTTGTATGTCGTTGAATTGTGTCATTTGCCGTGAGTTATTTTATCGTTTTCGAGATCACTTTTATTTGTAATGGGTGTAATTGTGGAGGACGGGGGTGCAGTTGACGAACCGCCACTTGTAACCCCTGCGTGTACGTGAGTGTTGAATGTGTTTTCAAGTCGGTTAATTTTGTCAACAAGTTCCTGCACTTTAACCAATCCCCCAAAACTTCCATCGTTGAACTGCGTCAGCGTCTTTGTGATAATGGTAACCTTGTCGACCTCGCTAAACATACACACGTATGCCACCCCTCTTTTGCTTACGTTGACAATAACGTTTGACCCTACACTGGGAATAATCAAAACCCCGTCGTCGCTTTCAGCCATCAACAACACGCTTGGGTAGGATGTCGTTGCGTTGTCGGTTAATGGTGTAACGTCGCACGTGCGTTCGGCTTCGTTGACGCTATCCACACTCGCCAAAAATAACTTGACCGAGTCCTGCATAAACGTCCCACTTAATCGCTCAATGGCTTCTTTTATTTGTCGTTTGTCGCTCATAGTCCTTGTTCAATTTCACTTTGGTTGAATACGTCCGCACGGATGTCGATTTCAATTTCTTGTCGGTAGCCGTCACTCACTCCAAATTTACGCTTTACTGACTTAACAAAATAAGCCCCCTCTCGTTCGGGTAGTACCTTGTCACGTAGTTTGATAATGTCGCCGTGTTTAACGTATGGCTCTCCAAAGGTAGTGAATGAGCCACGATACCCCTCATAAAAATAACGACGCAAACGTTCCTCGCCCATTTGTTTAAGTTCTGCTTCGGTCTTTACATCGTAAAAGTAAAGCGTTCGCACCTCGCCCCCTTTCTTCCCTACGAACACCTCAAGCCGTTTGTTTTTGGTTTTGCTTTTGCCGTCTGCATTTGTGCTTGTCAACTCGACCTTGTTTACACTGATGGCATTTGCACCCAGTGTGATGTCGTCAATACGTGAATAGTCAAGTGAGTCGTCAATTATATTGCTCTGAAACTCGAACACTTGTTGTGGGTCAGCAATTTCGTTTGGAAAGTAAACAATCGAACTGCAATGCAGGTTGTTGCCTCTGAACCACGACTCAATGCGCAGGTCTTTACGTAAGCGGTCAAGCACTTCGCCAATGGTTTCGTCCTGCGTTCTAAACACGCCCACGTTCGTTGTAATGCCTTGCGGATGTTTAACCAATCCAAACCCCAACGGCGTAATAAGTTCCTCGACCATTGACTCAAGCGTCCCTTTAAAAACTTTATTTGGTGCGGTGGTTTGTTTGAGCAACCACATATTGTCCTCGCATTCGATTTCAATCGGTATCTTAATTTTGACCTTTGAAATAAAGCCATTGAATATTGTTGTTGTTGGGGGACGTTGTTCGATGCCGTCAGCGTCGTAATACCAATAACCTGCTTCGATGCTTATGCGGTCGCCTCTCAATATAAAAGGGGCGTGAGTTCCTGCAATTATGTTTTTGCCCTTGCCCGACAAGTCATACGATTTGCCGTCTTTGGTTTTGAAAACAATGTTTTTTGGAATGACAAACTTTGCCGTGTCGGTTAAGTTTTTCCACGACGAACTTATTTCAAGGTCGTTGACAAAGTCAAGTATAAACGTGTCGCTTCTTGTTGGGTAGTCGTCCGTTGGTTGCTGACTTATTACAATTAATATTTTCGGTCTTAACATTTATCGTATTTGTAAAATTACGGGGACATCGCTAATGGCTGAAATACTAAACGATTGTTGAGAATTGCGCCCTGCTTCTTGGTTAAAATTGTAATCTTTAACAACAAAGGAATGCACCCCGAATTGGTTTAAGAACCACGAGTTGACATTGATGGCAACGGGCGAGTCAAGAACTTTTTTAAGTGCAAGAACTTCGTTTTTTGGGTATACATTATTGCCCCCTGCAATGATGCCAGTGATAGTGATATTGTAGTCGTCGTCGCTTATATATTCCTTAATAGAGCCGTTGCGCCCTTGTATGTTTGTGATCACGATGTTTTTGCTTTGCGTAACGACAAACAAAACTGCGTCAAGCGTGATGCTCGGGTAGTTTATAGTGTTGCCATCGTTATCGGTATAAGTGCCACCTTGCAAATCTAAATTTGAATACACTGGTGTCCCAAGCATTGACACGGCAACGGGTTCGTCGGGTGTGTAGTTTTGGTCGATTTTGCCATTGTATAAATTAGGCGCAACACGTGAACTTTGCAGGGCGTTGTTTATAATTATACCCCCTGCATATTGACCCACTTTTGATACATCGGTCAATGCTTGATTTTTATCAATATTGTAGTTTTCCATATTATTGTGTTGCTATCATTTGCGCATCGTTTACGGCATTCAATAATGCTTTGGCAATCATTGTTTGCATTTCACTTGCTGACTCTTTGAATGTCGTTGTGCTTATGTTAATACCGCCGTCAATGAACTTTTGTATTGTGATTTGTATGGTTGTATTCTTTGACCCAGTGACCTTGCCCTCGCCCCCCCCTGCTTTTGCCTTGCTTCCCTTTGCGCTTAAATTTGAACCTGCACCACCACCGACAACTGCATTTGTTGTGTTTGGTTTTTCGGGCGCACCACTTGTTGCTTTCTTTTGATTTTCGACTACAACCTTACTGCTTCCCGTCAACCCTAAAATCTTTTTAAGTTGTTCATATAGCCAACCAATGCCACTCAATATTGGTGCAAGGGTGTGGTCAAATAACCAAATAAACATATTCCCGAGTCCCTTTGCCCATTCCCATAACGTGCTGAATAAACCAACAAGTAAGTTAATAACACCGATTGAGTCAAGCAATACATAGAACGTGTGAGCCACGTCAAGTATTCCTGCAACTAAATTAATTATGACAATGGTCAAGTCCTGCACGATGTTATACACCCACACGAAAGCGTCACGCACTGCATACAATAGTTGCTCAATTTGTGGCATCCATTCCGAAACACTATTCCATAGGTTGCCAAGTGCTTCTTTTATTCTATCAAACGCACCACTCATTGCATCAATGATAGGTTGAAAGAATGCAAGGATGCTATTTTTATTTGCGCTTATGGTTGAGGTCATTTGGTCAAAGTACCCAAGAAATTGCTCAACGTATGGCATTGCGCTTTGCATCCCGTCTTTGATTAAAGTAACCAAGTCAATAATGTACGGCAACACTTTGCTCAACGCCCCTGCTAAACTTTCGCCAATCACTTCTTGCAGGTCGTCAACTTGATTTTTGAATTGAGCCATTTGTCCCGCCGTTGTGGTCTTGGCAATTAACTCATTTGTCCCTGCGAACTTTTGCCCGAGCGCACCCATTACTTGTTGCAAGTTCTTTGACTTGTCGCCAGTGTCTTGCAAGTTTAAACCATACGCTTTGAGTCCTCGCATCATTCCGTTCGTACCCATCAACACGCTTTGCATTGCACTATCCACGCTTTGCCCCGTCGCACTGGCAAAGTCCTCCACAATAGGTGTCATTTCTTGCACCTGCTTTGCCGTTAAACCAAACTGCAATGCTTGTGTTTGTATTTGTTGCGTGGCATCGTCCGAGAATATACCCTTGTTTTGCAGGTCGCTCGATTGTTTCATTAACGCATCGAGATCGCTTGAAGTACCCCCGACATTCTTTACTGCGTTGGCAAGTTTGGTTGCGTTTTGTTCGGCTTCTTCAAATGCCTTGAATGACTCCTTACCAAACTCAACAATCTTATCAACGGCAAAATAAGTTGCGACTGCGCCACCCATTTTTTTAAGGGTGCTATTTAACCCGTCAGTGCTTTTCTCGATGTTCTTTAAGTTGCCCGACATTTCGTCTTTCAACTTGAGAATGTATTGTATTACGTCACTCATTTGGCTTCGCCTCGTTCTTTAAGAGCAAACATAATTCGCTCGTGGTTTTGAATAAGTTGTTCGTCACTCATTGACTCGGGGGGTATACCCGTATAAAACAAAACCCTGCTCTCCATTTGAATGAGTGCAGGGCTTGTTTCGTCAATACGATAGGACTCTATTTTTTTTTTAAGTCGTTTTGATAAACTTTTAAAATACTCAAGCAATCCATTGTAGCACTCACATAAACATCGTCGTCGCTCAATATACGTGGGTCGGAATGTTCAACCAATAAACAAGCGTTGAGAATTGTTTCCCCTGCTTGGCTTGGGCTTTTCATCATATCGTCCATCGCACTCAATTTTGCGCTTCGGGTTGGTTCACGTAGAAAGCCAACTATTTGTTGACCCTCGCCGTTTGTGAATGATAAGGGATGCACCTTGAACCCGAGTTCAGATGCCAGTGCTTGTGCTTTTTCGTTAAGTTGTTCTTGTGACATAAGTATTCTTTTTTTACAAAGATACTTTTCCTCCGATAACTAACGGAATTGTGACAACAATTTTTGTGTCCCCCTGCGACGATGAAAGTGGGTCTTCCATAAATTCGCACATTTGTAAGGTATCAACAATTGCAGTCGCTCTATTTACCCCGTATGTGATAATGATGTTAAACGGCGCAATCGCAAGTGGGTCGCCATTTGGCGCACTCTTACAAATTGCTTTCCATTCGTCAAGGTACAAATCAATTGAACCCTCGTATTCGATATTGCCGTAACCACGTGAAATAGGTTCTGAACCTGCGCCGTAGTTGTTTTCTTTGGTTTGCTTTCGGTTGTAGTCAATCTTTGTTATTCCTTTCACGGGTACACCAAACAATGAAAGTGTGATGTTTGCCCAAGAATAGTTGACCCCGTTTATGAGTGGTGTTGCCATTTTTTAAATTGATGTTACAAATCCTAAATTGATTGTGATGTGTCGAGCCACGCCCGTCGGTTGAATGTTTGCAGTGATCACAAGCGTTGATGTCGCAAGGATGTTTTGCGCTGGGTCAATAAGTATTTGGTAGTTGCTTATCTCGTTTGCTCTAATCATTGCGTCAAGCGATGTCGATGCAAGTCCTTGAACATAGCCACACGTTGCAAGTGAAAGTGTGCCGTCTGCTTCAAGTTTGATTGTACCATTCAAGAACGGCAACACACCTGCATACAACAAGCGGTGTGCTTTGTCGATAACTCGGTTGTCGTTCATATAAGCATAATCGTTCGCCTCGCTAATTGCACAATGGTTGTCATTTACATAAGTACCTGCAACCCCCACAAACGTGCGTAGGAATAAATAACGATAATTGTTCAATTGAGTCAACAAGTTTGCTTGTCCGACCATATCAACAACTTCAGTATTTAAAAACGCAGGAACGCTCAACTCAACGCCGTTTGTCATATTAAATTTAGATACCCACGCAATGTCCTCGTTTACGGCTGAATAAGAAACCGCCCCAAGAACTGCACCCAAGTTTGTCATTGAGAAGTTGCTTGATGCACTTAACTCGTTGCCCAAGTTGTTGCCGTCTTGCCCAATTGTTACCGATACCGAACGACAATTGTAAGCACCCAAGTCAACAAGTGTTGTCAAGTCGCCCAGTGTGTAACCATCAAATGCAACGATTGTTGACATAGGTTGGTGTAATGCAATAAGCGTGTCAACTTGTGATTGTATTGTTTGAATGATATTGATGTCATTCACAATGTTTGCGCCCGTGTTTGCAAGGTAAATTGCCACTTGACGTAGTTTGCCCGTTGCACTTCCCTGCATAACTCCAAGTTCTGCATAGTCGAATGTGTTGCCCGACAATGGTGCAAAGTACACTCTTAAGTTGCCACTTGGTTGCAATCTGAAATATTCACTGATGTGATAATGCCAAACCGCTTTCTCTGACGCAACCCCGTTTGTAGTGCCATCAAGGTAAATGTCATAACTTCCCGTTGTATACCACAACACTGGGTTGTTATTTGGATATAAACCTAAACCTGCACGGCTTGTGATAGTCACAAAGAACGTACTAAACGTTGCCGAATAGCCGTGTGTTCTTGTGCCACTATTGATTGCGTTCGCCATATATTCTGCTTGTGCAGTAGCGTCGCCAGTCATAGATGCAGGAACTGAAATGTCTGCAATTGTTACATATCCGCTTGGCTCGGGACAAACAATTTTCCAAGTGTCGCCCGTGTTTCCTGCGGTGTCAATACCAAGTGTAGTTGTCGCAGGTGTTTCGTCGGAATAGTTGCCAACAATACCAAGTTGCTCGGCTTGTTGCAAGGACAATATTTGTGCTTGACGTGAGTTGTTGTTCAATGGGTTGTTATCGGTATAGAATAAAATCCCCGAATAGTAATCTTCCCCATCCAACGCACGACCAAGACCACCTTGTCCGTAATTTATAGTAATGTCGTTTAATGCCATTTTGATTTTTTAAGGTCGTTCAATAATTGTTGCAATTGCTTTTTTGCCATTGACTGAAACATAGTTGCCCATCACATTGAACGCATCCCTATGAACAACGCCATCGTTGTCAATAAATATTCGCTTTTGTTTTGGGTATGCGTCCCAATCAAATAAAGGTGCAGGTTGTTGCACACTCTCGGTTGTTTCTTCAACTTCCGATGCGACCTCAACCTGCGCCTTTTTTTTAACTTTACTTTTTGCCATTTTTAGTTGCGTAATTCGTTACTTCCATCTTCTCGTAATTCTCGCCCACCATCTTCCCGTAACTCGTAAGATGGGGTTATTGAAAATCGCCAGTAGTCAATGTAGTATACAATGCAATTTGGTCACTGAAACCATACTGCGTATCGTATTTCATTAAGCCCTTAAAGAAGAACAATTCAGAATTGTTTTGTAAACGCATCAACTGAAGATTGTTATCTTCCATTGAGTTCATACCTACGTATAAGTTTGAACTTACGTCGTTGATTGACTCCGTAAACACAATAGTGTCGTCGGGCATACCTGCAACGGGAACTACTTCATAACCTTTGTATAAGTTAATACCTCTATCCGTAGTATTCACACCCTTGAAAGTTTGTGATGTCGTGATAAAAGTGTGATAAATTTGTTCAGTGTTGATAGACACCAAGAACTTCATTCTCTCATAGCGTGTTGGTTTTGACAATAACGCTTTCTTGTTTGTTGCAATTAGGTTCAATAATTGGTCAAACGAGTCAGCAATGTTTGTCACGTCAATTGCAACTTCGGGAGTTGATGGTCGTAACACACTGCTATCATTAACCATTTTTTTTAAGAAACCATCAAAGAATTGCCATTGGTATTGTGGTGTACCTACTGCGTAGTTTCCTGCGTAGTCAAGTGATCCCATCCACAATGCACCCTCAATGCTCTCGAAAGTTCTATTCAATGCAATTTGCATCATATAGTTCTCCGCAGTGATAGGTAACTCACGAGCCAATAATGTCGGAGAAAGTTGTTCAGCCAACCAATGTTGCTCATAATCACGTGGGTTAAATTCAGTGTAACACATCATATCTTGTGGGTATAATGTACGACCATCTACAACGAAAGTACCACTTGACGTTGGTGTCGGTGTTCTTGGTTGTAATGGGTCAGAGAAGTCCACACGTCCGATTGTGTGCTTCTTTTTTATTCCGTCTTGAACGTAAACAATTCCTTTTTGAATTGTGTCCATTGAGAATGTCGCAGGTAACCAAAAGTAACTTGCGAATGTACCAGCGTACTGCGTGTCATTAATAACTAAAGCCATTTGCTATTTTTGTTTTTAAGTTTAAATTGATTTGTTTTATTTGCTTATGCAAGGTACACTTTGCGACCTTGTTTTTTTAATTCGTTTTTCAACTTTGCTGAAAGGTATAATGCGCTTGTTGGCACGTCAACCTCGTTTGTTTTGTTGGTTACATTCTCCACACTTGGTGCTTTGAAATTTAACGGCAACGCTTCAAGCATTGTTTCAGTTTCGTTGTAGTTTGCAATTGCTTTGTTTACCCACGAAGTTTTCACTTCTTCAGTTACATTGCCTAACTTGTTTGTGTACTTGTTTACAAGTTCAATTGCTTTTGTCTTTGTAGCATTTTCTTCTGCAACTTTCGTTGAGTTCTTGATTGCTTCAAGTTCTGCTTTCAAAGTGTTAACCATTTCGTTTAATGCCGAAATCGTATCGTTGTCAGTAGTGATTGTTTCACTTGCAGGTGCAGTTTCAGTTTCAACTTCAGTTGTTGTTTCAGTTTCAACTTCAGTTGACTTTAGTTCTGCGATTGCTTTGACAACATCTTCAGTGGTTGCATCTTCATTCAACCCCAGTGCTTTTGTTACTTCTGCGTTCATATTATTTTTAATTGGTTTAAGTGCGTTGTTTACATACATCTTTGCCACGTTAACCATTTCGGCAACGTCGCCCCCAAACAACTTCGGTTTGTTCAATGAGTCGCTTGACTCGATAACATCACACAAGCCAAGTGCAAGTGCTTCGTCTGAACCTATCCACGTTGTGCGGTTCATCATTTTACTGATGTCAGAGTATGACATCTTTGAACGTTTCTCAACCATTGTGATAATTGAGTCCTTAATCGCATTAAGTCCCTTTTCATCGCCACCGCTTGGGTTGTGAAACATTAACTTGCCGAAGTCAGCCATCGTGCGCTCACGACCTGCTTGACTTATTACGGCTGAAATTGAACCTGCAAAAATGATGTGTGTATTTACTTTTGCTTTTGTTTGTAGGATAGCGTTGTAGATTTTCATCCCGTCAATGACTGAACCGCCACCCGACGCAATCCAAATATTGATTACTTTCTTGCCCATTGAGTCAAGCATCAATAATTCTTTAGCAAATAAAGAACCATCAATGTATGGGTCATTTGGGAAGTCACTATCTGCGCCAATCATTTCGTCGAGTAACATAATCGGCTCGGGCGCATTTGGGTCAAGTGTATACATAAATTCAAAGTTATACTATTCGTGTTTTTTTATATTATCTTTGGTATTAAATTAAGCCACCAATTAGCAATGTCAAATACTCGCCCCGACAAATCGCACTACATTAAGATGCGAATGATACGAACATACCCACCCTCTTATGTCAAGAAAATGCTCACGGCTTATGCTTATCTTAAAGAGCGTAGCATATCCGATGTAAGTTCTTACGCATTGCAGGAGTTCGTCGATAGGATGCCCGACGATGTCAAACAAAAACTACTTGACACGTTCGAGCAAATGCCAGTCGAAAGTCGTAAGCGACCAAAGAACGCAAAGAACGGGTATTAAGCCGTCACTTTATTTGATTGAATAACTAAACGACCAACAACGGGAACGACTGCGGAGTTTAAAGTATTACCTGCTTTAAAAACAATCACGTCGCCAACGTTTACATTTAACACTTTTTGCATTGTAAAATCTCTACGTCCCCCGTCGCTTATAATACTTAACTCCTTGCTTATTATATTAGTGCCATTTACTTCAATATAAAAAGTTAAATAGGACGCAGTACCACCGCCACCACTTGCATTTGGTGTGACTTGGTTATCGTATAAAAACCAAACAACACCTGCGTGTCCCATTGTCATTGTATGCAATGTAGTTGTCGCAGGGGAGTGTGCAGTAATTGAAACCGAATAGTCGTGTTCTTCAAGTAACGCACGTCTATCGCCATAAATAAAGTCGATTAAGTCAGCAACGTAGTTTGGTGTTGCACTTGAGCCGTCAACAATTTCAATGGTACGGATAGCGTGAACGTTACGACTAACGCCGTCAGTCATAAGCACTGGGTCTGCATTTGCGCCTACAACGTAACTTGTCGAGATCACTGCAACGGCAACGTTGTTAATTGTGAACGATGTCGCAGGGACAAAGAAAAGTTCTTCGTTCCAAATTACTGCGCCCTCGCTAATTGTACAAGTGCCACCCGTTGACGTATCGACTAAACCATACAACACACACGGGCGTGTTGGGTCATAGTTATTGTTGAGCGTGTTAAACGTTGCAACGCACGTGTCACTTAATGCGTTAAATATATGGTCGATTGAACCACTTTTGATTGGCATCCCAGTGTTCGCAAGTATATATTGCGTGTCGATTTTTTTCATATTAATAAGTTTGAATGTCGTAAGTAATTCCTGCGATAACGTACTTGTCTGCAATGGCACGTATTTGCAACTCGGCATCTACACCTAACGCAGTAAATAACCACGCAGGGACAAAGATACTGAATGCAGGTTGATTGAATGTATAAGAGTTTAAAACGTAGGAATAAGTCAACGAGTCAAAATAATATATATTTGACTCTGCATTCTCGGTGTAGTAACTTGTCAAAACTTGGTTGTCGGTCAAATTACTATCAATGTAAATGTCGGGGCGTGTTGGGTTGAATGGGTCGTTTGGTTGTAGCCACGTAGTGTTGAACCATTTGTTGAGAATAAATTCAAGCAATATATTTTGCGAGTTGTATCGCACTCGCTCATTCACGCCTCGATAGTCATTCACGATGCGTGTCCAGTAGTTTGCATCCGTTGGCAAGTGTCCACTTGGAACGCTCAACTTTGACTCATACACTGCACCCAAAAATATCACACGTGTGCCTTTCGGATATAACGCAACAAATGGGTCATAATACGGATAGACGCTTCCGTTAGTGTACTCGTTGAAAAACAAATCGCTCACATATTTTTGTGGCGCAAGTAAGGAAACTAACCACGATATAAAACGGGGCTTTCGTCTTGTTTGTGGTGTCATATTAAACACCAAATCGTTGTAGTCAATATCGTAAAATCCCATCTTAATTGTTGTTAATTACATAAGTAATTGAGTCGCCAAGTGTACGCCCACTTGCAGTGTCGGGTATCATATACCCTGCATAGGGGTTGTATTGACGAATGAATGTTTGATAATTGTCAACCATAACATAAGCATTTGCCACGCTCACAAAATGCGGTCGTACTTCGACTTGTTTAAGCACTACGTCATTGACACCCTCAACGCTTTGTATTACGTCAACAATCTTTGACAAGTATGCAGTGTAGTTGAACGATGTCGCATTTGCATTTGTCAAATAGTTATTGATTGCCGTTTCAACGTTCGCTTGTATTACGCCACTATAAGCACCATTGTAGTAAATGTCAACACCCAAGTACATCAAGTCGGGGTTGTCGCTTATTAAATTAAAATAAACCCCTGCAAAGTTTATAAATGACAAGTACGATGTTAATGCGCTCAACTCGGTTGCGTCTAATGGTGTCGGGTTGCTTCCCCCCTTTGCAACTTTAACACTGACAATTTTATTTGGCAACGTTGTCACACTGCACTGGGTCACGATGCGTTGGTTCTCACTTATGGTTGGGTAGTATGGAAAAAAGTTTGTCGTGTCAAGTTGCACGATTTGTGGGTCGGTCGCTGAATATTGAAATTTGAATACTTGGTGTTGCAACCAAAGAGCATTCCCACTTGGTGCTTGGTCGACAATGGTTTCAATTTCGACCTTATACGTGTCAATCAATTGCTCAAGTAATGCTTGAGCCGTTGCCACTATCCACGCCCATAGTCGCCAAATAGCAACACGGCTTGTTGATGTCAGCCCTCGTTTGTTTGGGTCGGGGTTGCTTGGGTCGTATAGGTTTGAGTCGGCTTGTACCGACGCAATGATTTCGTTATAGATTGTTTGAATACTTCGTGCCATTTTATGTGTAGTGTATGAATGTCGGGTTAATGTTTAAAGATAAGTCAATCGCCAGTGGTGTCGGCATCGGTACAAAGTTAAGAGGTTCTTCCCTTGTTGCATCAATTAGGTTTGTCGCATATTCCTGCACGAAGTGGTAAAGATTGTCGTGGTTGAAATCAAGTTCTTCATTCACTCGCACCATAGCCACCGCCCCACTTGGCTCGTATTTATTAATCGCATAGAACAAACGTTGAGCGATGTCAAACACTTGAACATCTTCGTCAAATATATTGTTGTTTGTGTATTCGTTGTAGTGTTCGTGTATAATGTGAAAGCGCACACGCAGGTCATTGTAAATTTGCGCACCTGCACCCATTTGCTGAATGTCAGAGGTGTTTGCAAGTTCAATGAACAACGCAGGTTTTGGATAGGACAATTGATTGTTGGGGTCGGCACGTTCCTGCTCGAGTTGGTTATTCCATACACGGATGTGTTTAAACAATGGCGTGTTGTCATTACCAAGTAAAGTTGACGCAAGGGTCTTGAGTTCTTTCATCAATAACCAAACACCATTCCCTGCGAATTGGTATTGCTTGACAAACGCACTCACGTAAAGCATTCCCGTGTCAGTTGTCCAGTACAACCAAGTGTACATATCTGACTCGTTAACGTTATCGTCAAAGGTTGCCGTTGCCGAGATCACAATGAACGTGTTGCCATCGGTCACGTTGTAGTCATAAGAAACAAAACCTGCAATGCCACTTATATATGTGCCTATTTGTTGCATCACATCGTCAGCGTTTGCACCATAACCACCGAATTGGTTGCCGTTTAATAAACCACCACCAAACCCAAGTGCAGGTGTGTTGCCCTTTGTAATGGTCGCCTTAATTGTGTACACTATCATTTGCCCTGCGTTTCTATTATTTTTTTGATTGTTCTTTCAATTCGATTGTGAACTTTTTCGTCAAGTTCTTTTGACTTACCCATAAACTGACGCTTTGGTATTTTATCCGTCCCTTCGTTATGATACTTTGCATAAGGTGTGTCGATACCCAAAACAATTTCTTCCCACGTCGTTTTCCTTATTGACTCATTGACTGACCTGCGTAAGCGACCCGTCTGCACAAGTATCGGTTTTTTATCCTTTGCCGTTTGGTTCTCCTTTTCTCGCCTCTTTACTTCTTGCCACTTCTGACCATCGAAACCTTGACGCTTGAATGAGTTCACGAAATAGTTACGAATGTCGGATGCCACTAATTTGGGCAAATCAACTTTCGCCTTGTCAAGTTTCTTGACAATATTGTCGAACTCAAATCTATTAAACGTTGCCAAGTTCTTGGTCGATTAATAAAATTGCACTTGGTTCGCCCTGCGTCAATTCATAACGAGCAATAAGGTCAGCATATTCGCCAACGCTTTCGGCTTGGTGTTCGAGGACTTCGTGAACAAATTGATAAGTCACGTGATCACTCACTGACAACGCCAGTGAACCAAGTTCTTTGTATGCGTTCTCGGTCAATACTTCTTGGTCGTATGCCGAACGTAAAGTGTCGCCAAGCGTTTCATAAGCAAACACGGGAATGCTTATCGGTTGCGCTTCCACAAGCCCACCACGTTGATTGATAAAGTCAACCACGTCTTGGTAGTGCTTTACTTCTTCGAGTGCTTCAGCATTGTATTTTTTAGACGCACCAAAGTACCCGTATGCTTGACACGTTGCACTCAATTGGTGGTATAAGTATGAGTTGAACAACTCAAGTTTTGCAAGGTCGTCAAGCGACTTTTTGATTGCTTCGTTTATTAATAAGTTTTTCATAGTATGCCGTCTAAATTAATTTTTTTGTTGTCGATATAAACATCTATTGAGTCGGTTTCATTATCAACAACTTTGAATTGTAGTTCTTTGCCCTTTGCCAATTTAATCATTTGAGTCAATTCGTTAATGCTAAAAACATAAACATAAGAACTCGGGTTTTCAGCGTTTGGGTGCGCTTTCATATATTCGTCGCAAAGTTTAAAAAAGTCCTCTATCATTTTTTAAAGTTTTTAAGTTTAACATCCACAACCTGCTTTTTGTAGTACGACATCATTTGCTCATACAACTCGGGAAACTCCCCTTTGAAAATTGGGTTGCCAAGCCAATAGTTCTCACTTGCGTGGGCAAACCATTCCATTGGTCGGAACGCCCCGTTGTATTGCGTGAAATATTTCTTGCCGTGTCCTGCACCATATTTGCCCTTTGTCAGCGCTTCGATTGTATCGGTGTATGCACTTATGTGTTCAAATATGTCACTTGCCGTTAAATTGGGAAAGGCATTTTTCCATCGTTGATAGATATTTGACCCCTCAAATCTCGATGCCAATTGTTCACGTGTGCTATTTTTAATTGTGTCCTTAACTATTTTTTCGCTTTCTAAAAACGCAACTCGGTGTTCAGTTGGCATTCTATCAATGCCATCGTAAGTCGATAAATTGCCAGTGAAATGTGTTCGGTGTCCATATTCGTGAACAACAACTTTCTTTGGATATACGTTTGGCGACAATTTCGCTCGGTCGCTTTTTAACCCGACACTGACCTCTTTAGTCATAGGCGAATAAAACGACTTGCCTTTCGTTATGTTTGCCGTTCCATTGTCCGACAATATGAATATTTGGTCGGGCAATTTTAAGTTCTTTAAATTGTCGGGAACTAAATCGCTTTTGCCATAGGTAAGGTTCAAATCGTTTTCTGCTTCGATTTCGCTCGATGGCGGTTTTGCGTCGGGCGGTGGTATTTCCAAGCCGAAGTTGTCCTTTGCAAAATCTTTGTATTCTTTAGGCACGACAAAATAGGGGTGGTCTTTGCTGAACGTTTCCCCAAGTTTGCCAGTGTTGATTTGAAACGTATTGCTAACCAAATCGCCAAGTCGTTCCATTTCAGAATTGCGGACACTCTTACTTGTAAGGTTCGCATCGTCGTCGCTATTCAAACAAATACAAAAACAATTGAAGTGGTTCGGTGGGTAGAACTTACTCCAAAAATCGTCGTTCACGGGCAACGTGATCCCGTCAAGTGGCAAACATATTTCACACGCCTCGCCTATTGTTTGATAAGTTAAATAAGGCAATACGTCCGCATCCTGCTCGAAACGTTCCCACGAACTTGCATTTTGACTTGAGGCAATTGCAGTGTTGTATTCCGTTTCGAGATAGTTCTCGTTGAACTTAATATTCAAGTCCTCCACTTTACTTTTGAAGTCGTCAAACGAAAGCACTTTGTCGCCATCGGTCATTGCTTCAGTCATTGCCAGTGTTTGTTGAAACGTCTTTGCACCCGAAAATATGTATGCGTTCTCACGTAATGAGTTCAGCATTTTAAATTCGGGCGAGTCATACGCAACGTCTTTGATTGACTTGCCAAACCCTTTGTAAATTCCGTCGACTATTTTTTCAGCATTAAAATGATACACGACTTCGGGCAAATTTCTCGGTGTTATTTTGCCTTGATATATCGCATTCGCCAAAGAATTTATGTCGATTTGTTTAGCCATAGATTTCGTTCAACTTGTTTTGAACTTTGTCGCTGAATTTATTAATTGGTGCAAATGGCATTGCCATCATTTTCTCGACTGGCATATCTAATTGTTCGCTCACAAATTGTGCGTCTACTTCATAACCTGCACCCTTTAACGTTTGCAGGATGTCAGCAAATTGCTTTTGTGAGTTCATCGTGCGTTGCTTTGCTTCAAGCAACTCGCCGTTGTTCATAAAGCAAAACTTAAACCCGTCGGGTATCTTAAAACCAAGACCTCTCAACTTTGGTATTAATTGCTTATTAATTACGTTCTCGACAAATTTACCATCGACCGAACGTACATCTTCAAGTGCTTGTGCCGTCGGACTTTCTTCGCCCTGCGTTGCCCCAAGTTTGCCACTTGTTGAGTCGAGTGCGTCAGCGTGACCAAGCAACACTTTAGAAATAAACCCTGCGCAACGTTTCTCAAGGTTCTCGTATGGGTTATTGCTTGAACCTACTGCGCCACTTTGAATGAACTCAAGTTCATCGGTCGGGTCTAATATCGCCCAACCACGTGAACCCATCAATTCCATCATTGACTCAAGTTGTGAACGCTCGGGGTCGCCCTGCATTTTAGTTGTTTTGGCAACACGTGTAGGCATCCCAAACAATTCAATGTAGTCGCCGTTGTAACCCATTAAGTTGCGCATCATTATTTCATAGATGCCGACCTTGTAAAGTAAGCCGTAGCCACAAGGCGACACGCCCACGTCACTGGGTGTGCTTACGAAAATATGATTGAATGAATAAGGTTCTTCGTCAAATGGTATTCCCGAAATTGAATACGTGTATTGTGTTACGTTACGGCGGTCGGGCGAAACGTTATGCCTACGAATTGAATTGCATTCAGTGATCTCGCCGTTCACAATGTCGCCGATACGAATAAGCGAATAGCCGAACAATTTTGCTTCAAGTGTGTAGTTGATAAATTCGTCAAACCAAATCCCGTTGAATAGTGCGTTGACTTGTTCGTTCTCGTTGCCGTCTTTGTCAATGATACACCACTCACGTAACATTGTCAAGTTCTTGCGCTTTTCAATACACGCCGTCACTTGAGCATTGAGAATTGTATCGTAATACATTCGTTGCATATCTACTCGGTGCGGATACCAAGCATTCTCGCTTTGGCTCATTGCACTTCGCCACGTTAAAACGTCTTGCCTAAAGCGTTGCAATTGCACGGGTGCAATGTACGTGTCAAGGTTGGTCGGTGTTGGCTTCTTGCGTTGCGGTATGTACCATTGCCATTGAGTGATGTCACTCGGTGCAGGGACTAAATTCTTGATGCCAGTGCCGACCTTACTGATAAAGTTTTGAAATCTATTTGCCATTTAGTTTAAGTTTACCATTATGTGAGTGCCGAGTGTAAAGCAAATCAAATATTCATAAGCGCAATAACCCTCGAAACTTCCCACCATTAGTATATGTTTGTTGTTTTGGTATTCCCCCCCCACCTTATTCGATTGTAGTTTTGAATTGGCAACAATGGTAGGTCGGGCGATATGTCGCCTAAATTACATTTATTCAACCATTCTTTTGCTGACTCATATCGAATTATTCGCAACTCGGGGATGTTACGTGGTGCAATGCGTGAGTGTATGTGGTATAGTGTTATGTCAATTATAACCATAACCATTTGCTGACTACGATTGTCGCCCTTAACCCAAAGCGTTGTGTCGGTCGGATAAAATCCACTGAACGTGTATGCTTGTCCCGTTCCCCAATATGACTCGCCAAATGTCGGGTCGTCGGGTAGTATGTTTGTCGGGGGCAAATTTGCATACGTCAATGCGTTCAACAAATCGGTGTGTGTGATTTGTGGGGATGGCTTAAGTGCCGTGTAGACCTTGTCCTTATACGTCACTTGGTCGCCTATCTTATAGACACCAGTGCGATAGTTGAACATTGGTTGTGGTGCTTTGACATAAAACAAGTCGGACTTGTTGCCAATCAAATCCCACGCACTTGGGTCAAACACTCCCGTTGTCGGTGTGATGCAAACGTACACTTGTTCGTTATTTGCAAAAACGATGTCCCCTGCAAAGTATTGATTTGTGTTGTTGTAGTATGGGTAGCCCTCTAAATTGACACGACTATCAACACTATAAGTGGTTGACATCAAAAATTGTTCGGTGTCATTAAATTCTTCTGCAATGTCGTACTTCGGTCGCAGGTACGAACACGCTTCTTCGATTGCCATTTGCTCTGACAAAAGTCGAATGCTTGAGTCCTGCGAAATTATTTGCGTAAGGTTGTCCTGCTGAATAAGTCGGTCGTAGTCCTTGAGTCGTAGATACATAAACTCAAAGTTAAATATTTGACAAGTTTAAGTGCTTTATTTAAGCCACTAAAATCAATATCCATTGCGACTCCCCGACCTAATTTGAGGCACGTCATAAGATACCCCCGAACGCATCCCGAATTGATAGCGGTTGAAATCGTTTGCAAATGCCGAACAAATAAAATAGTCGAACAAATCGGTAAAGTGTCCATACTTTTGAAAGCGCACCTTTGTTGTCGGGTCGGTTTCTTGCTCTTTGTTTTTACTTCCGTCAGCACTTTCTTTCACATTGATAAAGTCGTTAATGGTCAACTTGCAGTTTTCTCCGATTGTGATTTTTATGTCGTTGAGTTCGGTTTCAAGTATGGTGTTGATAAAGTTGCCACGCATTGCGACGCTTGGGTTTGAGTTGGTCACTCGGTTCTTGGGTTTGTATTGCTCAAGTTCTTTTGTGATTAAGTGATAAAAGTTGTGTCCCTTTTCAAGTTTCACGTCTTGCTTCTTTGCGGTTGCGTCGCCGTAGATAAACATCCCTGCTGAATGCGTCGGGTACTTGCGTTTGATTTCATCGCATACGGCTTTGATGGTGTTGCGTGGGTTTATTCCTGCGATCTCGTCAACCATTATGATGTGCTTGTCTTTTATTTGAAATATACCGCACGGCAAATAGGGGTTGACGTTTTCGTCCCACGATATGTGCAGGGGTTGAGTCGGGTCATAGGTCGTTGGTGCAATATGCTTATCAAGTTCAAAACATTTGTAGAACTCGCCACCCATTTTGAGTTGCATATCCCAAGACCCCTCAACAAAGACCTCGTACTGGTAGCGTGGCATTGACTTGAGTGACTCGATGTATGACGCAGGGATGTACGGGTTGTCGGATATTTTCGCAGGAATGTATGCTTGTCCTTTGGGCAAAGTGTTGTCTTTCCATTTATCGTAGAACCTGCGCTTGACCCAATTGGTCGTGGGGTTGCAGGTCATTATAATTTTGATAGGACAATCGGCTGAATGAAACCACGACCCTGCACGTTCAATGATTTTGTCAAAAGTCACTTCTTGAATTTCGTTCACTTCGTCAATGAATGCCCCGTTAATTTCAAGCCCTCGAAATCGGTTGAGGTCTTTATCGGTATCGTATGACTCCGACATAAAAAGAAATTGAGAGCCGTTGTTGAGTGTGATAGTATACGTTTGTTGGTTGAAGTTCTGAATGTATTGCGAAAAACCCCCGTCAATAAATTCTTGGAACGAGCGCATCAATGTCGCTCTCATTGTTGGCATTGTCGCACGTAAAAACAACCACCTTGATTTTGGATATTTGAACGCCAGTGTGAAAGCGTAAAGAATAAGAAAGTAGGACTTGCCACCACGTATTGCACCCCCGTACAAAAGAATGTTATTCGTTTGAGCAAGTTTGAACGCCTCACTTTGTTTCGGTGTCGCCTTGAATATTTGGTTCAGTCCAGTCAATGATAATGGGCTTTTCAATAGTTACACGATTATCAACTTCGGTCTTTTCGACATAGCCACGATGTTTGCCTTTGGTCTTTAAAAAGAAAATAGTTGCCGTTGTATTGTTCTCGCTTATTTGCGTGTACAATTGTTTCTCTGCAAAGTCAAGTATTATGTCGTCAATCATTTCAACCTGCGCTTTGTAGTTTTCGTCCTCGTTCAGCCAGTTGTAATGTGTACCCCTTGAGATGCCCGTATACTTACACGCATCGGTTACATTCCCGAGATTTACTTCGAGGGCTTTCAGCATTTCGTCTTTTGTCTTTTCTTTACGAATAACAATTGCCTTTGGGGGGTTTTTACTTTTGCCCATTTTATTTGACATTTAAGTTGTGAATTATTGCATACAAATAGGGCAAAGTTTGTCATTACGCAGGTCGTAATAATAGCCACACAATTTGCATTGCTTCCACGCTTCGTGGTTGTGGTGGGAGTCGAACCCACAAGTGTGACCTCTATCCCCACACGTTTTGCCTCGCAGTGTTACCGCACTGCTTAAACTACACAACCGATGTGTGTCCTCCACGCTTTGAAAAACCTTGCAGTTAATCATAACGAACACACTTATCTAAACTTTTTAGACGTGTTTATTTTGGTGTACTGGGTATAAGGTACATAAAGAATGTCTTTTTCAACACCTCTTTTGTCCGTGAATTTAATCATTGCACCAAGTCGTTGACCCCTGCGCCCTGCACGTGCCTCACGCTTGAAATCTCGAATTGATAAATACAACGCTTTGTGTTCTGCTTTGCGTTGGTCAAATAGTTCTTTTGTTGTCATAGTAGTATGTCGTTGCAAAATATTGGGTCGATGTGATATTGTTTTGATGCAGGTCGTGAAATCTCATTGTAAAAATCAAGTGCATCGTTGTACGAAAGACGTTCTTCTTTCATTAAGATTTGAATACACTTCTTTGCACTATACACTACACGTTGTGAGTGTTCGTCAAAGCCAATGATTGCGTTGTCAAATCCGATGGCGATATTGAAGTCGCCCCCGTATAACTCAATAAGAATGTCCAGTTTGCTCATAGTCCACGTAAGTAGATAATCGCCTCAATCAATTCTTTTTTATCGGCGTATGGTATTACTTCAGCATAACGTTCAAGCAACGTTGCTTGGTACGATGCCACTTTTTTAGTCACGTCGGCAAACTTCTTTGAAAGATATTTGCTCTTTGGAACGTCAGCAAGTGTGCTATCAAATGCAATGGTCGGGAGTTTCTTGGTCACTCGGTTGACTTCTTGCAAGTAGATGTTTGCAAGTTGCACTTTGCTCATTTGTTGGTACGTGATCACGTCCTGCGCTTTTGCAATTAAGGTTGCCAATACGATGGCAATGGTCAATAGTTGTTTCATTGTGTTGTTGTATATAAGATTGATGTTATGCTTATCAATGATAAAAGTCGCAACCACCTGCGTTGCTTCTTGTTTTTCAATTTCAACTTATCGTATGCAAGGTTGCAGTCGTCCAGTGTTGTCGAACATTCTTGCAATTGGTTGCCGTACTTTTGAATGACTTGGCGCAGGTCGGCGTTGTGTTTGACGCTCAACAACCATTCAGCGTTGAGTTGTTCAAATCGCACTTGCAATGTGTCATACTTTTGCAGGTCGTCGACCACTTGTTGCATCGTGGTGTTCGGGATGCAAGTGTATTTATTTTTGATAACGCTTTGACAAAATGATTGCGTAGTCATTGCCAAAGTCAGAACTATCGTCAAGCGTAGTGCTTTCATTCAGTTGTGATTTTAAAGATTTGAGTTGAAAGTTTTTCTTTTTAATAAGCACCAAGCAAGTCGCCAGTGCTTGTTTGTAATCGGTTAACGAGTCAACCAAAACTTGGTTGTCGGCTACTTTGTAAATGGTATCGTGTACCACTTTAACCTGCACCACCTCTTTGATAGGTTGGTTTTTGTATGCGATAAATAGACCCACAAATAAGGTCATTACAATAAGCAATATGTGTTTTGTTTTCATTTTGCAAAGTTTATTATTATTGATGTCGATAATGCAACGCTTAACCATTCGAGCCACTTCTTTCGTTTTTCGCTTTGACGTGCAACCTTATCAAGTTGTAGTTTATAGGTGTCCGTCATTTGGCTTTGTTCTTGGTGTATATTTTGCCAATAGACGATTGACTTTTTGAGCAATGCGTTGGCACTATCGACTTGGTCGACATACTGCATTTGCAAGTTGAGTTGCTCGGTAAGGGTGGCGTTTTCATCTTTGACAATATCATAATCGTTAAGGTCACGAACGACATTAAGTACAACAAATCTCGGCAAAGCGATAAGAGTAGTGTCTTTATCATTTGTAACGCTTTGCGAAAAAGTCGTTAATGGTGCTATCAGACAAAGTAGAATAATCAAATTTCTGAACATTGGTTCTGCGTTTTTTTAATAGTTGAAGTGTGTTGTTGTTTATGGTTAGGAGTTCATTCAGTGAGTCGATTTTGTACTCAAGTAAATTAATAACCGAGTCATTGTTGTGCAACAATGTTTCGTTTGCTTTGATTTGATTTTGCAGTTTTTCGACTTCATTGCTTTTGAAATTGTCGTCGTTTACTACAATCTTTGGTTTGAAAATATTGCGCAGGGGTGTTGTGAATATTACGATTGTACCAAAAAAAACAATCGCAAGTGCCAGTGTTATTTTTTTTATTGTTGCTTGTGTCATAGGTTCAAAATTAGTAAATAATTACATCAATGCCGTGCAGGGCTTTCATCAATTTAACTTTCATATTAAATAGTTGCGCAGGGGGTGTGCTTTTGCCCTTGCCATCTTTAAGGTATGGGTTTTTGAAATCAATAACCTCAACCCGTCCGTCTGCATAGGTCACACGAAAGTCAGCAATGTAGCGTGTGATTGTGACCCCGTTCACGATAAGCGGATAAATAACTTGTCGCTCAAGGTCGACCACTCGCTCGGTTGGTTCTTCGGCTTTGCGCAGTTGTGATAGTTTAAGCCACAAACGATACTCGCCCATTGAGTCGAATGTGCCGTATTCATTGTTGACCTTTTTAGCCCCGTATTTGTTCAATTTGTTTAAGTTTTAAAAATGGTAGGGGAATGACCCCCCACCACTAACACAATAACAACAAGTTCAACAACAACGATGAACTTGTGCAAAGATAGTTAAGTTTTCAGTTTGTGGTATATGCTTTTGATTTCAGCAACGGCGTTGTCGTCTTTACGCCATTGTTGTAAGTGATCTCGGTTGAGAAATATTTGTTTCTCAAAACCCTCTTGCTTAAAGAATAAATAAGTGCCGTTGTCAATCGCCCATTGTTTATCGAATATGTAAATTTGGTCGGTGTCGGTTTCGTGTAGGCATATATAGTTGAAAGTTTTTGACTTCTGCAATAACGTGTTGTTGATGCCGAACGCATTTGCTTTTTTAAGTAGATGCTTTGACAATTCCCTTTCAATGTGCAGGGTTAAGTATTTTGGGTCAATGTGACCTATCAACCTGCGATGGCGTTCCGATGCCAGTCGTAAGTATACACTTATGCGCCTCTTATTATTTTCGACAATTATAACGTTGCCAAAGTTGTCTTGAAGTAAACCCATTTTTAAAGTGTTTTTTTAATTTGATTTTGTAGTAATTCAACGGCTTGTTCAAGTTCTTTGAATGCGTCGTGCCATTCATTAATGCGAACGCACTCATTCGTTCCTGCTTTGGCGTATTCACGTTTGCGCAGTTCAATCATTTGTTCTGCTTTTTGCTTTAAGTGGAGGATGGCATAGTAGTCCTCATTTGTAAATTCGTGCATAAAAGTGTGCAATTATTAATAGGGTTAAACATATAAGGAATAGACCTATTGAAAGAATAAGGTCGTCGTATTTTTGTTTGTTATTCATAATCTTTGTTTAATAGGTCGCCATAGTATTCAATGAACAAGTTCATACACGCAATAAAGCCCATCGTTTCTCGCACCTTGCTCGGGTCGTTTTCGGCTTGGATGCGTAGCAATTCGTTGCGCATAAGCGTTCGCATTGTTTTGGCTTTTATTACTTGCTTTTTATTGTAATGAATGTCGGAGTGTTTACCCATTTTTTTTAAAGTATTTAGCAATTCGTTTCAATAACGATTTTCGTTCTTTGGTCATTACTGGCAAAGCGTAAAGCCGAACACGTTCGCAGGTGCAGGTTGTCGGGTAGTGCAGTTCACATTCAAGTGCATATTGAAACTTGACCTGCTCATTAATTTTGAACGGGTACTTTTTAAAAAACGGATGTATTGATAGTTGTTGCGTGACTTGTTTGCCGTG
>Ga0213922_1000331_pt1 | contig 26186 bp, 40 predicted proteins | sample McNCre2917MG_FD_165060 | JGI IMG/M metagenome (GOLD analysis project Ga0213922, IMG submission 165060) | Freshwater microbial communities from McNutts Creek, Athens, Georgia, United States - 29-17 MG | ecosystem: Environmental > Aquatic > Freshwater > Creek | place: USA: Georgia | collected... | reverse complement strand
GCTTTGGCAGGTGCAAGGTTGATTACTTGACCAGGCTTAATAACATTAACATTGGCAATCTGCGGATTAAGTTTAGCAACTTGCGCAGTTGTCATACCCGCTTTAGCGGCGATTGCGCTAAGCGTATCACCCTTCTTGACGGTGACTGGTGCCTTTGTGGTTGCCATTATACTCCATATCCAAACGCTCTACCTAATGCAGTAGCCGCGCTGCGTGCAGCGTCGTTTGCAGCAGATGTCTTTTCCCACTCTTTAGTATTGCGGAGATATGTTTGGAAATCAGATAAAGACATTGAAGGTGCCTTTCCTGCAGTTCCATCTGGGCGCAATGCCTTTTGAAGATGTTGGTTATTTAGTTCAATAGACCCTGGGTCTAATTCTAGTTCTTTTGCCATCTTGTTGATATATGGCTGAGCCAAGTCTTTGACTGTAATTCCTGGAGTATCGCGTAGGCGTTCAGCAAATTGAGGATATGAAAGGATTGCGTACTTGTTATTGAGGATAGCCTTGAAGCCATCTTCTGTTAATGTTCCCATACCAATTTGCTTGGCATATTTCTGGGTCTCTGCCTCAGATAGGGTATCTGCTCCACTGTCGTCAACAATCTGACGAGCCTTTGTAAGAGCATCAAGAGCCTTACCACCTGCAGTGGCAGAGTCTTTAAAGTTAATCTTAGACCAAGCGAAATCCTTAGCATACTGATTAGCATCGAAGTATGATGGATATTGAGTAGTAAGGATATTAGATACTGTCTTGCTAATATCTGTTGCGCTAGCACCAGGGGTTACATTGTCAGCAGTAGCACGAACTACTTCGTCATATTGCTTAGATGTCTCAGCATTAAACTTGTCAGCAAATGCTTTAACATCTGCATCTGTAATAGCACCTAGGTAACCAGACTCGCGGTATGATGCAGCCAGCAAGGTCTTTGCGGCAGCAAGACCAATCTTTGTGATAGTCTTTGATGTAGTACTGCCAGCCTGGTTCTTGTTTCCACCAGAAAGATACTGCATAACACCAGCAACAATAGCATTGACTTTTGCTGTCTCTTCTGGAGTCTGCGCTGGTGGCGTAGTTATTTTATCACCCATTAACGAACCGCCTTAAATGTATCATTGTCAAAGTATCGATTAATAATCTTCTGGAGTTGTGGATGCCACTGTGAAATGGTGTCCGCAATGTAGTTTTGGTATCCAACCTTTAGGTTAGTTTTCTGTTGAGAACCTTCTGGTAAAGAATTGTAGATACCCACGATTGCATCGCGTGCTGCCATAAAGACTTTAACATCATTCCAAAGTTGAGATTTTCCATACTTGTTCATAAAGTTAGGGTCTGATATAATCTGGCTCAATCCTTGAGCATAGACGTAGGACTTGTCTCCAGCACTCTTTCCAACTTGATACTCATCTGTCCACCAGGAAGGATTTTCCTTTTTAAGAACATCATTAGCATAAGAACGAAGAGCCTGTTGTCCACCCTTGAGGCCAGCCAGTGACTTAACGCCTGGAATCTTCAATGCTTCTTTTGTAAGATTATCTTTAAAGGTAATATACTTATCCCAAGTGCGATTGTTCTGGCGAATTTGCTCAGCCTCCATAGGAGTTGGAGCAATGCTATTCAATGGCTTGCCATTAGGCAAAGTTGTTGTTGGGTCCTTGAGGTAGTTGTATACTGAGAGGCTAAAGTTTTCTTTAGTCACATCAATATCCATACCTAGCAAACCAACCAACTTAGGGTCTAAGTCGTAAAGGTTGTTGATAAGTCCAAGGTTGCCACCATCGGCAAGACGCTTATAAGAACTAATTGTTGGAGCAACATAAGTTGCTGCGCTAGAACCCTTAAGAGTTACGCGGTCAATTGGGAAGTTGCTTCCCATAGTCGCTAGAAATTCTTCTTCTGCGGCAGTCTTAGCAGCATCCCATTGAAGTCCCTTTGATTGGTACTTCTGTACGAGAATACTATAGAACTGGTTGAATACATCCATAGGACGTGTATCAACTTTGACTGGAACACCAGCAGGAGAAGCAAACTCTAGGCGAGCCTTGAGTGTCCACATTCTCTTTGTCTCATCAAGGATTTCAGCATCGGTAGGCATCTTCTTGTCAATGCCCATCTCAACTAGCGTAGCGTGGAAATCATATACTGATTGCCAAGATGTCTGCCAGTCTGCCTTACCTTTAGATGAACGTGCCCAGTTTGCTGAGTCACGCAACCATTGAGGAATGAATGTTTCCTTGAGGGAAGTCTTTGCTCCGTAAGGGAAAAATGTATCGTATGCTGGTCCAAGAATTGTCTTGATAGTTTCTTCTGAATCAGGATACTTGCTTTGAATCATACTTACTGGCAATGCACCAAATGGGTTAGGGCTTGGCAAGTTAAGTAGGAAGCCTAGTGAACGAGCATTAAGTCTAACACCCTTGCCACTAAAGATTTTATGACCACCGATATTGATATCGCTAGTTCCAGGGATAACAATATACTGAGCCTGCATAGGGTCAGTTACTGGGTTGCCATACTGGTCTACTCCGAATGAACGGAATGCGCCTTGGTAGTCGTGCAAGAATCCAGCAGTACGAGCAGGGTTCTTAATTGCTAGACGACCATAACGATAGAAAGCGTTGAATGTTGCAGTAGGGAATGCAGCCACTGCGCGAGCAGCAAAGAGTGCACGAAGTGGACGAGGAACTGTATAGAAAGTCTTTTCAGTCTCGATAACTGCTTCACGCGCCGCTGCTTGGCGAAGTGAGTTGAGCATATCAACATCAATCTTTACACCTTGTGCAGCAAGGTTATTAGCCTTACGCGCTACATTGTCCATAAATGCTTTATCAGCAAATGCCCAACGAAGAGGATTTTCTGGCTTAGCCAACTGTTGGAAAGTCCAAGAGATTCCACGAGTAATCATATCGTCAAGGTTTTGCAAACCCTTTTTGCCAGCGATTAGGCTAGCAGAATCATAATCAAAATCAAGTGGGTGAATAGCACTTAGGCGGTCTACCTTATCAGCAAGCAACTTCTGCAAATCTACAGATGTAACTTCGCCTTCAAGAATACGAGCCTGTGCAGCCTCGCTAGGAATATAGCGGTCAACCATACCAATCTTGTTACGGATATAGTTTGGAATGTCTGCTTCTGATGTGATGCTAAACTTGCCTAGGTAATCTTTACCTTCTTCTGTCTTAGCCCAAGAAACTAAATCTTGCTCTGACTTACCAGAAAGAATGCGATTGATAAGCGGGTCTCCACGCCAGTTGCGATTCATAAGGTAAGATAGTTCCTCAAAGTATTGAGGGCTAGTTACATCAGTAATCAAGCGAGGTCCACGACGACCTAGCAATCCAGCACGAACACCAACATTCAATTCACCAGCATAGTTAGTTGCTGCTGTTTGAGCGTTTGATAGTTCTCCGCGAAATGCCTGTCCCCATTTATTCTCATTATACAATGATTCAATGTTGACCCATTGGCCATTAACCATACGGTACTGGTCACCAAGACCATAGTAGCGTTGCTTGTACTTTGTTGAACGACCAAATACTTCGGCCTGAGTCTTAAGAGTAGACTTGAGGTTTCCGACAATGAAGTCGATATCATCCCAAGATTCAGCAATCTTCTTATTAACTTCCTTTAGCGCAGCCACATCTGGCATAAGGCTATGGATTTCTCCCTTTGCCTTGCCAATAGCAGACCGAGCATTAGCAATTTTTGAAGCATATTGAGCACGAAGATTTGCAGGTGTTTGAGTCTCTAGGAATTGCAAGCGACGCTCAAGCGTGGCGATAGATGGAATCTCTGGGATATCCATACCGAAAGGCTTTGTCGCTGCACGGAATTCCAGTTCAAGATTATCAACCATATTGTTGGCTGCCTTGAGTTCTGCGGCAACGTGAGGTCCGTGTTGTGAAATCGTTGCTGGTGAGTATACGCTATCAGCCTTATAGAAGGCTTCCCATTGCGCTTGGTACAAGTCGCGCATATTGATTGCTTCTTGCAACTGATTGCTAACGTGGCGAACAGCCTTATTAACTTCCTTTAACTCTTCACCTTGAAAGACGCGAGTTGCTTGTTCCATAATACGATTGTGTGTATTCTGGAAGAAGTGCTTTGTAGCAGATGGGATTCTATCAGTGATATACTTAGCACCATTGGCTAGATATGCGCTGATAAGCGGTTCCATATATGACTGCTTGACAATAAATGATGGACGAGCAAGTGCATCGAAAGACCAAATCTTTACTGCATCTTTGTATACAGATGATACAATGTCTGCTGGCACTTGGGCTTTAGCCTTGACTGCGCTGCCAATACGGTTCTGCACTTCTTGTTCAAAGATGTCCCAACGGGAGAATCTAAATGATTGGCGAAGTTGCTGTTGTGTTTCAGCAGTGATGAGGATACGGTTTCCACGAGCATCAATGGCATAGCCATTCTTGCTGATGTTACCAAAAGCCTTTTGAGTGTTAGCCTTGATTTCATCAACCAATGGCTTAACCTTGCTCATATCAGACTCACCCATTGTGCGGGCAATGTCTTGACCTAAGCGTGAATCAAGTGTATCAAGTACATTGTGTAACTTTGCTGGGTCAGTGATGACGGCAGCAAGTTCGCGCTTTACAGCGGAACGATATTCTGCAGCAGATATTGTCTTATTGATATCTACGCGAATCTGGTTTCCACCATTTTGGAATAACTTAAGGTTATCAAGCATACCATCAACTTCATCGAATACATCGAAAGGACGGATACCATTAAACTTTACAATGCCAACTGGCATACGGCTAGTTAATCCACGAGTTACTGGAAGAGTAACGAAGCGTGTAACGAAGCCATTACCGCCAAGAATAGTCTCAGCGAATCCGTGTACATTGCGGAAGTCACGTACTGTTGCTGCTGCGCCTAGTTCTAGTGCACGGCCACGAGTCTTAACCAATGCCTCACGAGCAATAATTGGTTCTGCAGGTGCCCACTCATTTCCAAGGTGACGTGCTCCACCAGTTGCTGGGTCGATGAGTGCGTTCTTAATCTTAGCCATCTCTGGATTAGACGCGATTGCATCATCAAATGCTTTATTCAAACGACCCATTGGGTCGATATCTTCTACCATTACTGGAGCCTTTTCAAGGGCTAACTTACCAGCAAGTTGGGCAGGTACATCTGCAGCATCACCAAGAAGGTGACTGTTGTTGCCTACGCGTGTAAGGCGGTCCATAGCAGTAAGGTCGCCCTTATCTGCAAGAATCAAATCGCGTACAATATCGCGGTCTTTGATTCCACCAATGATATCTGGAAGGCGTTCATTGTTGCTGTACTTGCGTACAAGTGGAACAATGAAGTTCATATCATCTGATGCAGCCAACTTAATTACATCTTGAGAGATGTTAGTTACTTTACCAGATGCACCTAGTGTATCAGCGTATTCAAATCCTGTTTGGATATCCATTGCCATTTGAGCAACAGTCTTTTCGCGAGCAAGTAGTCCTGCTCCACGAAGTGCGGCCTTGGCTGAATCGGCAACGATACCAACTTCGCCAGGAATGGCAACGTTAGAAATGACAAAGTCACCAATACCAGTAAACCACTTACCAACCACGTTATCGTGGAATGTAGCCTTGATAGACTTATCGTCCCATAGGTCAATCTTATCTACATCAATGCCACCAGCACCAAGTACTACGCTTGATAATCCCTTGATAGGGGTTAAGTCAGACTGAGTAAGAGCCTGCATTGTAGATACTTGCTCACTGCGGTTATACGCACGAACAATATCAGTTAGTTGAAAACCTTTTTCGTATTCTCCAGAATGGTATAGTGGAGAGTTTAAGTCTGTGAGCAACCCTGCAGTAGCAAGAGGTCGCATAATGTAAGGAGAGATTACCTTATCTTCTGCAAGAACTGCGCCCTTAAGAAGCACATCTGAAAGAGGATTCTTAAGTGGTTCATTGATAGAAGGAATAGTCTTAGCAATTGCATCGCGTGCAGTTTGCTGCAATTGTTCAGCAGTTTGGATGGTCATCTGACCACCGGCATTTTGCTGAATTGCACCTGCTCCAATAGAGCCACTAGCAGCAGCGATTTCGCCTTCTGCGCCAGTTACAATACCAGCAAAGAACTTAGGTACTGAGGCAATAGAATTGGTAAATGATGACCAGAAGGACACTACTTACCCCCAGCCTTAGTTGTAATAAAGTTATGTGATTCGCCACCCTTTGGGTTATCACCTGTTAAAGCCTTAATAAAAGCATCGCGCTCAGCGGGAGAATCCCAAGGAACCATCGCTAACTTAAGTACAATGCCAGCATTTTCGTAGCCCAATGAATTGGCGAACTTATCAATGCTATCGTAAAAACTACCATCCATAAACAACTTGTTCATTACTGTTGTCCTATTAAGTAATTCACAAATCTCTTGAATGAATCAGGGGTATCTTGCATACCAGCAGCCTGTTGTAGTAGTGGGATATACTTAGAAATAATCTGTTGATTCTCAGTTAAACGAGTATCAGCATTAACATTAGGTAGTACTTCTGAACCTGCTCCTGGACCAACATCTACACCGTGTGTAATTGGTTCATTAGGACGCTCAGTTGGGCTGAGTAGCGGGTTGATGGGTACAGCAGTCGTAGAAGGTACTGGATTTCCAGCCATAGGTGCTGACGCTTGTTGGTCGTTCACTTGCTTGTTCTGACCATAAGGCATACCTGTATATTGCTGATTTGGTTGACCAGATGCGGAGCCTGCTCCACCTGTTGCAGAGACACCAGTCTGGTTCTGTGATGCGCTTGGACGATGTCCGCCGCTTCCTTTTCCACCCATTGTGTCTCCTTACTTAGAATGTTGCGTTACTGTTTGATATGGACCATCTGTATATATACTTAACTTAGCGGCAATCTGTACCGCTTTAAGTGGCTTGGCTCCTGCGTGTAATGCACCAAGTGCAATGCTAGAACCAGAACCTACAGCGTAGAATCCATCTATATTTCTTGTTACTGAAAGGTCATCAGCAACTTCAAAGAGTTGCCCGTTTACTGCTATAATGAAATCAAAGCGGGAACCCGCTCCTTTTTCTTGTTCTTCTTCAAAGTTATAGCCATTATCTTTAAGGCATTTACGCAGAGAAGGCATAGCCTTTGATATCATAAAGTGATAGATATCTTTCTTATCTGCCAATGTAACCTTGGGTGGGTTCCAGATATGCTGTGCGATATCACACGGAGCAACTTCTCCTGAACCACCAATAATAAAATCACCACGTTGGTTTAACTTGGTCATATCTGGATGAACCCAGGTACGCCCACTATCATCACTAACTAGGCTGTCAGCAACCATAGTGCAACTATCTTCATACTGCACACCGATGATTGTTGTCATTGTCCCCTACTTAGTTAGTTACTTGTTTTGTTGAACCATTCGTGCACTGCCACCAGCATTACCTGACGCAGTTAAACTTGAAATAATACTTTGTACATCCGGTGCTGCTTGTGGAGCCGCAGGCATTGGTGCGCCTCCGCCTTGTTCTGGAGGAGTAGAGCCTCCTACTGGAGCACCAGCGGGAGCAGGGGACGTTTGCTCAACCATAGGATTAGCCCCAGCAGGAGGAACCTGTGGCGCGAATATGTCCCCAATAGCATCCTCGACGGATTTGCCACCTTGACGCGCCTTGATAACCGCAGCAACCTTACGAATAACATCTGTTGGGTCTTGCCCACCAGCGGCCATTTGAGGGATTGCTTGGGTGTACGTTTGAAGTGAGGCAATAAGCGAGTTACGCATATCCTCTACTTCAATCTTTTCTTGCTCTTGCGTTACATTCACATTGAATGGAAGTTCACGCATAGCCATATCCTTGGAGATTAATTTGCCTCCGAGGGCTTGTAGCATAAAGATAAGTCCTTGCGCTGGGTTCAAACCAGCCAACATACCGTAACGAACATCTGCGGAGTAGTCTCCCTTGATGTCCTTGCCTGGTGTATATGTAACTACATATGGTGAACCAGCATCTACGCCACGAATTGTCTTTTCAACATTGAAATACATCTCATCAACTTCGAAGCAGATAGCGATAACATCGCGAAGTGCTGCAGCAAAGATAGCCTGAGAGGATTTAACTTGGGTATCAAATGCACCCATAAGAGCCTGTACGCCTTGACCAGTAACAACTGAGGCGTTGATGTTTCCAGTACGACCTTCTGGGTAACGAGCACCCACGCGAAGTTCCTGGTTGAGCAATGTCTGCTCAGTAAATGCACCTTGTGGTAGAGTAAGTTCTACACGACGAACACCTGCAGGGTTTGAAGTACGGATAACCGCATCCCCACCCAATTGGAGTTCCTGTACATCCTGTGGAAGTACAATAGGTGACTGTACTGACTTCTCTGCGGCTTCCATTGCAAGCATCGCGAAGCGATTTCGTAGCAATTGGATACCAATAACATCATCAAACTGGCCACGCATCTCAGCATCAATGCTAGGACGCTTAGCAATAACAACCATCATCTTACCAAGTGGGTTCTTGGCGCGAGAAAGAACTAGGTTATTGCGTGAAGGTACATACATAACCGACTGGTCTTTGTCATAATAGCGGTAGATATCTACTGTGCTATTGATGTCCTGGCGATATCCCATATCTCCAAGGAGTTGTGCTTCATATTCAGGGAATTGAGCAATCAATTCACCCAATGTCATCATATATCGCTTAGCAAAGGCTACGCAACGACCATAGCGGTCAAACTCTGGGTACGACAGGCGCGGATTCTCGATGCGGATACGAGGCAACTTAGCCTCTTCATCTAATTCTACGATAAAAGGAATAAAACCGTAGGTGATATAGTAGTCTGCGCCTGTGTACATATTGACCGAAAGGTCAGAATGAATGAAATAATTAGATGCAATACGAGTACGGTTATCAGCAAACTTACGAGCACGGTCATTAACTTGATTAGCAGCAGAACAGTTGACAGATGGTAGTGGTGCCATTACCTCAGATAGGTCGCGTGCGACGATATCAATGAAGTTGGCTACTACGTTAGCATCTACGCCATCTGGGAAGAAGTCTGGATATACTTCTGCAATCTTTCCTTGACGAACAGAAAGAACGTCGTTGGCAGTAGCATCCCGCTCCGTAGAGCGATAGACGAGAGATTTGATTCTCGCATCAATCTGCTGAATATTTAATGCCATTGTTTTCCTATCCGTAGGTTTCTACCCATTGCTCTGCAAAGGCTTCATCTAGATTGAGGGACATACGCTGGCTCTTCTGAGCCCGTGTTGCCCACCTGTTACTTTGATACTGATTAACTCTACTAGACTGTTGCATAAGTTCGCGTATTCTAATGATAGCGAACCAGAGTGCCATAACTGTATCTGTAGGGTTTCGAGTATCGGGCTTCCAAGTGATGAGTTGCTGGACTAAGGTCTTGAGACCCTCAGAACCTTCGTTGCTTGGAAGTTCGATAATATTGTTGTCTTGGAATCTACCATCTCGGGTATTACCAAATAGTGCTGCCATAGATGCTACACCAAAGGATGTATCCCACTTGTTCTTACCTGTGAAGTGAGATTCAAGGCGAGTGCCGTACTGGGCTAACCAGTTACGCAAGTCCTCATCCAAGGCGTAAGCCTTCTGGTGTGCGTTAATTTCAATACGAAGTTCTTGTGGACGATACTTCTCCACCCACTCTTCGATAAGTGCTCTAATCTTCATTGGATTAGGGTCTGTCATATTGACAGCATCTAAGATATAAATCTTAGAGTCAGCACGGTTATATGTAGCAATAACCGCACCTGTATTACCAGTCATTGCCGGGTCGAGACCCATAACTGTGTATGAAGATTCAATATGCTTGGGATGTCCCGGAACTCCTGGTTTAAGGGGTCCTCGCTTACGCATTCCGTTGACGGAACCTGTAATGCAGATGGGGGAGAAGATGGAATCTTCTTGAACATCTTCCTGTTGGTAGACCATAGCCCAGACCGACGGAGCAACCTCAGACCTTCTTGTAAAGAGTGAGGGTCCATCCCACTTGGTGTAGAGCCCGTTCTCATCTGGTTCATCAACGTCGCCTTCTGGTCTATCAGTCTTAGCCCAGAGTGCCTTCCAGTTCTTAGGGTCCTCATCAAATTCAAGTACCGCTGGTTGGCTGAAATAAGTAAAGGGGCTTTTGCCGCCTGTCCACTGGGAACCGTCCCGAATCATTTTGTACAAATCTATAGGAGCGACACGGGTTCCTACTATCAGCAGTTTTCCGTGCCGTCCCAAGCGTGTGATAACTTCCTTTTGAAGCCATTCAATTTGCTTCTCCCACTCGTGGGCATTCGAGGACATCACAACGTCGTCTAGGATAATCAGGTCGGCGCGAGCACCGTAAATCTGAGAACCAAAGCCAAGTGCTTGGACTGTAGGGTCCTTCTCGCCTGAGTCACGTCCCGTACCTAGGTAAATCATATCTGCCGACCACTGGGTAGCATCTTGCTTATAACCACCAGAGGGGCCGAAGGCAACCTGCATCTTGGTAAATGCTGGGTGGCTTAATCTTGTCTTGATAGCACCAAGGAACTTGCGTGCCATACCTTGAGTCTTAGAGACGATAATGACTCGAGCATTAGGATTGGTGACTATCTTGTACGTCACATAGTTGGTCGTTATGACCGTCGACTTCGCGTGTTCTGGCGGTACGTTGATTAAAACACGATTCGCAGCACCAGGCTCGTAGGTCATAGACGGATGAATCCATCGTGGCTCCCGTCCCTCGATAAGGTCGTACCAGTCGAGGTGGTGGTCAAAAAGTTTGGTATCTAGGAACTGTTCGCAGAAGTCAGGGTAGGAAATGTCCTTGAGTTCCTTGAGGTCCTGTTGGATTCCCTTGCCTGCAAGGCGGGCTTTCTCTGCCGCTTCTTTAAACTCTGGGTCTATAAAGCACCATTGCCGATAGGCAGCCTCGGTGCGACCCACATTCTCCATAGCCGTCTTGATATTGGAGCCTTGCTCCAGAAGGGCTAAAACCTTCTTTTGGGACTCGTCCTTACCCATATTCTTGACTGCCAATTGGTGCTCCTAATAACTATAATAACGGTCCCGATTAACGGTAGACCTGTCCCAATATTATATATTATATTATATATATTATAGTGAGCGGAGTTCAAACGGAGCGAACTCCGTAATAATTATCTATACATATAAGATAACCTGTTCAAAACTGAAAACCGAACAAAGTTCGGTGATATATTTTTAAATTGGGTAATAATGTCCAATTTATATACATAATATAGCCCCCATAACATATAGTTTTAGAGGGACTCTATAATATGTTGATGAACCAAGTTTAATACACCTAGGGTCAAAAGATTATGATTTCGATTAGACCTAATGTCTAGACCAATTGTCTAAATTACTAGACCTATTTTCTAGACTTACGGTCTATGAATAGAGATATCTAACGCTTCGAACAAATGTTCGAGAGCGAACTATCCCCCCGACCATTCCCCCCCGTATTAAAACAATACGAACAGATGTTCGAATATCCCTATGGATTAGACTCCAAGTCTAGACCTGCCGTCTAGCCTAGATATCAGGAATCTATGGTAAGATGAGGTATCGAACAGATGTTCGAACTTAGGCGATAGGGGAAATGTCGATAAATCGACAATTAGGCGTATTAAATTAATACACCAAAATTGGCGAAATGAAGTAGACAATCTCCCCGAATATGCCCTAAGATGAAGCCAGTGGAAACCACTCCACTCAAACCGAAAGGCAAAACCCAAAATGGCTAAATCAACTAAATCAACAAAGGCTCCAAAGTCAGTTAAAACCGCTACTTCTGAGAAGGTAGTCGTATCTGATTCTCATATCATCAATGCCTATCAATCTCTCACCGAAGATGCGAAGCACCTCGAAGCAGGGTTCATTATCGAACTCGCTGCCGAACTCGAAGCAGGTTCGACCTCGGTTCGCATCATCAAGGCATCAATCACCGAAGCCATCAAGGTAAGCGGAAACGCCCCTACTATCCGCCCCGCACACGCCCAGTTCTTCCAGACCTTCGCGAAGATTACGGACAAAATCGAAGATGCTTCGACCCGCTCAATCTCCGACCTGCTCAAGTTAGCCCAGCGACTTCAGACCGCCGTTAAGGTTGAGGGTGTCGATACTGCTCTCGAAGGTGTCGAAGGTATCGAAGCCCTAGATGAAGCGACCCCTACCCTCGCGACCACTCGTGCCAAGGGTGAGAAGAACGCCAAGGCAGAACCCGCACCCCGCACCCTCGAAGGTATCTTCGCTAATACGCTCAAGGATATAAAGGCTCTCCAAGGTTCGCGCTCAGTGCGCGACCTCGCGACTACCGACCTAGAAACTATGAATAACCTTCTGCTTCTATGCGCGGAAATCGCGAAGAACTCTCGCGCCAAGGCTAACGCCACCAAGTAATCCGAACCGCCGAATAGCCTCGACCCGAAAGGGTCGGGGTTATTTTTTTATCTAAATCCGACACGCCCGACCGCGGGGGGAAAAACCAACACAAACCAACACAAACTTGCGGGGCAAACCCCGCCCGACACAAACCGCTTGGGGTGGGCTCGGTGTGGCGCGTGGCTGGCTCGCGTTGGGGTGGGTGAGCGTGGGTCTGCGTGTGGGTGTATTAAATTAATACATCGAGAATGGTTCTTGACTTATGGGGGTATTCGTACTAGACTAGTGCTATAAGAATAGAAATATGGGAATTGCCCAGCCATAGTGTATTAAATTAATACAATGGATTGGTTAGACGATACTTGACTTATTGTCTAAGTTAGGGTAAGATTGTCTTATGAAGTTGAGAAGTGCCCAAGCAATATCGAGTGTATTAAATTAATACATTCGCCAAGTTTAAGGAGATAGAAAATGTTTGATGAAAGTTCAGACCTTATGGATATCGCACACGACTTCCTCACTGATGAGGAAATCGCAGAGATTCTAGCCGAGGAAGATGCGCTTGGCGTAGATATCTCGCTAGATGAGATTCTTGATGATGAAGAAGATGACGAATACTCAGATTGGGCTGAGTAATACCATCTGGAAGCCCACGCTGGAGCGTGGTTACGGGTTCGATTCTCGTAGTGGGCACTGTGTATTAAATTAATACACTTAACGAAAGGAATGATATGTACCTCTCAATCGGAGATATGTTTGCCCTAGGGCTAGCATTATTCGCAAGTCTATTCGTAGTAGTCATTGCTTTCCAGCGTGTCTATGTCTTAGAGAAGCGAGTGTTTGCCCTCAAGGTGGAACTCGACTACGCCCGTAGCCCCGAGGAATACCAATGATAGACAAGATTAGTATCACGCTTACGCTTAGGGATATCGAAGTAATTCGTATGGCTCTACGCACTGAGTACACTAATCATATGCGCAACGACTTTAAGGCTTTAGCGGCTGAGAATGAGGACTTGCGTTCCTACCTAGTAGATGCTACAATTGATGCTATGAAAGAAAATGCTTAATACCCTAGATGTATTAAATTAATACACTAGTTTCTCGAAGGGATAAGGTTATGAGCGAAGAAGAAGTCAAAACTGTTGAGTGTATATCCTGCGATTCAGAAATCGAAGAGGCGGAAGCACTCACCACCAACAATGCTGAGCCAGTCTGCTCAGATTGCTCGGTTCATTGTGAACGATGCGGAATGATTGATTACGACCTAAGCGATTTCGTCAAGGTAGATTCTTACGATATTTGGTGCGACTCGTGCGCTGGTTCATATGCCGAGTACTGCCAAGGTTGCGAGGAATACCACACTGGAGATACCTATTACGCAGAAGATAGAAGTGGCTCTTACTGCGAGAGATGTATCGATAGCGCGGAATGGTGCGATACTTGCGACACCTATAACTTTGACGGGTGTTACCACGAAGAGGAGAGTGATTACATTCACGATTATTCTTACCGCCCCGACCCTGAGTTTCATACCAACGATAAGTCTGAGCGACTATTCTTCGGTATGGAGATTGAGGTAGAGGCTCCGCGTGAGGATTACTCCGCTATGCGTGAGGCTGCCGAGTACGCTGGCTATCGCTTTGAGGAGAATGGCTTAGCCTATCTTAAGTCTGACGGCTCGCTTAGTTGCGGGTTCGAGATAGTTACGCACCCTATGTCGCACGATTTCTTTAAGAATAGTGCTACTGATTTCTGGAATACGCTCACGCAACTCAAGGAGTCGCACAATATGCGTTCTTGGTCTGCGGGTACGGCTGGACTTCATATCCATATCTCTCGCTCCGGATTCAGTACTGGTTCACACCTTCACCGATTCCTGCGCTTGGTCTATGAGAATGAAGCGTTCTACTCTCGTATCGCTGGCCGCAAGTCTGAGCGTTGGGCTAAGTTCGATGATGTCGTGGCTAGTATTGACGGCAACGGCAAGGCTCACCGCACCTATAAGAATAAGATTGGGCACGAAGGTCGCAGTGATAGGTACTCTGCGGTCAATACGCTTAATCGCAATACAGTAGAGTTGCGCATCTTCCGTAGCACGCTCAATACCGATACGGCTAAGTCTATGCTTGACCTTGCTCACGCAAGCGTTGAGTACACACGCCGACTTAGTGTTACTGATGTACGCAATGGTGCCTTAACCCGTATTAATTTAATACAGTACCTTCACGACAATAAAGATACTTACTCACACTTGATAGCCCGCTTGGACAGATTGTTCACTGCGGTAGATTCAGAATAGGAGATATACATATGTGCTTACTACTAGTATGCGAGCCCAACTCAACACCCAAGCGTAAAGATTTAGAGTGCGCTTCTTGTAATAACCCTCACGGATTCGGCTACGCCGTAATCGCTGACGGCAAGATTATTACTGGCAAGGGTATGAGTGCTAGGAAAACTATCGATGCCTTCCTCAAGGTACGCAAGCAATACCCTAATGGGTATGCTATGTACCACGCACGATACGCTACACACGGCGTTAAGAATGAGGAGAATTGCCACCCGTTTAAGGTTGGCGAAGATGAGCGCACATATCTAGCACACAATGGCATCTTGGATATTGATATCCACGCCACTGACCGCCGTTCAGATACTCGTGTGTTCGCTGAGGATACCTTGCCCGCTATGGGTGGTGTGTCTGCGCTTGATGATGATAACGCGTTTAAGATTCTTAGCAAGTGGTCTACGGGCAGCAAGATTGCTATTCTCACAGTAGACCCTGCTGCTAAAGAGGTCTGCTATATCATCAATGAGTCTGCTGGTCATTGGGATAATGCTGGTATCTGGTGGTCTAACTCGACCTATAAGGAAGATACTTGGTCTAAGTATATCGGACTTCCCAGTACGGGTAATGCTCCCGTTGATGCGGAAGTTATGGATGACTATGACTGCCAACTATGCGGTACCTATATGTTCGAGGATTCTAACCCGTACTACTGCGAAAATTGCTACTCGTGCTTCGATTGTCTAGGTATGTATGGTGATGACTGCCTATGCTGGACACCTGAAAGAGATAGCCAACTACTAGCCGCGAAGGGACACTTTAATGGTACATTCGATTTCTAAGGATAACTTTAAGTGGGATGAAGGGGGTGTGTATATAGACTGGACTGCCATAGAAACTACACGCCACCTTATCCTAGACTACATAGTACTGCTTACCTCATCACGCACTACTCGTGAGGATTATGATGCGGAATATGTAGATGATAAACTTATTAATGCTCGACTACTACTATCTAACTTGGGGGGATAATGATTAAGGAAATTTCAGAAGATGATTGGGATTATGTTATCGATAGCGACTTGTATGAGTCCCTTGAGTGGGCTATGAAAACTAATCGCGAAGATGATTATATGTACAATTACATTCATAAATTGACCGACTATCTCAAGGCGAGAGAGGCAGGGGGTAACTAATGATTGGCATCGACCAATTGGCAGACCTAGTGCGTAAGTATAATGACGGAGTAGAGGGAGATATTGATATGGCTCCCTCTGCCGAGGCTACGATTGACCTAATCAGTATCAAGTTGCGAGAGAATGGATATCAAGTATGAATGAGGTAATGATTGAGGAAGTGCTCAAAGGTTATGATGTTCATCTTCGGTTCACTGAGTATTCTGCTTGGACTAAGGATTTAACCTTCATTGATAAAAGCGATATGTCCTTATGGCGTGCTCGCCTTCACTGGGATATTAGCGACGGGTACTCGCTCACTTGGCTAGGTGTCCCACCTAAAGATTTACTTGGACTTAGTGAGCGACCCGAGTTTGAGTATGTAGTAGACTGTATTACTGAGGGAGATAGTGTATTAAATTAATACACTAGAGAGGACACTATGAGCATAGATAGAAACTATCGTGACCTTGGCTCTGAGTTATCAGAGGCTTGGATTGAGGCTAAGTCTGATGAACTTCTTACTGATGCTGAAATAATTAATATGTTCCTGCGTATTCTACAATCAAGGGGATATGAAGTATGAGTGAACCTGCTTGGCTAGACGGAGATGATTCCGCTAGGGGTATCGACCCCATATGCGACGAATGCGATACCCAACACGACGAAGATGATTCGTGTGGGGGTGATGACCCTGACAGACTTCACGACGAAATGTACGAACTCGACTAACCGAAAGGAGTTGGTAACTGCTAGGTAAAGTCCTACTTGTATTCACGATTGGCGCGTTGGTAGTTGGTATCAACCCACTGATTATGGTACTATTAGTACTTGGCGGTTATCTAATAAATATAATATGATTACAGGCAATTGTACTAATAGTAGTAACCCTGATTTATGGTTTCCCGAAGTACCAGCACACCGCCCTAGCATTGCTCGCACTGAGGCTATGGCTAAGAGTGTACAGGAAGCCCTTGATATATGTAGTACCTGCCCTGCTAAGGCAGAATGTTTAGCAGAAGGAATGAAGCCTGAGAATTTGCCTCACGGCATCTTTGGTGGTATGCTTGCTGGTGATAGATTGTTATCCACCGGTGTTAAAAGAGATAACTTTAATGTTCGCTCTCAAGAGTACGAGGCTATTAACTTAGCGATGCGATTAGAGCCTTGGTTAAGGTGGTGAGTGTATTAAATTAATACGATACTCTACGATACTAGCAATCATATTGTTCATTATCCTAGGAGTTAATAAGGTAGCCGAACCTAAAGCACAGCCAGTGCGGGTTTGGACAGTAGATGATAGCAAGGCATATGCTAGAGATAAGGTACTGGCATATGCTGACAAGCAGTGGGCTTGCCTAGATAAGTTATGGACACGCGAAAGTAACTGGCGACCCAAGGCATACAATACAATCAAGGTTATGGGTAAGAATGCGGGTGGTATTCCGCAGATATTAGATATGAACCCTAACCTTGCGCCCACTTTACAGATTGATAGAGGTGTATCCTATATCCTGTACAGATACGGCACATTCTGTAACGCGCTTAAGCATCACTATAAGAGAGGGTGGTACTAATGTTTGACCTTACTGGTGAACCCACCCTCGCGTGTATCTGCGGATGTAAGATGTTCCAGATTACAGTGATGTGGGATTCAGATAGAACAGTAGGCTGGTATGATTTACAGCAGAAGTGTAAAGATTGTGGTAGTATATCTACCGCACCAACGCCGATAGATGAGGGGGTATAATGGCGGGATACGAATATAAGTGTGATGAAGATAGCAGGACAGTTTTAATCGAACGACCAATGAGCGCAGAGGAAGTGATTCCTATCTGCGAGATTTGCGGTAATGAAATGGTTCGTGTATACTTCGCTACGCCAGTCAAGTTTAATGGGACTGGCTTCTACTCAACTGGAGGTTAGTATGGTTAATAAGTACAAGCGTATCGGTGATGAAGCATATCGCGATACGACGCAAGTCGAGACCATTAAGAATAAGTTAATCGGTTTCGGCTTTCCTAAACTCGATGCTCGGTACCTAGCCCGTGAGATTGCCACGAACTTAAATAACTATGGCAATATTATGGATATGTTCGAGCGTCAGCGTGCTGAAAAAATGTCCAACACAAACTTTAAGGAGATTGTCGATGCCAGAAATCGCGCCCGACTCGGAGTACCGCAACCAGTTAATCACTAGTATCGAAAGGTCATTAGAAGAAATCGAAGAAAGCCTGCGCTCTCTGCGAGATGACAATGGCTAAGTCGGACTGGGATTTAGATTTGCGAGCAGGTGAGGAAGGTGAGTCTAAGATTGCTGACTTGCTCGCAATTGATACAGTCGAAGTTAAAACTGATAGACGCTGGAAAGAAACAGGTAATGTTTATATAGAAACTACCTGCTACTATGTTAAAGATAAGCAATGGAAAGACTCAGGTATTATGGTCTCAAAAGCAACACATTGGGCATTTATGCTTGAGGATGTGGCACTTATCGTGCCGAAGGAATATGTACTAAAAGCAACACTCGAGTGGGGAAGGCCCATATCTTGCGATATAGAACCCAACCCATCTCGAGGTTATCTTATCACTCCGAATGAAATCGTTGAGTGGGTAAAGCGAAACAGTGTATTAAATTAATACACCTCTGATGGTGCCTCTGTCTCAGATTCTTGAGCAGGGGCATCGTCGTCTTTATAGGGACGATATCCACCAATCTTAAATATCAATCGTCGGATTGCTCGACCAGTGCGCATACGCGCAGCATCTTCGCTACCCAACTCTAATTCCTTGGCTACTTCATCATAGGTCATTGATTCAGCATAGCGAAGGAAGAGAATCTTCCTATCTTCTTTATTAAGTTTCCAGTAACCATAATCAATCTCGAGCATAAGAACTGTAAGATTGCCACCTTCGGAAGGCGCAGCATTACTCTTGCCCTCTCCTTGAGATACCTTGGCGGTTAAGCCAATCTCTCCACGAAGTACCGAAGGTAGGATTGCTTCTACCATTTCTGGGTCATAGTAATAGTTATCGGATACTTCGTATCCAATTGACTTAGCCTTCCAGCGTTGGCAGTAATCTAAGGCTTGGTTACGCAAAGAACGATAGATAAGATTCTTAGCATCACGTTCTCCTATGGCTTCCCAAGTATCCAACTTAGTTGGGTGCTCGAGAAACCATTGATAAAGAGATTGCTTGATATCATCTAGTTCTACCATATCGTATTTCTTATGATACTCTGAGGCTACACCGATAACGATGTAGTCCCAGGGCTCAATACGGTTCCAGTCTAGTGGACTCACTTCCATACCTTTCCGCCATACACGAATGAACCATCTCGCTGGATAGGAACAATCTGTGGCGTTACTTTATTGCCGTCGACGTGGAGCACTCCGAAGCCTTGCTGCCAAGTGAATAGACCACCCTTGATATACTTAGCATTAGAGTAATCCATAAGGTTGCCAACTTCTAATCCCCATACTACCTTTGGCTTACCGCCAGCATATGTCTGCGTATGATGGGTAAGACCCATTCGGTGCGTGTGTCCACACACTACTGACATACCAGAACGCTTCGCTAATCCAAGCGCAGTAGCACCAGCCGTAGGTTGTACATTGCCTTCGTCTCCGTGAAAGAGTAACCAGTTAGGAGCCAATTCATATGGCTTCTCGTGGTATGTAGCACCGATTTCATCGAGGCGTAGGAAGTTCTTAAGTTCCAATTCAGGGAGCCCTAAGAGTCCAGGAGCACGCATCATTACAGTGTTAAACAATCGGTCAGTATGATTACTGCGAATCATATGCTTAATCTGGAGTTGCTCTAGGATGCGTGTAGTCTCATCGCGGTTCTTCCCAATGCTGCGCTCCCACTCTAGGTGGGTGCCCTTACTCCATTTTGAAATGGTCTGCATATCCATTTCGTCTCCGACAGATACTACTTCGTCAGGCTTAAACTGTTTGATAAATCGTGCTAGGTTATCTACTGCACGCTTATCGTGATAAGGTATCTGTAAGTCAGATACACAGACTATAGTTTTCAATTACTTGGCTCGTCTCTTGTTCTCTTTGGCGACGTTCTTCTTATGTGACATCGCTTGTAGGTTACCGATACCATCGCGCCCAGCACGACCACCATTATCCTTGTGGTCTACATCAGTTGACTTACTTAGTTTCTTTCCTGTTGCCTTCTTAAAATCAAGGCGTGCCTTGTTAGTAGAAGTTGTTTCAGTAGTGCCGTCCTTCTTCTTGCGCTTGATGACATAGATAGGTCTGCCACCATTCTGCTTGCTACCTTTATATGGTCCAAAGATTTTCATATCTTCACCTTATTCACTACATATTTTGATTTATCTGATAAAGACCAAGGGTCATTATTAGGAAGATTAACAATGTCGGTTGTATCTAATTCCTCAACAATACCTGACTTAATAATGATGTTTTCTAGTTCCTGAATACGCCTAAACAATTCATCAATTTGAAGCGTTTTAGATTTATTATCGCTTTTCAAGTCACTAATATCATTACTGGTGCGAAACTTAAAACCTACGCTTGATATACCACCAAAATAATCGAGATTTATGCTACTATAATCTTCGGCAAGTCTTTGATAAAACTTTTGATTCTTTTCTTCTATCTCTTTTTTTCTCACTTCTTGCCCCACTTTCCTCGTAGAACTAGCAATCCAATGATTGCGTAGTTAGCCATATCCTTAAATGAATCCTCTAGGGATTCGTATTGCGGTGTTTGATTGCTATCAGTTAGGTTATTGATGCGAGCCAACTTGTCGTGGATTCGCACACGCAGTCCGTTTAGTGGACCGCCAGGAGAGTCGCTAATGTTCTTTGGTCCGTAGTCTTTATGCTTCTTGAGAAGCAATGACATAAGTTCGTCATAGACAATCTTTACTTCATCTGAGAAGTCAGGAGCGGGACGTGGAGTGTAATTTTTAATATCGGGTGACTTGCCTTCGTGGGAAGGACCTCGTAATCCGATACGTTCATCCCTTGTTCTACCAAGTGGGTTATAATCTGCCATATTTCCTCATCCCTTGCCTTCATCAGTAGGTTTCTCGTTATCTATTAGTTCTTGTAATTCCTTATCGATATCTTCCATATGGTCGTTAACTATCATATCTTCGACGATACTTCGCATCTCGCTAGGATTGGTTTCCGCAGCGTATAATGTTGCGTATGTTGATTCTGCTATGCTACGAACTTTACTTGGTTGAGATGCGTATGAATAGAAGCATCGCAACAGTGAACCTATCATCAGAGAATAACCATTGGGAAGGATTAACTTAGGGTCAAACTCTGCTTCATTCTCTTCTAGTAAATGGTCTGTTGCCTCAAACACATTCTCGAAATGCTCACCGCAGGTAGGGCAAGGTGGTATCTTATTCTTCATTGCTTAATCCCATTCTATCGCGTATGAAATCTGCCCCGTGTTTGACGTAGATTGAGTTAACATCTTCGCCGTCAGGCATTGATATAATAGTGACTGGTAATTCTCTAGCAAGAGATGTTGCAAATTCTTTTCCAGGCTGGTCGCCATCAGCGAACACGAATATACGCTCAAAGTCGGCGAGTAATCTATTGTAATGCTTCTTCCAAGAGTTAGCCCCAGGAACACCGATACAAGGTATACCAACGCAACGACTGAGAGTGATAGTGTCGAGTTCACCTTCGCATACCCCAATCCAATCGCCTGCTCGTTCTATATCTAATACATTATACATCTTGGTCTCTTGACCAGTCATTCCCATATACTTCGGTTCCACCGCTGGATTAAGCGACCTAAAACGAATATCAACAACACCAGTTTTAGTGATGTAAGGAATCGATAGACGACCTTCGAATGCTTCGTGCCCAGCATCAGGTTCCGAAACTACGCCGAATCGCGCCAGTCGTGCTACTTCCTTTGATATGCCCCGACTTGCTAGGTAATCTTCGGCCAGATGAATATTTTCCGCGTACCTGTGTGTGGCTTTCGCCAGTAATTCCTTCTGCGAGAGACTTTGCTTCACGTATATCGACTCCTTCCTGCTTTGCTATAATCTGTAAACTGTTACCGCACATACCGCAGGCAAAACAGTTGAATATGTTTTCTCTTGTATTAAAACTTGCGCTTGCGTGTGAATCATCGTGGAACGGGCACTTGATATTTACTTGCCCAGTCGTTCTGCGTACTACTGCGCCATAGTGCTCAAGCACTGAGACGATATCTGGTAGGTCATCAGTCATCAAAGACATCACCCAATCTAAATACTAAATAGGCATCTGATAGAGCCTTGCCTCTGGCTTTAATGATTACTGCTGGCAGTACTGCGTTGCGGTCTAGCGACCTTGCTTCCGCATAATGCGTTGCTTCAACTTGAGATTCTTTTTGCCAACCAGAAAGGTCAATGCTGTTGCCTGCACCTGGCGCTTTACATTCGATAATCCCGATGCTTCCAAGGAAGTCCGACTTGACGACAACATCGCCTTCGTCCTTTGCACCAGCACGTGCCAAGCGTTCAGCATCGTAACCACGACTACGGAACCAATCCCTAATATCTGTTTCAAATGTTGCTCCTCTTGCTTTATGTGATTTTCTAGTTGTCATTATGAGTTCTCTGGAATATCTTCTATGTACATATACTCTGGATTAAATGCTAACCAGGTCATTAGCGTTCCTCCCGCGTCTGCTCTTCCATAGCGATTCTTGACTGATGCAACGCCCATCGACGTGCCAACAGTCCCAAGCGTACAGATGAGAGCAGGGAGTTGGGAAACCTTCCCTTGAATAGCACTTCTTGGTTGACAAGGTGTGCCAGGAATTGCTTCCGAAGTGTGGTGTAGTACAACAATCGCCGCGTTAGTCGCTCTAGCAAGGTATTTTAACTCCTTCATAATGGCTCGCATTGATGCGAACTCTTCGCCACCATCTGTGGCAACATCCATAAGGTTATCAAGGACTATAAGGGATGGCGAGCATCCCCATAGTTCCTCGAATGCTTGTACTTCTTCTGCGATATCCTCTAGAGTAGGAGAGGACTCGAAGCACCAGACTATGTGGCTTCCTTTTTGGAGGACTGCCTTAGTCCAACCAACATCAGTATTAAGTTTCTGTTCAACATCGCTTTGACTCTTGCCGGATATCATAGAAGCCAAGCGCATAGCCATTGTATGAGCATTCGTATCTGCTGATATGTATAGTGTTGGAACATTAGTCTTAAGTGCTAGCGCAAGAGCGAGTGTAGATTTACCCGCTCCTGGCGCACCTGCGAACATTGAAACTTCTGAACGCCGAATGATAATCTTATTTGCTTCAAATGCTTTGAAACAACTAGGAAGAGGTTCCCCGCCAATTGAGGCTCGTCCTACAGAACGTACTAGAGTTCTCATTAGTCTCCCTTCCTAGTTGCTCAAAATGGAAATAGTTCGTCTTGCTTTAGTTCACTGGCTTGCACTGCTCTGGGCCCTGTGGCAGTGGGCATACCCACATTGCGTAAGGCTTGCCCGTCTTGCTGGAGACTCCCGCCTTGTACTTCCGCGCTCCGTGCTGGCACGTTGGTGCTGAGGTACCTGGTGCTTCCCCCGCCTGGGTCGGAGGCGAGTATTGCACTTGCTCGATGCTTGGCGTGGAAGGCTGCGTCGATAAAGGGTTAAGAGTGTAAGCACCCACCACCAACTTCTGTACAGCAGCAATCTGCGTAGAGTAATCGCCGATTCCCTCAAGCATTACGCTTAGTTCATCAGCAGTCTTAGCGCGGATGTTAATCATATCGCCTGCTGGCGTTTTATATGATACTTGCAGTTTCCATTCTTCTGTCATTTCGTTTCCTTTTTCGTAGAGAACTGGCAGTATTCGGTGAGACCACACATATACTGACAGTTGTTAGTGTTTGGTAGAAAAATTCCTGCTTTGCGAGCCTTATCGAATCCTTCGATTAAGTACTCCATCTTGTCTCGTGTGTATGTAGACAAGTCAATCATCTCACCGACACCAGAGTGTCGTGACATATAGTAGTTACCCTTGTTAACTGGAATGCCGAACTGTTGTTCGAGTCCCAACTTATAGAAGCCAAGTTGTAGGCTTGATGCTGGAGTATTCTGCGAGGTCTTAAGGTCTACGATGACAAGTTCGCCATCAACCTCAAACACGCGGTCAATAATCATCTTGACCTGAACGCCAGCAACGACTGGAGTAAGGGCTAATTCGATTGCTGGCACACCTTCTGGCGTATGCCAAATCTTCCAGTTAGGATTAGCCTCACGCCAACTGATGTAGCCTTGTACCCATTGTGGTCCTGTAAGAGTCCAGAACCCAACATCTTCCTTATTAGGGTGTAACTTAGTAGCACGACCACCGACGCGGGCATTGGTTAAATCAAGGTCTCCCTTGGATTGTACCCAAGCCTCATCCCATAACTGCTTTACAGGGTCTTGCATCATAGTGTACTCTTATCGTAGTTCTCGCAAGCGAGGTGGAATGTTGAGCCACCAACAGACCAGACGGATGGTTCCTCGGGCTTTTGGAGTAGTCTACCTAGGTAGTATTGGTAACCACACGAAATAAATGTGGTGATAGCCGAGTACGAGATATGCTCGGGTAGCGTATATTCTTCTAGTTGGATTGACATATAGAGAATTATGGACTACAATTGGGATTCTGTCAAACACTTAATAAGTAGTTGACAAGTTAGGATTGGTATGAGTATACTTGATATTAATAAGATATATTATATACAAACGCCTAGGGGCGTTTGTTAATATATATATTATTATATTATATAATATCTAAGGAGTACTATGTCAAGCACTTTTCTAGCATCATTCTATGCGTTTCTACTGGCTGGATTCCTACTCAAGTTGGTAGATGAACTCCTAGTCGAGTTCCGCAGTCGACAACGGGATAAGAAACTATCCCAACTGCTAGGTCATCTCGAAGATTTTGAAGAACTATGCGATTGTGAAGATGACTAACCTATAGAAACGACAAAAGACCCCCTTATCCTAGGATTACTCCTAAGACGAGGGGGTTTCTTGTTTCTAAAGGCTATTTAAAGCCGTTTTTGGGCTATGCTACAGGCTTGCTACCCTTGCCAAATTCCTTGGCTGATGGGTCAAGAGCCTTGAATAGAGGGGCAGCCACTGCTGCAACCGCTGCTGTTGCTAGGGTCTTTATATTGGTCTCACCTGCGAGGTAAAGGGCTAGGACTGCTGTCAAAGCACCGCGTAGGTATGAGCCTACAACTGCTTCTACTTTTGTCTTTGTCATTACTTGCTCCATTTCGGTCTGCCAAATCCAGTAATGAATACTGCGATTTTGCGTTTATTGTTTGGTCGGTAAGCACGGATACGCTCCGCAACTTCCCCACCATTATCTTGAGAACCCTTAGCCTTGTGCTCAGGGGATGTGTTTCCCTCTATGGTGGTAACTGTGCCGTCGCCATTGTCTTTGACAACAATGCCTACGTGCTCAGTCGCTGCTCCACCTTTGACGAAATCAAAGAATACGATGTCCCCTGGGGCTGGCTTAGCGGTAGCGGCATTGAACCACGACCCTAATCCTTGGAATCCTGCTACTCCTGCTGGAGTATATACGCAGTTAGGAATCTTAAGTCCTACCTGTGCTGCGCACCACATTACAAATGAACCACACCAAGGCTGTCCATCGTGCTTGGTGAATTTACCATACTTGGTAAGGTTCTCTTTCTGTTCTACTGTGCCAACCTCTTTGATAGCAACAGTGAGAAAATCGCTTACTGTGTTCATAGTTTCTCCGCTATAAGTTTAAATAACTCGTCGACGCGAGACTCGAGTCTAGTAACTGCATCTTTAAGTGAGGAGCCACTATTAGGTTTAAGTTCGTTAAGATAGTGGATAATCATAAAGCGCAATATTCCAGTTGCTCCGCCAATTACTGTTACTGTGGCGATGGCAATGGCAGCCCAAGTGCTTGCATCAATTTTCATTATACTGTCCTAATGGTTATCTCAATAATACCACCGAAGCCCGAGAATCGCTTGTCCGGTGGTGTTAGGCGGGTGAAGGTAATTTGCTCAATAACAACGGAACGAGATTCGTTCGTGCTAAAGTCTTGCCAGGTGAGGATGTCGCCATCTTCTTCTGCTTGTTCGAGTGCCGTAAGGCGTGCCAAAGCACTGCCTTCATACCCCTTAACAGAGTTGTACCTATCTGTTTCAACATCGAAGCAGAATACTGGAAACTGCATAATGCGGTGACGCTGGGTAGCAATCAGAGCCTTTGCTTGGTAGCCCTTAAAGGTTGGGCCCTTAGTATTATCAGTAGCATCACGAAGTAATTCAAACTTGTAAG
>Ga0213922_1000328_pt1 | contig 26313 bp, 42 predicted proteins | sample McNCre2917MG_FD_165060 | JGI IMG/M metagenome (GOLD analysis project Ga0213922, IMG submission 165060) | Freshwater microbial communities from McNutts Creek, Athens, Georgia, United States - 29-17 MG | ecosystem: Environmental > Aquatic > Freshwater > Creek | place: USA: Georgia | collected... | reverse complement strand
GTGAGGGTATGGACGCTTGCCCCTTTTTTGTGCAACCGGCAAAAAGTTCCGATTGTAGACTGCGCAAGTGGGGTATTGACGGGAATATCTTGCCGGGTCTACTACTGATGCGTGGCAAACCAGAATAAACGGTCATCGTATAGCCAAGTTGCCAAACATTTTGGCGTAAACCCATCTGCGGTGCAGTTTTGGGAAAAAAAAGGTTTTGACCGAAACTGGTCTACAGAAGAGCAGGAAGCATGGCGCAAAGCCTATACAGCCGACCGGATTGTAGAGCCGCCGCTGGCAAAGTCAAAACCTGACGAGCCGAAATCGGCAAAAACTGCCGTTGCGCCGCCGGTTGACTACAAAGAAGCCAGAACTGCAAAGCTCCAAAAGGAGATTGAACGACTCGACCTCATCATCAAGCGCGAGAAGGGCGAGCTGGTATTGGCCGACGAAATGCGCGAAACCGCAACCCGCGTGGTGGCGGTCTGGTGCTCGGAACTCGACGCGCTGGTTGGCGACCTGCCTGGGCAACTGGCGGGACTTACCGAGGCCGAGATACAGCCAAAGCTCAGAAGCCGCATCGAATTGCTCAAGGCCAATGCACGGGAGGGCTTTGCCGCTTTATGAACCCGATTGCTGACGGTTCATGTCTCGGGGTCCGGCTCGCCTACACCGGCGATCCGCTCGACTGGATGGAGCAAAATGTACGGTTCCCGCACAGCTCACGCTCGACTCATTTTGATAGGCACACCGCCCCGTGGTGGAACGCCGTGTTCCACGATTTTGCCGATCCAATTTGCAGACAAACCTTTGTGCAAGCCTGTACCGGCGCGGGCAAATCGACCGCACTTGAGGCGTTAGTGTGCTGGGCAGTTGCGCAACAGCCTGGTCCAATGCTGTCAATTACCCAGACCGATGCAACCAGCGCGGAATGGATGGAGACGCGACTCAAGCCGGTAATCAATGCCTGTGAACCGCTGCGAGGACTCATGCCATCAAACCGGCACCATGTAAAAAAAGACGGCATCTACTTTCCCCACATGCCGCTGATGCTCGGCGGTGCAAACACCAGCAACGCTCAAGAAAAATCGGTGCAGGTGCTCTTTTTGGACGAGTGCTGGCAGTACAGCGATCTCATCACGCAGTTCAAAAAGCGTTTGCACGACAGGTGGAACGGCTACGCGCTGCTGACAAGCCAGAGCTTTGAGGAACCTCACCAACTGACAGAGGAATGGAGATCCGGCGAGGAGTTTGTTTGGTGCCATCGATGCCCTGGGTGCGAGGAGTGGGTCAAACCGGCGTGGACTGACATTAAGTACGACGAGGCGAAAAACGAGAACGGCGAGTGGAATTGGGGTGCGCTGGTCAAAACGGTTCGGCATGAGTGCCCACATTGCGGGCACGCGACTCCTGACACAACCGCAGCGCGGCGGGCTTTGACTCAACGAAGCGAATGGAGGTCCGAGAACAATGACCATGTCGAGGGCTACCGCTCCCGTCGCGTTTCGGCTCAATCGGTCTACTGGATCCGCTGGGCCGACCTAATTATCCAATGGTGCCAAGCATCTGACGCTCGGCACCTCGGAGTGCTACAGCCTACCAAAGACTTCCGGATGCAGCGGCTTGCCGAGCCGTGGAAGCAGGAGGAAGAACTCCCGGCGCTGGAACTAGAGGCGTCGGAGTATTTTGTGAACGAATGGCAAGACGGCAGGCCGATGCCGGACGAGGCCGCCCGCGTTTTCACGGTGGACTGCCAGCAGGACCACTACTGGGGCATCGTGCGGGTGTGGCTCAAAAACGGGCATTCTCGGCTACTCTGGGCTGGAAAGATTCTCACGGTGGACCAGATCCGCGAGATCCAGACCAGACTTAAGGTGCCGGACAAGCGGACATTGCTGGACGCTGGGAACAGTTTCCACGGGCGTGTTTACGACACCTGCGCCAAGTTTGGCTGGACCGCACTTGTGGGACGAGCCGAGGATCATTTTACGGTTCGCGGGCCTGATGGTAAACCCGTCCGACGATACTATTCGGCACCGGATCGTGTGGTGGCACCGACCACCCGCGATGTTGCTGGTAAGCGAGTCTTTGTCACCTTTTTCTACTGGGCTAGCGATCCGATCAAAGACATCCTGGCCAATTTGCGAAACACTGGCTCTCCGGTGTGGGAATTTCCGCAGGACGCTCCACCAGAGTACATCCGGCATCTCAACTCGGAGCGAAAACGGGCAACCGTGGACAAACGCACCAAGAAGACCCGCCTGCGGTGGACGGCAACAGGAAGGCCAAACCACCTCTGGGACGCGGAAGCCATGAATGTGCTCACGGCGCAGATTCTAGGCATTCTGCCGGACATGATTTCGGAAGCGCCGGAGGTTGACGAACCAGCACCGGCGGAATAGTCTACTGGCTCAACCCTAAACACCTAGCGTGAGAGGGGGGCAAGGCGTAACGACCCGGCCCGCGAGTGCGGTGTCCGGGTTTTTCCTTGTCCCGAAAGGCTTGGATAGATGGCTCCCGACCAAAAACTCCTCCTTCAGGTGTTCCTCACCCGCGATGTTGCCGAGTTGCGGGCCATCGTCTCCCAAAAGTTTGACCTCGTCAGTGCCGGCAAAAGCTCTCTGGTGTCCAGCTCGATCGACGGTGCATCCTTCCAGTTCAATGTGGGCGGAACGCTTTCGCCTCTGGATGTGATGATGCTGGCGCAACAGGCTTTGAATTACAAAGCGGCGGGGATCAATGGGCCAGTTCGGCGCACGCAAGCCTATTTCGTATGACCTTTTTCGACCGCCTTAAAAAACTCGCTGGGTTTGGCACACCCAAGCCGAAAGCCGATTGGGGTGTTTACCGTCGCCAACGCCTCGTGGAAGGTGGCGTGTGGGGCGAGCCGTGGTGGAGAAACCACACTCAAAGCATCAGCCGCGAGTTGACCGTTGGCGAATGGCGCACAGTCAACTCGGCGGCTCGCAAATTGTACTGGAATAACGGCATGGTCAATGCCGCCATCGACCAGAAATCTATGCTGTCCGTAGGGATGGCAATGCGACCGATCTTTGTTGGCGCTGACAAAGAATGGGGCAAACAGGCAGAAGCGGTTCTCTTAGACTGGTTTCAGATCGCCTACCTTGACGGCAAGAGCTGGTGGGAAGGGCTACGGCTAGAATCGACCGCCATCGACCGGGAAGGCGATTTGCTGACCATCCTGACGACCGCCGCGAGCGGTTACCCGCAACTCCAGCAGGTGCCGTGGCATCAAATCGGGTCTCGTGGTGACGATGGTATTTTGACCGAGGGCCGGTATCGTGGCCTGCGCATTTACAACGGCGTGATCTTGTCCAAGACCAACCGCGCCATTGCATACCGAGTGCTCGGGGAGGATCAGAGCGGTGTGGACGATCGGGACATCCCGGTGCAGTCCGCAATGCTTACAATGGACCCGCGAGAAGTGGACCAGGTTCGCGGCATCTCCGCTTTTGCTCCCGCGATTCGCGACCTCATTTCGCTCAAGGATCTCGGCGACGACATCCAGTCCGCATCCAGAATGGCTGCAAAGATCGGGCTGATGGTCACTAACCAACAAGGCATGGCGGACGCTTCGGACGCGTACAACGCGCTGACCGAAACAAACACGCCGCAATGCACGCCGGGGCTTCGCATCACGCCAATGGCGGGCGGGCGCATCGAATACCTACAAGCCAACGCTGGCGAATCCATCGAGCAAATCGACGCGAAGATCCCAACAGAAGCGCAGGACCGCTTGCAGGAACGACTCATCCGCAACGCTTTGCTGGCCGCTCAATGGCCGCCGGAATTCGGTTGGGACATGAGCAAACTGGGGGGCGCTTCTGCTCGGATCGTGCTGGAGCAGGTCAATCGCATCACTTCTGAACGGCACGCTTATCTTGCGGCATTCTGCAAGCGTCGGTGCGCGTACGCTGTGGCTCGGTTCGTCGAGATGGGCATCCTCCCGGAGTATCGGGGAACCGATCGGGACCGGGGCGGTGCGTATCAGTTCCGGTTCACCGAACCAGCCCGCCTGACTGCCGATTCCGGATACGCATCTCGCGATGCAATTGAGGCTTACCGTGCCGGAATGCGAAGCATGACCGATATCCTCGCCAGCGGCTCCAAAACGCTCGAAGAGCACTTGGACGAAGTCGAACGCGAGGAACTCGAAATCAAAAAACGCGTTAAACGCTCGGGTCTGACCCGCGATGTGTTCGGGCTTCTAACTCCTAACGGCAATCCAGCCACAACTTCTACTACCGAATGAAATTTCAGCGCGTTATTGAGCAAGTTTTCTACCGTCCTTGGCTGATCACGCCGGGAGGCTACGCAGCCGTTCGCAAGCTGGTGGAGGCGCGACTAGTGCGCGCCAACGGGGACGAGTACGAAATGCCAATGGGCATGAAATCTCAGCGCGAGCCGATGGAGATCGATGGGCAAGGCATCGCGCACATCTGCATTGAGGGCACGCTGGCAAAGGGAATCAGTGCTATCGAGGCGTGCTGCGGCGCGTGGGATTACGATTGGGTTTCGGAGGATCTTGAAGCCGCCATGGAGGCAAATGTGCGCGGCGTGTTTTTGGAAATTAACTCTCCCGGCGGCAACTGCACCGGATGTTCCGAGGTGGTGGATTTGATTCAGTCGCTGAAGGTTCCGATTGTGGCTTATTCCGACGATACTGCTTGCAGCGCCGCGTACAACATCGCGGTTTCCTGCGACAAAGTGTTCGGCTCCATCGGCTCAACCTGGGGATCCATTGGCACAATTATCCCGTGGTTGGATCAATCTGCTGCTTACGAGGCTGAAGGGCTCAAGTGGGATCCGATCACTTCTGGTCCACTTAAAGGCGCAGGCATGGGGCCGTCTTTGACACCGGCTCAGCGGGCTAGTTTGCAGCAGCTGGTTGACGACTCATTCGCACAGTTCCGTAACAATGTGCTCCGCAACCGAATGGTTGCTGACGAATACATGACAGGGGCCGCGTATTTGGCGCCGCGTGCTCGTGCAGCCAATTTAATCGACGGAATCGGAACCGAAGAAGTTGCGTATAACGCGCTTCTCGCTATGCTGTAGTCGTTCGTTGTTCATTCAGTTGGGTTCATTCAAGCCCTCTCCGGTTGTCCCGGAGGGGGCTTTTGCTTGTCCCGAAACTCTTGGTTGTATGGATCTCCCTACGACCCTCACCGATGCGCTGGCCGCGCTCTCTGCCGCGCAGGCGGATGTGGCTGCGCTTAACGCACTCAGCGCCGAGCACAGCGCGCTGGTGGCTCAATTTGAAGCTGTTAAAGCTCAACACGCTGATCTTTCTGCGGCGCTGGACAAGTCGCAGGCTGAAAAGCTCGAACTTGCCAAGCAGCTCGACGCCGTGAAGGCCGCCGAAGCTGACGCCGCCGCAAAAGCCAACGCGATCGTCGCCAATCTGGGCGTGGCTCCGGTTGCCATCGTGCCCGAAGAACTTTCTGCGCCGAAAACCAAAGAACAGCTTTGGGCGCAATACATGACTCTTGGATTCAGCGAGCGCAATGAGTTTTACGCCGCGAACAAGAAAGCAATGCAGCTCTAACCTTCACCTACTTAAATAATTATGGCCCTCAATGGCGTTTTCCTGAACCAGATTGCTCAAGCCTCCTTGAGCTACCTCACCAACGCGTTTGCCCCGCTCCGTGGCATCACAACGGATTTTTCCAGCGATGTCGCATCGGCTGGTCAGTCCGTGACCACGCGTTTTGCAACCGTCCCGTCCGTTGTGGACATCACCAGCGCTGGATACGCTCCTGTGGCCGGTGACACGACCGCCCGCACCATCACTCTCGACCAGCACCAGGGCGTTACGCTCGGGTTTACGGACATCGAGGTTCTCCAATCCTCAATCAATTTCGAGCGTCTTTTCCTCGCGCCGATGGTGCAGGCTCTTGGCGCAAAAGTGTTTGGCGACCTCTGGAACTTGGTGACTGCCGCGAACTTCGCGCAAACCCCGCTTTCCTCTTCCGCCGCAAACTTTGATCGGCAGGATGTCATCGATCTTGGCGTGACGCTGACGCAGACCCTCAAGGCTCCCAAAATGGGCCGTGCGGTGCTGCTGAATCCCGCGTACTACGGCGCGATCTCCAAGACCTTTATCAGCGCGGAAATCCCCGGCATCACGCCTTTCAAGGCTGAAGGCTTGGTTCCTCGCGTGTCTGGTTTCGATATTTACGAGTCCGACCTTTGCGATGCGAATGGCGAAGCGCTGGCCGGTTTCGCAATGCACAGCAGCGCGTTGATTATGGCTGCTCGCCGGGTTAACCCCGAAGCCGCGTTGCAGGATTCCATCGAAATCGCCGAAGTGATCGTTCCCGATCTCGGGTTGCCGGTCACCTTCCGCCGCTTCTACAGCCGCGAATCCGGTAAGACCTGCATTTCGGCATCGGTCATCTACGGTGTGAGCAAGGGCACCAACATGGGTGTCCGCATCGTCACTCCTTAACGGTCCCCCACTAAACACGGGCTCCGCTCTATAACGGGGCGGAGCCCTTGTTTCATCCGATTATCTCACGATGAAAATCTCTCTCGTTATCGAAGACGCCGGCGGCGGTCCGCAGGTCATCTTTTCCTCACCCGAACCGGCAGACGCTCGCCGGTTTTTCAAGGCGCACACCAACCCCGGCAAATTGATTTTGGTGTGCAATCCGAACCCCGAGAACTTCCGCACAATTCGCGGGACGCCGGTGGTTGAATCTGTGGCAGTTAAACCGCCTATCCGGCGCGCAAAAGAGTCGCTGATCTAAATGTCTGACTGGCGCGACATCACCGCAACCGCACTTGGGGACGCACTTGGCTATATGCAGGCCGACAGCGTCACCTATCAGGGCGTGACTGCGGATTGTGTTGCAAATGAAAAGACATCCGACCTTCTTGCTATGGGCGGGTTTGAGCAGCATTTTGCTGGCTTTGTACGCGTTGCAAAGGCTGGCTTTCCCGAGCCGGTGAAAGGCACAAAGCTCTCCGTTAATGGCACCGAGCGGCGAATCACGAGCTGGGACGAAGATCCGGTTTCGTGGAAAATTTACTTGGAGGATGTGACACGATGATCGACGGCGTATTCTCCGCAGCCGTGCAAGACGCTTTGGCTCTTGAGCTTCCGGGCGTCTACATTGGCGAACCGCAGGACGACCAAGCGATTCCCGGCAAGTCGGTGCTGATGGAACTGCAAAGCGACATTGTTGTAGGCAGCCCGCTACAACGCGGCACGCTGACGCTCAATGTGATTTCGCAAGCCGACGACTACACCAAGGCGGAACAAGCCGCTTTTGCCGCCGAAGTAGACGCCGCAATGCGCTCTCTGGTGCTGGATTCCAACACCGTGCAACTCTACGGAGTCGTCGCACAGTCTACTGACAATCTTCGTGAGGAACGCCATTGGCGCACCTCCATGCCGTACATCGTGGGCTACGGCCCAAAACCATAACACACCATGCCTGTATCATTTGGAGCCATTGATTTCGGGGTGACCGCACCGAGCGGCTACCTGCAAGAGTCCAGCGAAGAAAAAGCTATTGAGCTTGCAACCATCCGGGATGCCGATGGGCAGACGGTTGTGGTTCAGGCCAAGCCGCGCAGCACGACGACTACCACGGTGAAAACCAAAGGTGAAACCTCTTTGCTGGCAGTACCGGAAGGCAACTTCACCGGCGCAAAGCTTACGGGCTCAAAGGTCTCGCAAACCAACGACGACTTCTCCACAGCCGAAGCAACCTACACCCTTTTTGAATAAACCATGGCAACTTTCGGCATCTCCATTGTAACGGCTTCCGGTTCAATCATTGAATCGGTTGATCTTGAAATGAAGGGTGAGTTCAAACAGCTCATCAACTCGCTCGGACAGCATTCCGAAGCCAAAACCTACGACTCGTCCTATTCCATCAGCGTGAAGGGTAAAGGTGACACCTGCCCTTTTGACACCGGCGATTTGATTTCCGGCGTGACTGGTACAAGTGGCAAAGGCCTTTGGACCAATGTCACGCTCGACAGCAAAAACGACGACTATCGTGGTTGGTCCGCAACCGGCACGATTTACAAAAACGCTTCTTAGCAACTAATTTATGCGCCTCCGATTAATTGAGGACAGCGAAGCTCCGGGCAAGAGCTTCAATACTGATATCATCGCCGCCTGGTTGACCTCAGGCGGCGCACTCGTTGAGCGTGGTGGTTTCCAGCACTTCGTTGACGAAACCGGAAAGCCGCATGTGCGGTGGATCGTCAATTGCGATGTGTTTGCCAAAATTGACGGGGAACCGATTGATTTTGATGAGTTCCGCAAACGCTTTGAAGACTTGGATTGGTGCAAAGCGCACCCCGATTCTGACATCTCTTGGATGCGGGGATACCGTGACAACGCACGCGATTTGAAACGGTTTGCGCGTTCTTCTGCTGTGGGAATCTCGCGCAAGGACGGAAGATCTTTTGGGATCGTTTACCCAGACTCTCCCGAGTGGCTCAAACAAGAATTCTCCGCTCGTTTCGCATGAACCCTTTCTTCCTTAAAAACACGGTAATCGGGCCGCTGGAATTGCGTCCATGGACACTTACCACGCAAATGGCCATCATGGAACTCGGGCTGGCAGCCATGACTGACCAAGAGCAGGTTGTGGCAGTTGCGTGGATGCAGAGTCGTGAACCAGAGGAAGTGGAACAAGCGATTTCGGACAAGACTGCAACGGCTGCCATCAAAACCTTTTCTCGGGCGTTCCCGCTGGCATTGGCAAAGCCAGTTGCTGATTGGTGCAAAGCGCAAGCCGAAGCCGTTGAAGCCGGACAGGTCGAAGTCATCCCACAACCTGGAGGGAAGTCTGACGCACCAAAAAACTAACAGCGCCAGACTGGGGCGAAGCATTCGTCCTGGTTCTGGCGCGAGAAACCGGATGGACGCTGGACTACATTCAACGCAGGGCACCTCTTGCAATGCTTCTGCGCATCTATCATGCGGCGATATGGGGCAACGGGGCATGGACTATCAGGCGCGAAAGAAAAGCCTTGGAAAACCTGTTTGTGTCGCCGCAACCATTGGAGGACGAGGAAGATGAGTGACATTGTCAAACTCGACTTTTCAACGGCGCAAAAACAGCTTGAGGCCGCTGTGAAGCTGGAGATTTACCGTTCCAAAAAATCCGCAAAAGAGGTCATCACGCGGGAGTTCAAAGGAGCCATCAAGTATGTTTTTGCGGTCACGCCTCCAATGGGCGGAAAAAAGGCAACGCTCAAGGTGACAAAGGCAGGCAAGTTGACTGGCAATGTGGACTTTAAAAAGGGTCGCACTCAAGGCGAGACAGCCATTTCTAAAGACCTTTCAAAAGCGTTTTTACGCGTTCCGGACGAAGCCAGAAAAGGCAAAGGCCGCAACAAATTGGATGTGTCTTTGGACGCTTTGTACGCTTGGTACAAATCTAAGCGCGGGAGAAACAAACGAATCATTGCCAAGCCAAAGCGTCCGGCATGGGCGTCTCAAGTTGAGAAGCTCAAAAAGAAACTGTTTGCGCAGCAAGGCGTGACTGCTGCTGGGTGGGTCGCCGGGGCAAAAGCGTTTGGGTATAATCCGGCGGCGTGGATCACAAAGCAAACTGGGCAAAACAACGGCACGGTGCGGATTGATGACCTTCCGGGAGCGTTTGGGATCCTTGTCGAAAACCCGACAAATCATTCCGATTCTACCGAGATCCAACGCGTTCTTGGGTACGCGTTTAAGATGCAGGCAAATGCAATTGCCCGCCGTGCTGCGGATTACAACAAAAAGCTATGATTTACGCTTCGCTAGGACTTGACTGGAGCCAGTACGCAAAAGGTTTGAGTGATGCCGCAAAAGGCACACAAACAGCCTTTGGTAACATTACTAAAGCGCTTGCAGGCGGTGACATAAAGGGGACCATTGCAGCTATGGGATCGGCATTGGCCGCCATCCCTGCGCCTCTTGTTGCGGCTGCGGCGGGGGCTGGACTTGTTGCTGTTGCAGCAAAGGGGATGTGGGATGCAATGGGTAAGGCAAAGGAAATGAATGTCATGGCCGAGCAAGCCGGGATGACGGCCACGCAGTTTTCTGTGCTTTCCAAAGTATTTGGAAAAATTGGCGTTGATGCGGAAAAGATTCCGAGCGTGATGTCCAAAATGGCGGCATCGATGGCTGACATTTCTGATCCCGGAAGCAAAGCGGCACAGGCACTTGCTAGGATTGGAATTAGTGCAGCAATGCTCGACGGCAAAAGCCAATACGAGCAGTTCAAACTGATCGCTGCTGGGATCAACCAACTGGAAAGCTCCTCTTCCAAAATGCAAGTTGCCCGCACGATTTTTGGGCGCAGCGGAGCTAGTTTTCTTCCGGCAATGAAACCGGCAGCAATTGCTAAAGCTGAAACGCGAATTAGCCCAATGGCAAAGATTTCAGAAGAATCTGGAGGTGCGTTTCTTGATTTTCAAGCAGCGGTCAAAGGACTAAAAGTTGACATTACTGGTTTTTTTGGCGGTATGGCGTCAACTGCTGTTCCAGCCTTACAATCTGTGGTTGAACAACTTGGCTATGTTGCGCGATTTCTAAACAATGTCCTTGCGGAGGTTGGCAAAACGATGGGATCGGGAATTGCGTTTTGGGTGACTTCTTTGAAAGAAGGATTGACCGGAATGGCGTCGGCCATCTCCGCAATCTTTGGTGGGCTTGTGTTGTTTGTCATGAACACGATCAACAGCGCCATCGCTTTGATTTACGAAGCAGCAGACGCGATTAAGGAGCGCTTTGGATTTGGAAAATCCGTGACCATTGCGCCAATGTTGGACACGACTTCCGTTGAGGATGCGATCGGAAGTTTGATGGAAAAAACCAACAAGCGTATCCAGCATGAAAGCGAACAAGCAGCCGCCAAAAAAACTCCGCCGCCTGGTGGTTTGGAACTTACTCAAAAAGGACTGCCATCCATGCCGCAAGCGATTACCTCAAGCGCTTCTAAAGTTGGCGCACTTGGCGGTGCAGTTTGGGGCGCAGATATTGCGCTCAACCTGCAACGCGAACAGCTTTCGGTCCAACAACGGATTGCAAACTCCATCGATGCTTTCCTGAAATCTGCAAGTCCAGCGAGCAACCCGATGCTTGGCGATTTAACCCCTGCTTTTGGAGTAATTTAACATGCCAACAGAAGTACGAGTCGAACGATCCATGGGGATCGACAAATGCGTGATCGAAACAATCACGCAGCAGGATCTCAATAACGAGATCCCCAAAAATGCAAACGCTAGGTCGTATCGAGAAGACCATACCGACGGCGTTTATACGCTCACCGAAGAGTTTTTAATCGAACAGGGCGACCCGCAGTTTTCATTTGACGCGCAAATCGGAACGGAACCGCTTGAGACACATCCGATTTGGTCAGGTCTTGGTGCGCATCCGATTTCGGATGTCCTTCAGAAACAATGGGCTGTTTACAAACGCAATCCTACCGATCCGTTTCTTGCCGGAAAAGGCACAGGGGCAACTACCGAAAACCAGCAAAATTATTGGCAACCGGCGGCAGAAGAAGACCCAAGTTTTGCCACTTTTTATTCTTATATAAAGCAAGGTGTTGAAAGTTATTATGTTGGACGAATCACCGTTCGCGTGACCGTGCTAGAAAGCGGGGCTCCTGACATGACCAATGTTGGGCGATTGGATAATTGGGCTGGAGGCTGGCCTTCTGGGTTCACATATCCGCCAGCAACCAATTTTATTTTGTCTGGAGTCCGGTCTCAACAAGAAGGTGACTTTTATCGGACTACCTACGAGTACCAATCCAGCCCGGCGGGAACCGCATGGGATGCTGACCTTTACCAAAACCTTTCGTGACACCTCCTTACCAACAGCGCGGGCAACCCATTTCTCCGAGTGCATTTAATGCGCTGATCGATTTGGTGCGGTCGCATCAAATCACAGGCGTGACTGGTGGCAGTTTCAACCGCACAAGCAACGGCACAACACTTAACATTTTCCAGCGCGGAGGAACATCCGGTGGGCAAGTGCAAGGCCCCGTGTGCCAATACTTTGAGGTGACTGACGCTAGCGAGGGCGAAACCCTCAAAGTTGAAGTGGCCCAAAACCAGATCGCTGGCCGCTGGCCAGAAGGGATGGGCATTGGGTTCCCAGCGTTCAAATTGACCATCTCTGGCAGTTGCTACATTTACGCTGCCGTTTATTGGGACACGGTGAACCTCGTCATAGGACCGGACGCTGACGCGATCACGATTCTGCAAATCAATGACCTGCTGGCAAATACAAGCAACATGCAGTACATTTTGCTGGCAACCGTGACCGTTGGAGACAGTCCGGCAGCCATCACGCAGATCGACAATGTCTGCACGCAGCCGGTTCCGAACCCGTGCTTGTTGGATTGGTCAAACCCCGCGCCGTGAACTGTTACGAGTGGCGACATAGTTTCAGTCTGACCGGGATGAGCATCTCGGCGGAGATCTCTTACCTCGATGAGTTTGGGCTGCAAGTCACCATCAGCGGCACGCAAACCTACCCAGATGTGGGCCCGCCGTACACGCGGCGAGGCATGCGGTGCGGACAAGGCTATGACGGGTTTTTTGCGAGACGAAATGGACTCCAAGGCTACGAACGGTTTTTTCTGACCAGCTACATTCAGACAAACAACGGCTATTCGTTGACGGTAAATCTGGAAGGAGCACCAATTGCCACAGCTGCCGTTTTTGACAGCACGCTTGATAATTTTGCCATTTTTCCTTCCGGAATGTTCAAGCCGGAGAACACCAGCGATCCATTTTACGAATGCGGGTTTGGGATCTGGACCACATCGACAGGCGTGACTAAGGGCTTTGTGCGGATTATTGACGACGCGGCGCAATTGTTGGCTTACGGATGGTTTGATCGGATTGGGCCGGGAGAAACCATCACTTATTACAAACCGGACGATTATGATTTCGCGACTCCGATTGGAACCGGAACGCTGAACTACACATTCACCGCCGCATGATTCCGCGCTGGATAGCTGACAAAAGATCAGAAGTGTGCTTAAACTGTGACCAGTACGGAGGATGCTCTGGACGCTGGACGATCCTGCAAGATAAGCCGAACTGCCCGCTTGGCAAACTGCCGAACCGGGATGACGAGATCGCCGCTCGTGCGTGGCCTGACGGTGCCGACCAGGTGAGCGGGTGTTGCGACTCTGCCGACAACTACTTGTCCCGACCCCCAAGAATGTAATGGTCGCTGTCCAGACATCTTCGACAATTCAGCGCGGCACCGACTGGGATTTTAGCTTTAAAATCCAAGAGGACGGTTGCTGCTCAGAGTACACGGTGCTTACGGACTGGATTGTTACGCCAACGCTTAAAACCGCCGCTGGCGCGTCTTTAACAACCCCAAGTGTTACAAAGCCTGATGCAACAACCGTTTCTTTGCGCCTTAATCAAACGCAGACGGCAGCTTTAGCCGCACAGTTTGGGGCGCAGCTCACAATCGATGTGCAGCGGCCCGACGGCTGGGATATGCGCATAATTCAGGCGCGAACTTCGATTGTATGACCGTTTGCACCGAGGTTGATCGGTTAAATCTCTACACCAACAGCATGGAAATGCCGTTGGTCGTTACACTTTTGACGGGTCCCCCGGGGCCTCCTGGTGCCAGCGGCGGCGGTGGCGGTGGGACTTGGTACATGTCCCAATTCACAGGGGATGGCATTAAATCCAGTTTCCATCCGATCGCTGGTTACTCAACAACCGATGCCGCACGCTACGAGGTTGTTATTGATGGTGTTCAACAGGAGCCAAACTACAGTTTCGACATTCTGCCAGCCAATGGCGGCACACTTCTTTTTCCCGTCGCCATTTACTCTGGTGCACGGATCGTTGTCCGTACCACAAATACATAACCTATGTCTCAAGCATTAACGAAGATTCAACTGGGAATGATTTCCCAAGCAGCGCAAACGGCGTTGCAAGGTCAAACTGGCGCAACCGGCCCTCAGGGCAATCCCGGAGCAACCGGCGCTTCTGGCCCTCAGGGCATTCAAGGCAATGTCGGAGCGACCGGCCCCATTGGCGCAACCGGTCAGAGCATTACCGGCGCAACAGGCCCACAAGGGGTTCAGGGTAATGTTGGCGCTACTGGAGCTCAAGGCATTCAGGGCGATACCGGCGCGACTGGCCCTCAGGGCTTGACCGGGGCGACTGGTGCTCAAGGCGCAAAAGGTGACACCGGCTCAACTGGCATTCAAGGACCGCAGGGTGCAACCGGGACGCAGGGTGTGCAGGGAGCAACGGGCCCCGAAGGCCCTCAAGGCGCGACTGGTCCGCAAGGTGCAATTGGGTCTACAGGAGCAACCGGACCTCAGGGCGCGACTGGACTTGGTGACAAATACCAGACGACCTCGACGACTTCTTTGTCTATTTCCAACGGTACCAAAACTTTGACCGTTGAAACCGACTTGGCTTATAGCCAGAACCAGCCAATTCTTATTTCCGAAACTGGCAACAGCAATTACATGCGGGGTGTCGTCACCTCGTACAGTCGCACGACTGGCGTGATGGTTGCGCAAATTCAGCAGCATTCTGGCTCTGGCACTTTTTCGAGCTGGATTGTAAATTTGGAAGGTGCAGTTGGTGCGGTTGGTGCAACCGGTCAGACTGGCGCGACGGGACTCACCGGGGCAACGGGCGTTGCTGGTGCTGACGGTGCAACTGGGTTGACTGGAGCCACCGGTCCACAAGGTGCAACCGGCACGACTGGTACTAATGGTGCGACAGGCTTGACAGGAGCCACAGGCCCTCAAGGTGTTACTGGCGCAACTGGACCTCAGGGCGAACAAGGCCCGTCTGGCGTGCAGGGCATCCAAGGGCTTACCGGAGCGACTGGTGCACAGGGCAATGTAGGTGCTACCGGTCTCACCGGATCTACGGGCCCGCAAGGCGCAACAGGGCCGCAGGGACCCCAAGGCGTGCAAGGCGTTGCTGGCGAGATTGGGGCTACTGGTCCCCAAGGCCAGCAAGGCAACCAAGGCGCAACCGGACCGTCCGGCGCACAGGGCGCAACTGGAACAGCAGGCGACAAATACACGACGAGCTCAACAGATTCTCTTACGCTTTCTGTTGGGGCAAAATCACTCACGGTCGAGGCAGGACTGGCTTTGAGCGTCGGTCAGCAAGTCATTTTGGCCTACGACGCCAGCAACCGGATGCAGGGCACGATTACCAGCTACACCGCATTGACGGGGGCGCTGGAAGTCAATGTCACAACAGTACTTGCTGGTTCTGGCACCTACGCATCGTGGACGATCTCGCTGTCCGGTGCTGTGGGGCAGGTTGGAGCAACAGGGGCAACTGGACCGTCCGCTCCCGTGCTTGGTGGCGGCGTACTGTCGCCTGTATTTACAGGCAATGGTAGCCTTACCGAGTTTGGACCCATTTCTGGTTGGGATGGGCCGCAAAACGACGAGTCTGGGTATCTGGTTTATATTGATGGTGTTTTCCAGCGCCCAGATGAAGTCAATGGTGGGTTTTCCATTACCGGCACCACCGCAGAAAACAGCAAAATTGTTTTCCCGTCAGCGGTTGCGGATGGCTCGAAAATTGATGTCATCGCGATCCAAGTCACCGGCGCTAAAGGTGCTACGGGCGCAAGTGGATCGCTTGGAGTTGACGGCGCAACCGGCGCAACTGGCGTTGATGGTGCAACAGGTGCGACCGGTGTTGGCGAAATGGGAGCCACTGGTCCTCAAGGGGCTACTGGCTTGCAGGGCGATCCGGGTGGTGCAACTGGTCCGCAAGGCGCTACTGGCCCGCAAGGTGCAACTGGACCACAAGGCCCTATTGGTGAAACTGGCGCAACGGGTTCCGGCGCAACGGGTGCAACTGGTGAAATGGGTGCAACCGGATCAATTGGCGCTACAGGCGTGACAGGTGCTACCGGCGTTGGAGAAATGGGCGCAACTGGGCCCATTGGTGCAACAGGTCCTGCTGGCGATCCCGGTGGCGCAACTGGAGCGCAAGGTGCAACTGGAGCGCAAGGCAGCCAAGGAGCAACTGGACCGTCCGGTGCACAGGGTGCTACTGGCGCTGAAGGTCCAACATTTGTTCTGTCTTGGATTCCACAGCAATATTATGTCGGTGATGTGGTTGAGCGATATAAAGTGATTTACAAATGTATCGCAGGAACAAGTGTCGGAGGAGATGATCCATCCCTTGGTTTTAATTCTGACAAATGGGCTGCCGCAAATGGTCCAGATTCTGGTACATCGCCTACAGATGATACGACACCAGCTGGTTGGGTCAAAATCAACATTGAAGGCACTGGTGGCGCGTATTTGCCATATTACCTGTAGTTTGTAGAATTTGAATTGTGGCCCGCCTTGCAAATTTCGCAGGGCGGGCCATATTTGTTTGATGACGAATATTCACGCACTTGCAGTCCCGCACACAGTAACGCATCACGATTATTCAGCCTGTGCGTTTACGCAAAAGGTTTTGAAGTTTTGCGAGATGTTCAAGGGTAGCAGCGAATACCGGGTGATTCATTACGGGCATCCAGATTCGCAAACCGCTGCGCACGAACATGTAGATGTTACCTCAAACGAGGTCTTGGAAAGGACTTACGGAAACTACGATTGGCGCAAGAACCAATTTCGGCACAGTTCGGGAGATTTGGCGCATCAGACATTCAACGCCAACGCTGGCGCGGAAATTCTGAAACGCAAAAAGCGTGGTGACTTAGTGTTAGCATTCTGGAGCGGAACTAAACCCGCTTGCGACATTGCCAACGCCAGCAACGATTTGATCGTTATTGAGCCAGGAATTGGTTCTGGCTGGGCGTTTGCTCAGTTCCGTTGCTACGAATCCTACCCGCTCAAAGGGGCTTATGCTGGCACGCAAGGCGTTTCTTATTGTTCACCACAATGGTATCACCGGGTGGTGCCAAACTATTTTGACGCAAGGGACTTTGACGCAACGCAGGAACGCGAAGATTACGCGCTGTTTATTGGCAGGCTTGGCACTAACAAGGGCTTGGACATTGCTATTGACGCTTGCAGGCGCATGGGTGTCCGGCTCAAGATTGCCGGGCAAGGTGGCCCTGAAGGAATCGGGCTTAAGGAATGGCCCGAACATGTTGATTTCGTTGGATACGCTGACATTCCGACACGCAAAGCATTGATGGCCAAGGCCAAGTTTGGGTTTTTGCTTTCGACCTATTGGGAGCCGTTTGGCGGTACTGCGGTGGAAATGATGATGAGCGGATGCGTGCCAATCACCACGGATTTTGGAGCAATGACCGAGTACATAGTTGACGGTGTCAATGGGTTTCGGTGCAACACGATGGGCGACATCTTGCGCGCAATCCGGAACATTGACCGTATTGACCGAGCAAAAATGGCGTTGTTTGCGTTTCAGAATTTTTCCCTTGATGCAGTAAAACCAAAATTCGAGCGAGCCTTTGCCGACTTCCGAGATATTTGGCACGGCAAAGGATGGTACGAAGACCACAACAGGGCCTTGGGGGTTGGGTTGGGCCTCAACTACGGAGCTTTGTACAAATGAAAGTGTTAGACATTGGCTGCGGCCCCGGGATTTATGTCAAAGCGCTCCGAGAAGCCGGAGTTGACGCTGACGGGGTGGATCTTGACCCGCGTTGTCCATACCAGGTGATGGATGTATTTTCTGCGGATTTTGCCCAGAAATACGCTGGAAAATATGACCTCGCAATGTGCATTGAGGTTGCAGAGCATTTGCCAAAAAACCGCGCAGACGAGCTTGTTAAACAAATCACAAGCGTTGCACCGACCGTGCTTTTTTCCGCTGCGGTTCCGGGGCAAGGCGGGCATGGGCATATTAATTGCCAACCAAAAAGCTACTGGGTGGAGAGGTTTGCGTTACTCAACTATGTGGTCGATGCTGAAGAAACCGAACGGCTGGTTTCGTTTATGGCTTCCGGTTATCACATGGGATGGTTTCGCAACAACGCGGTAGTTTTCAAGGCTTATGGGCAAGCCTGTTATGATAGGATTATTCAAGAAGAAACGCCACAAGCAATCCGGCTTGCTTCTTACTTGTCCCAGCACCGTTTATGATGAGATCAATTTTTGCAGGCAGTTTCTGCCACCGTTACGATGACGCAACTGCTTGACCTCATTGCACAGCAAGCAGCCGCGCAGGGGCTTTCCATGGCTTTGACGCTTGCGGCGGTTTGGTACCTCAACGGCAAAATTCGCGAGTGCGAAGCCGACAGGAAAGCCCTCTGGGAGCGACTTTTAAACGAAGCAAACGAAAACAATGAAACAAATATTTAAGGACTATGTTCGCCAGCCGTCCACTTGGCTCGGACTTGCAAAACTGGGTGCGGCGATGGGCTTTTATTCGGCTGGATTGGGCGGCGAGATTGGTTCTGCAATTGTGGCAATTTTCGGCGTTGTGGATGTGATTCGGAACGAGCGTAAATGACTCTAACCGCTGGCAATGTGTCGCTTTTGCTGACCTTGCTTTCGACCGTGGCTCCCGGCACATGGGCGCTTGTGGCGGGCATTGGCGGCATTGCCATCGGCTTTTTCGGTAAGCAATTTTTGAAAAAACATGACTGTCCTTCCTGTTCCGGTGATTCCAAGCCTGCAAGCCCGGTATCTCGGCGCGACTCCTCCAGCAGGGCTCCAAATCCTCGCAAGCGTAAAAAGAATCCTGCCACCAGCGGGGACTGATGGCGTGGGCCTTCCGCCCGACAAAATTAGTCCGTACAGCGGGATTTACGACGAGCAGGGCAAGCTTCCACGCGTGCCGGGATCGGGCTTTACTTTCCTTGCAAGAGTCTAACGCATGGCAAACATAACGCGGGCATGGAAGCGGTTTCTAGCCGTTGGTTGCTCGCACGGGCACCACGCCGACCAGCAATTACTTGCAAAGGTGCTGGCGTTCAAGAAACGCTGGAAGCCGCACACCACTCTACATTTAGGCGACGCGATCGACCTCGCCTGTCTTCGTGCAGGTGCTTCGGGCACGGCGGATGATGCGGTGAATCCCGAGTCTGACCTGAACGACGGGCTTGCGTTTCTAAGCCGACTGGAACCGCAAGTCTACTTTCTCGGCAACCACGAAGCTCGACTTAACACGCTCATGGAGTCTCCGCGCGCGATTGTGGCCGCGCTGGCGGCTCGCGTAATGGCGCAGATTCAGGATCGAGCTCGATCAATGCGGTGCCAGATTGTGGACTATAATTTCCAGCATGGGTGGCGTTTATACGGCGATGCTTTATTCGGGCACGGATACATGGTGAACGAAAACGCGGTTCGCGATCACGCGGAGGCCATTTGTGAGGGGGCAGCAAATAAGGTAGTGATCGCACACCTCCACCGCGTGCAACAGGCCGAGGGACGCAACAGGGCGCACCCAACGGGGTATTGTGTTGGGTGGCTTGGCGACACAAACGCAATGGGTTATGCGGCAAACCGGCGTGCCACTACATCTTGGAGCAGGGGCTTTGCTTGGGGAGAGTATTCAGACAACGAAACCGTCGTATGGCTCGCGAAAGAGACAAAAGACCAACAATTCAGACTCCCGGTTTAACACAGTCGGCGATTGCCGCGCTCAAGGCCGAATTGGTTGGAGAACCTGCACCTGCTGGATGGTACACTCCGTCGCAACTGGCGAAAATGCTGGAAATACCGCGCTGCAAAGCCGTGCGATTTGCAATTACTAAAAAGTGGATTAGTGCTCGGTACATGACCACGACCGACGACGGCAAACGGGTACTCGCAAAACACTACAAAGTCCAATGACACAGGACGAAAAGCAGGAATTTATCGAGCGAATGGCTGCCGAAATTGGCGAGCACTTTGATTGCGTGCAAATCTTGGCGCATGACTCGGATACAAACACTTACACAACTTACGAAGCCGGTTCCGGCAGCCTATTTGCGCGGCTCTACCAAGCAATGCGGTTTTCTGAAGAGACTGGAGAGGAACCACAAATACAAGAGGAGGAGGAAGATGATGAACCTTACGGAGCGGGGGATTAAAGCAATTATTGGCTGGGAAACGGGCGGGGAGAGCCTTTACGACCGCAATCCCGAATGGCCCGGCGGAGAGTCTGGTATCACGATAGGCATTGGTTGGGATCTCGGACACACGCCGGTTGTGGAGACAACGAGGGCATGGGCAAAATATCTAAATTCTACCACGCTGGCCGCGCTGGTTGGTGTGTCGGGCAAAAAAGGCGAAAACGCACGGGCTATCCTTCCTCATGTCCGGCATCTCGTTGTGCCGTGGGCTGCGGCGCTGGCCGTGTTTGAAGAGAGCACTTTGCCGACCTGGTATCTCCGCACACTTCGAGTCTACCCGCAGCTTGTGGACCTTCCCGGCGATTGCGCGGCGGCGCTGGTCTCGCTTGTGTTCAACCGTGGGCCGTCCCTAATTGGCGAACGGCGCATGGAAATGGCTACCATCCGCGACCTAATGCGAGTTAAAGAATGGAAACCAATCCCCGACCAACTACGCGCAATGAAACGGTTGTGGCCGGAATCCAAGGGCTTACGGCGCAGGCGGGACGAAGAAGCCGATTTGTTTGAAGCCGGGCTGGCAATGCTTGGCGAATGATTTGGGACTGAGTCCCCGCAAGTAGCCGTATGGTGCGCGGAGAGATTCCGCGACGAGGTTTTGTAGTTTGTCCTCCTTGAAACAAAGGCACTTGCGACACTAATTTGACAGCAAAACGGGCTTTGCTAGGCTGGCGGGATGCAACCTGAAAAGACACTCCGCGAGCACTGCCGCGAGATCGGACGGCTGGGCGGCGCAGTAAAATCCGAGAAAAAAGCAGAGGCAGCGCGCCGGAATGCTAGTAAGCCGCGTCCTAAAGCGCGGGAACTCAACGCTTTAAAGCGTGCAAAAAAAGTGAAAGAAATAGCTAGCCAAGCGCGTTTGGCTTGCTAAAGTTGTCGTCGTTAGCAGCAACCGCAACAACGAACCAAACAACAACAATGACCAAACAACAGATTCTCTCCGCAATCCGCGAATACGAAATGGACCTCGCTTACGCTGAATTTCAAGGCCACCCAAACACAATCGGAGAATGCATCGATGCTTTGGAGCGCCTCAACGCAATGCTCGCCAAACTTTCTTAGGCCGAAACGCCCCCTCTGGGGGGCGTCCACCCGTAAGGCGGGTGCTGACGAGGCCGTCAGAGTGAACTTAAACTGAACACTACAATGAACACGATCGAAACGCTCCACGAAATCTCCACGCTTATTCCCCAAGCCATGGCACCGCATTGCGCGGTTTGCGCGTATTCCGCCGAGTACGACACGCCCACGCTGCACATTGACCTTTGGCGCGGACTTGACTTGTGCGACCTGCCGGAACAGGTAGCCGCGCTGACCGTGGCGTGCGAAGGGTATTGGGACGGTGGCCGCAGTTACTCGCTTCAGTTGCCGTTCCCCGTTGGAAGCTGCGTTTTAGTCGACGAAGACGGTTGCACCTATTCTGGCAAAGTGCTGTCCGTTGACGGCAATCTTCGCGAAATCCGTTTTTCCAACGGGGACGAAGGTTGGGCATCGGTTGCCGATTGCCAACTCGTTGACTAGGCTGTTTTTAAAAATGAACCCTGACGAACAAATGAGCACCTCACATTACTCCTCGGGCCCGTACCAAGGCCCGCAAAAGCCACCAACACCGAACCGCCGCAAGCACTCCGTGACCTACGCAACTGGGCTTGGTTGCCTACTGTTGGCAGATATTGTGGCACTTACGCAATGCAACAACCTGGGCGAAAGCCTAACCATCGCCGCGCTGGCAATCATTACGATCGGCGCACTCTGGAAAGGAGATCTCCTGTGAGCGGCTCAATAAACGGCACCATGAACGGTGCACCATGCTGGAGTCCGGCACCTCGCAGCCGTTACGAAATTCAGCTTACCCCAAGCGAACGCTTAAAAGTCGATTTGCTGGAACTTCCTGATCTGATCAGGTCAGCCATGGCAAAAGGGCTGGTCAAACTCCCGTCCAAAGACACCGAACTGGAAACTCCTCGGCAAAAAATGGCTGCATTTCCCGCAGCCATTGAGGCCGCAATCAAAGCCGGGCTGGCCTACCGACCAGAGCCGGTTCCTGAAAAGCCAAAACGCGTTTTTATAGCGCCGACGACAAAAGCGTGCAAGTGTGGTGCCGAGATCCATATCTATTCCACAATTTGCCGTGCATGTTACATGGCACGGGCTGGAAGGCCGGAAGAATTGCCATGCGAATACTGTGGCAAAATCTTTCCGTTTGTACGCAGCAAATGTTGCTCCCGGGAATGCGGGAACTTGCTACGCGCTCGCAGAATTACCGAGGCGGCGCTACGCAAAAGGCCAAGACCGCCGCAGACCTGCATTGTGTGCGGTGTAGAATTTCCGTGGCGTTACACTGGGACGAAGTTGCCAGCAAAGACTTGCACATTGCCGTGCACAAGAGAGGCAGCGCGCCGAAATATGAGGACGCTTGGATCGAGCCGAAAGAAAAACTGAACTCAACCGAAGAATGAAAATACGACACAGCAGTCTACCAAAACTGGCCTTGTGCGGGCAGTACGAAGGCGCTCCCGGCACCTCGGACGCCGCAGCACGCGGAACAATGCTCGACCGTGTATTCCGAGACGCTTGGACGACGGGCGAATATCCGCGTGACCTATCGGACGATGACGCCGCCGCCGTGAGCTGGGCAATTGGCCGGTGCATTGCACTTAACGGTGGCGCTGACGGCCTGACTACAGACGAAGCCGCTTGCAAGATACGCACCATCCGGCTGGAACACGAGGGCACCGCTGACGGCGTTGCGGCACGCGGGCAATGGCTCATTGACCTAAAGAGTGGGCAGGTCTACGACTACTCAGCGCAGATGGCGGCCTATGCTCTCGGGCTGATGCAGACCCACTTTGTGGGCAAGTGGACCACGCACCTGCTGTTTTGCGATCAGCGCCAGGTTGTTTCTAAACGCTGGACATATCAAGAGGCACACGACCTGGTTGGAAGTGTGCTTGCAAATGTAGGCACAGCGCCGGTGGAAAACGATTACTGCGGCTGGTGTGCGAAATCGCTGACCTGCCCGGCCCGCGTTGCCAGCAAAGACTCCGCGTTGGTGACCGTTGCTGGGCTCGCGCCGACCGTTCAAGATGAAGCGTTTCTTGCGCTCCTAAACGACCCAGACCGACTCGGGCAATTCTTGGCAGCTTGCCAGACTCTCGACGATTTCCGAGACGCTGCAAAGGAAAAGGCACGCGAGTTGCTCGAAGCTGGACAAAGCGTTCCAGGCTGGCGGCTGCAAAAGCCGCGTGCCAGCGAGTACATCGAGGCTGAGCACATTGCACAAGCCGTGCAAAGCGGCGCAATTGGTGCCGGTGACGCGATTATGGCGCAAGGCTCAATCAGCCTCAAAAAAGCGCAAGCTCTTTGGAGTGCAGCGGGGGCGGTGCTGCCGGATGAGATTGTTCAACGGAAAATCGGGCAGGCTCCACTTGTTGCTGCGAAATAACGTGAAACGCCCACACAATCCAATGACACCAAGCACCTATCGCATTATTGACAACCTACGGAAAAGTGCAGAGCAGATGGACGCAATCATGCGTCGTGATCTCCTCGACGCTGCATCAAGGTTGCAAGAGCAAGATGACTTTATTGCCAGAATGCAGTCAGAGATGGTCAATCCAGATGATTTGAGTCAGCAACTGCTCAAACTTGTTACGAGCATGAATGACGCAAAAGCCGCACAAGTTCGTCCAGAGCCATCACGCCTTGAAATTGCCGCAATAATTTTAACGGGATCATACAGCAATTCTGGGTCTTATCAGGATCTTGCAAAAATTGGATTGAAGCAGGCAGACGCACTCATCGCCGCAGCAAAGGAGGCGCAATGAGCACGCAAAAACAAATCTGGCACCTACGCCGCAAACTCCGCGATGAACGCGCTAAATTTCGGGCAACATCCGCAAAATTGACCGACGCGCGGCAAATCATCGCGTGGCAAGGCGAATCAGTGCGACTCCTACGAGAGTCGCTCAACCAACTTGAAAACCACAGCGTGCTTGCGCGTATCTGGGCAAGATTGACTAAATGAGTACTCAACACTACATCGCCATCGACCCCGGCGTATCGGGCGGCATCGCTTACATGGACACCGACGGCAGCGTGCACGCGTTGCCGATGCCGGAGACCGTCCACGATCTGCGGCAAACGCTACAGGTGCTTTGCTACGGAGTTCCCGCGCCGGTTGTGTTTTTGGAAGAACTTCCCAAGTTTGCAGGCAAAATGAGCGGGAGCAGCATGGCAACCATGTTTCGGAACTACGGACGCATCGAGGGATTGCTGGCCGCGCACCAATGCCGGATCGAGTACCTTCCGCCGAAAAAGTGGCAGCAAGCTCTTGGACTCGGTGAAAAGAAAACCCACGGGACCCGCTGGAAGGCGCACCTCAAAGGCCGCGCACAGGCGCTGTATCCACGATTGTCCGTAACGCTGAAAACCGCCGACGCGTTACTTATTCTTGAGGCGGGAATGAAACTGAAGAAATGAGCGAAGAAGAAAGTTGCCGATTGATGCTTGGCAAAATTTGCATGTGGGTAGAGGACTTTGCCAAAGACCCAGACGATACCACCTATCTTTGCGTGCTGCGACTGCTCGCCGATTACCGGCGATTGCAGACGCAAGAAGTTGAAGAAGCGATTGAGAAACTAGAAAACCAAGAAAATGAACCTGATACCGTTTGACCAAACTCGGCTCATGGCCGAAGCCATCGCGAAATCCAAATTGTTCGGCATCCAAACCGCTGAACAGGCATTGGCCTTAGGGCTACTCTGCCAAGCCGAAGGCCGGCACCCCGCCGAAGCGGCTCGCGATTACCACATCATTAACGGCAGACCATCCTTGAAATCCGAAGCCATGCTGGCACGGTTCCAGCAGGCAGGCGGGAAGGTCGAGTGGCACGACTACACGCATGAGGCCGTCTCGGGCACATTCAGCCATCCGCAGGGAGGCTCGCTCAAAGTGTCCTGGACCATTAAAGATGCCGAACGCGCCGGGCTGACCAGTAATCCGACTTGGAAGAAATTTCCGAGGCAGATGCTCAAAGCTCGGTGCATTTCCGAGGCCGTGCGCGGGATTTTTCCAGCCGTCCTTTCGGGACTTTACGCACCCGAGGAAGTGCAAGAGTTCGCACCGATTCAACCGGAACCGGAGCCGACGCCGACCATTACCGTCGAGTCCGAAACTGTACAGACAGACTCCGAGGCGGTAGAGTCCACGGTTCCGCCAATGCTCGAACGGATCCCGCCTATCCAACGCCTTTTGTCTGACAAGACCAAGGCGCAAAAGGAAAAGGTGACCGCAGGAGCCATTAAACGCGGATGGATCACCGAGGGACAGACATACCTCGACATTCCGGCAGACATTGTCAGTCAAGCCGCAGCCAATCAGGAGCGGTTCTTTGCAGCCTTCGGAATTTAACCAACCAAAACCATGCCATCATTGAAAATCGAAACTAACGACCAGCCCGCCCAGATTGAGGCGGGAATCCACCTTGCCCGCATCGAAACCGCCGTTGAGGCAGTCTCAAAAGCCGGAAACGAGATGCTGCAACTGGAGGTAAAAGTGGGCCCGCTGACCTTTCGGTCGTGGGTTGTTTTTACGGCAAAAAATTCTGACAATGTCGCACGATTTGGACGAGCCATTGGCAAGAATGTTGTGGAAGGCAAGACGCTTGTAATCGAAACGGAAGATTGCGTGGGCAAGATGGCTCGCGTGGAACTTGGGCCCGGTGAGCGGATTAATGACAAGACTGGCAAGCCGTACCTCGAAATCAAACGCTGGTTGCCATTGGCAGCCAATGCCGATCTAGAGGCTGACGAGATTCCGTTTTAATGACCGCACCGGGGGGCCGCGCATCCGACAAACGCGGAAACAACAAAAACACAGAAACCATGAACACAGAGCTAGTTACAGCGATTCTTAAAATTGCACTTGGCGATCAAGCGCAACAGCAACAGTCACAAAATCCATCGGGCCAGCATATTGTCGTGCTTGACAGAGGGTTTGTTTATGTTGGCGACATTACCGTTGACTCTGAGTGGGTGAGGATTGAACGCGCTCGCAATATTCGAGTTTGGGGGACCAGCAACGGATTGGGCGAGTTGCGAAATGGGCCGTTGAGTGACACAAAACTTGACGAGTGCGGAGTAGTGCTTGCACCGCGTAAAGCGTTGATTTCATTGATCCCATGCAAAGGATTTTAACGCTTGACGGCAACGGCTACGGCTACGGCAACGGCTACGGCTACGGCAACGGCTACGGCTACGGCTACGGCTACGGCT
>Ga0213922_1000322_pt1 | contig 26640 bp, 38 predicted proteins | sample McNCre2917MG_FD_165060 | JGI IMG/M metagenome (GOLD analysis project Ga0213922, IMG submission 165060) | Freshwater microbial communities from McNutts Creek, Athens, Georgia, United States - 29-17 MG | ecosystem: Environmental > Aquatic > Freshwater > Creek | place: USA: Georgia | collected... | reverse complement strand
GGAAAAGCAGTGACGCAAGACATGGTGGGAACTGTAGTGGGTAGCAGAGCCGGATATCGGCAGTTCAGGATAACGGAGGCTCAATAATGATAGTCATCAGGACCATCGAAGAGCTTGAGGCCGAACGTGAGAGGCAACGTAAGGAATGGATTGAGGATGGCAAAGAAGAGCGTAAGTTCTATCTCAGCCTTGAGGAGGCCGATTTGACTGGGGCTAAGTTGACTGAGGCCAATTTGAGTGAGGCTGATTTGAGTTGGGCAAATTTGAGTATGGCCGATTTTAGGGAGGCCAATTTGGCTGGGGCCTATTTTCAATATGCCAATTTGGAAAGTGCAGAATTAGATCAAGCCATATTGAGAGGGGCCAAGTTGACTGGGGCCAATTTGAGTGGGGCCAATATGTTTGCATCGTGTCTCATTATTGCCAATCTCACTTGGACTAATTTGAGCAATGTAAATTTATGCCTGGCTGATTTGACGTATGCCAATTTGCGTGCTTCGAATTTGACGAATGCCGATTTGCGTGGGGCTATTTTTCTGCCAGCTCAAATAGTTGAATCTGTCATCGATGCTACCATCATCACGCAATCGCAGTATGACGAGCTAGACAAGATGTACAGCCATGAGTTTATGGATAGGTTTGTCGTGAAAGAACTGGAGGTATGCGAATGATCGAAATAAGGAACATCGAAGAGCTTGAGGAAGAGCGTGAGCGACAATTTAAGGCGTGGATTGAGGCTGGAAAAGAAGAGGATGAGTTTTATATAAGTCTGGATTGGGCCGATTTGCGTTTGGCCAATTTGACGGGGGCCAATTTGAGTGGGGCCAATTTGGACTATGCCAGCTTGGAGCTGGCCGATTTGATAGGGGCTAATTTGGATGGGGCGGATTTGGAGGGGGCCATTTTGATTGAGGCCGATTTGACGGGGGCCGATTTGCGGGGGGCGGATTTGACGAGGGCCAAGTTGCTGTTGGCTAATTTGTGTGGGGCGAATTTGACGAGGGCCAAGTTGCTGTGGGCAGATTTCCGGTGGGCTAATTTGTGTGGGGCGGATTTGACGAGGGCCAAGTTGAGTGTGGCAAAAATAAGCGACACAATCATCACGCAATCAAAGTATGACGAGCTAGCCGATGTTTATAGCCAAAAATTTATGTCAGGATTCATTGTGAAAGAACTAGAGGAGTAAACATGTCGCTTTTTATTGTTGAAGATTAATTTGATTTAAAAAATAATGTTTACATCAGCTTTATGATATGATATTATATATAAACAAAAAAAATGGAGGTAGAAAATGAGAAAAAAAAGTTCAAAAAATTATATTGTCGATAAAAGCGGTAGAGATAAGATCCTTAAGCTAGTTTTAGGTGACATTGAAAAACAGCTAAACGAAGAATGGACAGATGATTTCTTTGATCCAGCACAGAGTGCTGAGACGGAAATCACGATTAAATTCACATTTAAACCGGAAGAAATTAAACACTCAATTACATTGAGTCCAAAAAACTGGAGGTAAACAATGAATTACAATACGTACAACAAAGAGGTCGAAGTAAATCCTGCTAATCAGCCTACTGTTGAGCAAAAGAGAAATCTGCGTGTCATAGAAGTTGAGAGAAAACTTTCAGATGTGGTAAAATCGTACATTCCATCAAAAAACGGGCAACCAGTAATAAATCCCGAAAACTTCATCAAGTCGGCACTTAACTTTGTAAAAAATCTGAAAAATGACAATATAGATAAGAACACCATTGTGTCTGCACTGCTCCATTGTGCATCTGATGGCCTATTGCCAGATGGAAAACAATCGACACTAATACCTTATGGGGGAGCATTCACATACATCCCAATGTATCAGGGATTGATTGAAATAGCTTACAGGGGAGGAGCCATCCAGTCACTCAACACGCATATCATATACGATAACGATACATTTGAAGTTCAGATGGGAACCGAAGAAAAAATCACGCATATTCCAAACATGTTTGAAACTGGGAATAAAATTGCAGTCTATGCAGTCGCAACACTTAACACTGGAGGGAAAGTTTATTGTTGTTTGAGGAGAAAAGAAGTCGAGGCAATAAAAAACGAAATGATCAATAAATTGATAAAAAAAGAGAAATCAAAACAACCAGACATTAGAAAAAAGGAAGAAGACGAAGAGGCAAAGAGGATTGCAAGTTCACCATGGACCAAGTACGAAGACGAAATGTGGAAAAAGACCGCCATTCGAAGGATCTACAAGATGATCCCAAAGTCTAACAATGACATTGTTCAGCAACGATCCCCAGAGGAGTACGAGGGGTATGTTCCAGTCATTCACGACGATTTCATCGACATATCACACATGAAGGAGGCCCCAGAGCCTATAAAAGTTACAAACGTAAACGCAACTTTAGAGGAAATAACAAATGGTTAAATGTCAGCCGATCAGGGAGATTATGCGCGAGATCAACACGACATATTTTCATGAAAAGAATATCTCTCTTTATATTTCGCTAGTTATTTTGGGGCCATCATGGTCAAATGTCAAACTTGTCATTGATAGGGATGGTAGTAGAAAAATGATCAATCAGTTCTCTGAGCTGAATTGTGAAGAGCCTGGAAAAAGCCTGTACTACGGATACTATAATCTGCAATACACAGACTACTACATGGTAGAGGCTGATAAGACGTGTGAGATACAGGTTTGGCGAGAAATAGAAAGTGAAAAAAAATGAAAGTGATACTAAACGGTGCTAACATGACTCAATACGGCGTTTATTCTGATGACTATGATGGGGAGTTCTATCTGAATTTGACGCCGATTTTAAAAAATGCGGTGCCATGGATGAAGGCCACAGCATCAGACGTAGACGATACGATACAGATCACCATCGACTTTAAGGCATTGGAGGCGGCTACAAGAAAAAACAACAACTTTCTGAAATCTCTAAAATTCAAGGGTAAAACGCAAGGCAAGAATATTGACGGCGAGGTCACGCTTGAGACACAGGTAGGCAATGTATCATATGATACACGGACACAGGCGGTTGGATTCGAAGGAGAGATTAAACTGTGATTATCTTTGAGAAGATGTCTTTTTTTGGCATTGGAATCAACGCCTCGATGATAATAGTTATTTTTAGTATAGCTTTATTTGTTAGTTTCAAAATTTTTAAAATAATAGGATTTGTGAGAAAAGGATAAAAATAAATGACTTTATATGCGATTAAATTCAACTTTGTTTTTTGTTTTGTCCTTTTTTTGATATTTTTTGGTATCTTCTTTTTTGCTACTGGGTCTTGGCTTTTCGCTTGTTTAACCAGTGCGGCAATAGCATTAGTATCTTTTATTTTTTTCTTGTTTTTTGGTCCGGATCTCGATTACGACTACTCAATTCCTATTACGGTTAAACAAAAATACAATATGTATGATCAGAAGGAAAAAAAATAAATGTTTTATAAATTTGAACCTGTTGTATATCTTTCTTGTTTTTTAATTTTTGGCTTGGTTTTTATTTTTTCCGGGTTTGGGATGCTTTCGTTATTATTAGCAGGCGCAATTACATTACTTGTTTTTCTTATTAGGTAATTTTGTTGATGTTTAAAATTGATCCATTTATTGCTGATTTCCCGCCTTCTATTCTTTCTCCTAACAAAGGGTTTTCGTGGGCAAGAATTTCAGCTGTAGCTGAATATAGGCTACTTTTGAGGTCACTTACACAACAAGCAATGCGAAAATCAAAAATCTCTCAAGCTAACATCCAAGAAGCAAAAAAAAAATGGGGAAAAAATGATAGGATTACACTACATATTACCTATACCCGCCCAAATAATAAATGGGGGCTTGATCATGACAACGTTGAGGCCGCCTTTAAGTCTGGTCAAGACGGCATTGCAGATGCATTAGGTATAAATGATAAATATATCAGAAGGGTTCAACTACATAGTGATGAACCAGCAAAAAACAAAAAGGGGAATGTATTAATATTCATAGTATTTAGCTGAACGGTGTATACTCAATATCTAGCCATCCACGGGTTTGTGTAGTTCCATCCCAGTTTGACGACTGTACAAAGTCAACGTAAGAGTAATAGTCATCCCATCCTGCTCTTCCTGCACCATCGAGTAGCCACTGATGTATTTCAACTGTTGAGTTAACTATTCTTATTTCAAATGTTCGGTATACCGACTCAGCAATTCCATTGTTTATACTTCGAGACAATAGATCTTGAGCGTTCGGGATAATTGTCCCAGCACCTGTTGTAAAGTTAAAATCATCTCCAAAAAGAGTCAAATTGCAAACAGCCCCTGTAATTTTCCCTAGGAGAGTAATATCAATAGTCCATAATAATCGGCTAGGATTGGCAAACCTACTCGATATATTATTTGATGCATTTGTTGGCAAAACATAGCGTGCGAATCTTCTTTCAGGGACTGTGAAAGACCCAACGGGATTGCCAACAATAACCCCCCCAGAATATACCTTCCGCCACCTGGCCGTTGCAGATCCAAGGTCAAGGCTATTATCAATCCCAGTACCATCTAATTGAACAGGGGCAAGTGTATTGCCATAATTAATGTGCCTTATTGCATCATTAATTTGAGATGGAGAACCAGGCGACTGATCTTGTGGCAAACTAATAGGATTTGGATATGGCATTTTCTGTTCCTTTCAGGCTATTTCAAGCCTTAACGTTGTTGTTAAAGATTCAAAATCATGGGATACATCTGTCACAAAAAATTTCTGGTCAATAGGGAATAAAACAGCTCCTTTTGGCTCGGACCATACAAAAGAACCCCATGTAAACTTACCCCATATAGATGGCTCTTCCTGATCGATTTTACCATAATTCTGATATGTTACTGTATCCCCTACCTTTATGTAGTTCATCATGAATATGCAGAGTAGTTTTATCGATGGCTTGGGTGATTCCCATATACTCAACAGTGTATTTAGTACGCTCTGCCTAGATGCTAATGCAACATCATCGAGCTTAACTTTATATGGCTTTATTTTATACTTTTTTTTGTACGTAATATTTCCGGTCTCTGCATACAATGTCCCTCCTTCCTCTTCCCATCTTGTAACAATTCTTGTGGCCCCTTCATCATCATAACTAAATGAGTCTAATACATCTGCTTTATCATTCCCTATACCCTTTAAATTCCATATAATACTACCAGATGATTGTCTTGGTACAATTTTCAGTCTGATGCGAGCTGTATCTGGAGTCTCTCCCCATTGGGCTCCTGTTTCACCCCAATTAAATTGACCCCAAACAAACCCACCTCCTGCCGAACAATTGAAAATAATACATGCCCCACATAAATAAACTAATTTCTGAATTATTTCCCAATAATCACCTTGAAGTTTTGATGGATCCTGAATCAAAGGATTATTTAGTATGCTTATTGATGATACGTCAAAGAATGATGTTATTTTTACTTGGTTTAAAATGGAATTTAAAAGTGTCCCTGCTAATGTTGATGTTGATGTAAATCCCATGTCTGATATTGAATACTGCTTAAAGATATAGGTATATGCAATACATTTTATTGTTGCCGTTTGATTCTCTGAAGTGACAACCTGCTCTATGAACCCCTCAAACATTATAGTCTCGCCATATTCTGACATGTCATCTTGCTCTAGTGATACGGTAATACGTATCTTGCTCATGGCACGTGTTAAATAAACATCGCTTGGATAAAAGAATGAACCTACTTGTGTTTCCTTATTAAAAAAACCATTAATGTTGCTAACTGTTATTGTTACGCCAGAAATATCACTATTAGTGGAACTAGTAGAAGGCAATGGATCAATAGAATAGCTCACAGCTCCCCAATTAATTATAATATCTTGTCCATTTATAATATCGACTCTTTGCCAGTTCGACTCATAAGTATCATTAAACAATCTTCGTTTAATGTATAGTTTTTTAATTGGCTTTATCGTCGGTGCGACAATCCTGTCTTTAATGCTTGGCATTTAAGTTTCGTAGAGATCCATTGTTATTTTTTGCCCAATTTTTAACATGTTTGCTTTTAGCTCGGGATCAAACTCTAATCCCATCACCATCTCATATATATCAATAATTCTTAGCCCATAGTCTTCACCATCATACAAGCCACCTGACGGCCAAAATAAAAAGCAATCATTCAACTTGAATAACTCTAAGAATAAATCAATATCTGATGGGGATGCATCGCTAAAAGACACCTTGATTCTGTGCTTGATACCATTAATCACCTTTCTTGAGCCACCAGTTGATGTTTTTTGGACCTCCCCTTTTTCAATAATTGAAATATTAAATTCTGATGGTTGAGTTGATGGGGTTCCAATAGATTCTAAAACGTACAGTTCGCCAACATATTTTTGTTGATTTGCAACCATAGTTGTATTCATAGTGATTTTTATTTTTTTTGTAGAAACAGGTGAAAATGTAAATAAAGAATTAACTGATGAATTATTGCTCCATGTAGCTGGTGTAGAAAAATTTACCCATGAACTTCCGTCCCAATATTCAATATTCCCAGATTTTATATTGTGATTTTGCAAGAAAATTGTATCTATTGGGCATATACAATCGTATGGTGTAATTTCCCATATTTCTGGCGTTGTATCATTACTAGATATACTTGCGAGCTTACTTGCGGGTCTCCTGTCATATAAGTTACTGAATGATCCAGTCAATGCACTCGTAAGTGTTTTTGTAGCCGAATCATTTATTTTGTTTTTTTTGTAAAATTTAAAAAGTGGAATGTTAGACATTGTAAATTACATTTTATACTTTTCGTCAACTTAAATCAATTGTGCCATTTAAAGGAAGTCGCCCATTTCTTGACATTTCTTTTGAGATTTTCCAAAAACCAGTACAAAATGCCCCACCATCTATATGCAATTCGAGCTTCCCTCCACTACTCCCTTCTCCCCCCATCATTCTTTGAGCAGTAGGGCTATTTAGCGGAATAACTGCTTCTGGCTGTCCTGCTTCACCTACTATTGCTGGGACACCACCATTTCTTGGCATTACAATCCCACCATCTGCTAATTTGAGCTTAATCGCATTTGCTGCGGCAATTCCACCAGCTAACAAAGCGGCCCCGCCAGCAAGATGTGCCCATCCCATTGGATTTGTAAATAAAGAAGCTGTCAACATCGCTTGCCCAGTTTGGATCAGCTGGGCCCCTTGCAATTTAATGTCGGCAATGATTTGTTCTTTTTTAATGCCAAACATGCTCTCTGCCATACCTTCGTATATAGAGATTTGCCCATCATTCACCTTCTCTGCTATATCGACAATGTTTTTTGCACCTTGCTCTTCAGCATCTTTTTCAGCTTTTATTTTTTGGGCTTTCATTGTGCCTACATTAGATTCAATTTGCTGTTTTTGTTGTGCCGTTAAATTATCTATTTCAAGTAATTTTTGTTCGTGAGCTATTTTTTCTTCTAGCGTTACGGCATCAATTTCACGCCGACGTGCTAATACACCGCCCATATATTCTTTTATTTTGTCGTAGGCAGTCATTTCTTTAATGTCGTTTGAGCCACGAATAATTTCTTTTTCAACCATTTCTTGCCGTGCCATTTCAAGGCGAAGAGTGGCATCTTCATTTAATTTTTCAAATTTTTTTTGCCTATCTTTTTCTTCTTCTTGAGATTCTTTCTCTTTTAATTGCAAGGCTAAAATAGCATTGTTTTCTTCTCTTGCTTTTCTTGCCCTTTCTTCTTCTTCTTGAATTGCTATTTTTGCCTTTGACATTTCCTTTTCGTTATTTATCTCTTGTATTCTTTGTTGAGCCATCCACTCATCTTGTTTTTTAATTTTGTCTTGGATTCTTTTGATTTGGTTGTCAATCGCATCTGTAGACATTGCCTTGTTTTCATTGACGTCGAAAAGCTTAATGCCAACTTTTCCACTGATTTTATTCATTCTTAAAGCTAGCTCGTCAATTAACTTAAATAATTCTGTGAATACATTTTTTAAATCTTTGATAAAATTTAAAAACCTAATATTAAACTCATTGATGGGTCTTGTAAGATTGAACAAGATGGTAAGTAATTGTCTTGAGTATAAAACAGCAAGTGATATGCCAGCCGCTAAAAGCCCTATGCCTGTTGATGCTCCAAGTAACATTAATGCCATTCGCAACCCACCTAATATGGTTGAAAAAGCAATGACTACTGAACCAACACTTAATGCTGTCGCACTAAATGCTAGAAAATATCCTATTGCGGTTTTAACGCCAGAAGGTAACCCATAAATAACATTTGCAATACTAATTAGTGCATTTGTCACAACCTTTATCCCACCAAGAAGATTTGTCATAATTGATATTTTTAACTGATCAATCACATCCATTAAGTTAGAGATTCTTCCAGATGTTGTTAAGTTTGCTTGGGCCATCATGTTGTAAAAACGGCCACCTTCTTTAGTCATGTTTTTAAAGGCCTCATTAACCATGTCACTTGTTACTTGGCCGTCACGCATCATTTTTCTGAGTTCTGCGGTTGTTTTACCTGTCATTATAGATAATTCTTGCAAGACAGGTACTGATGATGCTTCCAGTTGCAATAAATCTTGAGCCATTAGCCTTCCAGCTGCTTGTATCTGACGAAAAGCATATACAATATTTGGCAGTTTATCTTTCCCAACCCCTGAAGCAATATCTCCCAACATTACCATTGTAGGTATTAAATCTTTTTGAGCGGTGCCTGTTGCGTACAACTGTGAGGCATAATCCAGTAATTGTGTGGCTTCAAATGGTGTTTTTTGAGCTGTCTTTATGACATCTCTCATTATCATGTCGGCCCTAACAGCACTTTTTGTCATAGCTGTTAACGCTAGCCTTTGGTCTTCATACTTTGATGCTGATGTTATTGATGATTTTATTATGGACCCCATTACATAAGTTAATCCACCTAACACAACCGTTGCTTTTTGCATTTGGCCTTCGTAATCAGCTATTGCTTTCTCTGATTTTTTTATTTCTTTTCCAGCTTCATTAGACGTGTCGCTTATTTTTTTTATTGACTTTGCTATTTTTTCAGCATTTATTGATAGATTATCAACTAGCGAAAAAATAATTTGTACCAATTTTGATGCCATTATTATCTACCTCCTTTTCTATATCTTGCCATATTATCATTTTGTTTTTTTATTTCTTGGTTTTCTTTCTCAATTCCAAAACTGGTGATAGTTACATCAAACATCCAGGCCTCAAACTCAGTATACCCACCAAGTGGGGCAATAACATCAATAGGCCGTAGCTTGTATGTTTTAGCCGTCGTATAGATGAATAAGGCATGGTCTTTGTTAATATTAATAATTTCTGATATACCAGAAAAATACCTTAAACTTTTTGAGATAATACACTGTTCTAATATTTTTGCAGTGTACATTGCGACCTTATAATTAACGCTTTCCTTATTTCTTTTTTTATGAAGAAAATCATGTGCGTTAAATTTTTTGCCATTACATGAAACAACGCCGTTACTAAGCACGAATTCCAGAAGATTTAATATATCTTCTTGGCTTGCCTTATTTTGCTTTTCTTCATTTTTTCTTATTTGACCATATGCACCATTTGTAACATTTTTATTAACCGAAAAAATGCACCATGGCAATAATCTATTGTCAGCAATACAGTCTATTGGCGTCAGACCTTTTATTACATACCTTTTACCAATGAAAAATAAAAAGCGTGGCCCAATTCTTACAGTATGATAATTTCTCCAATTTTTAAATTTCTGAAAATAATACCATAACATGCATAGCCTACATTATGCCCATGCCGCAGAAGCATCTGTAACTCGAATCTCCGCCAAACAAGTATTTACGCCAGTATTTGCAGTTTTCCCACCAGTATGTGCCATAAACTCTAAATCTTGTTTGATCATTTCCATGCTTCTTTTGATTTCAGTTTCCGGACTTATCATTAAATTTGGAATGATAATTTCTGTTTTGAATGGGGTTGTACCACCAGCATATTCAGTCGATAATATCACCATTCTTGCTGAATAATCGGTATATAAAATTGCGTCTTCTCGAAATAGCCTATCTGCATCTAAGCCAACTTTTAAAGAAAGTGTTTCTGCCCCATTAATTAGTGGCCGTTTACTTGTTTGATCACCAATTTTGAATCGTCCTTCTTCATTTGCTAACGTCATTGTTAACTCAACAGAATCAGCCTCAGCTTCAAACTCACTTGACCCGTTCGGGGTTAGGTATAGCTTTACATTCGCAAATGTCATAGGGGATGCAGATGGATATACTAATGTCCCAATACGTGCAACATTAGTGGCTGCCCTATCCTTGAATGACCCTGTAATTGTTTGAGTCAATAAACCTTCTGAATCAGATTGAATTTTAAGCTCATTAATAATGGCCCCGGTATAAGTATCTGCTAATTCACTTCCAACAGCTTCTTGGATTGTAAATGGATAGCCTGCCGTATTCCCAGTTGTTTTAAAAAGCCATTGATGAGTATACGTACTATCTACAGCAGCACCAGAACTTGCTGCACCTAAAAAAAACTGGAATGATTGCCCAATAATAGATGGGATAATATCTGTTGAAAGCTCAAAGTCACCAATAATTCGGCCCTTTGCTGGCTTTTGAGGGTACCGGCTAGAGATCAAATTAGCTCTTTCAATCGGTGATACTGTATAGTTAAGTGAGTACTCTCCACGTAATGGTAGTGCACTCATAGCATTTGTTAGTGGGGTTCCGTATGTCGTTTCTTTTTGTACTCTTAAATAACCATCAGGACCGATTCCAAATCTAGCCATTTTTCACTTCCTTTTTAACATTAGCGTTCAAAAGCTCAAAGCCCTGCAAAACTAAATCCTTTGCAACAATATCAGATACCTCTACTATATCCCCAGGCTTTGCAACTACTTGCCCGCCATTACCAACTGTTACAACAACAACATCATAAGAAAGATTATTTTTTAATTTAACCATTGTTATTCCTTTACGTTATGATTAAAATCATTTTTTTTACACGTTACCATAATTATCTACCACCTGCAAAGAATTGTTTGCTTGAAACGTTTAGAACAATTTGAATTTCAGCAACAAATTCATCTTCATTAATACTATATGATATATCTCTTAATCCATCAGCATAGCCACTGAATGATAAATCTATTGTGTCATCAATTTTTTTGTCTAAAGCATTTAATACTTTTTCAAGCATGGCTAATGGCCCTATTTTTTGACCATTTACTTCTGTAAAAAGTGTATTATTGCCCTGTATCTTTGTGTGGATTATAGTTATGATTACGGTCATCTTATCAACAAATATCCTATGCGTTGATTTTGCGGATTCTTGCCCATTTGATAGTTGGATATTAATAACCGGTAAATCATTGAATTTTCTGGCATCTTCAATCGTTCCAATCCTTAGAACCTTTAAATTCTCTAAAGACTGTCCCGCTGTCATTCTAAAAAGTATCCTATTATATATTTCATATAGGACATCTATTTTATTTGTCATACATTAATAAGCTTCACAATTTCATCTTGAAGCCGTTGACTAGATTTCTCAATAATAGGCTCAATAAAATTTAATGGCTTTGTTGCTTTTGATTTTTTTGCATAAATATAATCTACCCCATATTGAAAATCTTCACCTGGCTTTTGCCCTTCCTTCTTAGACCTGCCCTTATCTGTTAATGGAATGTATAGCCTTTTAGCCCTTACTGGGTATACTGTCTTTCTGCCCTTATCCAAAATTTCAATTAGCGAATGATTTCCGTCTTTAGTAGTTGCCTTATTATTTATCTCATACTTTAAATCCCCAATTTTGGAAGGCGTAGACCATTGCCTTGCAATTGTACCTGTCATCTTTGGCGTATCTCTTGCTAGCTCACCACTAGCTAGCCCGGCAACAAGAGAGCAGGCATTATCCATTTTGCTTTTTATTCGCATAAACCGATTAATGGATATCGATAAATCATCAAGTCCCTTGACGTTATATATCACTACATTGACCTCAGTTTGTACTTCGCAATAAAATCCATTGTGTCCTTACTTACAGTGGTTCTTATTGTTTCCATCCTGCCACCTTCTGTCATAATATGCTGTTTCCATAGCCCGCTTTTTGCGGCGACCATCTCAATTATTGCTTGTTTTAATCCCAATGGCACTGTTCCTGAATTTAGACCTACATTGCCAGACACTTTAAGGCCTAGTCCAAAATTTTCCCAAGGCTGTAAATTTCGAATTATATTACCACTTTTTTGATGGAAAAAATAATCCCCTGTTTCATTATTATTAGAAACTTGCGTTAATGCTTCATTATTGAGCGTAAGCGATGAAATCGCATATAAATCAGTCAATTCATTCTTTAAGTATAGATTCTGGCCATACACTTCACAATTTGAACCATTTATAATCCTAATATCAGTAACAGCGTATGACTCTATTTTTCTGCTGATTAATTGTTCTACTTGCGAAACCACGTTTAGAATTAATGTCGTTATTGCTGCCTGTTGTGTGGTCTGTACGTCTGATGGTGCCCCCACAAATTGGAAAACATCACTATACGTACAGACCGCCATAGTTAATTCACCTCTTCTTCTACATCTTGATTGATATCTTCTACTTCTTCTACATCATCCTTTTTTTTACCCCCCTTTTTATTTGCAGATTGCATCTTTTTATTTGAGATATCAACCATGTCTTTTTCTGAGTAAAAAACATTTTCAATATCTTTTTCAAGAACAAAAATATTTTTTTGAAAGACATCTTTAATAAGGCCTTTATCTAGCATTGCATCAAAACTCCAATCAATCCTATTTGGAGCAACAATATCAAAATCAAAAATATACATGCCACACTTAAGATCAATTTTTTTCCAATTCCCGCCAAAATGACGATCAAATGATTTTATTTCATCACAAATGACTTGATATACTGCCCTAAATTGATTCTCTTTACTCATAGATACATCCTTAATTTTTAGATTTAGCTTGCGCCAGTCAATTCTTGAGCCACACAAACTACACCAGCAGATGATGCCCCACTCAAAACTTTTACACCAAACTTTTGAACAACCCGAAAAATCTTTTGATCTTTTAGCATTTCATCGCCAATATCAAATCTTGCATTACTCATAAGTAAAGAAATAGCTGAAAAGTCAGCAATAATTAATGCGGTACTTGTTCCAGTAGTTCTTGATGGCGTAGTAAAATTCAATGTGTTTTGAATTTTTGGACATACGACAAATGGGATTCCCATAGGAGAAAAATTACCGCCTCCAATATATGTTGGGAAAACATAGTTTGAACTGTGCTCTAATAGCCCAATCTTATTTTGCACTTTTCTATTTCCAACAAATGCCAAATTATTCGCAGATGCTTCATCATTAAGTAACAACATTAAGTCTGATATTTTCGGGATATCTAGTGCTGACAACGCATAAGAAGATGGCCTTGATGTATTTGAATCAAATGCAATGCCTGTTATAAGGTCAGCTGACCCAGCACCAGTTAATGCATACATTTCCACTGCACGAGCAGATGCAGATGCATAAGCTGCTACAAAATCTCTTACAATGTTTGGCTTAAGCTGAAGAAGATCATTAGATACATATGTGAAACCACCAAATCGATACATACTTACCCGAGACGCATTAAATTGCGGCGTTTTTTCAGTGATTTGTGTGTTTTGATCAGCAATTGGGGTGATTGTAACAGGGTTCATAACTGGGACGTCCTGAGTATTGCTCCCTGATATTTGATCAACAGACATTAGTCGCATAATAGGGGTACTGGCGTATTGCAATTGAAATATTTCTTCCCTTAGAATTGTTGGAATTGCATATCCACCTTGTCCCTGAACATCTGAGACAGCAGGCAATTTTACCCCATTACGCTCAATCATAATCTTTGAATTAGTGTTATCTAATTCAATCTCTTTTGAAATTGATGTGGCAGAAGCTAAGTCTTTCTTTTCATACACTGCATCCAAAAGAAGGTGCATTTTACTGTATGCTTCTGCTTTTTGCTCTGTTACTTCGACATATTCGCCCTTCATAAAATCAAACTCTCGTTCGCTTTTCTTTAACTTAAATTCATTAATGTTTACCTGAATTGTTTTTAAAGAATCTTCGATTTGTTGATTAATTTCTTTTTTAAGATCATCTTTTAAGTCTTCCTTTAACATAGCTAGCCCGACTTGTGATGCCTTTGCTTCTGATTGTTTAGCCGTTTTTATTGCGTTCAAAATCTCATCCACACCAGCTTTTGGGTACTCATCTGATACTAGTGTTGCAATTTCTTGGCTTGATTTCCCATCTAAAATAAGTCCTTTAATATATGCTTCTAAATTCATGCTTGGCTCCTTAGTAATTTGATACAAGTGATTAATGCTGGGTCTTCCGTCCTGCGGTACTCATCGATAAGATGCTCCAACACGTCCTGCCTTGTTGCTTTGGCGTTTTCGCTATTACCGGCTGATTTAGGCCGTTCGGTTGACAATAGGGCTTGTCCGTCGGCACCAATCGCAACCAATGATATTTCATGTATGATCGCCTTTGTCAAATGGTTTCTGTTGCTCTCGTCATTATAGATCCATTTTCCACCAATGCTTAACGCACGTCCAAAACCTTCTTTGTAGGCCTCAATGGCATGCTGTGTTTGTGGTGTTTTCGGGTTGTTCATTAGTCGTATTTTGACAAAAAGACCACGCTCATCCTCTCGTGTCCCATGTTCTCCAAATACAGCCACCCCAGCGATTGATTCTACGGTATAGTTGTGATCGACTAAAATTACCGGGTTTGATTTAAATCTAGACTCTAAATCATACACAGGTTCCCCGTTCAAATTGAATGGAATATCACCATAGGAATCGGCTACACCTTTTGTGTTTGCGTATCCGGATAAATAGATTTCACCATTATCGCCAGTCATAATCTTTTGATCTACTATTTCACAATGTTTTTTATCCATTTTTATCTCCTATATTCTTTTAGATGGCACAATTACGCCGATATGGTTGGGGTGAAAGGTAAGCCCTAACAAGACCCTCGATAATGGGATATTCATTTTCCCGCAATCTGAATTTGCCTCAAATTGAGTGCAGCCAACAACATCGAATGTGTCAAACCCCAAATCAGAGTATGCAATGGAAGCCCCTGAATCCCATGCAACCCTTGCCTCAGTTCTCGCAATAAGCCTTGCTCGCCGGCCTTGATACTCAATAAACTTGCTTGATATAGCATCCTGTAGCTGATTAATTGAATATCCTTCATTTATTGCTTTTTTGAATATTGCTCTTAGATCCTTTAAGGTTGTCTGTGTTAATACACCCGTTATTTTTTCGCCAAGTTTTTCAATCATAGCCTTCGCAAATGGATTAGACGTTGTCGCAACTATTCCGGCCCCAGTCAATACGTTAATGTCCGTGATTGCTCTTAGTACCCCACTTGTGTATAGAGGCAATAGTAATGCGGCTTCTGTGCCAATTTGTCTTTGAATATAACCGGTCATTTCTTTTTCAATGTTTATTATCTCTTCATAATCTTCAACTTCTTTTTTGTTTTTTATCATTTCAATAATATCGACTTCTTGTTTTTTGAAATATGCCGATATCTGCATCACATATTTTTCAGTGATTGATACTCTTGTTGTTAAGGCTCGTGCAACAAAATCTGTTTGGAACATCTTTTGTGTTGGCAACCTTTTTTTCATATCTTCAACAATATGCGTCACATTGCGTGGGTCTGATAAATCCTTTGCCATTCCTTCAAGGCTTGACCTTTGTGAGACAATATCTTGGCTTTCTGATATTGATGTTTGCATTGCCATGATATCCTTACTTATTGATAGGTTATCAAGCGTTGCAAGATATGCCGGCACATAGAACATATTCCTTGCCATATCGTCGTAATTTGCGGATTCCCCCATCCTTCTTGCCGCTTCGTTTGGCGTTATGATCCCATTCGTTAGCATCTTTACCGTATCATCAACATCACCGGTTGCATGCATTTTAAAGTTAAGTTGAATTGATGGATCAATCTTCCATACAAACTGACTGTTAAACGTATCCGCCAATAAGGTTAGCCGAGGGTTAACCGCAGATCTGAAGTATAATGGAATTTGATTGGATGCTGTTGATCTGTTTGAGTTGTCCGGAAGGCCTAATATGATCCTTGGCACACTGAATATGGATAACACCTGGTCATCTGTGTATTTTCTTGAATCGATGAAATTAAAGTCTTTTGCCATGACCGATGTGTTGATCACATCTGCTTTATCCTGGGCGTCAAACATCATGATCTTCCCACGGTAACGCTCCCTTGTTATTGTCCCAAGCTTCTTTTTTTGCTCGTCGTCTCCTCGTGAGTAATCCGCTATGATGATGTCTGGCATAACATTAGCGTCCTTCATGAATTGGGCTAAAAACTCTGCGGATGCTTTTGCACCATCAAGTTCAATCCGTAATTTTGAAATGTTCCCAACACCAATAAATGGTGATGAAATTGCATTTTGGCGGAAATGAATCATTTCATCAGGCAATACAATGTGAGGGATGCTATTCATGTACACGTTGTAGTATTCTATTCCTTCACCATCAGGCCTTAATACTGGTGTAACACTTGATGACGGCACAAACTCAAACCCCGCACCGTCCCTCAGTTCTAGTGCGTTTTTTGCATTTTTTCTTCTCGTCCATATGTAGCCGTTACCATTCATTAGGATTGATGGCATTACCATCCTTATTGCGTCGTATAAGCCTATCCCATTCCATTGAGATATGAATGGATAAATCACATTTTTATTGACCTTATTATGCTCTATAGGCTCGGTTTCTCCAATCTTGCTAAAGTAGTATCCTTGAGATACAACGTCCCTTGTTATTGCGTCAACGCATGCTGCAACAAGTGCCCTATAATGCTCTATTTTTCTGTCATCTTTTATGAATATACCGCCTGAATCTATGCCGTATTCAACGCCAAGAAGCCCAAGACCTGCGGACTTTTTATCAACTGTCGGCTTTGCGTTCTTTTGGAACATATTCTTAAGAATGTTCATGTAGATTTAGTAAATGTTCCTTTCTCGGTACTCTCTCACAGTTTCTAGCACCATAACAAGTGCGTCTCGTATATCGTCATTATCTGGCATCAATTGCGTAAGCTGATCTTTTACATTTGCAAACGCTTTCCTGTCAAGTTTTGATCGCACAAAATAAACCTTGCCGTTTTCGAAGAATGATTGTACCCCCATCAATCGGGCATTTTTGCTAGACTTTGCAATGACTTCCCTTACTGGGACGCTGGTCCTGTCTCTGAGCTCTTCGAACAGGCCGTACCCTTTATTCGTTTCTATCAAAACGGTGTTTGGGCGGTATTGCTCGTCTAGCTTCACCACGCTTTTTATGTTCTCGTTCTGCGTTAGTTTTTTGGCTTCTAAATGGACAACATACACATCTTTGTTTTTTGAAACATATGCAACGCATTTGCCTGTATAATCGCTGTTTGCTTTTTGTTTGTCTGCTGGGTCAACCCCTACCAATATGCATAGCCAATCAAGCGGTGGAAGCTCTTCAACCTCATTGATCCAATGTGGGAGGATGATGGCGGATTCCTCATCCCATGGTTCGTTTAAATACTCGCGCGCAAACGTAAGAGACCCCATATCGTCACGGTCACGCTCAAGACTTTCGATCGTGTGAACCTCAGGCCACAAAACGCTTCTTTCGTTAAAATCACACGCCTTAAACTTTCTGGATGTCCAGCCTTCGGACCTCGTAAGCTGGTGCATTAGATCGTTTTGGTGGATCGCTGTACCTCGTATCTGGATGCATGTTTTTTTCCCAACGGCTCGTGCCGGGTATAACGTGGAAAAGAACCAAGACTCCGTCTTTTTGCGTGATTCTTGGCTGTGGATATCATCGTCATCGTATATGTCATCGATTATAATATAATCTGGCCGTCTATTCCGGTAGTTTATGCCCCTCGTTGACTGGTTGGCACCTATCGCCGTAAAAACAACGCCATTCTTTAAAACAAACTGCTTTTGCGTCCACGTCTCTTTCGTCGATTGGTCGCCATAGTCTTTTATTATTTCGTCGTTCTCCTTTAGCTCTCTTCGGATGGACGTATTCACTGACAACGCCTTTTCGTGCGTTTTTTGCACGTTTAGTATGTGCGTAAACTTATTTGGCTCATTAAGTGCATAATATATCGGCACTAGGAAGCAGGATATGGCCGTCTTTGCGTGGCCACGTGGAGCCATTGTAACGTCACGCTCATTGGTCCCGGCTTCGACTAAGTGCCGATGGAGTTCACGGCAAAACGGTAAGTTGAATTTGTGGGGGAAGTAGTGCCGGCCCCATTCTAGTATGTCCGACTGTCGAGCAAAAAACATGTGCTCGTCAATCAGCCCGCATATATAGTCAACCTGTTCTTTTGTCGTTGCTTTTTTTAATTCGTCACTAAGTTGGGTTATTATCATACTTTTCGACGACATTTTTTTTAAATTCCCTTAATTTTCTTTCGTATTCATCTTTTTTAGCGGATATGTCATCGCTACCATCCCTCATCGCATCGTGATACCTTTCGCTTGTCTCGACTAGCTCAATAAGGATCTTGAGGGCAAAGTAGTTGCCGTGGCGGGCGTCATCGATGCATTTCAACACGATGGCTTCCTGTGCTGGCATAACGCTGGTCTCATTGGTAAGTGGGTTCTTGAAGACGATCGGTGTAACTAAAAGCTCCCTCGCTATGCTTACAAACGACCTTATCCCAAGCCTTCTACCGGTAGGGTTCCCGCTCTGCCCCGGCCTCCACTGGTTCGGTACAATCTGTGCGTCATAGTTTTTAGGCCGCTGTCCTCTAATTGCCATCCTTGCTCTTTCTTAACACAGGTGATGCCGCCGGCACAACCCCCAACCAACCAAACAAAAAAAAATAACTGTTGACACCATATCATATTAATGATATAATAGTCCCATCAAATTATGGAGGTAGGACAATGATCATTATTAAGAATATCGAGGAGCTAGAAGCGGAGCGAAAGCGTCAAATTGATGCGTGGCTTGCGTCTGGAAATGATGCTTCAGATTTTATCTTAAACTTGAATGGGGCAGATTTGAGTGGGGCAAATTTGCGTGGAGCTAATTTAAGTTTGGCAAATTTGAGTGGGGCAAATTTGAGCTCATCTGATCTTAGCTGGGCTGATATTAATAGTTCAAATTTGTATAAAGCCGACTTGAGTGGTGCGAATTTGACTGGGGCAGATTTAAGATGGGCCGACTTGTGGCGTGCAAAGGTTATCGGGTCAAATTTTGCGATGGCAAATTTAAGATTTACGAGTTTTTGGCGCTGCGATTTAAGTTTTGCAGATTTGAATTTTGCAAATTTGAGCATGGCAGATTTTAGGGGGGCAACGCTGGATGGTACAAGGCTATTTGATGATTCTACGGAATACAAATTCAAGGAAGGCGTACGTGTCACGGAGTCACAATTTTACCAAATTCAACTAAAATATGGGGTTTCGGTTATGGATGGTTTTGTTATTAATGATCTTGAGGAATGGCAAAAAAATAGTTGACACCATATCATATTAATGATATAATAGTCGTATCAAATTATGGAGGTAGCAAAATGGTCACAATTAGAAAAATTAAAAATATAGAAGAGTTAGAAGCCGAGCGTGAGCGTCAACGTAGTGTTTGGATCTGTGATGACAAAAAAGAGTGTGACTTTTACCTCAACCTTGAAAGTCGGCCATTTAAATATACGGATTTAACTAACGCTTATCTGAATAAGGCCAATTTTATCCGTTGCAATTTGAGTTGTGTGGATTTTAAGGGTTCCAAGTTGAAAGGGTCAGATTTCATGTTTTCCGACTTGACTTTTGCAGATTTGATTGACTGCGATTTGATGAAGGCGGATTTTTATAAGGCCACTTTGATACATGCCAATTTAAGTGGGGCCGATTTGCGTGGAGCTTATTTGACTAAGGCTAATTTAACTATGGCTAATTTGACTCGGGCCAAGTTGAATGGGGCCAGTTTGATTAAGGCCAATTTAAGTGGGGCCGATTTGCGTGGGGCCGATTTGGATGGGGCAAATTTTAAATACGCAATAATCAAAGACACCATCATCACACCGTCGCAGTATGACGAACTATCGATGATGTATAGCCTTGATCTTATGGATGGTTTCGTCATTAAAGAACTTGAGGAATGGCAGCACTAATCTTAATTGATATTTAAAATTATATAGTTGACAGCATATCATTATGATGATATAATAGCTTTATCAAATTATGGAGGTAGTTAAAATGTCTTCTTACAAAATTGTTGACCTTGATAAAATTTTTGTTGGGGATCTTAGATTCGTAATATATAGAGAGGAAGATTATTCGGATTTTTTATTTATTGACGCAGATTTAAGTGGTGTCAATATTAAAAATATCGTGATGAAGAGGGCAACATTTAAGCGTGTAATTTTTGAAAAATCTGATTTGAGTATGGCCGATTTAAGCGGATCTTGTTTTACATCATCTTGTAATTTTAGTGGGTCAAAATTGATTGCGGCTAATTTGAGCGAAGTAGATTTTTTTGGGACTAACTTTAAAGGGGCTGACTTGAGGGGTGCCAACTTGAAAAACGCAAAATTGAAAAGCCCAAGATTTGAAGGTGCAGACTTAAGGGGTGCAAATTTGTGCGGGGTAAAGTTTGATGGGATTTTGTGTTTTGATGGGGCTAATTTAACTGGGGCAATAATGGCAAAATCTGCACTTTGCAATGGAAGCAGTAATCAAGATGAGGCCGTAAAAAATGCCATGGACCTTTTTTTGTCAATGGGTGTAATTTTTGTTTGATTTGATTTTTGAAATAAGGAGAAAAAAAAAAATGATATTTACAAGCAATTATTATAAAAAAACCTGTGGTAAATACACAGCAAAATTAAGGTCAGGTTTGAAAAATTTGTATATTGGGAAATGTACAGGGTACGATTGGGGGTTAAACGTAGATGAAGATGGCTACTCCTGGCTTAACCAGGTAGATATTGATGGGGTCCGAGTCCCTGCGTCACAAAAAATCGATCTTGGCTTGGTATATGGGGGCGTCAATATTGTGCGAGGGAATATTCAAGGTGATATTGAGTATATCGTAGCAGCAGATGACGCCGATGAGATGGTGATAGGCTTTGATGGTTGCATTGTGTCAGATTCAGCAACAATAATGGTGTACTCAAGTCATGATGACGCAACCCCAACAATAACAATGCCATTAAGAGAATCCATTCAAAAAAGCATAAACGATTTGGGATTTGTCAAAAAATTATTAGGAGAAAAAATATGAAATCAAAAAAAATTAAGTTATTTCGCAAATATTATGATATTAAAGATGAGGTAAAAACGCAGTATGACAAGTGGCTTGCCGACGGTAAAAAATATGATTTTTTATTGGATTTCAGTAATTTTTCATTTAACGTCGGGGGTGAGTTATTATTTATGCCATGTGAAGTTTGGCCATGGAATGAAATTAACTTTAAAAACGCTCGTAGTGTAACATGGAATTATGCCGGGTAACATTCGATAGGAATTTAAATATTAGTGGGGCAGATTTCACCAAATCAACAATAAAAAAATGCGTCTTTTCAAAAGTTGATTTAAAAAGAGCAACTTTTAATTCTACAAAATTAATGTTAATTCAATTTATTAAGACTGATTTGGGGGAATCGCAATTCAAAAAGGCAGATATCATTGGGGCTTATTTCTCTCTGTGTAGTCTGATAGGCACTAATTTTTATGGGGCCGATTTGACGGGGGCTTATTTTGTCAGGTCAAAAGGGGACTCAATTTTTGACTATTCCACCTTAAAAAAAGCCACATTTACTCATGGATGCAATTTTAGTGGAGCAAGTTTTCGACACACTGACTTAAGAAGCGGTAATTTTCGCTGCGCAAAGTTTATTAAGTCTAATTTTAGTGGGGCCAATTTGATGGGGGCCAATTTAGAAAGGACCGATTTAAGATTGGCAATTTTATCCGATGCCAATTTTAATAAGGCCAATTTAAAGTTTGCAGATTTAAGGGGCGCCGATTTGAAAGGGGCAAAGTTGTGCGGAGCAAAAATCAAAGACACCATCATCACGCAATCGCAATGGGATATGTTGGCTGATCTCTACACCCAAAAATTTATGAAGGGATTCGTTGTGAAAGATCTCTACACCAAAAAATTTATGAAGGAATTCGTTGTGAAAGATCTCTACACCAAAAAATTTATGAAGGAATTCGTTGTGAAAGATCTCGATGAAAAAAAAATAACTGTTGACACCATATCATATTAATGATATAATAGTCCCATCAAATTATGGAGGTAGAGAAATGATAACAATAAAAAATATCGATGAACTTGAAGCAGAGCGAGAACGGCAACTTGAGGCGTGGATTGATACTGGAAATGATGTAAGTGATTTTCGATTAGATTTAAGTAAGGCTGATTTAATTTGCGCTCAATTAGGTGGTGCTGACTTAAAAGGGGCTGATTTAATTTGGGCTCAATTAGATGGTGCTGACTTAAAAGGGGCTGACCTTACGTCTGCAAGATTCGTCATGGCTGATTTGAGCCGGGCAGATTTACGTGGGGCTATCCTTAAAAAAACATCATTTGCCAATGCATTTTTCTATAAAACGGCATCCGATAACATCGATTATCTACGAAGCTACCAAGAGTCATATTTTGATAATTCATTCGTTTCATTATAAATTAGAAGGGATTAAGATATGAACGATCTAGACGTATGCGGTATGAATTACATTGAAGTTTATGATAGACATAAAGAAGAGGTAATGGTGGATCGGATGGTTCAAAATGCAAGGGAGGTACTAGAGATTTATTATGATAATGATGATAAGCCGTCTGTGTGGGATGATGATGATCTTTATTATGACCCCACGAAAAAATACAATGATTAATTACGGCCCATATTGGGCCATGAAAAAAAGTAAAAATGGAAATCGATAAAAAAAATAACTTAAAAAATCTAGCTCAATCACATTCTATTTTTCAGGATGTAAGGGCCCGTGCAGCGAGCATGGCATCAACTGCCATAAACGAAATTAGGCCAAGCAATGCACAGGCCCAACCACACATGCAACCGGACATGTATAATATTGTTGATACCATCATACGTCAGTACGACGAGTCACCAATGTATATCCATATTAGCATCAGAGATCAATTCAATGAGAGCTTGACCAGAATGTATGATGACATCATGTCTTTGCCCGACTAAGTATTAATGATGTAATAGCCGTATAAGTTGATGTAGAAGAAGTAATGGAGGTAGTCAGATGATTTTAAGCTTAACCGTGAAAAATTGGATGTCGTTTAAAGATGAAACCCCATGGGTACTGGTGGCATCAAAAGAACGTATCCATCGTGATCGCATACCCAAAAAAGGACGGCTAGCCGTTAGCCCCATTGCGGCCATATTTGGGCCAAATGCATCTGGCAAAACCAACCTAATTGAAGCGATAAGGCTTATTCAGAACATGGTTATAAATGGGCACACCGCATCAAGTGTCATTGCTTATGCTTTTAGCTCGAATAATGAGCCAACTAAAATTGAGCTAGAAATGCTCATTAACGATCGGGTATATGTCTATACAGTTTACATGACAAAGGAACGTATTATCAACGAAGAACTCAGCGAAATAAGAGCAAACAAGTCCATTTGTCTGTTTGGCCGAGAGGTTGCGTCAGACTTAACGCAAAAATACCATTTTCCACATTTGAAATGTGATGAAAGACTTGAGAAATTTAGGTTAATTGGCAAAAAAACTGAAACGAATAAATTGTTTTTGAATTTATGTTCTGACAAGATAGGTAGATCCGTTATCGACAGCACACTAGGTGGGTGGATATGGGAATACGATGACATTATAGAGTGGTTTAAGATGCTTTTTGTGTTAAACCAAAACTCATTCCAGCGAATGTTGGGGTTTCCCTTTCCCGTAAAGCTTGATGTTCTGTATGGCGGTAAAATATGGGATATAATTGATGACCCGATCAAATCTAAACAGTTAGCTGAGTGGCTTTATTCCCTCGATACCGGAATAATTAGGCTCGATATCGGACCAAATCAATTCGGCCACAGAGAACTAATGACTATATACAGAGATCATACTGGTGGCGAGGTTAGATTATCTGCAGACCAATTATCGAGCGGAACTATTGAGCTAATTAGATTTCTTATTATATTAATGCAATTAAAAGACAAAAAAATAGTACTCGTAATAGACGAGTTTGGCCAAAATTTTCACAACGATTTATTTAAGGCATTAATTGACCTATGTCTAAGCTACTGTGGGCCAAAAACTCGGTCTCAGCTGATTTTTACAACCCAGAACCAATCTGTTATGACGCAGTCCATATTAAGGCTAGATGAAATGTGGGTGGTCGAAAAACACTGTAACAAATCAACATTGTATTCTTTTATAGAATTTGAAGGCCTATCATCCCGTACCGATGTTAACAAACGTTATCGGCAAGGTCATTTAGGTGGATTGCCAAATTTATAATAACCAGAGCCGTGAGAAATATATGGGGGGGATGATATCCGGGTGACTATTTTTCGGCATTTAGTCTTTTACTAAAAAGTTTATCAAGCAAGAAAAAAAATAAAATAAGCACAAAAAAACTGAAGCATTAAAACAAATACAATAAAAAAGCATGCCCCAGCAGAAAAAAACATAATATCGCCACATTCTATCTACCCATTTACTTGTTTCCATTTTGGAAACAACTAAAAAAAATGAAGATATTGTCTGTTTATTTTTCAACATAGTCGTACTGCCATGATGCCATGTTATTTACGGCCATTTTTTCAAGGGAATCACGCATGGCGTCCAGTGAATTTTGATTGGCACTCAAAACAGAATCGACATGCTTTTTTTGCATTAAATCACGCTCAAGAGTCAAATCGTGATACCGCATCACGCTAAAATTGATCATGCTGCATGATGTGATACCCCCCACCAAAAAAGAAATCAATACCAGGCCAGCAACGCCACGAATGGTGATGTGGCGGTAAGCCTCACGGGCTTTTTTAGTTGCTTTTTTTGATTCGTCGTCATCGTCCATGTCGATTATATTGGTAATGGATGATGCGATCTGATTGATTTCGCCTTCGTCTCTATTGCTCATTGTTGCGTCTCCGGTGCTTGATTATGTCCTCAGCGGTCACCCCGCCAAAATATGAGAGAACTATACCCCCAATGAGGCTGTATAGCGAGAATTGTACCGACTCGGCCAACTTTCCGGCATTTGGGAAAAGACCCCCCGCAACAAAAAGCGCGCATGGATATATGATTAGGCCTACGATTACGGCCACCCATGTCATACGGCGTCTATTCTGCCATGTGTCGATTGATTCGACAGAAAGTGATTGGGGCTTTTGTACTTGAATTTTCTTTCGGATAGTCATGTCGTGGTTCCTAGTCTGGCATTTTTTCTTGCTCTTCTCGCTTGTGGCGTATCAAGCAAGGCGAGGATATTTTGTGTGGTATTCAGCTGATTTACGATCACATTTAATTTGTCCGTGAATTGTTCGGCCATTTTTTGATGCTCATCTTTCGTGTGGAAGGTTGTGCGGGCCATATCCTTCATATTATCGATTGCAGTCACCGTCCCACTGATTTCCTTGTGAAGAATTTCGCTAAATTTTATTTCTTGCGCGTGCAGTTTTTCAGTCAATTCTTTATTGCTTGACGCAATTGCAGAAATTATCATGTCGTGCGATGTCTCTAGTCTACTCATTCGCGAATATAGGTCACGTACCACAATCCCTCCCAGAACTGAAACAACTCCACCAAGACAACTCCCAATCTTGAAAATCCAATCTGCCGTCGTATCGTTCACGTTCGACCTTTTTCAGGATTATTATTTTTTGATTGGCCCTTTTTCATAAGAAAAAAATTATCAGGTATATTCAATTTTTTCAATTTAATCTTTATATGATTTCCCAGTTAACATCATTTTTGAAAGTCGTTTAGCCCGTTGCCCTACCTGCGTAGCCCACTTGCTATCCATCATTGCCGATGATGCCAAGGCGTAGTCGCCGGCCTTAATGTGGCCTAATGTACGCCGAAATGTCAATAAGCCGGATATTCCTAGATTGAATGCCATGTCTAGCAATACGTGCTGTCTAATCTCGTCTAGTGTTTCAACCCAAGGAAGATTCTTTAGCAACTCCGTCCAGTGGGAATCTATGTCATTATTTAGGAGGTACGCCGATTGATCGGCGGTAATCCCGCCGGAAAATAAGTATGCCATTTCATCTGATGTTAGCCCCCTATCATCTAAATTCCTTCCTACACCTATTGTCAGTTTCCCAGCAGTGCAACGATACGGCTTTAAACGTTCCCCCTCATGTAGACGTAATTGAGCAATCATCTTTTTTTTATTCATTTTTTGCAACCATCACCTCTCTTAAAATTTCGTCGTATTCAACTGATTCATTATGTTGCATTGATTCATGTATTGATTCAATTTTTGCGTTCCAGGCAAAAATAAATCCAAGAAATAAAATGCCAAATATGGACACTATTAGATCGTTTTTAAAATTCATTTTTTCCCCTTTTTGAAAAAATTAAAAATAAATTAAAAAGAATCGCTTTTTAGTTTGCTTT
>Ga0213922_1000317_pt1 | contig 27000 bp, 32 predicted proteins | sample McNCre2917MG_FD_165060 | JGI IMG/M metagenome (GOLD analysis project Ga0213922, IMG submission 165060) | Freshwater microbial communities from McNutts Creek, Athens, Georgia, United States - 29-17 MG | ecosystem: Environmental > Aquatic > Freshwater > Creek | place: USA: Georgia | collected... | reverse complement strand
CCTTCTGTGTCTGTGATCACACCAGTTTCAGGATCAAAGAAATATGATTTGCCAGTTTCATCACTGACCAACTGTTGTCCAGGTGGAGGCACAGGTGTCTGTGGAGCAGGTGTGGGTGCTGGCGTAGGAGCAGGAGCCTGTGGCGGAGCAGGTGTTTCCACAGGCGGTGTGTAAATGACCTTGCCGCTGTTGTCCAGGATTTCACCTGTGTTGTGATTGAAGAAATAGGTGTTGCCCAATTCATCATACACAACTTCTGTGCCCGGAGGAGCAACTACATTGCCTGGACCACTGGGTGTGGTTGTAGGAGGTGGTTCTGTGGGTGCAACAGGTGCAGGTGCCACTGGAGTAACATCTACAGGAACAACATCTCTTGAACCTGGTGTGATATCAACTGGTGTGATTGGTTTGGTAATCTCTGTAGGTCCAGATTTGACAACCCAAGCATTTGATGCTTGATCAATGTAGGCACCTGGGGTGTCAGCGTTGGCTAATACAGTGCCATCAGGAATAGCACCTTTTAAGTGTTGAGCACGCACAGTAGGACTCATGTTGTCATCAGCAATCAATCCACTGACATCCACTCTGTAGGGTCCAGCTACGTTGGTGCCAGTGCCAGGTGTGGGTTCTGTGCCACTCACGATTTTGGTGCCGCCGGCGTCGTGAACATCACCTGTGGCAGGATCATATGTGCCCACTGTGCCATCAGGCATTTTGACAGGAATGGTTGGACCGCTTGGAGCAGGTGTGGGTGCTGGTGCGGGTGTTGTGGATTCAGGGGCCTTGCCATACACTGGTGTGCTGCCGTGATTGGTAAACGAGTTTAGGTCAGATTTTAAGTATGCTATTGAAGTATTGCGTGCTACCTCTGTGCCAAGGTAAGTGGCCATGGTAGTATTCATGCCAGATGCTTTGAGAACACTGGATATCTGTGTGCCATTTAGACCTTGTGCTTTGAGTTGCTGTGCGTCAGCAATAGCAAAATCAATGTCAGCTGCTGTGGTTCCTGCTGTGTAATGCGGAGCAACTTCAGTTGGCATAACAGGTCCAGTAGTCACAGGAGCACCTGGTGTCGCAGGAGCAGGGGCAACAGCGGTAGCATTGTTAATAGCTGTGTTGACTTCGCTTAACCAACTGGTTGAACCATTGGATTTGGAAATAATACCGTTGATGTCAACACCTTTGGCCGCAGCATCGGCTGCCTTGCTCAAATCATAGCCATAATTCATCAACTTATCAATAGAAGCACTGTTCAAATTGCTGTTGATAATTTTGTTAACAACAGCATCTCCTTTGCTGGCAACGTTGTAAATTTGTGTGCCAGTAAGATCTTTCATCAACAGTTTTTGTGCGTTGTCTGCTGATATAGTGCCAGCACCAACCAATCTATTGGCATAACTGATATCATTGATTGAAGCACCAGCCTTCAACATGTCATTGATATTGGTTTCAGCAAACTTGGTATCACCCAAACCTGTGAGTGTGCTGGCTGTGACACCAGTTGATGCCAGATCTACAAGATCTGAACCTGTGTAGCCCAGGCCTGTAAGTTTGGTCACATCCGCAGGTGTATAACCATTTTGACTGAGAATAGCAGCTTCGCTATTGGTCAGTTTACCGGCCGCAACTTCTGCTTTGTAAGGTTGAGCACGCCAGGCATCCTGCTGTTCAGCAGTCATTGCTTGACCAAGATCACGACTGACTACGTTTTCAGTATTGCTGTAGATTGGTGTGGTTTTGTAATAGTTTTGTATTTCGCTGGCGATTGAAGCAGCGTTGCCGCCACCAACAGCACGTTGAGCTGCCAAGTTAGCAGCACTTTCGCTGACACCTGTGGCCATCAAGTTTTCTTTGATCTGGGCTTGACTCAAACCTTGTGCTTTGAGTTGTGCGGCATCTTGTCCAATAGTTTGGGAATCTTCAATGCGTTGCAGCAAATCCAAGTTGTTGCCAGCTGTGATGCTTTTGGCAGCAGGATCACCTGAATAACTACCGGATGGCATGCTGGCTGCCACGTTGGCAGCAACATCAGCAGCAGTGCTGCCTTGGAATGTGCCTTTGGCAGCTATCTCAGCAGAAATACCATTGACACCAGAATCTTTCAGTGCTTGCACAACTTGTGATTCATTAAGTCCAGCAGCTTTCAAGTTGGCAGCGTCAGCAGCAACATACACAGAATCCTGGGCACCTTTTTGGGTAACGTTGGCAGAGATCTTGCCAGATGCCATGCCATTGTTGATACCGGCAAATGCGTCTCTGGCCACACCTGCCAAGTAGCTACTGGCAGCACCTGTAGCTGCGGCAGCAATAACTTGTTTCACAGTGCCACCACGCAGGGCAGCAAGTCCGCCTGAAGTGGCTGCTGTGCCAATCAACTGTGCTGCTACAGGACTGGCCACGCCCACAGCACCGGCAATCTTTTGTCCCAACACAGGAGTCAAGTAAGTTGTGGCACCTGCCAGGGCAGCAGATGTCAACACGTCTTTCAAACTGCCGCCTGCGGCCAAAGTCACACCAGCAGAAAGAGCCGCTGATCCCAAGACCGCTGCTCCTGTGGCAGTTGTAGCACCCAACCAAGTTCCAATGCTTGGAATCAAGGTAGGGGCAAAGATTGCCACAGCAGGCATGATCACAGGTGCATATTGACGCACAAAGCCTGTGAACTTGTCCCACAGGCCAGTGATCCAATCAGGCAAGAACTCTGGTAAACCGGTCTCTGGATTTATAGTTCCTGAACCACCGTGAGCCTCAAGTAGCTGTGCTTCTTCAGGGGTGATGTGTGCCAGAATCGTATCAGGGCCGCGACCTTTTTGTTCTAATTTTTTTACCAGGGCATTCTTGGCCATTTTACATTTCCTCTGCGACTTTGCCCAATACTACCATGGTTGACAGGATTTGGAAGTTTGGTTTTTTTAGTTGTTCTGCTGTGGCAATACCTTTGTCAATCATGTATTTGACAAACTCAGGATATTTCTTTTTGTCGTGTAATGCTGCTGCGGCTTTGCGTCCAATCTCAGCAATCTCCTTGGGAGGTGCACCTGTTTCAGCAATCAGCTTGCGAGCAGTTTCAGTGGCCTGTTCACGTGTGATGGGGTTCTTGGTAGCTGCCACAGCCTTGTTGGTTTGTTGCTGTGCGTATTGAGCACCCACCTTGGGGAATTGAACTTGGACTTTGACTTTTTTCATTTTAATATTTAGTTTACCCTGTTTGACCAGGTGGTTTAGCCTTACTGTTTGACAACCTGTGCTGACAGGCTACGCAGTCTGAATTCTGCTGTTTCAACCAGAACAGTGTCTGGAGTAGAAAACAACACTTCGAGAATATACCAATAGTAACCTGGTCCAGGAGAATCAACCACTGTGCTGAACACAGTGTCAATTTGATCCAATGTTCCTGGACCTGAGAGTCCAGTGAAGTTGTATGATTTTTCCGCAATGGTAGCAGTTAGATTGAAAACAAAGTCAGGGTTGATAGGATCATTGTTTGGTAAGCCAATGTATCTATTGAGTTGAACTCTATAGAACAAATCTCCAGATCCAGTGTAGGCAATGATGTTATCCAACTGAGCAGATATAAACACTCTGTCAGTGCCACCTGTTACAGTCACACGAGCATTACAATCAGTGGACAATGCTTCATCCATGTTGTTAACATAAACATTGCCACCACCATAATCATCACCAATGCCTGGAAAACTACCATTGGTTCTGAATATCACGTAATCTGTGGTGCATTTGATTACACCAATAACACCTTGATAACCATTGTAGAATGGAGATCCATCATATATGGCTCCTGTCCAACCTGACCCTCTCAAGTTGTTGCCATTGGCAAAAGGTGGGCTTGGTTGTGTTGAACTGAAATTGTATTGAAATGTGCGATCATCTATTTGAACAGCACTTGAGCAAGCAATGGCGGGATCAATGTTGATAGGTTTGATTATGCTGGCTGGTGGATAGAACACAATGGTTTCAGCACTTATATCATCAGTGTTTGCTGCACTCAGTGTGACCACATATCCATTTGTGGAACTGTAATCAAGAGCAGTGACCACTGCTCCAGATCCTATGCTGGCACCAACCACTGTGTATCCTATGTCAATGCCAGAATAATTGGTAGTCAATACAACAGTATATTCAGTGTCTTTGCCGCTGGCAACCTTGCTCACACTGGCATAGGTGAATGGAATGCGATAGTTGCCTGTCAAGAATGCTGCGGTATAAGCACTGAAGCCTTGAAAGTTTTGTCCCAAACCACCCGGACCACTCAGCAAATAGTTTACTGCTTGAAACAGTTGATCATTGCTTTCTATTGGATATTGGCTCATCAGCGGTCATCCTCAACTTGTGTATATTGCCATGTGGTGGCACTACACATCCAAATGTCTACATTGGATGAGTTACTGAGTTCAATGGAGTTTACACGGAAAGCGTTTTGATTGATCTGTGCCCAAGGATTGGCAGTGTCAATGGGCATTTCAACAGCCACTGTGCTGACAGGTTCTGAACCCACAGAATCAGCACCTTCAATGGTAACTGAAATGTTGCCTGTTGATGGATAGATGGGCAGCTCACTGTTGCCCATGTTTACAACTTCTGGCAGTATGCGATGAACCATGACTTTGCCGGAATAGTTGGGCAGCATTTTGATATTGTCTCTGCGGAACACTGAATCAATGGCACCGCCATCAATCCAACTGTAGCCTTGGTCTTTCTGAACCAATGGAACATCAGTGACACCGCGAGCATAGACCACTGTGCGTGATCCTTCGTTGCTGGACCAATCAGGATCATCATAGGACCACACAGGTGATTCACAAGCAAAGGTAGCTTCTGATACATCTCTTGGAGCGTTCCAGCAATCCAAATCATAGCGATATGAGATCATCTTGTTGGGTGATCCACCAGGATTGGTGATGGGATCATAGTTTTTGTCTGTGTAATAGATTTCAACTTGGTTGCGTTGTGTGTTTACTTCCATGAACATCTGCTGAACATGAGCAGGGTCCAGTTGATCATAGAACCAGTTCTTCACACGCTGATTGCCAACGCCCTGAAAGTCATTGCCATCAAACACCCAAATGTCTCTGCTGTCTACACCGTATACCAGTTTGTCTGTGTTGGCCCAGGCATTGCTTGTGAGCATGCCACGTCCTTGGTTAAACAATCGCACACCCAGGATAGGTGTTGATGTTGTGGTATAGTTCAAAGGACTAAACACCACAGTGTCCCAATATGAGCACAAGAACAGTTGACCATTTGATGGGAACGCATCCACACATGTGCCACGCAAGGGCACTTCCAACTGGTTGGCCACGTTGGTCACTGTGGGTTGCCAGGTCAGCGGAGCTTCATTGAGACCAAAGTTTTGACTCCACTGCACTGTGACAGGATAGTTTATGTCTGTGTCGTCCAGTTGAGTGGCAGTTAGATTACCAGCCACCAGGATTGAACCCACGTTGGGGGTGTTGTAGATACGCATCCAACCAGCATAATAACTCTTCCAGTTGGGGTTGTAGTTCCAGGCATATTTTGGAGCCACGGATCCTACACCACCACCTGGGTAACTGGCACCTGGCACTGCGATATAATCCACATAGGTGGTAGTGCCACCTGCCACAGTGTAAACACCGTTGATGTAGTTGTTGACGTCACTGATCACAATTTGTTCACCGGCTGTGTAAGCGGTTGTCACAGCAGCTTTGAATGTCAAACGATAACGGTCAGGATATGTTGGAGCAAGTGAAACAATGTTGGAAATGCTGGCAGGCAATGTGTTTGAATACGGAATCAACACAGCACCTGCTGTGTCTGGCAGGAACATGGGAGGATTTAGGCTGTCATTGAAAAACGGCACAGTGCCGTTCCAGGCTTCTGTGATGTTGGTGTTTTGAGCATAACCTGTGAATGTGCCGCCACCAGGAGTGATATCATACCAATCCACATCTGTGCCATTGGTTGCCCACCACTTGCCTTCTGTGGTAGCAACAATAAACCAAAACTCGCCATTGCGACGATAGTTGGAACTGACATAAGTTGGTGTGCCAGGAACAGCAGTTAGGATTTCTTCATCACCTGCTTGACTGCGAATACCACGCACATCTGTTTCCACATTGACGCCTGCGTTGTATTCGTTGGGTCCCAAGGCTGTTGATGGCACATCTGGAGAGAATGTCATCTTAGCAAATGGGATTCTTGCTTCGTCTAATTGACTTTTGATTTGAGCCATTGTTGTTCCTTAAACTATAGTTAACGCATATCTGATCATTACAATGCCACTGCCGCCTTGTGCACCTGATTGTCCAGTAACGCCTGATCCACCGCCGCCACCACCAGCTCCTGTGTTAGCAGAACCAGCTGTGGCGGCCACATTGTTATAGCCACCATTGCCGCCAATACCTGAACCACCAGTTCCAAATGTAGTGTTCAAGGTGCTTTGTGCTCCACCGCCACCACCTGCTGAATAATATGTGCTGACGCCAGAAAAACTATCAGTAATACCAGATCCGCCATTGCCAGCCTTGACGTTGTTGGTGGCATTTTGTCCAGCACTGCCATAACCACCACCGCCACCACCAAAATTACCATTGCCTGATCCTATTGTGGTTCCGTTACCGCCAGGATTGCCAGAAGTTGCTGAACCTCCAACACCGCCTTGTCCAGAACCGCCACCACCGTTGGCACCAGTGGCACCGTTGACAGGAACACTAATACCATATCCAGCACCACCACCACCACCTGTGGCTGTTTGGCTAAACACACTGGAGTTGCCGCCATTGCTGGCCAACCCAGCTGTTGATTGTGCTCCGCCAGCTCCAACAGTCACAGTATAAGTGCCAGCGACTGCACTGTAAGTGCCGCTGACAATTTGGCCGCCACCGCCGCCGCCACCACCTGAGCCACCACCGCCGCCGCCACCTCCTACAATAAAGTATTCCACAGTGGCTGCACTTTTGAGCACAAAAGAACCACTGCCATAAAAAGTGTGCAAACGGTATGGCTGTCCAGACACTGTGATAGTGCTTTGTGTGCCACCGCTGGCTTGCGGAATGGCAAAAAGAGCATCCATGCCAAATGGTAAGACCATTATGCGTATCCTTTGATTAGGTTGGTTAGATAGTTGGTGCCATCATAGAACACTGTGAGCACGTCAGTTGAACTGGCTGTGGTGCTTAGGGTGTTCACACCATAGGCAAACTTGTATGCGGTGTTGGCAGTCATCACTCTGTTGCCTGTGGCATCTTGTGTGAAAATCATGGTCAGACTTTGACCCGCAGTCATATTTGATGGCACATTCAGTGTAAAGTTGTTGTTTGCCGTGAACTTCAACACAGGAGCTGTGCTGGCATTGGGTGTTATAGATGTGCTGGTATTACCAACAGTGACCACAGTTTGGACATAAGGACCAAGCGTGGTTTTGCCACTCACAGACAAAGTGCCATATACTACAGCATTGGCATTTACAGTTAACGCATTGGTATCAACAGTGCCGCTGAATGTGCCATCAGCAGCATTGGTCAATGATCTGCTTTGGATTCGCAGAGTTGACAGATACACGTTTCCAGTGCTTAAAACACCACTTTGGGCTGGATTTAATACAATATCACCAGAGCCTGCCAATGTGACATAGGCATTGCTGGCACCATTGGTGATAATCATTGTGTTGCTTTGCAAACCTGTTACGTTGGCCAGATTATAGTAACCAATTGTATTGCCACCGTTGATCCAAACTTTGCCATTGGCCACAGCCACGTTGGCAAAACTATTGCCACTCACAATGCTATTGCCAGCAGATGCTGTTATACCAGTCAATGCTGATCCATTACCAACAAAGTAGTTGGCTGTGACGTTGCCACTCACACTCAAACTGGTCAGCGTGCCCACACTGGTAATAGCAGGCTGACTGGCTGAAGTCACTGTGACTGCGGTAGTAGCTGTAGTAGCTGAAGTGGCTGTGGTAGCTGTGGTAGCTGAAGTTGCTGTGCCAGCTGTGGTAGCATAGGTTGCATTGGCAGCAGTGGTAGCCGATGTTGCTGTGCCAGCAGTGGTAGCATAGGTTGCATTGGCCACTGTGCCCACAATGTTGGCTGCTGGCAAATTGGTTAACGCAGCACCAGAACCAATATGCACAGCACCTGTGATGTTGCCTGTGGTGATAATGTTGCTGGTCACATTGCCAGACGCCAGATATGTGGCAACTTGTGCGTTTGAATATGTAGATGGCAGGCCGGTGAGTTGGCTACCATTGCCCAGAATATAATTGCCTGTGACATTACCTGTGGCACTTAGGTTGCCACCCACAATGTTACCTGTCACAGTGAATGTGCTGGGCAGTGTTGAAGACACATTGCTCAATCCGCTGCCATCACCATGATAAACGCCAGTGGCGTAAACATCGCCAGAGACAGATGTTGTGGTTCCAAGATACACTCCAATAACATTGGCCTTGATTCTGCAGCTGCTACCAACAGAAATATTGGCTTGTGCTTCAGCAGTAGGGCCATTCTCAGTTCCCAAATACACAGCACCACCAGCACCACCACCATAACCTGCGTAGTTGGTTGTGACAAAAAGATCCAAATTATATGGCGACGACGTAGATGTAGAAGTGATCAAACCAGATCTCAATGCGTAAGCATTCATGTCAATATCACCAGTAGCAGTGCCTGCTAATGGTGAGGTTGGCAAGTTGGTTAATTGTGAACCATCACCAATAAAGTAATCACCTGTAATGTTGCCTGACGCACTTATTGTGGTTGCTGTGATGTTGCCACCATTGTTGATGTAACTGGTCAAGTTGGCCAAAGTGACCTTGTAGTTGGTGTTGTTTTCAACCACAGGAGCAATCGTAGCAGCAGTGATATTGGCTGCTGGTAGATTGGGTAGTTGACTGAATTTGATATTTCCCGTTGTCATTATTGTTCCTCAATTAGGGTTAGGCCATCTTCTGTGATGAAATAGTAAACACCATCTTCAGTGATGAATTCTACATTGTAGGCCACAACATCACCAATGGTGATGCCAGAACCAATCTCAATGCCAGAACCAATCTCAACACCACCACTCATGGGTAATCCTGACGCCACCAGGGCTTGTAAGCAGCACGAGCTTGCTCTTCTGAAAGATTGTTTACCCAGCAGTTGTTTTCTGGATCCCACACAGCAACATAACTGGCGTCGCCTGGTCTGTTGCGATAGATTTGTTCGTGTTCAATGTCAGCAGGCACAGGCACACCAGTGGCCAGGCTCACAAAAACATCTTCTGTGATTTCGCGAACACCATAACTGTGTTGTTCTTCTGGAAATAGATCGTAGCGTAGTTGAAGTCTATACATGATTAGCTCGTTGCGTTGACAAAAGTTGTGGAACCTGATGTGCCATCCATATGCATCAAAATGCCTGTGTATTCATCCACGTTGAAACTATACACAGGAACAACAATGTTACCAATGGGATCATATCTCGCTATGCCTTTGGCCACAGTGAGTTCGTCCACATAGATACCACGCAGGTTTTCAGCTCCAGTGCCACCAGAGTTATAGTTGCCTATGGTCAGTGCATTGGTGCCTACGTTGGCAAAGTTTTGTGAGTTTAGGTTACCACCACCTGCTATGGTCTGTTTGACGCCATTGATCCAAAAAGAGTATTGTGTGGCAGCGTTGGCATTGCGTTGAACCACAAAATGAGTCCAGGCATCTCTTGGATAGGACACAGTGACATAGGGACCGTCGGTGCCATTACGAGCAAAAACGCTGAGAGCATTGATACCACCTGCGTTGTTGAAAGTCTGACCCATGCGTATACCAAGACCTTGACTGGCATTATTGACAATAATATCAGCAGTGCCACCTGTGGTCAATCTGGCAGTGGGAACATAAACCCATCCTTCCACAGTAAAGTCTCCTGTGCCCACACTCAGTGATTGATTTGAAGTCACTGTCTGAATATAGCCACCACCTGTGTTGCCAAACATTGAGCCTGTGCCAAACTGTTTGATTGTGGTGTTTATGTTGGCCACACCCGCAGGGATTGTAAAGGTCAAGCTTGAATTGGTGCTGGGAGTTCCTTCCCTGCGTTCATTGGTGTTGCTCCAAAAACCTTGTGCTGTGGGCAGTGTTGGCATTATAGGAATCCTCTGATCAGTGATGCGTAATATGTATTGCCAATGTAGCTAACAGAAATCATATCAATGGCATTGGCTGCTGTTGACAATGTGCGAACGTTGGACGCAAACTTCCAGGTGCTTGTGAGCAGTCTGTTGCCTGTGGCATCTTGCGAAATCACAAATGTTGCTGTCTGTCCTGTGTTGACGTTGGCCAAACTGTTGAGTGTGATGTTGCCTGTCAAGGTCATGGTCTGGATAGAACCTAAACTGATATCAGGTGTTATTGTGCCTGTGGCATTACCATAACTGTAGACTACAGATGTAAACACATTGCCTGTGATGTTGGCTGGCAAACTGGCTGAGATACCTGTCAACTGCGAACCATTACCAAGATAGTAGTTGGCTGATACGTTGGCAGTGGTTGTGATATTGCCTGTAGAACTGATTGGATTAGAACCAAATGCTGCCAAATTGGCTGCTACGTTGGCGTTGCCGTAAGTGGCTGGCAATCCAGTCAACTGCGATCCATTGCCCAGGAAGTAGTTGCCAGAAATATTGGCAGTGGTTGTGATGTTACCAGTTGAACTGATTGGGTTTGATCCCAATGCAGCCAGGTTGGCCACAACGTTGGCATTGCCGTAACTGGAAACAGCAACAATACCTGTCAACAACGAACCATTACCAATGTAATAGTTTCCTGAGATGTTGCCAGTGGTTATAATGTTACCTGCGGCTGTGATCAATCCAGTTGTGGTTACATTGCCAGCAATCACATTGCCAGACGCTGTGACATTGCCACTGAATAAACCTTGTGTGGTGTAAATGGTTCCAGAGCTCGGTGTGTAAGTAAATCCTTGACCAAAATCATCTATCTGAACTTGATTGTTGCCTGGACCACTGGCAAATGCCATGTAATATGAACTACCAGACGTTGAGTTGGCATTGCTAACATTGACCAGGCTGGCCACATTGGCACTGCTTACAGTTCCTGTTACATTGCCTGCTGGCAAACTGCTCAAATAAGCACCAGACCCAATGAAGTTGCCCGCTGTGATATTGCCTGTGGTCACAATAGTATTTGAACCAAATGCTGCCAAGAATGTGGCCACATTGGCATTGCCATAAATCTCAGGTAGCCCAGTCAACTGTGAACCATTGCCCAGGATATAGTTGCCTGTGATATTGCCTGTGGCTGATATCTCGCCAGCCACATCCAATGCCACTGTAGGAGCATTTTTGTTGATACCCACACGATTGTTGGCAGTATCAACTTCCAGAGCAGTGTTGGCGTTCAACCATTTGCTGAATCTGAATAAACCATTGCTGCCTGTGGTGCCAACTTGCAAATAACCAATGTTCTGATTGGCCACCAAGCGAACCTGATTCTGATAGCTGCCCAGGGTGTTGCCAAGATACAGTTCTCCACCAGTGAGGTTACCATAACCAGATCCAAAGTTTACATAATCAGTGTTGACATTGGCACCTGTGACATTGCCTGCAGCACTTACAAAGCCAGATGCTAAGATGTTGCCATTGGCCACAACACCATAACTGTTGAGAATACCGTTGCCAATTGAGTTGTTTAGGATCAAGTTACCTTGCAGGTTGCCGCCACCAGAGGTGATACTCAATCTTGTTTGACCATTAGTCACAAAGTTCATGGTCAAGTTATCAGCAGTAATGGCTTCACTTGGTGTGTCACTACCAAACCACAGTGCTGTGTTGGCTATAACATATTCACCAGCCACATTGCCTGCTGCTGACACATTGCCAGAAGCGTCAATGGCACCTGCATACACTGTGCTCCAACGGTTTTGGTTGTTGCCCAGTTCTTGTGTAAGGTTGGCCACAGGCGTAACGCCCACATTGCTTTGCCAACTGTTGGTTAGAGCATTGTAAAGCAAGGTAGCCACAGCAGGATTGCCTGCTTCCAAGCCAGCACCGTTGACATTGGCTGCTGTTGATTGGTTATTGGCCACTGTAATGGTTTTGTCATTGGTAACAATGGTGTTTGAATTGATTGTTGTGGTTGTGCCTTGAACAGTCAAGTTGCCTGTGATGATCTGATCACCATAAACTGTAACACCAGCTGATGTGATGTCATCTGAATTCAAACTACCAGCCACAGTGATGTTGCCTGTCGCTGAAATGTTGCCAGCGTCAATGTTGCCAGTGGTTGAAATCACATTGCTGCCAAAGTTGGCCAGCAGTGATACCACATTGGCATTTGAATAAGTTGCTGGCAAGCCAGTTAGTTGGCTGCCATTACCAAAAATGTAGTTGCCTGTGATATTACCAGTTGTGACAATGTTGCTGGAGATACCAGCAGCCAAGTATGCACTGACATTGGCGTTGCCATAGCTGCCACCAATGTTTGACAGCAAGCCGCCATCGCCCAAATAGTAGCTGGCACTGACATAGTTTACGCCTGTGATGTTGCCAGACGGGCCCAGTGTGCGGATATTGCCTGTAGCTTGAATGTCAGCACCTGAAGTGATGTTGATACCAGAAGTAATGTTGCCAGAAACCACAGCGTCATGTGTGATAGCAAGATTGCCACCAGCCAAGTTGCCTGTGTATGTGGGCAAGTATGCTGCCACATTGGCATTTGAATAGTTGCCTTGTGTGTTTAGCGGAGCACCGTTGGCATAGTAGTAGTTGGCAGCGTAAACACCTGCATTGGCCAGCACATTACCTGTGGTAGAAATGTTGCCTGTGGCTTTGATATTACCAATGGTGTTGCCACCATCTGTGCCCTCAGCCAAAAAGCTTTCCACATTGGCGTTGCCATATCCTGTGCTGGGCGTGATATTCTGACCGCCGGCATTGTAAAGCGTAGTAAAGTTGTTGGCACTGACATTGGCTGTGCTACCAAAAGTGTATAAACTTGATGTTGACATTGTGCCAGTCCTTACTTGATGTTATATTGACGATATTGTCTTGGTTGCCAAACGGAAGTTAGGCGTGTGTGACCACCTGACCACTTGCCCAGATTGTTTTGATCCTCTACTGTGTTCCAAGCATTGTCAAACTTGGCTGCGTATGTTGCTGCGTCTTGGTCATTGTGACGCTTGATGTAGTATTCACGTAGTGTGCCATACACATAGCCTTCAGGCCAAGTGGCCAGCACAGCATTTGATTGCACTGTTTCGCCTGGCGAACCACCTTCCACAGGTGAGAACAACAAAGGCCAGGCCTTGTAGTAATACATGTTGATGAGATCGCCCTCACCAATATACGGCAAGAACTGATACTTGTCGCCCACTTCTGAAAACTTTCCACGGATCACAGCAGGCACGTTCACAGGTTGCAAATACAACTGAGCAATCATGCCCTGTGTGATGATGTCTCTGTCACCAATACGGTCATACACAATCCATGGTCCGGTTTGACTGCTGGGATTGCCTCCTGGCTGACCTTGTTTGAAGAACAAGATGGGCTTGTTCATGTCTGGCGGGATTGGTATCTTGCCATACTGATCAGCCACGCCAATGTTTTCAACAGCATAGGGATCGCAACGCAGTGCAGGCAGCTCCACGTTACGCATTGACATTTCAGCCAAGAAGATACATTTTTTGATTTCAGCATCATTGGTGCTGCCAGTGAAGTCTTTGATGAAATCAACTAAGTCATCTGCTGAGGGGATTTGGAAACTCATATTGTGTGTCCCTTAAAGAACTTTTGTTGCCCTTGCTTGGTTGGATACGGAACATCAATGGGAATGGGCAACTTGCCACCTGGGTAGCAAACGTATTGATTGTATTCCTTTTCTACCACTCGGTAGAACTGAGCCTTGAGTGTGCGATCATGTTTGATTGCTGCCCAGGGCATGCCACCAAAGTATTGATCACTGATGCGTATGCTCACAACATTGGGCAAGTCCATCCATTTGTAGGTCAGCTTACCATCATCGCCAATGGGTGCCAGGGGATCCGGAAATCCCTGTTCAGCAGCCTTGCGGTATTCTTGACAGCGACGAGCCACTGCTTCAGCGTTCATTTGCTCACGACGGATATAGAACTTGCCATCTTCGCGACCAGTTGTGGTGCGAATGTTTTGGCTGGCATTCCAGCTGGTTCTTGACCAATCGCCCTTCATTGAACGATACAGTTCATCGTTTTTCAGCAACTTGTCAGCAATACCATTGTGATTGGTGACCATGCCACCATGATCTTGTCTCCAATAGTCGTGATTCTTTTCGGGATCCTTGTCATCAAGGTATTCAGGTTGGTTTATGTCGTGGCTCATCTTGTATTTAGTAGGGTGGTAGTATAGCGGGTTTTTGCCCAAACAAAAAGGGGGCCAAAGCCCCCTTGTTGTGATCTGTTACAAGAACTAATTGGAAACTGATCAGTAGGTGTCGCCGGCACCAGCGTTGGTGCGAGAAACAAACGCAGCTCCACGAGGACCGCTTACGCTGGCACCTGTGGTAGAGATGTTGTGCAATACGCCAACACCAGCTGGGTTGCGAACAATCAATGTTCCTTCCATCAAGAACTGGTCCAAACTTGCGTCAGCGTTTGAGAACACTTCGTTGTTTGGTCCCAGATCACGTAGACTACCCCACTGGAGCACGTCTTCGTTCAGGAAGTAGATTTGGTCGCTTACACCAGCTTGATCCATGATCCAAGAATCATAGATTTCGTAGGTGTAGTTGAAGTCACCTTCATAAGTTTGAATGGTGTCACCACGCTCAACGTTACGACGGTTGATGCTGGTGTTTGAGTTAACAATGTTGTCAGAGATCATTGTGCGTAGGCTGGTAGGAACAACCATGGTGCGGATCTTGGCATTGTAACGTTGCTCAGCAACTGTAACCAACTGCTTGTAAATCACAGGCTGGAATACTTGGTTAGTAAATGTTCCAGTGTAGAACTGTGTTCCGTTTGAGTTGATTACCAGGTTACCAACGTTGGCTGTAGAGCTGTCGCTGCTAGCGTTGTTGGTGTTGGTTGTGATGTTGGCAATAGCTGCACCGCTTGGGTTGAAACTGTGTGTTCCAGCGAAAGCGTTCAGCGAACCCATACGACGACCTTCTGTCTGGTCAGTTGCTGGGCTGATTGCTGTGCCTGATTGACCACTGTATTGTGTTCCAATCTGGTCAGCACGAACCAATTGCATTTCAACGTCAAACATCAGCTCAATCAGCTGCTTGACTTCTTGATATGCTTGTGGGTCACCACCTGCTTGCATAACAGCACGAGCTGTGCCTGATGCAGCGATTGTGGTTTGGAAGATCTGGGTGTAGTTGCCCAGGTTGTAACGACCATTGCTTTCAGCGTTGCTGGTTGATACAGCAGCACCTTCTTGCACGGCTTGAGCTTGTGGCAAGCGATAGATGTCGTCAGTCCACAGCGGCAATGTGCTGTTGACCTTACGCTTCTTGCTCATGGCCATGTTTAGAACAGGGGTGTCGTCTTTGACGCGGTTGGATACGTCCAGGTCCAGGTCCTTGACAACGATGTCTGAACCATAGGCTGTGGTGCCGTTACCAATTTGACTTGTGGTGATTTCTGCCATTTTAATTCTCCAATATATAGGCTATTTTTATCTACCACCTCTTATCTGACGCAGTCTCTGCACCAGGAGGTTGTCTGCGGCTTTTTTATCGCCGCCCTTGGCTGCTTCACGAAGTTTCTCAATCTCACCGTTGGCATTTTTGCCACCTTGTGTATTGCCACGCCTTGCTGTCAATGCAGCAATTGAGTTTCCAGCGGTCTTGGGCTTGCTGGCGTTGCGGTATTTCAAACCATCACGCACCAGTGCCAACAATGCTTCGTCTGAACTTATCAGGTCAATGTTGGCAATACCAGGAATGATCTCGGCCTTGGAGCCTGTCCATACCTTGGAGATCTTTTCACGCAGTTCATTGTAGACATATTCGTTTTTCAACTCCTTGTCTTGGAAACTCTTGCGGTTGTTCTCCAATACTTCCCGCACTTGCTCGCGACGTATTTCTTTGAACTGATCCACAGCTGGTTTCAAATGGCCTATCACTGTCTGTTGTTGCTGAATGTATTGCTCATTCTGCTGCATGCTTGCTTGGATACGTGCTCGTTGAGCTGCGTCCTGCGTGCGTGCCAACTGTTGGCTGAAGACCGTTTGATAGTTCTGTGTTTTCAAGATCTCATCATACGCGGCTTGCAATTGAGGTTGGACTGTAAACTCCATGGCCAGTGTAAGACCTTCTTGGCGTGCTCGTTGTTCTCTGATATACTCGTCAAACTCAGCTCGCTCTACCTTCAACTGGCGTGCTTCCTCGTGGATGGCTCCACCTTGTCCCAGTATTGATGCTGCCTTTTTGGCGTCTATGACAACTTCTTTGCCGTTGCGAGTAAACTTAAACTTGGCGTTTGGGTTTTCCTCTGCGAACTCAATAAAGTCAATCAATTCGTCGCTGGTTGTGTCTGCGTCTGGAGTGCTTACAGTTTCCTGGGCGGTGTCCTCTTCAGTGGCTTCATCAACACCATGATCAAGCATGGCGTCATCTTCTGGCACTATCTCATCTGGTGCCACAGGGCTTGAGGTTTCTGCCGTCCCCTCCGGACCTGTCGCTGTGTCATTTGTAGCACGAATCTGGTTACGGATGGTGAGTTCACGCATCGCGGTCATCTTCTCTGCTATTGCGTCAAATGACGGAACAGCACTTGTGTCAGTGGCCGTGCTGTCTGGAGCATTAGGCTTGATCAGTTGTGTCATATTTTTCCTAAATTGTAAGCAAGGGCCCGTGGGTTACCTTGGTCCAATATTTATTGGTTGGGATCAAAAACCTGTTTTAATTCGCTTTTGTTGCGAGGATTGGCAGGCTGTTGTTCCCAGGCTAGAATTTTGTTTTTGTAATACACAGCACGTTTCAAGCTGGCCACAAATGCGTCCACACCTGCCAGGTGATTGGCCAAGGCCACACGCTCTGTGTTGGCATCTGTGTTGTGTAGAGTGATGCTGGCTATGGCATCTGTGACTTGAAACTTGAAGTGGTGCACAAACTGTGCCAGGTCACGGTTTTTCAACAGTGCTTCTGCTTGTGATCCATAGTGTTTGACAGTGTCACGCTGACTGGGTGTTAGACGGTCTATGTTTGACACATCCACAGTCAAGCGGGTGTTGTAAGCATCAAAGGCTTCATCTGAAATCATTGCATTTCCTTTTCAAAATTCATTAGTGACCGTAGTCTTGTGCCTTGCCCATTGCTATGGCCATGTAGTTAAGTTGCGTATCTGGGTCTTGACCCTGTAGTTCAGCACCAATCTGCTGTGTCTTGGCTTCATTGAGTTTGGCCACAGACAGATCTTTCTGTTCTGTTGGGCTGGGTTGTTTGTTGGCAGCAGCTTGTTTGCCTGCTTCAATCATCTTCATGACTTCTTCATCTGACGGCAAGTAGGTATCGCAGTCTTTTACGCCCAACACATACAAGGTGTCAGCAAAAGGCTTCTTGACCTTGGCGTAGATTTCAGGGGTGAGCGTGCCTGACGCAACCATGCCTTGTGTGGTTTGGTATAACTGTGTCTGTGCCTGCTGAATGATCTGTAGACGACCCAAAGCATTCTCTTGACTTTGCATGCCCAAGGCCAATTCAATCTGAATGTGCTTGCGATCACAGAAGTTCATGTCATCCCAGGCCTTGAAATCCAAGAACTCTGGCTTGCCATCTGGGTGACTCTTTTGTGCCAGGCGTTTGACACCATAGTCATCACCGTATTGAATTAGGGTTCGCCAGACCAACCATAGTGCTTCCTTCAATCCATCTGCACTGTTACGCACAGTGTTGTCTTGAATGATCTGATTGGGAGTAAGAGCCATTTGAAGTTTCACCCCTGAGTTGCCGGGTGCCATAACTTCTGGATTAAACACATCTGATGGCGTGGTCATGCCTACCATGGCCATGGTATCCTGTTGGATACGAGTCATTGCCACTTCCAAGAACTGGAGGTTGCCAGCAGGAGCTGGCATTGGGTAGATGTCTTTGGCAGGATCAAACTTTGAATCAAGAATAAAGATGGCAGCTTCGCCGTCCTGCATCATTTCAAAATCCACACGGTCTGGTTTGACACCAATGCGTGGAGTGGCAGTCAGCAAGCCCAACTGGATTTCAGCACGAGCTGCGGAAGTGTTGTATTCCTGCATGGGAATCACACTTTCAGCAATGCTCATGCCGTAGAAGTTGCCAGGAAGTGGCTTGGGACACATGTTGGCCACTGGGATGAATTCAACTTCACGGGCAGATATGATGTAGGAGCCCGAATATATCAGTTCAATCAGTTCCAGCTCGCCGTCCCCGTCAATGTCATACTTGTTCCATACCGTAACAATTGAAACCTGACGACTGTCTGGGTCCGCTGATGCAGCACTTGACACAGGAATACCCATGACAGGCACTGAATCTCTTGCGTGGATAGCAAGGTTGTTGAGCACTGAGCCTGCTTGATACGCACCATTCATGTTGTATTCAGCAAAACGCTCAAACTCAGCAAGGTTGATACCAGGATACAGCTCTGTGGCTTCCTGGATTGTCATGGGATCATAGTAACCACAGAATGGTTGGTCACGCATTTCTGGCACAGTGGGGTCACAGATCCAGTAGTGTTGAGCAATGGGGTGGAATTTGATCTTGATGTTGTAGCCTGTGAGCTTGTATTTGGCCACATAGATTGAGTTGCGAGCAATGGCATCTGCCAGCATGTCTTCTTGGTCGCCTTAAATGGCTGCTGCGTGTTCAGCACCTTCAGCTGCCAGGTCTTCCATGTCCTGTTCTTGATTGGCTGATTCCAAACGGTCTTGGATTAGGCTTTGAACATGCTCGTCCAACTGGCCCTGAATGCCACCAGACATTTCAGCAGCCACACGCTCCAGATCCACTGATACACGCTTGCGGCTTTGACGCACAGGTGTGAGTCCACCGTCAATGGCCTGCTGCTCAAAAGCACGCAGTTGATCCATGGTGCCTTGTGTTTCAACATAGCGTGTGATGGGTTCACGCACAGGCTTGATCATCATCATGCCGTTTTTGTGCATGTTGGCATCCATGACCCAACGCTCCAGCACAAAATGCGGATCGTTCATTTCATTAACAACATGGCTGACCATTTCTGTAGCCTGGCGTGCTGCGTATTCATCATCAGCACCATCAGCCACAAACTCAAAGTTGATTTCGCCATTGGGAGCCAGGCCTTTGGTAATCACAGCAGTGGCATAGTCCACCACAGGTTTCACTGATGGATGGATATAATCAATGCCGTTAACCGGAGCAGTTGAATCAGTGACAGCAAGACAAAGATAATGATAATCACTCGCACGATTGACAGCATTTTTTGTGGCCAGGTAACGCAAATAAGACGCCATTTTGACGTCCATTTGGTTTTTCATTCTTACAAAGTTGGCGTTGATCTTGCGGTTTTGATTGATCTGGTCAACTGGTATTTGTTTGATATCCAACATTGGGACTTTTCCTTGTAGATATCTTATTTAGCGATGGGGCTTAAACCAGGGTTATTGTAGTGTGGAATCCTTGACTGCTGCCATGTGACAGGCTTGGCAGCTCATATTTTCAGTGGCCATGCCTTCTTCATCTTCTGGTCCAATGGGATACATTTCCAATGGCTGTTGTGCGGCAGCAAACGCAGAAGCCAAGGCCTGTGCGTGTCGTTCACACAGCACTGTGGCACCATCGCCCAGCAGCACCAGGTATTCTGCTAACTCTATTGATCTCATGGGGTTCCTTTGTTGTTACACCGCTGGGTCATAGGCCTTTTTCCACGGTGCTTTGTTTGAATCATCTCGTTTGACGTATCTATCTCGCTGTGCTGCCATTCTTTCAGCAGGCGTGCGATTGTCCCAGGGTTCAGCAATGCCCTGCAAGCAGGCCAGCAAGCCATAACGTGCTGAGTCTATACAATCATCTGGGTCTGAAAATCTGCCCTGTTGGTCTACATAGTAGTTCTGTGCTTCACGCAGGAAGTCAGTGCAGTTCTCATTGATCATCAAGGTGCCAAACTCCAACATCTGCCGCATGGCGTTGATACCATAGCTTTTGTGATTGGTCACACGCCCTTGTGGATCAGGAGGATTCATTATGGGCTTTTCCCACACATTGAGTTCATACTGTTCAAACAGCTCGCGGATGCTGTTTGAGCTCATGGTGTAGCGGCCCTGTGTTGAAGCATCAGCTGGCAGCACAATGGGCGTGCCAAACACTTCAGGTCTTAAGAGATGGTTGATATACTGTGTGGGCACAGCCTCCTCCACACCCTGCACCACAATCTGGCGATGCAGCCAAGCTGTGCGTTCATATGGATCCCAGTAGATCAAACTGATCACTGTTTTGTCGTTGACCAAGCCCAAGTCCAAGCTGATAACTCTGTGGATGTTTCGCATCTCCTGGAAGTTGAAGTCACCTGTTTTGTATGTGGGCCATTCACGCAGTTGGAACACAGCACCCTTGCCCATGATTGGCTTGCCTTGAATACGTGCTTCACGCTCGTGTGGCAAGTAATCACGCTCCAGCTGCTGCCTTGTTGAGTTCAACAAGAATGGTTCGCCCCAAAGGTCATATTCTGGAACATCATCCCAACTCACACGCACATAGTCATAGCCTGGTTCACGGTTCCAGAACTTGCTTACCAAGCCGTTGAGTCCTTTGAGTGGTGTAAACGAACACAGCACCATGCCCTGTGTGGTAGCAGTTCGTGTGACTATTTCACTAAAGAAATCGTCCGGGGGTTGCTCATCAAACACCGCAAGGTCAAGCTTGAAACCCTGGAGCTGTCTGACTTCTTGGGTGTAGTTAGCAAACAGCAAATAACTCCTTCCACCAGAACTATGACGAATTTCACAACCAATACAGTTTGCCCCATCATTACGCATGGTATCAAACACAATAGCGTCACGAGGAACAGCACCTGTGCCAAGCGATTCAACCAATTTAACATCTTGAGACCCCAGTAGTTCTTGCTGTAGAACCAGTGCAACCTGGCTCCAACCTTCACCAGCAACCATGGCAGTGATGGGTTTGGCAAAGCGTTTGCCTGTCCACCAGTCAGGATACTGTCCTGTGAGATGCATTGCAGTTTCATAACAGGTGCTAACAGTTTTGCCAATACGGTTAGCAGCAAGGATGCCTCTTCTGTCAGTTGAGGTCACAAAGAACTTGGTCTGATGTTCAAACGGTCTGAAATACTTCAGCTGGTTGTATTGCATGTCATCCGCAATGGCAATCACAAACTCCTGCAGTTTCTGCTGCTGGTCTGTGGTCATTGTGCGGTAGGCTTCAGGAGCGATGCCATGCTGGTCCAGACACCAACGCAGGCTACGCCGCATTAACACATTGGGATCAAGCATCAAACTTGTCCGTTTGGTTGCCCCACACTGCCCAGCCAGGTGCTGTGGTCCTGGCAAACATTTCCAGTCTGGGTCTGTCGCCAAACAATCGCACAATGTCATCTCGCACACGATCAGGCTTGCGACTGTGTTCTCTGCGTGGTTCCAGCACAACCTGTGCCACATCACGATGCACTCTTGGCAGTCCTGCACCACGTTTGGCCAACAGGCACAGTTCAGCATTGGATTTGGTATAGTTGCCCACACCCTTGAATATGGTGCCCGACTGTGGATTGGTCTTGACCCAGGTAAACGCACAGGTAATGTAGCGGAATCCCCAGGCTGGTATGACCTGTTCAATGCAGCGGTCAAGATAGGGCATTGTGGTCCACATCAGCAACACTGAATCCGCCGCGGCTGGCACAGGCACAGCACAGATTTCAGGTATGGTCATTGTGGGATACTTGTCAGTGACCCCACCACCAAACTTGGTTCCTGTTTTCCGTGCAGCATAATGCCAAGGTGGATCAGCATAGATTATGTCATACAGCACAGTTTACTCCTGTGTGGGTTTGCACCAGACCTGACGCACCTGATCAATGTGATACAGGGCATGAGCCAGGTCTGCGATCTCTTCAGCTGTGGCTGGCCAAGTGTCTGGACTGTCAAGGTCCGTGCCAGGTGGCTTGTTTAGGCAGTGCATGAGTCGTTCAGAGGTCAGTCGCTGAATGTGCTCAAGCTGCCCAGGAAACTTCAGGTAGAAAGCTTCACGGTTCACAGCATTGACCTTCTGCATTATTTTGGTGTCATCAGCACGACGCCGTTCCACAGCAGCACGGATTTCAGAATCTCTTGGATCGTTCATCAGTCGTCCAAATCCCAAGGATTGGCAGCAGCACGCTGGTCCAGGGTAATGAAATCACGGTCCACATAGCGGATCCATTGATTGGTGTTGTTGTAACGCAGGGTCTGCATCATGGCACGCAATCTACGTCCCACTGGAGTGAGTGTGCCATCATCACGCTGCACAATCTGTTCACCAGTGCGTGGGTCAACCCACTTGATGATTTCGGGGCGAACCTTGCCCCACTTGTCAATCTTTTCGCCCACTGGCTTGGGTTCAATGGGACCCATGACTTCGTAGGTGATACAACCATTCTTATACTTGCGGAAGGTGCAGTGCATCTTGCGACCTTGAGCACGATAGTCTGGATCACTGTGTGGCACAAACGCAGTGAAGAACTCGTTCTGCAGTTCAGCACGACTGGGGATACCTGCTGCACGTTCTGGTGTGGGCTTCATGGGCTCTTCAGGCACCATGTCAGTTTTCTCAAGGTATGGATTGTCCTTGCCAATGAACTTGGGATCCACAGGCTGACCATTCAGCACATCCATGGCCACTTGGTATTTGAGCTTGTTGGCACGACCTTTGAGGTTCAGCACAACGCCTGTTTCATCAAACACAAAGCGTTCCAGTTCTTTGGCTGTGGGGAAGTCTGTCATCAAGCCTTCCAGGTCAAAGTCGCGATTGGAGGCTGGCAATGCAGTCTCTGGTTTCACAGGTTTGGATTTGGCTCGGGGTTCTGGGGCGTCTTCTGCCCAGGGATTGGTTTGAGTCTCAAGCTCAGAGGTTGGTTTGTTCATAGCATTTTCCTTTCATAACAAATCAAATAAGTGGGCAGCGGTAGCGACGCTGCCCCAAAGCCTGTGGTTAGGCCTTGTTTCCTTTGCGTGGGCCACGACCCACGTTGACATCCATTTTGATGCCTTCTACTGCTGAATCACGGAAGCCTCGCATGCCACGACCGCGTGCTGCCACTGCGTCTGTGACCATGTTGGCCAGGGCTGATCGTTCACTGCCACTTTTGCTTTTGGCTGTCATGAACTCACTACGCTTGCCGCCAGGGTTCTCATTGCCTGTGGTAGGACCACGACGTTGATTGATGGCCTTGCTTTGTGGGTTGGTGGTTGATGTTCTCATATTATACTCCTGCCTGGATGTAGATGTTGCCAGTGCCTGACACACTGATGATGCCAATGTAGACGTTGCCTTGGTATTGGCCCAGTCCAGGATTCACATACACAGTTTCTCCTGTGCGAACAGCAATGATTGGCTTGCTGTTGGCCACGCCAGGTGTGGGATGGCTCACATTGGCTACCACTGCTGCGTTTGAACTGAAAGCCACAAAGGCCAAGTTGCCAGAAGCATTGTCAATCTTGAACAGTGTGCCTAAATCAACTGATTGGCCAGTCATCACTGTGTTGGCTGCTGTGGCTGAAAAGCTCACAGCGTAGGTGCTGCCTGTGGGTGTAAAGGTTGCTTGTGCCATTTCAGTTCCTATTAATACTGGCTCTTGGGACCGTAGTTGAATGATTCACTGTCACGGCTCACAGGAGTGCGTCCACGGCTGAGTTCACCGTATGAGTTGCCACCAGATTGACCAACGCGAATGCGGTCAGGGTTGCCTGAATAGTTCTGACCCTTCTTTGGATCCCAGGCACGTGTGCCACCTGGGTTGCGAACCTGTGCACCACCATTGATGTAGTCTGGGTTCTTGATCTTGGTGCTTGAAGGCAGTGCATCATACGGAGCTTGACGATAAGCGTCCTTGGTCACTGAAGGTCCTGTGCCTTTCTTTGGCTGGCTGGCCACGGCACCATTGCGTTGCTGACCTGGATAGTTCACAAGGCGACCATCGTTTGAATGGCCTGACCAGTGGTTGTGTTTGTATTTGGTTGAGCCCTTGGCTGGACCTTGACCAATGCCGTCAAACTGCAAGCCGCGATCTGATTGGGTTGATTTCATTTGGATTTTCCTTTGGATTTGGGTTTCTTGGCTGCCTCACGCTTGACCGCGTATGCAATGGCCACAGCTTGCTTGACAGGACGTCCAGCAGCGACTTCAGCCCCAACATTTTTGTTGAAGGCTTTTTTGGATGTTGACTTGGTTAGAGGCATAGTATTATTTATTGTTCCTTGTTAATACCAGCTATTTGGGCTATGGCTTCTGCAAAAGCTTGGCGGCGTGTTTCAATGTTGGCAGCTGAATCTGTGACTTCAACTTCAGTTTTGTCTGCCACAATCTTGTTTAACAGGGCACGGTCATACATCTGAACCTGGCTCCAGTCTTCACGAGCAATGGCACCCACATAGTTGTCAGCAATCTGTTCAGGAAAAGGCACGCCAGCCCGGACTTCAATGGCGTCAATCAAGTCTTCAATCCGGATCTTGTTGCCTGATCCTTTGGGACGGCCTGCTCCAGGACGGGCACCGCCCCAATTTGGTGATTTGTTATCTTGATTCATATTCAAGTATACTTATGATTCTGGTAAAGTGTGGGGTTTTTACAACAATAATAACCCGCCAAAAAAAAGTAATACTAAAGTATAGGTTGGCCAATAAATCGCCATTTGCTATACTACACATATCGCAACAACGTATCAGGAGATACACAAATGGCATCAACCAAACTTACCAAGGCTGTTTTTAGCCACGTAAATGAATATTTGTATGAGATCTTGTATGATGAAATCAAGGATCACGCTGTCAGCATTGGTTCTGCGTCAGAGTTAAACACATACCTTACCAAAGGTATGATTGGTGAATATCGCGTGAGTGCTATGACAGCACACAAAGATGTCATGGGTTTTTACAAGGCCATGCTCAAGGTATGTAAATGGTTGATGGCCAATGGTCCAGAAGGCTATCGCGATGATCCCAGTTGCCATGGCACTGAAGATCGTGGTTGGTATCGTGTGTATGGTGCCATTGTGCTTAAAGATGGCTATTTCTGTTCTATGGATTTGGGCCGCGATCAATGGATGGCTGAAACTTTGTTAGCGGCTGAGGCAATCACTGATCAGCAATACGCCGCTTACAAGACGTCAATGACGCTGAAAATGATGAACAACGAGCGTTGGAAAACCAATGATTTTCCTGATGTTAAGAAGATTCGTGATTACTGGCAACCACAGGCACAAGAGAAAGTGTTAGATATGCGTCTGATTCGTATGTTAGAGGCAGCATAATAACCCTACAGGTCAATGTAATACTTTGGGTTTACATTGACCTCAAAATCCCTTTTTGTTATACTAACATTATCGCAACAACGCTTCACAGGAGCAACAAATGGCAAACGCACATCTCGCACAATCCATCCAAGATCTCAAGCGACAGATTGGTGTATCTTACCCACTTCGCAATGTGTATTTGAGCAGTGGTGGTCAGAAAAAGGATCGCCCAGATCTGATCCAACGCCGACGCGATTATATTCGCACTTGTATTGAAACTGTTCGTTTGATGGAGGCACAATAATGATCAACCCTGTTCAACAACAGATTGAGCACTATGCTCGCGACGCTGGTTTTGACAGCGTTGAACACATGAAATCACACTACACTGACAAGGCCTGGGCTCAGGTGCTGGCTCATTTGATTGATCGTGCTCGCCGCGATTTGGGAGAAACGCAATGAAATACCCAGCAGATCATCTTGTGATACACGAAGAAGTTGGTCCAACCGGACTGACAACATACTATATCAATACCTATTATAACTGTGTCAAACAACGACATTTTTATTTTACCAAGCCAGCGGCTGAAGCCTGGGTCAATGAATATCTCAAAAGAGAACTGGAGTGCCAACAATGAACCCAGTGCTCAAACAAGACATTGCTGAACTACGCCGCACTGCTGTTCAGGCAGTGCGTTTGATCCACAGTCGCAACAACTACACAGTGGGGCAGGCACAACGCATTGCGGCTGCTCAACGTCAGTTGGCCCTGTTGATACGAGATTTGGAACAATAACCTAAATACAGGATGAAAACCATGAGACTGTTAGAAGTGGCAAGAATGCGTGGCTTGATCGCACGACTCATAAGAGAGTATGGCGAGGAGCGTGCCATGGCTATCATACGTGAAGCTTTGGAAGCAGAGATGAAAGTATGAAGGTTCCCAAACTCAAGTATTGGAACTTGGCCATGGCCGCGGGCAACTACCGGGATTTTGAAACCACCCGGCGTATTGACGTTGTGGATCAGGTCACAGTGGATATCACCACAGGAGCCTTGAGTGGACAGCAACAGGTCTATTTGGCTGAAACTGTGAACACAGCAGATGACTACTATCGTTGGAAGTTCAAAACAGCAGAAGATCTCTATGTGTTGCGTATCCCAAGAGAATATATCTTGCGTGAGCATTTACGCAAAACTGGCACTCCAGGCATTTGGGAATATCGTAGGAGCTTGCTGATACCACACTGCGGTGTAGAGCGTGTGAGCGTCAAACCAGAATAATATTAGCCGTTTATAAATACCCGCATGCACACCAACACGCGGGTTCTCTATTTCAACGCTGCCAAACAGTGGGTTGAAAAACGCACATTCCAAACTGCCTGGACGCCAGCTCAACTGGCATTTATGCGGCAGTGGGGCTATGAATCAGATCAAGTGAACAGCGAGCCAAATCTTGCTCGCGGTGTTTCTTCTTCAATGCTGAGTTGTGCCAACTCCAAGGCCTGTTCGTGACTGGTCAAACGATGTATGATGTTGGCCGGTGTGTCTGCTGTGACCACTGGAATGCCTG
>Ga0213922_1000316_pt1 | contig 27041 bp, 21 predicted proteins | sample McNCre2917MG_FD_165060 | JGI IMG/M metagenome (GOLD analysis project Ga0213922, IMG submission 165060) | Freshwater microbial communities from McNutts Creek, Athens, Georgia, United States - 29-17 MG | ecosystem: Environmental > Aquatic > Freshwater > Creek | place: USA: Georgia | collected... | reverse complement strand
TCGGCATGGTTCTTCTGGTTGCAATCATGCAGACCGCCTGGACCCGCACCGGTGACGAGAAGTGGCTGAAGATGACCAAGCTGTTTGGCAAGATCTTCCTCATCAACTTCGCCATGGGTGTGGTGACAGGTATCGTTCAGGAGTTCCAGTTCGGTATGAACTGGTCTGACTACTCGCGCTTCGTAGGCGATGTGTTCGGTGCCCCACTTGCCATGGAAGGTCTGCTGGCGTTCTTCTTTGAGAGCACCTTTATTGGCCTCTGGATTTTCGGCTGGGGCCGCCTCAGCAAGCGCGTTCACCTGGCAACCATCTGGATCACCACCTTCGGTGTTTGGGCCTCGGGATACTTCATCCTGGCTGCCAATGCTTTCATGCAGCACCCAGTTGGCTTCGTGATCAACCACGCCAAGAATCGTGCACAGCTCACCGACATCGGAGCCGTTCTAACCAACATCGTTGCTTTGAACCAGTTCCCTCACACCATCACCGCGTCCATCATGTTTGCCGGCGCAGTCATGGTGGCCGTTGCTGCCTATCACCTAAAGCGCAACCAGTACGTGGACAGCATGTACAAGTCTCTGCGCTTTGGTTTGTGGGCATCGATTCTTGGTGGAATCGGTACCGTCATCAGCGGTGATGGACTTGGCCTTGCCATGGTCCAGACCCAGCCGATGAAGATGGCTGCGGCGGAAGCGCTCTACAAGACCTCCAGCGGTTACGACGCATCGTTCTCGCTGTTCAGCTGGGGCACACCAGATGGCAGCAGTGAAATCTTCTCGGTGCGCGTTCCTTACCTGCTCTCGTTCCTGAGCACCCACACCTTGAACGGCACCGTAGAGGGCCTAAACGACCTGCAGGCGCAGTATGTTCACCTATACGGTCCTGGCAACTACATGCCAATCATTTGGCTTACCTATTGGGCATTCCGCTGGATGATCGGCCTGGGCATGCTAACCATGCTGGTCGGCGTTGTTGGTCTTGTTCTCACCCGCAAGAACCGCATTCAGCTTCCAAAGTGGGTCTGGAACACCGCCATCTGGGCTAGCCCGCTCTCGCTCACCGCGATTGCAGTTGGTTGGACCTTCACCGAGATGGGTCGTCAGCCTTGGCTGGTATTCAGCCTCATGAAGACCGCCGATGGCGTCTCCCCCGGCATCACAGGTCTAGATGTTCTGATCAGCCTGATTGTCTTCACCCTCATCTACGGCGTTCTCGCCGTGGTCGAGTTTGGCATCCTCCGCAAGGCAGTGGCCGCCGGCCCTGACGTGTTGGTTGCCGAACCCGAACACTCGGATGACGACCAACTGACCGTGGCCTACTAGGAGGAAATGAAATGGCTCTAAATCACATCTGGTTCCTCGTCGTAGGATTCCTGTTTATCGGCTACTTCGTGCTTGACGGCTTCGACTTCGGTGTTGGAATCTCGCTACCATTCCTTGGCAAGGATGACACCGACCGACGAGTGCTAATCAACACCATCGGTCCAGTCTGGGATCTCAACGAGACCTGGGTACTTGTTGCCGGTGCATCGCTGTTCGCTTCATTCCCCGAATGGTACGCATCGCTCTTCAGCGGCTTCTACCTAGCTCTGCTGCTGATTCTGGCCGCGCTGATTGCCCGAGGCGTTGCATTCGAATACCGCAGCAAGGGTGAGTCAACCCGCTGGAAGGCAACCTTCGACTGGATGATCTTCGTGGGTTCGGCGCTACCGGCTCTGCTCTGGGGTGTGGCATTCGCCAACATCGTTGAGGGTGTTCCACTAAACGCCAAGCACATCTACACCGGCAACCTGTTCACCCTGCTAAACGCTTACGGCCTGATGGGTGGACTAACCACCCTTGGCGTCTTCTGGCTGCATGGCCTAATCTTCATTACTCTGAAGACCGATGGCGAAATCAAGGATCGCGCGCGCCAGCTGGCAAAGCGAGTTGGTTACGGTGCAACCGTGATTGCCGCCACCTTCCTGCTGATCACCCTGTTCCAGCACTTCAGCGTCATTGGGCTATTGCTTACTGGAATAGCAGCGGTGGCCCTGATTGCGGCGCAGGTTGCCAACTGGATGAAGCGTGAGGGCGTGGCCTTCACCCTGATGGTTGTCACCATCGTCACCGCGGTTGGCGCGTTGTTTGCAGCGCTGTACCCAAATGTGCTGCCATCAACCACCAATGTGGCCTACAGCCTCACCATCGATAACGCTTCGAGCAGCCAATATACTTTGACTGTTATGAGCTGGGTTGCTGGCTGCATGATCCCATTCGTACTGGCCTACCAGGCTTGGACCTACTGGGTATTCCGTAACCGCATCAGCCGCAAGTCCATTCCTGCCGGCTCGCACTAGCAACTAGAGAGGGACTCGCCATCAAACCGCTTGACCCTCGGCTACTTAAAACCGCCAGAGCTGCCCGTTGGTTTATTGCCAGCGTGGTGGTTCTGGCGGTTTTTGCTACCGCGTTGGTTTCGGCGTTCTCATGGCAGATTTCCCACTTCATCGCCAACGTCTTCTTCCATGTCGACCTGGTTGCGAGTGGGACACGAAGCGCCAGAGCCCAAACCGGAATGCCCAGCACCTGGCCCCTGATCTTGATTCTTGCAATCGGAGCAATGAGAGCCCTTTTGATTTGGGGTCAGGAATGGTTAGCGATCACGGCCGCCAATCGCGCCAAATCTGAACTGCGTCAGAAGCTTATTTCCGCAGTTCTAAAGCTTGGGCCAGCCTGGGCAAACGCCAAGACCACAAGCCAGCTGACCCTTATTGCTACCACCCGGCTGGACGCTCTAGACCCTTATTTCAGCAAGTTTTTGCCACAGCTGATTTACACGGCAATCATCACACCGGTTCTGACCCTGATCATCTGGCTGGCTGACCCGCTCAGTGGCGTGGAGGTGCTGATAACTATTCCGCTGGTTCCGGTGTTCATGATCTTCATCGGTTGGGCCACTCAGGCAGTGCAGCAGAGGCAGTTAGATGCAACAAGCCGCCTCAGCCAGCACTTTGGCGAGGTACTCCGAGGTGTAACCACGCTGCGCATCTTTGGCCGTGCCGAAAAGCAGCTTGAAACGATCGAATCCTCCAGCGAGCAGTACAGAATCCGAACCCTTAAGGTTCTCAGGGTCTCGTTCCTCAGTGGTTTCGCCCTAGAACTGATTGCCAGCCTTTCAGTTGCGTTGGTGGCCGTAACCATTGGTCTGCGACTGGTCAACGGCGACATCTCGTTCCAGACGGGATTGTTCGTTTTGCTACTTGCCCCTGAGGCATTCCTGCCACTGCGCATGGTGGGAGCACAGTTCCATGCCAGTTCCGAAGGAGTTGCTGCGTCCAAGGAGGTATTGGACATCATCGATGCGGCGGAAACCGGAATGCCGGCAAAAGACACGGCTGGCTCAGGACTCCGGATTTCAGGCATCTACATCCAAGACTTTGAGACTGGGCATGTGACGCAAATCAAAGGCCCAAGCGGTGTCGGTAAAACCACAATGCTAGGCAGCCTCCGCTCCGAGTTGCCAAAGCAACAGGTTGCATGGCTACCACAACGAATCGGGTTATTTCCAGGATCCGTTGCCGAAAACATTGTTGGACCGTCGGTGCAAGCCCAACCCGAGATGTTGGCCCACGCCCTTGAATTAGCGGCCCTTGACGACGTGTCGCTTGATCAGATTGTGGGCGGGGCAACCAGCGCCATATCCGGCGGACAGGCGCAGCGCATTGGACTCGCCCGAGCCTTCTACCGCGTGCTAAGCCAGAAGACTCCCTATTTGATGTTGGATGAGCCGATTTCTGCATTGGACAGCCACCGCGTTCAGGTAGTGAACGAGTCGCTGAGGTACCTGGCCGAAACCGGTGTGACGGTCATCGCCGTGTCGCACCAAAAAATAGACGCCGCCACCTTCACCATGGAGGTGGGCCTTGATTAGCAAGCTTCAACGTCTGCTGCAACTTGGCACTCCACAGGATTCTGGATTCAAACTGGGCATTTTGCTCACGGTGTTACAGGGCGCATCCGCGGTTGGACTGATGGCGACCAGCGGTTGGCTAATCAGCCGCGCAGCCGAACACCCACCCGTGATGTTCCTGAACATCGCAGTTGTTTTGGTGAGAGGCCTAGCCCTAGGCCGCGCCTTATTTAGGTACACCGAGCGCGTCGTTTTACACAACTCGGCCTTCAAAATGCAGACGGTTTTGCGCAAGGATCTCTACAAGAAGATTGTCCCGCTGGCACCCGCTGGCTTGACGAACGTGAACCGCGCCAGCGCTGTAACTAACCTTGTCAACGATGTAGACGAGCTGCAGAACTTACCGCTTCGCGTTCTGGCTCCTTTAATCCAGGCCTCTGTGGTCTCACTGGCCACGGTTGGCTATCTGGCCTTCATTCAACCTCAGGCTGCTCTCGCCCTTTTTGGTGCTCTCGCATTAGTTGCCCTTGTGGTTGCCCCCGTCAGCGCGCGCTTCACCAGCCAAGCTGGTTTGGATTCGGCACCGGCGCGGGCGCAACTTGCTGCCGAGACCAGCAACCTTTTGGAAAACCTAGACGTATTGCAGGCCTATGGTTGGGACGAGCACGCCGCCACACGCGTCTCCGAGGCAAGCCACCGCATCCAGAAGGTCAACCGCACCCAAGCACTTACCAGCGGCTTTGGCAGTGGGATGCTGGCGTTTCTTGCCAGCGCCACCACTGCAGCAACAACCTATTTCGGTGCCGCTGAGGTTCTAAACGGTGGACAACCACGAGTGATGCTTGCAGTTATCGCCCTGATCCCACTCGCTCTATTTGACCTGGTCACCAATTCCCTGCCGGCTATCACCTCTTGGCAACGCTACAAATCCAGCGCTGCGAGAGTGCAAGGGCTCCTCAATGTCGAACCTGCCAAGGAGATCTTGGGCTCTGAAGGTGGACGGGTTCTGGAGGACGTCATCTCCATTGAGTTGATTGGTGTTTCGGTTAGATACCCCAACCAACTGGAGACAGCAATCGATGGAGTAGATCTCAGACTTGAGCCGGGCCAGACTCTGCAGTTGAAAGGTGCCTCAGGTAAGGGAAAGACCACTGTTGCGCTGTTGCTCAGCGGCTTCCTAAATCCGCACACCGGCACCTACAAGATCAACGGAATCGACGCCGCCGAATTTGATCAGGCCTCGCTACGTAAGAGGATTGGTTACCTCGAGCAATCCCCCACCATTTTTTTGGGCACGCTCCGAGATAACTTGCTGATAGCCAAGCCAAACGCCACCGACGAAGAATTGCACCGCGCGCTGGATGGCGTTGGCCTAGTGAGCACATTTGTGGGACGAGCCGGGCTGGACACACAGCTTGGCGAACGCGGGTTTTCCATCAGTGGCGGCGAGGCACAGCGTGTTGCCCTAGCTAGGGCCCTGCTTGCAGATTTCCAGGTGCTAATTTTTGATGAACCAACCGCAAATGTGGATTCTGAACTGGCAGCTAGCCTGTGGCAAGACCTCCTGCAGACAGTCTCGATCGACCAGCAAAAAGCAGCGATTTTCATTACGCACGAAACTTTGCCAAGCGAACGGTTTTCACAGGTAATCACCCTTTAGAGTTGTGAAATGACCTCGGATATTGAACTAGACCTTGCCAAGATTGCGATCCATGAATCGCTACTTATTTTTGATGAGTTCGATCAGGAGATGGCCCTAAAACTTGGCCTAGTAGTTCGGGATATAGCCATGGCTCAGGATGCAGCCGTGGTAATCGACATTCGTCGCAATGAGGATTGCCTGTTCTTCTATGCAATGCCGGGCACAACCAATGCCAACGCCGACTGGGCCAGGCGGAAGCGAAACCTTGTGAACGTTGCTCAAAAGAGCAGCTATGCTCTTCAGCTGGAGCACGAAAAGGGATTCAAGATAGTTGAATTCATGGCTCTAAACCCACGCGATTACGTGCCAGCCGGTGGCTGCTTCCCGATTCGAGTAGCTGGGGCTGGCATGGTCGGAACGGCCACGATTTCGGGTCTGCCTTCGCGCGATGATCACAGGCTAATTTCAAACAGCATCGCAGCCCTACTAAACATCGACCTAGGCGATGCCGCCTTCTAACAATCGAAAGATCGAGATGACAAACGCTACTTCAAGCAAGAATCCTCTGCTGAACCAGCCAGTGAAGCTTGGCTTTGGATTCATGAACGCCTCTTGGCCGGGCTCACCCATCGTGGAGAACACTGTTGCCCGCATCACCTTCATCGGTGCACTGCACCACGCCATGGATATGGGTGTTCGCATCTTCGACACTTCAGACATCTACGCACCAAGTTTCGAAGACTTCGGCCACAACGAGGTATTGCTGGCCGAGGCTGTGGCAACCTGGGCCGGAACCGAACAGCAGAAGGCTGAGCTAATCCTGGCAACCAAGGGTGGCATCACCCGCGCCGCCGGCGAAATCTGGGGTCGCAATGCCAGCGCCGAGTACCTGGTTAGCGCCGCCGCGGCATCGGCAGCCCGACTTCACGTAGACGTTATTCCGGTTTGGCAGCATCACCGCCTTGACCCATCGCGCACGTTTGCCGAAGCCCTGAGCGGACTGGCGGCAGTGAAGGCCAGCGGACTGGTGCGCAACATCGGCGTTTCCAACTACAACGCTGCCCAGCTGAAGGCTGTTTACGACACCATTGGTGGCCCTGCCGATGGTGGTCTGGTATCGGTGCAGAACCAGTTGAACCCGGCCTACCGCCACGATCTGGATGTGCTTGACGTTTGCCAAGACCTAGATCTGGCGTTCTTGCCTTGGACACCGATGAAGGGGGCCCGCCCTAAGGAACAAGGCACAAAGGCCTTTGAGGTGCTGTCCGAGGTGGCCGCGCTGCACAATGTGAGCACTTTCACCGTTGCCAATGCCTGGTTGCGTTCGCTTTCGCCAAACGTTGTTCCAATGCCGGGCGTTACCCGCATCGAGTCGATTGATGATCATCTGGCCGCTCTGAATTTCTCGCTGAGCGAGCTGGACCTCGAGATTCTGGCTGGCCTTCCGGAATCTGACCCTGTAGATGTAGAGATCATTTCAGACCAGCCAAAGTCATGGAACTAGTGAAGGGCACATTCGAAGCCCGCTTCGAACCCCTCGTAACACTTTTCGAAGCCCAGGGCCTAGAAACTCCAGCGGGTGGATCCTCTCTCGCGGTCTTCCGCAATGGAGAAGCAGTTGTAAATGTCTGGCAGGGCGAGGCAAATGCGGGTAAACCATGGGCCGTGGACACCGTTTCCACTGTCTTCTCGTGCACCAAAGGCATAGTCACTATCCTGGCGACCCAGCTAATCGAGCAGGGGCTCCTAGACCTCGAGCTTCCTGTCGCGCACTATTGGCCCGAATTCGCACAGGGTGGCAAAGGCGCCATCAAGGTCAAAACGCTTTTACAACACCGTGCTGGGCTAAGCGCCACTCGCCGAAACATGACGCGCGCAGAACTTTTAGATGGCACATCAGTTGTAGATGAACTCGCCAAGCAAGAACCGCTCTGGGCTCCCGACTCAAACTTTGGTTACCACGCACTCACTTTCGGACACCTGGTTGGCAAACTCATCAGCAATGTGACCGGGCTAAGCGCCAACGAGTATTTGCAGGAACATGTGACCAAGCCACTCGGTGTTGACATGTGGATTGGCATGCCGGCGGATCAATACCCTCGAGTAGCAAAACTCATTACCAACCAGGAATTTGTGCCCAGCGAAGCGCCGTACGGCAGTGACCAGTTCTGGAGCGCCCAAGCGATGACGCTGGGCGGAGCACTTCCAACAGACCCAACTGCAGCCGGTGGCTTTAGCGACTTAGAGACTCTGTCAGTTGAGCTAGGCGGGGCTGGCGGCGTAACTAATGCTTACGGATTAGCCAAGATCTACTCGGCAACCGTAACCCACACTGATCGCATCAGACTCGTTGGTGATGAAGCGTTGGAAATCGCAACGCAGCCGGCATCATTCGGGGAGAACGTCTGGCACGAACCAGGCCCATACGCGGTCTGGGGAAACGGCTTCATGTTGCCTTCAACACCGCACTTCGAAATGCCGGGCGGCAGGGGCTTTGGTCATAACGGCTTTGGCGGGCAGGCGGGTTGGGCCAGCCTAGATGAGCGAATCGGATTTGGATACACAACTTCGTACTTGCATGGCGGAGCTGAAATGCAGTCCAACCAGCAAGATCTAGTCAAAAAGTTGAAGCAACTTCTTGCCTAACATGGCCCTAGAAGTTTTAGGGGAACTAAATATGGGCGCCCTCGGCAGGAATCGAACCCGAAATCGCTGGCAGGCGATTGAGCCTACGGGCGTTGCGCAACTGGTAGTACTTGTGCGGGAAGTGCGCCCTCGGCAGGAATCGAACCTGCGACCAAGAGATTAGAAGGCTCTTGCTCTATCCACTGAGCTACGAGGGCAAACCCCGTAAACACGGGCGAGGACCATTGTATCAAGCGGAATTTTTGCTTGTTCGCTCACGGGTAAATCACAACGAATAACAACGAGTAATTTCGACACCCGACCCTTGATTGCACGCAGATCGCACGATCTGCGTGAAACCAATCAAAGGAAAATCAATGTCAACTCGACCTTTCGGATTCATTCGCAAGCTACCCTCAAAGCGTTTTCAAGCAAGCTATGTAGGGCCAGATTCAAATCGTTACAACGCACCAGACACGTTCAAGACCAAGACCGAAGCACGCGATTGGCTAGCAGTCGAGAGCGCCTCAATTCGAGCCAAGACCTGGGTCTCACCTGGAGATAAGGAAACAGTAGGCACGGAAACAGTAAACGAGGTTCCAACCTTCAAGAAATACGCCGAACGACACATCGCAGTACAGACCAACCACTACGGAGAGCTGCTTCGCGAATCAACTAAGGCGCTATACATTCGCCTGCTCAATACGAAGCTGAGACAGTTTCATAAAAGCCAGCTAAACGAGATAACCTCAGCCCAAATCTCTGACTGGTGGGCGCTTTCAACCGCCAATGGGGAACGCACAAGTTCATCGAAGGCATACAAGCTCCTTTCAGCAGTTATGAAGCGAGCAGTTGAGGAATCCCACCTCACTGCAAACCCATGCAAGGTGAAGGGAGCTCAATCAGCCATTAGCGGCCGTGAAGTTGCTGTACCAACTGCTGAGCAAGTGATGGCCATGGCCACGCACATCAATCCTCGCTATTCGAACATGGTGCTTATCAAGGCATATTCGGGTCTCCGTTTCGGTGAAATCACCGAGCTCCGCCGCAAGGACCTCAAAAAGGTTACCCACACATTGCCAAACGGTGACTTGATCGCATGCTACGAAATCTCAGCAAAAACGTGCTGTGACGCTTGTAGGAACCAAGCATGTGATTGCCCGCCCCAAAAGCCGAGCAGGCGTTCGAAGCATTCAGGTGCCAAGCCGCGTAACCGCAGTGATAGACGAGACGCTAAATGACATCCAAGCAGACCCTGAAGCTTTACTGTTCCCAGCAGCGGAGGGTGGAAACTTGCGCCACGATGTTTTCATAAACTCATGGAACCCCGCTCAGGAACGTGCAGGTTTCGCTTCACATGGCTTCACCCCGCACTCACTTCGACACTTTGCTGGGACCCAATTAGCCCAAGCAGGAGCCACCATCGCAGAAATCAAAAAGTGGCTGGGCGATGATTCCGACAGTGCTGTTATGCGCTACATCCACGCCACCAGTCGCACGGCCTCTTTGGTGGAGAAGATGGAGGTGAGTTTCTAAACAGCAGGTTAACGGCCAAGATCTGGGCGTGTTGGGATCACATCCAACGGGCAACAAACAGTTTGATTGAACAACAACCAAGGCCAACCAGGAGAAGCCAAAAGCTGGCACCTCTCACCGTAAGAAGAAAGGAGGAAACATGGAGACCTTCTACACGATCCCCGAAGTTGCCCACATATACAATGTGCACCACAACACAGTTCGCGGCTGGATCAAAGACGGCCGAGTCGAAGCATGCCGCCCAGGCGGACGCCTCATTCGAATCAGCTCACGCTCACTAGAAACGCTGTCGATTCCAATTCGCAACACTCCGCACCGCCGGTAAGGCAAAGATGATTCAAAACCAATAGCGCTTGAGACGAGCCAAAACCGATAATTTTTCGGAGTCCTCAAACGGAGACGGTAACCTCTTCTCAGATCTAAAAGTGATTTGGGAACAGACGCCTTAGAGTCCGTGTGCCAGGGTGAGAAGTTTTCCCAAGTAGACGTCGGCAAGCACCGCCGAGACCAACAACATTTAGGCCAATTGGCCTTTATTCGTCCTACCTGGAGAAAAATTGAATTCAAGAAAGAACCTCGACTTGGCGCTGGAATACGCGTCAAACTACGGCTGGCACATTCTGCCCGTGCATGGCATCACGGACGAAGGTAAATGCACCTGTGGCCGCCCCCACAACGACCCTAAAGAAGTAGGTAAGCACCCAGCTAGCCCTAATGGGCAAAAGGATGCTACTACTGACCTGACCGCGATTGCGGGTTGGTGGACGCAGAACCCCGACTACAACATCGGTGTCTTCTGTAAGGCATCAGGATTCTTCGCAATCGATATCGATCCACGTTCTGGCGGCGATGACTCGTTCATCACTCTTGAAGAGCGTGCCGAAGGCTCAATTATCCCAACTGTTGAAGCGATTACTGGTGAGTACACGGTCAAGGGGAAGGTAGTCCGTGGTCGTCACTTGCTATACCGCTGCAACCCAAACGAGTCCTTCATGAAGAACCTAGATAAGGCTGGGCTCAAGGGCATTGACGTCAAGCACAACGGATACATCGTGATCTCCCCCAGTCGCCACTTTTCCGGCGCTATCTACGATTGGAAGCCTGGTCATGCTCCATGGGAGGTTGAAATCCCTGAAGCACCGGAAGAGCTACTGGTGTGTTTAACCAATAAAAAACTGGCTGCAAGTGGGAAGTCGAGTGCACTGAGTTCAACAGCCAGTTATGCGGAGATGGTCAAGGCAGTTGAGGCTTACCAACCATACGACCTCAATTTCGTCGTAGAAACGGGTATCGATGAAGGTCACCGAGCTGTGGAGTTGTATCGAATGGCATGTTCGATTGCAGGGAAAGTTGGCACTGACGCCTTAGGCCAAACGCTCACCGTCCACGCGATGAAGAATATCAACTCAACCAAGGTGCGGCCACCATTGCCAGAGGACGGTCCAAATGGGCTACTCATGCACGTTGAACGAGCAATCGACTTCGTTCGCAATAACCCCCTTCAGGTCACAACCCAAGTAAATCCAAGTGGGAAACCACTCGCCGACAGCCATGACTCGGCAGCTACGGAATGGGTTGCCGGGTACCTGAGAGGAACTTACTGCTGGTCCAAGCACTCTGGCTGGCTCGGATATGAAGATGGCGTTTGGAAATCACGCAGCGACGAGCATCTCCGCGAAGCCGTCCGTAAGATAATCCATCAATGTTGGGATGAGGCACGCCGCGATCCCGATCAGCATTCTTCCCTGGCGACCTTGAAATCGTTCCTATCTAAGGCACGACTTTCAGGTATCGAGGCCCTCTTACGTGGTTTATTTGAGGTGCAACCAGACATTCTCGATGGTCACGTCGATCTACTCAATGCCAAAAATGGAGTTGTTGATCTGAAAACTGGCGAACTTCTGTCCCATGACCCAGGCTTCTACTTCACCAAGCAGACTATTTGCGACTATAAGCCGAATGCCAAGCACCCAGACTGGAACAAGGCTCTCGATGCTATCCCCGATTACGCAAGTGAATACATCCAGACTTTATTCGGCCAAGGGGTCACGGGCTACATTCTGTCCGAAGACATTGCGCTCGTTCTTGGAGGTGGCGGCCGCAATGGAAAGTCAACCATCTGCGATGTAACTGTTCGAGTACTTGCCGGATTTGCAGTACTAGCATCTCCAGGTCTTCTAACCGGTAAAGATACCGATCACACCACAGAGTTGGCCGACCTCGTAGGCAAGCGTTTCGCCTTGCTTGAAGAATTCCCGATGCGAGGAACGCTGAACGTGAGTCGCCTGAAACGCGTTGTAGGTACAGCGGAGATTTCTGCCCGTCGAATGCGCCAGGACAATCAGACTTGGGATGCCACACACACGTTGGTGATCACGACTAACCATGAAATCCAGATCCCGTCGGGCGATGACGGTACTTGGCGTCGCCTCGTAAAAATCAACTTCCCATTCCGCTATGTCAGCAAGCCGCAACTGCCAAACGATCGCCATGTAGAGCAGGGGCTTCGAGAGCGAATAATCGAGGGGTCAGAGGGTCAACACGAAGCTGCTCTCGCATGGCTAGTGAAGGGCGCTATGGATTGGTTTGCAAACGGCCGTAAGCTCCCTTCAGTCCCGAAAGAGGTGCTTGACGATATCGCAGCATGGCGAACCGCGGAGGATTCTTTAGGGACCTGCCTGAGTGGCCATCTTGAACTAGACGCGGATTCTTATGTAGCGCAGCAGGACCTACACGCCCTGTTCAAGCACGAGAACGACGGGGGTGGCGAACTACGTGAACTTGGCACGTTCGCAAGCGCATTGAAGAGCCACGATTTCCTGGTTAGCCATGGATTGAAGGTGGAACGCGAACGCCACGCCAGCAAGCAGGTTTCGCGTCCAAACCCGCTTCTACTGCCTGGGCAGATCTATCAAGAGTTACCAACCCAAACGCCTTTGATTCGAGGTTTGCACTTTAAGTAATTGTCTGTGCGGGGTGTGCATAAGGTTTGGTTATCGTTTTGGTTTTTCGGCTCTTTTTCTAATACCTACTGAAACCCTCACACCCCGCACACTTTTCTTGTTGAGAGTCTTGCCAGCGATACTTACGCGAACAAATAAACACCTTAAAACCAAGATCGATAGTTTATGAAAGAAAGGCCCCCGAAACGCATCTCTTCCGCATGAAAAATAGCAGTTTCCATCTCGCACTCCAAAGGCAAAAATAGTCTGAAATGTAGCACAGTGCTTGAAAACTTCAACTCTCCTCCGATGAGCTCCTCGGCCGACAATCCTGAAAGCTGATAATCATCGAACTATAGTGAGGAAAAAGGTTCCGAAATCTAGGGGGTTACAGATGACTGACAAAGCGACTGAAAAGGCAGAAAAAGCTCGCCAAAAGGAAGAGCTCAAGGCGGCTAAGGAGCAAGCCCGAGCAGAGAAGTCCGCGGATCGTAAAGCGGAGTCTGCAGCCAAAAGAGCAGCGCTAGAAGCCCGGGTACAAGCCCGTAAGGATGAAAAAGCAAACCAAGTTGAGGAAAACCTCAAGGCGTACGGCAAAGAAATCTCGCGAGACGTCCTAGGCGGAAAGTTTGTAAAGTTCTATGAAAAGGGCTACGTCTCTGTATCCGCATGGGGTGGTGGTGAGCCGGAAAAGCTAATCGACGTAACGGCTAGTGCTGACGTTTCCAAGAAGTCTGGTCTAGGTCGAGCCGTGGTTGGTGTCGCTACTGTCGGTTTGAACATTGGTGCCACCTCGAACATGCGTGGCGACATTTACGTTTCCATCGTGACAGAGAAAACAACTCACATGATCCACGTCACGCCACCAAGCGAAAGTTCGGTAAAAACCGCCCGAAAAATCGAGGCAACGGGAAAGGGGCTGATCACAAGATTGTCCCACTCGACAACTTCTCCAACCGTCGTAGCTGCCTCGTCAGACCTAACCGCTCAGCTAACCAAGCTTGTTGAACTCCATACAGCCGGTGTACTTACTGACGAGGAATTTGCGAATGCGAAAGCAAAAATCATTGGTTGAGACTGTAAAAGTGAGGCGAACTGAACTCTGCTCCATCTGCAGTGAACCGGCGCTTCGAACGTTTTACGGATTCCCTACTCGTGAGATACTCGACGATCCCGAAATTAGGCTTATGGGTTGCCTTTTGGAAGGAAGAACTTTCGCCTTGCACTGCTCAACATGCGATTCGTTTTTTGATTAGTTAGAAGTTTTTTGCTTTGGTTGCAAGTGATGTGCAGCTGCTATTTTTGGGGCTCCAGTGAAATGGTATTTTTTGATGATTCCGAGACGTTTAGCACCTAACCTCCGAAGATTGTCAAAGCTGCAATTCGTCTGAATAAGATTTACTTAAGCAAAAAAAGGGGGGAAATCATTAAGAATCTAGGTTGCGGAAGCATAGTCGCCGGCTTAGTTGTATTGTCTGTATTGATAGGCATGGCAAAGGATCCTGCAGGCAGACCGGTTCTTATAATCGCGGTAGTTGGAATCATTGGATTCGTCGTATACCTCCTCGTAAAACCCAAGTTGAGCGCTACTACTAACGGCTCAGCTGCCTCGCAGAATCAAGAGGAGCGCCGAAAAGGCCTTCTTGCTCGTCTTTCGAAATCACTTCCAAATTCTGGAATTTCACCTATTCCCCTGAAGCCGGGTGAAGCACTCGTCTACAAGCTCCAGAAGGTCTCGCTTATTGAATCTCGTTCAAACGGCTCCACATACCAAGGTGGAAGTCGAGGTGTGAGTCTAAGGATTGCCAAAGGCGTGTCCTACAGAATCGGCGCATCTAAGGGGCAGCTTCTTAAAAATCCTGAGTCACTCCAGCTGATTGATCAAGGAACGGCAACGTTTACTAACAAACGGCTGATCTTCGCAGGCATGAAGGCCAGTCGCGAGTGGTCGTTCGACAAAATGACAGACGTATCCCAGTCTGCGGATGGTCAGACTGTAATGATTTCGGTTTCAAATAGACAAAAACCTTCAGGTATAACCTCCAATGATCTCCTCGATCTTGGTCCTGGGGTCATCGTCGCCATTGCACTCGAATACAACCAAAATGGCATCCAAGCGGCCAAGGACCGGTGTCTAACCGAAGCAGGTATTTCTGAAGCCCCAAATGGAGCATCCCCCGATGAAGGCCAGAGCCCTCGCAACGCGGAACTTGATGAAGCAGACCCAACAAGGGCAACTTCAGTCGCGGCACCTAGTGTCGCCTTGGCGGCAAAGCCTCTTGCATACAGAATCGAAGCGGGTGATGACTTGTTGGAAGTTGTAGGCGAATCTTTTTACGCAGAAGCCTTTGAGATTCTTCGAGAGCGCTACAGCATCGATTTTGATGAAACGCAAGACTTCGAGATGGATCTGGTAGCTGAACCGTTCAACAAATATAGTGAAAACGGGCACGCAGTGGCAGTGCAACTCGATGGTCAAATTATCGGGCACATCTCCGAAGATGAGAACACGGAGTTCTTCGAACTACTCAAAACATGCAACGGCCGAGCAAAATGCCAAGGTGAAATCTACTTTGCTCCAGTTACGGATTTGATGAGAAACTCAGTACGCATTTTCTGCAACTTCCCTCCAACCTTGGAATCGATCAAACCATGAACAAGCTGGTCGTAGGTCTTTTAGTGTTCGTAGCCATGGCGATTTTCGCTTTGGTGAACGCAAGTATTCCCGAATCCGTGCCACCCTATAAAAAAACTACTGGCTACAAAATGGGATACCAGGATGGTTCAGGCACTACTGCAGGAATCGACTGTTTCTACTTGCAAGCCGATTTCAATAGGCGAAAGAAGGCTTGGCTCGTGAAAGACATGTCGAACAACTACCTACAAGGTTGCGTGGACGCCCAAAATAAGCGTTAGCACCAAAAGCCACTAGGGCTTAATAGGCGACCGCAGATATCTGGCGATATGATCCGTCATTTAAGAGTCACAGATCCCGCCATGGGGCCTTTACGGGCGTTTTAGATATATGTCTGGGCTCGGCGATTGCCAAATATGTCCGAAGGGCTAGGTAGCCTAGTTTTTAGGCTCGATTATTGAGCAAGTTTATGAGGGGAAAAATGGCAGAACAGAACAACGCTGCGTTTATTTGGTCTATCGCAAATCTACTGCGAGGCACCTATAAGCAAGCGGACTATGGAAAGGTCATACTCCCCTTCACAGTTTTGCGACGACTCGACAGCGCCCTAGAAGCAACCAAGGTTGCGGTTCTCGACACTTTCGAGATTCAGGGTGACAAACCAGCCGCCGACTTCCTTCTTCAAAAAGCCTCGGGCTACAGCTTCTACAACACCTCCCCCTACGACCTAAAACGAGCAGCCGGCGACACAGGAAACCTTCGTGCCAACCTGACTTCTTACATCGAAGGCTTCTCCCCTAATGTCCGTGATATCTTCGAGCGCTATGAGTTCTCATCTCAGCTTGGCAAGCTCGATGAAAATGACCTGCTCCTCCTTGTAACCCAGAAGTTCAGCCAGATTGACCTCCATCCCGAGGCCGTATCGAACGTTGAGATGGGTTTGATCTTTGAAGAGCTAATCAGAAAGTTTGCTGAAGCTTCCAACGAAACTGCTGGTGAGCACTTCACACCGCGTGACGTGGTCCGCCTCATGGTGAACCTGCTATTTGCCGCAGATGACGACGTCCTTAGCAAGCCGGGAGTCGTTCGCAGCGTTTACGACCCAACTGCCGGTACCGGCGGAATGCTTTCAGTCGCCGACGACTACATCCGCCACCTAAACCCCGAAGCCAGCCTCACACTATTTGGCCAAGAACTAAACGGGGAATCCTACGCCATTGCTAAAGCCGACATGGTTATCAAAGGTCAGGACATAGAAAACATGGTTTGGGGCGACACCCTCACCAATGATGGCCACCATGGAAAACACTTTGACTACTGCCTAGCCAACCCTCCATTCGGTGTTGAGTGGAAGAAACAGCAGGCCTTTGTAGAACGCGAACACTTAGATCGTGGCTTTGATGGCCGCTTTGGACCAGGCACTCCCCGAGTTTCTGATGGCTCACTACTATTCCTAATGCACCTCGTCAAGAAAATGCGCCCGGTCACCAAGGAAGGTGGCGGTGGTCGCATTGGGATTGTCCTGAACGGTTCGCCACTCTTCACGGGTAGTGCTGGTTCGGGTGAGTCAGAGATTCGCAAATACCTATTGGAGCAAGACTTGGTGGAAGCCATCATAGGACTACCAAAAGACATGTTCTACAACACAGGCATTGCGACCTACATCTGGATCCTTAGCAACCACAAGCCAGCTGAACGCCGAGGGAAAGTCCAGCTGATTGATGCCACAAGCCATTTCGAGAAACTTCGTAAGAACCTGGGCGACAAGCGTGCCGAGATCTCCCAGACAAACCTAGAAAACATAGTCCGGACTTACCACGCTTTCGAAGAGTCCGGCCACTCCAAGATCTTCAAAACCTCAAACTTCGGATACACCACGATCACAGTTGAACAACCGCTCCGACTGTCATGGGCAGTCACTCCCGAACGTGTCGAGGGAGCACTAGAGGCCAAGGCATTCGAGAAACTTTCCGCAGGTGACCGTATCCAGCTTGAAGAGGCGCTCGCTGCCGAAGCGGCGTTAGATACCTCAACCACCTTCGACGGAGCGGCTTTCACCAAGCGAATTAAAGAGGCAGTCGCATACCTTGACCTAAATGCAAGCCAAATCAAGAATCTCGTTGCTGGCCTAGCGGAACACGATGATGAAGCGCCTCTAGTTCGAGATGCTAAGGGCAAGATCACGGCAGATGCATCGCTTCGGGATACCGAAAACGTGCCACTTTCTTTTGATATTGATGAATACGTTGCCCGGGAGATCGCACCTCACTTGCCTGATTTCTGGCTAGACCGCAGCAAGGACAAAATCGGTTACGAGATCCCCTTCACCCGTCACTTCTACAAGTACGAGGCTCCCCGCCCGTTGGAGGAGATTGACGTTGACCTAAACAAGCTGATTGCAGAGATCTCGCAGCTTTTGATTGAGATTGAGAAATAAAAATGTCAGCTTCAAACAGCCCTGACTGGCTTGGTGAGCTACCTTCGAGCTGGGATCTGGTTCCCTCCTGGTCCCTTTACCGGAGGGTCAAGAGAACAGGCCACGCCACTGAAGAGTTGCTATCTGTCTATAGAGACCATGGAGTAGTTCCAAAGTCCTCCAGAGACGATAATCACAACGTCGAATCCGAGGACCTGTCTGGCTATCAACTCGTCAGACAAGGCGACCTAGTGATGAACAAAATGAAGGCATGGCAAGGTTCAATTGCTCTATCCGAATACCAGGGAATTGTGAGCCCTGCTTACTTTGTATTCCAACCCTTGCATGATGGCCACCTGAAATATTTTCATTATCTACTCCGCAGCCAGCAGTACATTGGTGCCTACAACCGCATAAGTAAAGGCGTTCGAGTAGGTCAATGGGATTTGGATCCTGCTTACTTTAGAACCCTTCCAATCCCAGTTCCGCCGATAGACGAACAGAGGGCTATCGCCGACTTTCTAGACCGCGAGCTAGCTCACATTGACCGCCTAATAGAAGCCCAACAAAGCCTGCCAATTCTCCTAAATGCCAGGTACAACGCTCAACTCATCAGCGCCACAACCAGAGGGCTAGATCCTGACGAAGAATTCGTTAATAGCGGCTTAGAGTGGGCTCCTCGGAAACCAAAGAACTGGACGGTTAAACCCTTTTTCACCGTTGGCCGAGAGATTTCCCAAAAGAATGGGAATTCACAGGAATCCAACCTTCTTTCCTTGAGCTATGGCGAAGTTATTGAAAAAGATATCGATACCAACGAGGGATTACTTCCTGCTTCATTTGATAGTTACCAAATAATTAATCCCGGCAATTTGGTATTCCGTTTGACCGATTTGCAGAATGATAAGCGGAGTCTGCGGTCAGCTCTGTCAAGCCATAAGGGAATCATTACCTCTGCTTATCTTGCAGTCCAGGTTTCTGGTGTAGAACCCGAATTTCTCGCATTCCAGATGCGAGCGTGGGATCTGCTCAAAGTCTTCTATTCCATGGGCAGCGGACTTAGGCAATCAATGAAATATGAAGATTTGAGGCGGATGCCTGTGGTTCTTCCCAGCCTGAAGGAGCAACAGGCAATTGTTCGGTACCTAACTCAGATGAATAAATCCAAAAACGAGATCATTTCTGAGACCGCAAAAGCAGTGTCGCTGCTCAAAGAACGCCGAGCAGCCTTAATCAATGCAGCCGTCACCGGCAAAATCGATGTTTGGGGGAAGAACTAATGGCTGACTATAACGAGTACAAGTTCGAGCAAGAGTTGTGTGAGGCGCTCGCCGAATCCGGTTGGCATTATTCAAAGAATGATGACGGCTACGACCAAGCCCTGGCTCTCTACCCCGCTGATGTCCTAGCTTGGCTCTCCGAGACTCAGCCCGATGAGTTGAGCAAACTTATCAAGTCTTCGGATAACTCCGTGGCTCAGGGCAAAGCCCGTACCGCTCTCATACAACGCCTTGCCAAGTCGCTCGATCAACCGCTTTCCCAGGGCGGCGGAACCCTCAGCATTTTGCGCAAAGGATTCAAAGACGGTGCAGCGAAATTCGATATGTGCCAGTTCAAGCCAGCAGAAAGTTTGAACGCAAGCACCCTAGATCGATATTCCAAAGTTCGCCTTCGTGTGATGCGCCAGGTTCACTACTCAACGAAGAACCGCAACAGCCTTGACCTAGTGTTCTTTGTCAATGGCCTTCCAGTGGCCACACTCGAACTAAAGACTGATTTCACTCAAAACGTTGAAGACGCCAAAACCCAGTACAAGAAGGACCGAGATTCTCATGGTGAACCACTTCTAACCTTTGGTCACAGAGCCCTAGTTCACTTCGCTGTATCGAACGAAGAGGTTTACATGACCACTAAGTTGGCGGGGAACGCAACCTATTTCTTGCCGTTCAACAAGGGTGATGACGGCCGAGCCGGAAACCCAATTAACCCTGAAGGCTCTAAGACTTCCTACCTGTGGGATGCAGTCTTCCAGAAAGACAACTGGCTCCAAATCCTTGGCCGCTTCATGCACCTGAGCATCGAGAACCTAATCGATCCTGTAACGGGTGAACAGAGCAAGCGGGAGAGTTTGCTTTTCCCCCGATACCACCAATGGGAGTCCGTTTCGAAACTTATTGTTACTGCAAAAGCGGAGGGGCCTGGCCACAAGTATCTGATTCAGCATTCTGCCGGTTCAGGCAAAACAAACTCCATCGCTTGGACTGCCCACCAACTTTCAACTCTCCACAATGACGAGGGTAAAAAAGTATTTGATTCAGTCATAGTCGTCACTGACCGAACTGTTCTTGACGACCAGCTCAGCTCAGCCATCCAGCAGATCGACCACAAGACCGGCGTAGTGGCGGCAATCGACAACAAACAAGGATCTAAGTCAACTGCGCTCGCCGATGCCCTCAGCGCCAATAAGCCGATCATCGTTGTCACGATGCAGACCTTCCCATTCATCCTCGGTCAGATCCAAGAATCTACTGCTGCCAAGGGAAAGAGCTTCGCAATCATCGCCGATGAAGCTCACTCTTCGCAGACTGGAAATACTGCTAGCACTCTGAAGAAGGTCTTGTCGGACGAAGACTGGAAGTCACTTCAGGACGGCGGTGAAATCGATGTTGAGGACCTGTTAGCTGCTGAGATGGCTAACCGTGCTGAGCCAGGCAACATCAGCTTCTTTGCTTACACTGCAACGCCTAAAGCCAAGACTATGGAACTCTTCGGCCGTGTTGGAGATTCCGGTAAGCCTGAACCCTTCCACGTCTACACAATGCAGCAGGCCATCGAAGAGGGCTTCATCCTTGATGTGTTGCAGAACTATACGCCATACAAGCTTGCTTTCAAGTTGACTCACAATGGGCAGGATTATGACTCTGAAGGCCCTCAGGTTGCTCAGAATGAGGCTCTGAAGGAGCTGATGTATTGGGTACGCCTACATCCAACCAACATCGCTGCCAAGGTGTCGATCATAGTGGAGCACTTCCGGGAAAATGTTGCATGGCGACTCGATGGTAAGGCGAAGGCAATGGTCGTTACCGGCTCTCGCAAAGAGGCAGTGCGCTACAAGCTGGCATTCGACAACTACATCAAACAGCATGGTTATGGCGATGTTAAGGCCATGGTTGCATTCTCAGGTGAAGTCGAGGACCTTGAAAACAGTCCTACTCCATTCAATGAAGCCAACATGAACCCCGACCTTCGTGGCCGCAAGCTTGCTGAAGCCTTCAAGACCGAGGAATTCCAGGTAATGCTTGTTGCAAACAAGTTCCAGACCGGCTTTGACCAGCCTTTGCTGGTGTCGATGTATGTGGACAAAAAATTATCTGGCGTTACTGCAGTACAGACCCTCTCACGCCTAAATAGAACCGCACGGGGCAAGGACACAACCTTCGTTCTGGACTTCGTAAACGAACCTAACGACATCCTGGAAGCGTTCGAACCTTATTTCCGAGACGCCCGACTTGCAGACGTTACTGACCCCAACCTGGTCCACGACATCGCAAACAAGCTCGACCACAGCGGCATCTATGACCAATCAGAGGTTGAGGCCGTAGCCAAGGCTTTCGTTGAAAAACGGGGCAACAACAAACTCTCTGCATCACTAGCCCAGGCCAAAGATCGATTCTGGAAGAAGTACGAAGCCGCAGAACGTGCCAACGATCAACTCGAACTTGACCGCCTAGATGACTTCCGTAAGAGTCTGGATGCGTTCACCAAGACCTACGACTTCCTCTCCCAGCTGTACAACTACGGCGATACCGATCTCGAAAAGAAGGCAATATTCTGCCGCCTGCTTGCTCGCGAAGTTAGACCGACAAACCGAAACGATTCAATTGATCTAAGTGGAGTCGAGCTAACGAAACTCGGCTTCAAGAAGAATGAACCTGTATCGCTCAACCTGACTGGTGAGGCGGCAGAGTTGAAGCCACTCACTGACGTTGGCTCCGGAAAAGCTCATGATCCTCTGATGGCATCTCTGCGTGAAGCAATAGAAAAAATGAATACCCTATTCGATGGAGACTTCACGCCAGGCGACTATGAGGTTTTGGTGAACGCTGTAACTACTAAGGCAGCTGAAGACGACAAGATCAAGAAACAGGCAACTTCGGGAAACACTCTTGAGCAGTTCCTGGAGAGCCCAGACCTCAAGACCGTGTTGCTAACGGCCCTATTGACTTCTAGTGACAACTTGAAGGCGATGGGCGATGAAGTGCTGGGAGATGACCAGAAGTTGGCAAGGCTAGTGAAAATTATTGGAACCGTGCTCCATACGAAGTTAGCTGCCTAATGCCGAATGAGAACCTGAATTCAGCGCCCAAAGACCCAATTTGGGAAGCCATGGCAAACATCGCGGGGCAAGGTATTGTTGGGGCAGTCCCTTTAGTAGGCGCTTTTGGAGCTGCCTCTATAGCTAGTGTTTTTCAGGCAAGATCAGCCCGGCGTGTGCAGGCACTTATAGAAAACATACTCAATCGTCTGCAGGTGCTTGAGGATCAGGGAGTTCTCGAATCTGTTCGTGATTTACTCGCAGCTCCGTCTTTCAGCCCAGTACTCATCGAGGCGCTTGCTATTGCTGAAAGAAACGCATTAGGCGACAAACTCAAAGCGCTAGAGTCCGGGGTAGTCAACTCAATTGGAGAAAGTCAAAATACCGACCTGAAACTTATGTTTCTGCGCTACATCGAGGACTTAACGGTTTCTCACTTGCTCCTGCTGGAACTACTAGATTCCCCCAAGGGCTATTTCGAAAAACATAATCTCGAATGGTTTGACCTCGCAATGGGAGGGAAAGTTACAGTAATTCGAGAGGCATTCCCCGAATGGGACACGTACTTCTCGGATCAGCTAATTTCTGATCTAAATTCTCGTGGGCTGGTTGGGATAACCACTCAACATGGCATGACAACTCTCACAGGAATGGCAGAGTCGTCAACTACCTCGCTAGGCAAGACGTTTATCTCATTTATCAAAGATAAAAACACGCCGTAAAAGTCAATGTTTCTGATGGTCATCGCACGTAGAGCGCACGAAAATGTCTACGCCCTGCAATATCCTTTATATATCAAGGGTTATAGGTGTGTAGCAAAGAGCCGGGAAGGCTCCTGCTCTATCCACTGAGCTACGAAGGCATGCTGTGCACGCACAGCGACCAATAGTCTACCAAGCGCGGTTTGGCCGCACCTTAGATACCAGTGCCGTGCACTGCAAACTCTTCGATTGAACTAATCTCTTCTGCCGACAGCTTAGGTGCAGCCAATGCCGCGTAATTATCCTCTAACTGTCTAACACTGCTGGCGCCAATAAGAGCTGAAGTAACCGCAGGCTGACGAAGAACCCAGGACAGAGCAAGTTGTGCAAGTGATTGGCCACGCGCTGAAGCGATTTCGTTTAGTCCCCGGGCTCGGTGCAAATAAGTTGGATCGATTTGCGAACTCTTGAGGAAGTGATTTTTAGCCGCTCTAGAGCCCTGAGGAGCACTGCCGGACAGGTAGCGATCCGTCAAAAGGCCCTGAGCCAGCGGTGAAAACACAATTGAGCCGATGCCTTCTTCAAGCAGAGTGCCAAAAAGCGACTGTTCTGGAGTGCGGTCAAACATTGAATAGCGAGGCTGGTGGATCAAAAGGGGAACACCCATCCCAGCCAGGATTCGCTTCGCCTCAAGAGTTTGCTGGGCATCGTACGACGAAATTCCGGCGTACAGCGCTCGCCCGGATTGAACCGCCGTTGCCAACGCCCCCATGGGCTCCTCCAGTGGAGTGTTTGGGTCGTATCGATGGCTGTAGAAGATGTCGACATAGTCGAGTTGCAAGCGCTTGAGGCTCTGGTCGAGAGACGAAAGCATGTACTTCCGTGAACCCCACTCCCCATAAGGACCAGGCCACATGTCGTATCCGGCTTTGGTTGAGATGACCAACTCATCACGATATTTTGCAAAGTCTCGCTTGAAGTGCACACCGAAGTTTTCTTCGGCACTGCCTGGGATTGGCCCATAGTTATTGGCCAAATCAAAGTGAGTAATACCCAAGTCAAAGGCACGTCGCAATATTGCCTGTTGAGTTGCCATTGAATCATTAGTACCGAAGTTGTGCCACAGACCTAGTGAAATCTCAGGTAGTAGCAAACCACTCCTTCCGGAGCGACGGTATTGCATCGAGTTATAGCGGGAATCTTCAGCCTCGTAGATCATGCAACAAGACTAGGCGAGGCGGGCTGACGATCAATCACAGATAGGCTTTTTGTAATGACCGTCCCCATCTTTCTCGTCCTGATGCTTGCGGGAATCGCTGCGGGTATCAGTGGGGCCGTTGCCGGTCTGGCAAGCATCTTCAGTTTCCCCGCGTTATTGCTCATCGGGGTAAGCCCTGTTTCGGCGAACGTGACAAATTCAATCTCGCTTTCCGCCATGAGCTTTAGCTCCATTCATGCCTCCTACCCAGAATGGCGTTCGCACAAGCAGATTCTGAAGCGACTGGCGCCATCGATGCTGATTGGCGGAACCATTGGGGCCATTCTGCTTCTGCAGACTCCTGGAGCCTCGTTTCAGAAGATTGCCTCGGTACTGATTGCCCTAGCCTCGTTCGCCATTTTGATTCCCAAGCGCACCGCAACACACGAGGCACCCAAACGGCTTTGGCCACTGATGTTGATCATGCTTTTGGTGGGCATCTACTGCGGCTACTTTGGTGCGGGTGCCGGCACCATCACCATGGCTGCGACCATGCTGATCCTTGGTGTGGACCTGAAGGTGGGCAGCGCACTCAAGAATGTGCTGCTTTTCTTGGCCAACACAATGGGTGTGATCATCTTCCTGTTCTCTGGTCAGGTCAACTGGCTAATGGCTATTCCCCTAGCGCTTGGCTTCGCCATCCGTGGCCGACTTGGGCCAAGCATTGTGCGCCGTGCCAACCCGGTAATTCTGCGCTGGGTGGTTTCCGGCTTCGGTCTGTGCGTGGCCATCTGGATGATGTAGAAATAGAACCCTTAACTGAGAGTTTGCTTTAGAACGGCCATTGATTCACAGGTCGTTCACAAAATTTCAAAAACATAGACGGCATGGAAACTAAATTCATCACACGCGCTGCGCTCACTGCAGCGGCCGTAACCGCCACCATCGCCCTTCTTGTAGCAACCGCTCCGGCATCTGCTGCAACCAAGAAGCCAACCCCACGCGCAACCGTGACCGTGACTGCAAAGCCAGTTGCCGACCCAAACAAGTTTGACATCGCCCTAATCGGTGACATGCCTTACGACGCAGCTGGCCAGGCCCAGACTCCAAACGTTGTAAACGCCATCAACAGCTCCACCGCCGAGTTCTCGCTATTCGATGGCGACACCATGAGCGGTAAGGGTGACATGTGCACCGACGCTGCTTACAGCCGCATCAAGGGACAGTTCTTCGACACCTTCAACAAGCCAGTCTTCTACAGCGTTGGCGACAACGAGTGGGTTGACTGCGACCGCGCTGTAAAGGGTGCCTTCGACCCTCTAGACCGTCTTGCATTGGTTCGCAAGACCTTCTTCCAGAACGCTGACAACACCTACATCTCGCTTGGTAAGGGCTCGCTTGCCAACACCGTGATCACTCACGATGCAAAGTACCCAGAGATGCAGATGTTCACCTACAAGAAGATCACCTTTATCCTTCCTCACGTTCCAGGCTCGGCAAACAACGCTCCTGTTACCTCGGACAAGTACAAGACCTACAACGACACCGCTAAGGATGGCGACGCCGCCGAGTTCGCAGCTCGCGACGCAGCCAACGTGGCCTGGATCAACAAGGGCTTTGAGAAGGCAATCGCCGACGGCTCGAACGGCGTCATCGTTACCGTTCAGGCTGACATGGACTGGGAAGGCTTCGCCTCGGGCGCCGCTGCTCCAAACAACGAGTACACCCAGGCTTTCGATGCCACCAAACAGGCGCTGCTGACCAACACCCTAAAGTTCAAGAAGCCAGTTCTGCTTCAGAACGGTGACCAGCACTGGTACCAGGTGGACATGCCAATGAACGAGTCCGCTGGCAAGCTAGTTCAGAAGGACAAGGGAAACTTGGTGGAATACTTCACCCGCGTTCAGACCTTCGGTTCGGGCTTCAACCACTGGGTTCAGCTAACCATCGACCCAAAGAACCCAAACCTTTGGACATTCACCCCACGCATCATTGCGGCTAACCTAGCTGCTCACTAGTTACATCCACCGAGGAGGGGCAGGCCGCAAGGTTTGCCCCTCCTCTTTGGTTAACATCACCAAACTTTTTGGATAGAAGAATGTTCTATTTGCGTCACCTGCGAAGAGTAGATTGAGCATTAACCACACAATGAGGGGAACACCATGAAGGTTCAAGGAAAAGTAGTTGTTGTCACCGGTGCCGGAAGCGGCATGGGTCGCCAGTTGACCATCGAACTGGTTCAGAAGGGCGCCAAGGTTGCGGCCGTAGATTTCCGAGCAGAGACGCTCGAAGAAACCAAGAAGATTGCCGGTGGCACCGTTGAGGCTTTCGTCCTAGACGTAACCGATGCCGCAGGAGTGGCAGCCTTGCCAGCCCAGGTTGAGGCAAAGCTTGGACCAGTGGACGCGCTGATCAACAACGCGGGAATCATTCAGCCGTTCGTGCACGTCAAGGACCTCACCATGGAGCAGGCCAGCAAGGTTATGAACGTCAACTTCTTTGGCCCACTGATGCTGGTCAAAGCATTCCTACCTGGTCTACTCGCTCGCCCCGAGGCACACATCCTCAACGTTTCATCGATGGGTGCCTACGCGCCAGTGCCGGGTCAGAGTCTTTACGGTGCATCTAAGGCTGCAATCAAGCTGCTGACCGAGGGCCTGCGCTCAGAACTTATGGACACCAAGGTGGGTGTAACCGTTGTCTTCCCAGGTGCAATCAACACCAACATCAGCGTCAACTCCGGGATGGCCATGCCAGCCGGTGGCGACGAGGCGGCCAGTAAGTTCAAGATGACCGAAGCACCGGTTGCCGCAGCCAAAATGATTGACGCCATTGAGCAGAACAAGCCACGCATTACCATTGGCTCGGATGCCACCATGATGGATCGCCTATCTCGCCTAAACCCGGTGATGGCCGCCAACGTCATTTACAAGCAGATGAAGTCGCTCCTCGGCTAAATCCGCTTTCCAACGCCCAGTTCGCTAGTCGGTGAACTGGGCGTTGGCCTTTAATGCCAAGTAAACTTGCAGGGTGTCTAAAGTACTAGCTTCCCTTCCTGTCGGCGATAAAGTTGGCATCGCGTTTTCCGGTGGTCTTGATACCTCGGTGGCCGTTGCCTGGATGCGCGAAAAAGGCGCAAT
>Ga0213922_1000305_pt1 | contig 27553 bp, 51 predicted proteins | sample McNCre2917MG_FD_165060 | JGI IMG/M metagenome (GOLD analysis project Ga0213922, IMG submission 165060) | Freshwater microbial communities from McNutts Creek, Athens, Georgia, United States - 29-17 MG | ecosystem: Environmental > Aquatic > Freshwater > Creek | place: USA: Georgia | collected... | reverse complement strand
ATCCATCTGCGGATTCTCCACTAAATAATCCATCGTACTTTTCAATAATTCTTTCCCTAAATGCCAAAAAAAAACCACCGCCCCAAGCGTTACGTTTAATGGTGCATCTTTCATCAGTTCACAATACTTTTCACTTCCTTCGTAATCTTCAATCAAGTATTTTTGTCCTAACGTTTGTTTAATTGGTCTATAAAGCACCGCCATTGCTCTGTGCATCTCCTCCCAATTTGTGATGTAATTATCCAAGTCCATATACTCACCGCTTGACATCTCATCCAAGTTAGGAATAAACCCGAAGGTCTTTCCATCCATTTCAAACTTTGTTGTTAGCGATGGCAATTGCTTAAACAATCCGCCAATTATATTCGTAGCATCTTCGACATCTTTTTGCCTCATCTGCCCAACGATATTCATATCAATTCCACAAAAGATTTGTATCATCTTGTGGTTTAAAAAATCGCTTTCCTCATTCTCGCCTACTATCTTCAGGAACTTCTGATATTGATGTAGCTTTATTTCGCTTAAATCGGTTGGGATTGAAATCTTTACCTTCATAGTGTATAAACAATTTTGTTAATATTCTGTCTTAATAAATATGGTAATTGCCCTGATTTGGATTATCTAAATGGTAAATGATGTTATAACGTGCCGAATCAATTCCGTGATTCCAGTCATCAATGTATAGCTTGCTTGCCTTATTTAAGTAGCAATAATTATTAAACTCCTTTGCTAAATTGTTTGATTGTGGATCAAGAATGATTTGGTAGTCTTGCATCCTTACAATGCCTGATTCAATCGTTCCTTTCTTTACTGGCTGAATGTTTATCCCTTGATAACGTAAGTCATCGATTAATCTTGGCTCTGCTGAATCGGCAATGATTAAACCGCCACCAACTTTATCCTTCATTAACTGAGCCAAAACGTGCGTCTTTAATCCACGTTCATAAATGACCTCTTTAATGTAGATTATCTTCTTGGTCTTATCAATTGCCACTTCTGTCAACGCATCCGGATCGATTGAGAATCCAAAGTCCATTCCGAATGATGTTTGTAATCCATTAGGATTAAACGTTCCGAACTGCCAATTAGTAAAGACAACTCCTTCCGCTTTGTCAAGCCATCCGCCAAGTATTGCGTGCTGATATTTTTTAGGATTTGTTTCTTGTAAATACTCGACTTGCTGAATGAACGAATCTGATAAATTCTTTTTATTGTCAAGATAGGTCGTGTGAATGTAAGTCGAATTGTCTTTTGTCAATGACTTGCCCGATTCAACTCCTTTAGCCTCAAAGAATCTTCGATAAATAAAATGTTCTTTAGTTACTGGATTCAAAATAAGAATAACCCTATTTTGCTTTGTGTTATGTCTGACTGATAAATCAATCTTGTCAAATACTTCTTCGTCTACTAATTCTTCAGCCTCATCAAGTACGAAAGTCGTAACTCCAGCCAATGATTTAAGGTTTGCCGTTTGCGTTCCACTCGATGTCTTTATCCCCTTAAAGATAATTTTGGAATTTGTTCTCGTGTTTATGATTTCATCTTTTGTAATATAGAAATCATCAGAAAGTCCAGCCGTTTCAATCTTATCCGTGAACTCTGGAATGATTGAGATATGAGCAGAGATTAATGTGTAACGAGTGAATAATATAACGTGACCAACTTCGTACGTTAAAAGCAAAAGAAATGAGTTTAAGGCATACGATTTTCCTGATCCACGTCCTCCAGTTATTACAAAGTACCTTGAATCACTTTCAAATAATGGAATATACTTTTTGTTCAACTTAATCACTCGAATTTTACGATGTCTTTTATGTCAAAGTCGTTAATTGTATGCGTATTATTTTGGTCGATGACTTGCTTAGGCATACCATACCGATACTTATAGAACAATTCAATAGCCCATTTCTCGCCTAATTTAATTGCATCAGCGTGTTTTTTAATTGCTTCTTCAGTAAATGGCTCTAATTTCTCATGAATAGCTTGCAAATCAGTCTTTGAAGCTAAACGCAAATCTGTTTCTCTAACTGGTTTGGTACTATGTCCTCCGTTATTCTTTCGCTTGTCCATATTAATACAAATTAACCAATTAATTTTTATGTATTTATTTATCTTCTATCCAAATATAAATATCACTTTGTAATGGATTACCATTATAATCTGGATTTAAAATTGATTTCCATTTTTTACCACATCGTTTACATTTCATTTTAGATGGCATCCATCCAAAATTTGTTTGATAATTATGCCCTATAATTTTACATATCATCCCAAATATCTTTAAAAAATACATACATAAATTTCAAAGTTACAATTGTAGTCATTATTATAAATGTAGATGCTACTAATGTAAATAAACCTAATAAAAAATATTTTATAAAATGATCCATTATAATTTATCTATTTGCTCTAATTTCCTTATTGCCCACTCGATTCCTTCTGTTCCACCCCAAGCATCCCACATCAAGCCTCCGCATCCTTCTTTGTAAGGTACATCTTTATTTTGTTGATGTCTTTTGAATGATGCCATTCTTGCTATCGTATCTCTTGAAATGGATTCTCTCTTTGCTAATTGATTTGCTCTGATCTTGCCTACTGGTGTGCCACAACTTCCCCAACCATTTTCATCTGCCCATTTCAAAGCTCGTTTAGCGTTATCGCTTGCAGCTTGTGGATAATCGTTAAAACTATCTTCTGCGGCAAACTTAACCGGAACCGCTTGCGTATTCTTATCAATCAAACTTATCTCATCTTGATTGTTATCGTAATGCACATCAATACCCAATCGTTTAATGGTTTCCCATTTCATCTTACCATTAGTGAAATGAACTTTAGAACGAGGAATGCCTAATTCTTTAGCAACCTTGTAAACTTCTGCGGAGGCAGATTCTTGCCTTCGTGTAATGATGTGAACATCTTTGCCTTCTGCTATTAGTCTTTTAGCCAATGCCTGACCTCTTGCAGTGGAAAGCGTATCATCAAAGTCAAAAGAAACTTTATTGCCTTCTTGTGCATACTTGCCTTGTGCAATGATGGCTTGATAGACTTCGGTTGCTTTCTCTTTTGTGTCATAGATACATTGTCCTTGTCCTACTCTCCATTTTCCGTTTCCGCATTTTATAACTGGCATATCAATTGATTTTATAAACTTCTTCTTGCACTAACTTCCAATATATTTCATCATCTATTTTCAACTTCAATCTTGAAATTATTGAGATAATATATAAAGTACATTCTTTCGCAAATAGTTTTGATCCACAAAAGTAAATGCAATTATTAAAAATATACTTTGCCATTTCATCAGGCTTCTTATTGTCCATTCTCTTTATATTCAAGATAAACTTTACGGATTTGACCGATGTAATCTCTCCAGCAAGAATCGCAACTTGTCTGCTCTAACTGAATATTAAACACATTATAATAAACCTCCGAAAGTCTTCTTTGTTCCAAGATAGAAACTTGATAACGATCCATGCTAAACCAACCTTGAAGATACTCGTAATCTTCTTCCGTTAAGCAATTTATTTTCTTGTAAGGAAACATTTGATTTAGTTTTTCCTTTCGTGCATCGCAACCGCAATCCCATCCAATTGCTTGTGCTAACTTTTCAACTCCAGCTTTAATACCAGTTGCTTCCGTAAATTGCTCAATGGTATCGCCTAATCCTTGTGGTTTTCTTTTTGCCATGTTATTAATTTCTTTTTGCAGTTTTTAATTGTATTATAAATGCTTGTAAAACTTATGCCTGATTCTCTTGACATCTTTCGCATACTAACTCCCTTATTAACATAAACCATAAATAGCATCCTTTCGTAGTCTTCCCACGTTTGAATGTAGTCTATAAATGGTTGGGCAAGTTCCAAAACAATGTCATCTTCTTGTGAATCAAATAATAGATGTTCAATGTCTTTTGTGATTTCTACCTTGATTACCTTCTTATTATGAAGGTTCATTGTTAATGACCTTAGTGTAAAATAAAAGTAAGCAAAGTTGGCATCCTTATTTGAATTGATAATCTTAATATAAGCCTCTTGAACGATGTCCTCAGCGTAGGCAATTTCTCCGAAGCGTTTTACAACCGCTATCCAATGCTTATGCTTATCAATTAAATGGTCAATACTTACCATCATTCTTTTCGTTGTGAATAGATTGCGAAAATCATTAATAAAATGTATGCTAATTCCAAGCCACCTACAATGATTCCCTCAATTACTAATTCATCCATGAAATTTATCTATTTCTCGATTTAAATACCAAACAGATTTTTCTAAATCAATTTTCTTATTCCCTTTTTTTTCTGCTCTTAAGATATACTTAATTGCATTCCCAAGATTAAAATTCAATTTATAGGCATCAATGACATCAATGGCCTCAATTCCATTGGATGAATAATGTTCGGGATGATTGACTTGCTCTTTCATATTAGTTTTTTGTAATTCTCTTGATAATTCTTCAAACGGATTATAAAACATATTACAAATTTTAGTAGTCAGGACAGGATTCGAACCTATAAGGGCATTTGCCGTTCGCTATTAACAATAGAATGCATTCTATTTATTTTTGCTTTTCCCTTTTAAATAATATGATAACACGGACTAAATTATCAATATTAAGAAGCGTCTACCATTCCGCCACCTGACTATACAAATGTATAAAAATTATTTAAATTCCAAATCTAATTCATATTTATTTAATAAGCTATTCAATTCATTATTAAGACTTTGCGCATTTTCTTCTTCTAATTTTGTCATCTTAATACCTAATTTAAAAAATTCTAGCATATTTTTACCAGCACTAAAGTAATCATCACTTACAGTTGTATCCGGATTATTCTTGTAAAGTTGTTGCTCAATCTTTAGCAATTCATCCAAAACCATATTTGATTTGTTCTTTAATGATTGCTTGTTGAATATCGATTGTCTAAAATCGCCTTCAATGTGATCAATTAATGAGTTTAATAAACCCAAGTAAATCATCACTGTTTCTTCTTCATTTAATTTCATAGCTTTTTAAAATGATTTTGCTTTCTTTTTTAAAATATTTTCAACTGACAAATAAAAATTTGCCTCAAAACTTGTCCAATTATGTGTTCGTTGAATTTCCCAAGCGACTTTAGCCGCATAAATACAAGCTCTTGCTTTTTCATAATCATTATTAGCATCCATTAAAAACCATTCAGCTAATTCTTCAGCTCTTTTTTCTGGAGTAATATTTATTGGTTTATTTTCTTGCTCTATCATTTTATTTCATTTAAATAGTCTTTTATTTTTTTAGTTCTGACAAATGCTGCGTAACTATAATTTCCTCGATCCTCTAATATCTGATTTCGATTTACCTTTAATGAATAATGCAGATCGTGAATTATTTCGCCGGGAATCTTGACTTCCCTTGTTGGTCTTGTCAATTGCTCATCTATCCAATGAATTGCGTGCAAGTAGTTCTTTTTAGTAACCATAGGTGTATTCTTTTATGCCACCTTTATCCCAGCAAGGATTTCCAGTAGTCCATCCGGTTTGTTTTAAAAAATTCTCATCCCATTTGATATAAGTACCATCATTGCAATAGCATCCGGTCTTTTTCTTTTCGATTGGCTCGATATCTAATTCTTCGCAAGACATAAGTCCAAAACATAAAATTAAAATTCGTTTCATAAACTTAAATATTTATTGATTGCTTTAACTGATTCATCTAATGATTTGACTTCTTCAATCTTAAATTCAAATCCTTTCCAGTTGTTAATTGGTAATTCATAGAATTTTAGAATCAAATAATGATAGCCTCCGCTTGCTCTGAGGATCATATAGTTTTGAGTATCTTGAAACCTAACAAAAGGAATGTTGTTTTCTTTCAAATATTCTTTAAGTTTTACAATTGCTGTCGGTATATTTTTCATTCTTTTTAAAACTGTTTGTTCTTTTGGATTATGATTATAAAACTTTAGTTTTAATTTTTGGCTTGTAATGTTTCTCATATTTTCTTAAAATTAGGTATCCTAAATTGGTTTGTCGTAATCTCAATGTCTTTTTACAATCGTCGCAGATAACGTTTAACTCTGCTAAGTTGCTTGTCATGTTCCAAAGGTAATGGATGACCTCTGCCTTTTGCTCTTTCAAACAAAATGGACAATTTAATTCGTCATTTCTTATCCACTTGTGGCCCATATTATTCTACATCAATTACTTTCCAAGTTTCTCTTTTTTTATAAAATTCAATTTTTGCTTTTGCTTGTTCTAATTTGTAATATGAACCACATTTATTCCATCGCTTTATTAATCCAAAAAACAATGTTTCTAAATATTCAACATCATATCTGTATAAATATTTAATAGTAATATCATCATCAAGCAGTTTAGGTATCTTTGCTTCCACTATTCTATATTTTTCCATTGTCTTGTTGTTTATGTAAATACAATTCACACATTCCGTGTTCTTTATCAAAAAAATGTGCAATTCTTTCATTTACAGAAAAAAATCCAATGCACGCAAATCCCATAATTTCACTCATATTTCCCTTCCCTATATTTAAATTTATTGGATGCTTCATTAAAGGTATATTGTATTCACATTTACAACAACATCCTTTAAATTTATCTATAACACAATTTTCGTTTTCCATTGTTTTACTTTTTAAATCCGTAGTAAGTGCATCCGTAAACTTGCCAAGTCGAATCGAAATTATCCTCAAATATCTCAATTGTATCTTTTGCGATATAAGCCACTTTATTTGGCTTCTTAGCGTAATCCATTGCGACTAACAAATAAATTAATCCAGCGCAATATATGGCCGTTAAAATCTTCTTTATCATCTTATTTTCTTATAGGTTTCTAAACATTTAATTAAATCGTCTAAACTTCTGACAAGTTCGTAGCAATATCCTGAATCAAAAGCCAGCTTCTCAAAATCCTTTTGTGATTCTTGTTGCCTTCCAGTGCTGGTTTTTACCTCGATAAATAATCCGCTAAATATCTTATTTGGAATCATTAAAAATAAATCAGCCACTCCAGCCTTAACTCCTTCGGCTTTTAGCTTTTTGGCAACTATTATGTTGCGTAATCCACCGTTTGCAATTGCAAAGTAAGGTATTTTGATTAAATCAAGGTATTGGCAGATTGCCACTTGGATTTGATGCTCTTGGCTTTTCATAGGTTTATTACGTTATAAATGATTGCTGAAATCATTACGACACCCGATATTAACAAAATAATTAGTAATTCCCAAAAACTTTTCTTAGGATTATTAAATTCCGTAGGTCTGTTCATAGTATTTGTCGGCTAATTCTTCGGTTTCATATTGACTACATTTCCAGCATCCTTCACGATAGGCTTGCTTAATAACTGCCTCTTCGTCATCAAGAAGGATAGTTAATTTTTCTTTGAATAATTGGTAAACCATTCTGCGATTGACCTCAATGTGATCGATTCTTAAAACATCATCGACCTCGTCAATTAACTTTTGGATTGTTGTTTTGCTTTTCATTGTTTATCTTTTACAAAAGTTCCATTTTCCATTTTACCTGTTCTTTTAGCAATAATATCATAAGCAGAATTAATGCAATCTTCTATTTTATATCCTTTCAATGCAGCCAAATTTGTTAAAACTACTACACAATCACCTATAGCATCAATAAATTCATCATCGTCATTTTTTAAAATAGATTTTGCTAATTCTCCAGTTTCTTCTAATAATTTAATATACTGAGTTTTAGGATCACCCAATGCATAAATTCCTTTTGCATTTGCCCAAATTCTTATTAAATCAAATTCATTTGTTAAGTTCATTTTATTTATTTTTTAAGTTAAAGTGTCTTTCATAGATATGCATATTACATACAAAATGAGTGTAAATTCCTAAATTTAAATTTAATTGATTTGCTACTAACATTTGTAATTTACTAAAACAGTATTGATCATTACAAAATCCATAAACTAAATCATTACTTCTCATCATAACTTGCATGTTAAGTTTATCTTTATTTATATAAAAATTAATTGCATAAGTGCAAACTGTATCTTTAGAATATTTATATATTTCTTTTCCATCATACAACGATATACTAGCTTTTCTTGAAGTTGGATTATTTTTTAAAATATCTATTACATTATTAAGTTGATTATTTCTATTCCATTGATAACCATAATTTGAATTAACTTTACCATCCTCATCCATCATATTTTTCCAAATTTTTGCTTTTTTAGATATTTCTTCTGCATTTGGATTACCACTTAAATACCATTGCCATTCATATTCGGCGTAATCTTTATTCCAACTTCTAAATTCTGTTTTAATTAAATTTAAATCAGGTCTATCAATTTGAATTAAAGTATTAAATATTTGCTTTGTTCCATTAGAACAATCTTCGCCATTTTTAATTATATAATCATATAATTCTTCAAAAGCATTTTGTGCTGTCAAACATTTTATCGTATACATATTTATTTATTTAAATAATCATTCAAACTAGCCATATAAGCTACAGCATCAAGTAAATTATCTTCTTTGTGATTATATGATTCCCTTGATAATTTTAAAGCTATTAAAGCTTTATAGATTTCAGTTGCAGTTATATTTAATCCTGTCATTCCATTAAATATTAAAGCAGCTCTCTCCATTCCTTCTTGAAATGGTCCATACATTCTTTCTTTTTCTTCAGATCTTTCGTTAATGATCTTATTTGCTTCTAATAAAATATTCATAATTATATTGGTTTAATTTTTCCTTCTGAATCTAATCTGCATTCAAAATCTACTAATTGATTTATTAATCTAATGTATCCTTGCGTTTTGCATTGTAACTTTCTTTCTGCGTCATCTTTAATGCTTGCATACTTATTCCAAATCTCTAAACGTTCTTGAGTTGTTAAACTTTGAATTTCTAACTTATCTAAATAGTCCCATAGTATTGAAAGTCCTCCAGCAATGAAAGTAAATGATTTGCCTTCTTTATTTGACTTCTCTAATTTGTCTGCATAAAAATTGACCGTATCAATCGCATCTTTTTTTAATTGCTGATCACTTGGAACTTCTTTCATAGGTTCTATTTCTTTAGGTAATCCTTTTACTTCATTTCTTGAATAGTCAATGTATGCTTTCATAATCCGTGCAAAGTATTCACAACTGAAATTCTCGTAGCATTTAACATCTATTTCAAACTTGCCAGCAATTGCGTATTCAAAAGCTAATCTAATTTCTTCCGGAGTTTGGTTTCCAAAGTTTACTCTGATAAAATTAAGCAAGACAAATTTTTCCTCATCTGTCGGCATATTTGCACCTCGTAAACCAACCAAAACCATCGCATAGCGAATTGCTTCTTTAATGTCATCTTCTGACCTTTGTCTGATTGTTAGCGTGCTTTGTGCTTGAACGATTGGCGATAAGCTACCACTTGCGTAAGGCTTCCATTCTTGCCGCACTGGTGCCAAGTTTTGGTTCGTTTCCATTATTGTTAAATTTAGATTTGTTTTGCATCCAAGTTTTAATTCTTCTATTAATATCAAAAAACTTTTCGGATTCCCATCTTTCTTTCCCTGATTTGTTTTTTTCAGACCAATAGGAATAAAAATTTTCATATTCATCACCTAACTCAAAACTATGTTCGTGTGGGGTTAGTATATCTATTAACTTTACTTTACTTTCTTTTACTTTACTTTCTTTTACTTTACTTTCTTTTACTTTATCAGCGTTACTAACACTTTCTGAACTTGTTACATTTTCCTTAACTGCTTGATTTTCACGCCATTCTGAAATTCTTTTAGCGTTTTTTTCTTTAGAAACTTGATACTTTTGGCTAAAGTTTAGCAATTGTTTGTTGAAAGTTTCGCCATTATTTGAAGAAATCAAATCAATTTCTTCCATAAATCGCCAGCATTTCTCTAATTTTTTACCAACATTTAGTTGATGTTTTAACACATTAGTCTTAATTGGTTTCTCTTGTAATGCTAACTTTTCTAAGATTGTGTAAAACAATCCAAGACCTTCATACCCAAATTCAAGATACAATTCTGTAATCTTTTCGTCGTTAAATGAATTGGAATCGTGTAGGAAATATTTCATTTTTGAGCATAAAAAAAGCCAGCTGCGTGAGAGAACAACTGGCTTTGGTTTTTTAACCCATTAAATCACCGGAAGACTCTCACCCCTTACGCTGATTATGTATTCAAATATAGAACTAATTTTTGGATTTGCAAACTCTTTTTTGAAAATATCCTGACCAATGTGGATATTCTTCTCCAAATAATCGTGCGTAATCTGATGTGTAACTGTTATTAAGTTTCCATCCATCGTTTCCGCTTATCATTGTTTGAAACCGAATATACTCAAATATTTGCTTAGCACCGATACGTTTGTAGTTTCTACTAATTAGCATTTTAGCTAAGCTCTTGAACTCGTTGTAAATTTGTGGATTTTCTGCGTGATACTTTTGAAAGTTTTTCATTTTTTATAAGTTTTAATTTACGATAATCTGATTCTAATTGCTTTGACAAATGTGCTTGCCATTCGTTAAACGTTAACTCTTTCATTCTGCATTGCATTTAAAACGTTCTTAATCTCTTCCATTACTTCAGGATAGTTTATCTTTCCATAAGCAACTGACTGCACCAGCGGTGTGTTCCACGATCTTGCAGAGAATGGAAGGATTCCCTTGCTATTTAAGTTTTCAGCCACTTGGGCATATAACGACATCTTTTTGATTTTCATAACTTTTCTATTTCTTTTCTAACTTCGTGCCAATATAAACTGTCCTTTTCTTGATCAATTAAATCGTCTATAATTTCATTTGCTAAAATCAATGCACATATTTTTGAATTATTGAAATCCGTATTAGCATCAACGTAAAACTTTTTTACTAATGCTATTGCTTTGTCTTTTGCTCCCATAATTAAAACGGTAAATCTGTTCCTGATGATTTTGCTTGCACTGGTGCTTGACCGGTAGGTTTCCAAGTATCTAACTCAATGTAATAATTTCCTTGCTTACCTTGAACGACATTTAAATTAACCCAATCACCGCTTGCGTTCTGCGTGAGGAATGGCATTGCATCCTCTAACTTGATTGATAACTTTCCGACTACCCATTCAGGTGCATTTTCTGAACGTTTGAAATTGAATCCCTTTGCGAATACTTTGTCTTTTTTTTCCATTATTTTAATTCTGATTTACGTTTTGTGAATAATTCTTTAATGATTGGTAATGCCTGATAAGGTGCTTCGATGTCATCCCAAATTTCTTTCAAGTGATCAACGTGAGTGCATTCATCAAGCAATCTTTTTACTTCGCCTAATTCTGAATCTGAGATTGAAACGCTTTTCTTTGATGCTTGAACTCCAGCTGCATCAATGTCCTTGTCAGTAACTAACCCAAGCATCGAGCTGATTGCATATCTTCTAAAGTAAGTAACACCTGAACCAAATGACTGATAATCATTCATGGCCCCAAGTTTAATTTTAGGGATTGGAGTAAAACTTTCTAATTGCTCTCCGCTTTCTACATGAAACAAGATAGTGCGAAGGCCATCGTTCTCCAGTAATTGACTGAAGCAAAGTCCGTGCTTTTTCATTAACGGATTGATTGTGCTGAAGATTTGAGGAAGGTCGGCATATGTATAATTATGTCCCTTTGTGTCTTTGTGGATAATTGGGCATTCGTTTTGGAATGCGCTAAGTGATTTAATCAAGTTTTTCATTTCGAATATGTTTAAATTGTACAACTCCAGTTATTTCGGAACTTTCTAAAAATGCGTCCCAATCATTTACTTTTGTTCCGTAGAATGCAAGATTGTGCATCCACTTGAAAAATTCTTCTTCGGTCTTGAATCCTTGAATCTCTGACCAATATTGACCACCATTTGACAAATGTACATTTAGTACGCATGGATAAGTATCTTTTATCATTGTATTACAAAGTCTAAAAATTCTGAATTTTCTAATTGTTCTTCTTGTTTGATATAACGATTTGCTTCTCTGATGTCTGCAAATGTCATGGTAACATAATACGTTCCAGTTTCATGATACCTGAATTTCATTCTCCAAGTCATCATGATAAGATTATAGCTGCGAATACGATGAACCCAATAAAACTCATTGCTAAGATGCCGATGGCTAAAGGTATGCACTCAGTATCTTGCTTGTGCATTTCTGTGATGTAATTAATTAAGTTTTTCATTTTTGATAAGGTTTATTCGATTGCTTTGTTGCTTTCGATATGTCAAAGATAATATCTTTTTTGTAATAAAAAAAATAATTTTAAACTTTTTTTTATTTATTTTTTAGTGTGAATTAGGGAATATTACATATTTGCTTTGTACGTTTTTATGTACGTTTTTTAAAAACGTACACAAACAAAAATCCCCATCAGTAAGACCAATGGGGAAATTAAGGAATAAACCTATTCAACTATGAAAACTAAAATTACAAAACTTTTCCTTCTTTAATTTGAAAATTAGAAACTTTTGATTTGCCTTCTATCAATTCAACTATTGCAAAGCCGTGATTGTGTGATGAGAATGGCATATACTTAGGAGATAATACCGTAAGGCATCCAGTCGTATAAGTATTAATGTATTCTTTAAATGCGCTTTTCTTTTGTGTTGTCGATGTTCTATGAACGTGGCCCATCAAAGTATTGCAAAGCGTTTTGTTCATTAGGTTCTGCGATGGATTAATTCCACCGGCACCATAAAGTTCGTGTCCGTGAACGACAAGCAAGTCACCCATTTCCATACCCTGCCAATCGTTGACCATTGTGAACTGGAGTTTATCCAAGTTGAAAAATATCTCGAATTGAAGATCGTGCAACTGAGCAAATTCATCCGCTTGCAATTGTAAAGACCTTGCCCAGCGTTGCTCGTGGTTTCCTAACTTATAATAGATTGGAATCGTCGGGAATAAATCACGCAACTTTTTTAGGAAATCCCTTGACATATCAACTTCCCTTTTGAAATCCCTTAAATCTTTTTCCTTCTCGTGTCGGCTGATTGAATAAAAATCCATTATGTCCCCATTCAGATAAAGGCAATCAATATTGGAACTCTTTAAATGCCTAATGGCAATGGTCAAAGCCTCAAGTGAATGATAAGGAAAGTGAATGTCTGATAAGATTCCAATCTTTTTTAAATGACTTGGCAACTTCATCGATTCGTATTCCTTCGACAATGAATCAGCAATGCCAAAGTTATCCAATAAGTCAAGGTTGTAATCAATTTTATCTTCTATCCTTACCGATGCTTCTTTGTCAAGTCGTGAACGATCTGTACTGGTTATATGATTATGAACCATGAACTTCTTTAACTGCTTCCAAGAAGCATATCCATACTGCAAATGATAAGATTCACAAAACTCTTTAACTCCTAACTTTGAAGAATTAAAATGATTGCGAACTGCATCTGCTTTGTGTTGCATATCCATTATTTAAAAGGATTTATAAACCGGAAATAAATGTATCCGATTATGATGAGTGATTGAAAAAGCATAGTTATAACGGCCCAAGTAGGAACAACTTCTTTGACTATTACCTTTTCAAAAAACTTTACTTCTGAATTATATTTTGATTTGTATTTAGAATCATACACATTCGCCACGCTATCTAAGTCGATTGTGGCTTTGATATTTCCATTCTCTGACCTTATTATGACCTTGCCTTGTGGAATGGTTATCTTGCTATAAAATCGTGTCAGAATGCCCGCAGAATCGCAAGGGTTTTCAATCGTTAAAGTATCTCGAATAGCTTTAAATTTCTCAATCGTCTTTACTTCCCTAATTGTATCAACTCGAACCTTTTCAACCACGCTGGTCGTTTGTGTTGATTTACAACTTGCAAAGATAATTGCTGCAAAAAGAAAGAATTTAATATTTTTCATAAGTTGTTTTGCCTCCATGCTTAATGGCTCTTAAGATTTGATTGCGATTCTTATTCCCTCCAACGTATGAAACATGAACCCAATCCGGATTTGTTGATGTGCCCAGCTCCCAAATCATTTGGTCAAATATCAAATTATTTTTAATAAAGTCAAATATCATCCGATTGGTTACAACATTCACTGACAAATCATGGTCAATGTCAACTGCTTCTCCGGTTGTGTGCTGGCTATTCTTTGCCCCACCGATTGCCGTATTTAATGCTTGACTTCTAAAGCCTGAAGAAATCAATATTGGAATCTGAAAATGCTTTCGGATTGGCTCTAAAATATTAATGCAAAGCTCTCGAAGATTGTCCGTTTGCTCTGCATTTGGAAGATTATTTATTCCGTTACGTTTAGCGTAATCGCTTCGAGTAAACTCGTTTAAATCAAAATGTTCACTTAGTTTCATCTGACTTTTGTTTAGAAAACTTTGCAATAGTAAAAGAAGCTGATGAATATCCAAGCACCGCAGTAACAATATTTTGCAAGCCATTGTCTTTATGGTCGTAAATTAATAGACCAAAAGAAACAAATGAACCTATAATAAATACTAAACGACCGCTTGAATATTCCCCATTGCTTGCCAAAAATTGGCGAATATCAAACTCCTTTTTCGGCATCCTTATTCAGCTTTACAATCTGCTTATAATAGTAAACCATTGCAAATGTACACGATCCGATGGCAAATAAACCCGATGCAATCCCTACGATGTAGCTTATTGCTGAGTAAGAAATTAATGCAGATATTCCCCCCAATACAACGGAAAGGACACCTAAAGGATGCTGGTTTTGTTCCATTAGTTAGCTAAAGTTTCAAGGTATGCTTGCTCATAATCTGCATCAATCGACGCACCAAATGAATGGATTCCTACTGGAGTACACCAAATCTTGTATGCAGAAAACGAAGGCAATTCGTCATTCTTCCAAAGAATATCAACTGAATATTTATCAGATAAAACCGCAGGAGTAGTTACGTTCATATCTTCGTCAATTACTAAAGGAGTAATCATAATATGACCAATTTCCACAACTGATTCGATTAAATCAGGATTCCAAGATGTAATTGTTTCTCCGTTAAATTCGTGTGAAACTTGTATTTCTTGTTTTAATGTTGCCCACTCTTCAGGCAAAAACTCATATTTACGGAACTTCATATTATATCGTTGTTAAAGTTACTAATTCTTGATTTGTTAATTTAGTTTTCCAAACTGCAGAAGAATTAATTCTAATTTTATTTGATGCATAAAAATAAAAATCTGCAGCGCTACAAGTGGGAACTGTACCCGATGTATCTGTTCCAACTAATACACCATTTAAATAAAATGCGAAATCATTTGCTTTGTATGATATAGCAATTTTAAACCTTCCTATGGTTGTATTATTATAAACTATTCCTACTTGCTGAACGCCTCCATTCCATACTTGTGCTTGAATACTTGAACTATTTATAATAAATCCAATAACATTAGATGTATCACTTTTTAGCCATAAATATGTAAAATTAATATATGAATCAATATTTAAATCAAAAAATAGAGTTCCTTCAGTTTGACCAATTAAACTTGATATAGATGTCTTTGAACAATCATCCGCATTTCTTGTTACGCTTGCCGTAGTCGTAGGAATGTATGATGTTGCGTAGGCACCGACTTCTAATTGTGCGCCCCAAATATAACTTGATTGATTATTAATATTTAAATAAGACAATGTTTGTCCTGCTGCGAGTTGATAAGAAAATGAACATCTATACCATCCATTAGCATATGCCTCTATTTTATAAACACTGAATGGCCCTCCAGTAGTAGTTATTGCACCAGTTGTTAAATTAAATGTAATATTTTTGCCCGAATAAGCGGCTTCGTCTATTCGTAATGAAAAATCTGTAATTGGCTTAATAAATATTGAAAAATTGTATAATGATGCAGCCGTCAATGTAACTACTTGTCTTAAATAATTAGTTGATGGGCTTGAACTTGCTGATGTAATTGTATCAGCATTTTGTGTACCATCTGGACTAATAGCGGAATTTGCCGTAATTGTTACACTTGTTTTTGTCCACGCTGCATTATCAAAAGCATCTGAATAAGTAATTAAATTTGTCCGTTGTGGCTCAAGTAATAATTTAGGGCAAGTGCTACCTAAATAATCAAGTCTTGGTTTGTTAGCTAAAACCGTTTCAATTAAACCACTTGAATTAACACGAGTTGCAGTATCTCCAGTCCGTGCGAATGTCATATCGCCTGATCCATCGGAAGGGATAATCGAGTAAAGTTTTGATGCCTTATAGCCGTTCGGTGTTACAACGAGACTGGCGGTATCTAATAAATTCATATCTTTTTTAAGTTAAACTATTTACAAAATTGACTAAACAAATATCAGCTTCAAATTCTCCGCTATCTAATAGAGTTCTTCCTTTAAATGCCTGACTTAATAAACCGCCATTAGAAATTGAATCCCCAATGAAATTTAATAAACAAGTATCGGCTTCCATCACTCCTCCATCTGCTAACGTTCTAGCATTAAATGGAATATACAATAAACCGGCATTTGTTAGTTCTCCTCGTAAACTATTATATAAACAAGAAGACGCTTCAAATGTACCATTATCAGTTGCAATTCGTGTAGAAAAATTAGAAATAAAACTATCAAGGTAAGTTAAATCACCAGTCAAATCTGTTTCTCCCGACCAACTAACATAGTGCGAATAACCCCAACCGATGTTATTGATGGCGCCTTGCCCCCAACCGATTGCGTTATTATCAGCACCTTCTCCCCATCCTATGTTATTTGCCATTTTCTAACTTGTTTAAATAAACCTTTAATTTTTTAATGTTTTCATCCTTTGGCTTGTAGTTTCCTCTACAACTGCCAGCCACTAAAGTCACTTTGTTTATCCGGATAGACATCTGCGTTGCTATTTGTGTTATATTCAGGAAATAAACTATTATTAAAACTCATGTAATCAATAAACCGACGAGTATAATTCTCGGCAATTGATCGTTCTTTTTCTACTAAAAAATCAACTTCTTCCTTGCTTACCGTATCGCTATTCTCTGAGTTATGCTTGTAAACTCCTTTGTTAGCAATCGTATAAGCTGCAAAAGGTAAATATTCCACCATGCTCCAGTGAATAAGCATAGGTTTAACATAAACGTTAGTCAAAGTCAAATAATTGCCAGTCAAAGTCCCAGCTACTATATCGTCGTTAATCTTTTTAAATAACTTAGTCCCAAGATAATTCTGAATGTGAATATCTTGAGCAACCTTAACCCACTGAATATAGTTGTCTACGTCGATGTTGCCATTCAACGCAGTAAACTTTACAATCTCATCTCTACTTACAAATAATGCAGTCGCCATATTTTATTTTGGTAAAAATCCTTGATTTGGCATATCTATCGGCTTAGTATAAACCAACATATTATTAGTTGGCAATATTTCGCCAGCTTTTCTCGCTTGTGCTGGAGTTACTTGCTCACTTCCTTTTTTGCGTGGATCAGTAAAACGCTTATAAGTTTCACGAGTCCAAAAATGGTGGCAAGCGCCTCCTCCTTTGTAAAGGAATATATCGTAAGTATCTGCACCTCGTGGTCCCCAACCCGGATTTGTACTTGCCTTTTGGCTCATTAGTTCAATATCCTCTTTCCGATATAACTTATTCATTGATGTCATCTTCACGCAGAATGGTCTACTTTTAGCAGTTGTTTCGCCTGAATAGCGATAACGGCTCATAAACATTCTTCCATCTTGTGACGAAGGCAAATTTGGTCTTGCAACTCCAGTAGTTACAAATTCATAAACCTTAGAAAGCAATGATTTCTTTGGATTGTTTAACGCTTCAAGTTCTGCGTCTAAGCGTGCTTCTTCTTCCAAATCGCCTACCACTCTTGAATCAATTAATTCCCATTCAGTTAAGTCAATGTCCTCTCCAAATTCTTCGAGTTCCATATCGTCCAAATGAGCCGATAATTTAACTCCAGTTTCTTCCTCTGCCGTAGCCTTGTCAGCGATTGGGTTCAAGTCAACGAACTCCAATGGCTGCAAGGTTTTGAAATAAAGATTTAAGCTAATTTTATTAAATGCTAAAACCTTATCAATTCCATCGATAAACGTATCTTGAAAATACCGAATTACCATATTATCAAATAAAGTAATTGCATTCTTTAACTCATCAGCATTTGAACTAAATCCATTACCTGAAGGAATACCGAATTGTAAACCACTTACAACTCCGTGACCTAATAAAATCTTTCTTTGTGCCTCCTCACTTAAATACTCATAGTGCTTAGGCGCATCGTTCAACGGAATAGAATCTACCGTAGTCTTTTTCGTTTCATCGTTATTGAATGAAACCACTACTTTCTTTCCTTTTGATCCAGTCAATGTAGCAGAAACTTGTTGGCTAATTAACTCACGTTTTTCTTCGTCAGGAATACCATTGTTGAAATTGACAACGCTTGTCGGACTGAATCCGTTTTGTACATCGTTAATCAAATAATCAGCAATTTCTTCTTCTAATTTGGCGTAAGGTACTGCACCAATATAATCAACATTCGAGTAGTACTTCTGACCAACGGTGTAATTGCCAACGTAAAGAATCTCCAAAGTTTTATCCCCGAAACCAAAAGCCGGAATACGTTTAGGCGGAAATTTATTAATATCCTCCCAATTATCTGAATAATAATATGCCTCAATCTCTCCTTTTTTATTGCATTTTTCTGCTCTTAATAACTGAACTGGAATATGTTCAACACGAATAATAGAATCTTTTGATTTGTTATAAATCAATTGATAGGCATATTGGCCCAATAGTTTTAAATCTGCTACCCCCTTTTTAACTATATCGTTACGGAATAACATCTTCATTTGGGCATATTCATTCGGTTTCTTACTTGAATCCGTAGCGTCTAACCCACGACCATAAATCAGCTTGCTAATATTGTTAATTACTGCGTTATTAGTTGTTGATCCGTTGTATCGGTCAATCAAAAACTGAAAGTAATTGTTGTCTTCACCAAACCCTACCCAAGCATCCCGATTGTTTTCGGTTGTTTTTGGTGCTGAGTATGCTTCCAACTGAACAAAGTGAATACCACTATTATCCTTTCTCTTATTCATAGAAAATTATGTTTTGCGAATGCTGAACGTATTCGTCTTTATTTACGCTATAATCGTCAATAACTTGATTTGTTACAAATACCTTATCGTTGTGAATTAAAGTGCTTGTATGGTCAAATTCTGAAAGGAAAGTGTATAAACAAGATTCCGCTTCATACGTTCCTGAATCTGCCACTACCCTCGCCCCAAAATTATCAATTGCAGTCTTGTCGGAATTTTCTTTAATCGTTAAAGTATAAAAATGACCTTCTTCTAAAGTCAATACCTCTGAAAACTTTTTATAAAATGATTCAGTCGTACAATCAATGTACTGACTTGTTTCTATGTTGGTTGTTTCGTTTCTTAAAAATAATTCATTCGGCACTCCAGTCCTTGTCGGAATGAACTTCACTTCTTGTGCCGTTGCTAATGCCTTTAATAGAATCATATACTATAAACCGAAAAAAGTGATTTTGTTTTAAAAAGGAAAGACCGGGAACTCTGCCCGGCCTTCCAACATCTTAACCCCGAATTTAAAACTAAACTCCAGTTACAATCGTAACACCGGCAGTTGTAAGTGATGTTAAAATCACGTTTGCTGGTACTGGCTCCTCGCCAACGATTGTCAATGTAAAACCCGAAAGGTCACCCATCGCTGCACCGGTAACAATTGAGCCACCAGTTACTTCCATACCGTTCTTTAAACCGGCATAGTAAAATTTACCATTGTTATCTTCAACAATAACTTGAGGACGTCCGTAAGCTAATAACTTGATTTGTTTCAAGTCCTTAGTAGTGATTCCTTTTAAAGTTAAATTAAGTGTTTGCGTGAAGAAAGTAGTTCCGTTCTCACGGCTTGAATTGATTGTCTGCTCAAATGATGAGTTTCCTTTCAAATCATATTTATATCCGGTAGGAGTTCCAGCAATCGCCGTAACCGCATCTGTATCCGTTGCATCGTAGGTAACACCAGTAGCATCGCCTTCGTTGATGATATAAACTGCTTTCAATCCACCAACACTGGTTTTGCAAGGTTCTAACCGACCTAAACTAATATCGCAAGCCATATTGATTTTTTATTTAAAGATTGAAAATAAGAGGGACAACTTAATGCCCCTCCTTAACTTAATTAGTTAGCTGAGTTTGTGATACCGTAAGTAACGATGTCAGAAGCAAAACCATACTGAACTCCAGCGGTCATTCTCATTACCACGCGACAATTCTGACTTCCGTCGATATCTTGCATGTCTATAACTTTAACTTCAGTCAAGTCAGAGATAAGACCAGTACCGAAATACAAGTTAGATTTTTGAGCAGCGATAGCTTTAGTAGAAGCAAGACCATCAGCAACAAACAACTTGATACCATCGAATGACAATGATCCGTTATTGTACCACTGAGTTCCCATTGAGTTAGTACCATTAGCACCTAAACCTGATGCACCGAAGCCACCTAAAGCACGAACATATGAACGAGCAATTGATTGAGAAACGTAGATGTAAAGGTCATCTTTAGTGTATAATGCAGCTGGAATAGCATCAGCAATTTTACCAAGTTCAGTGATAACGTTTGAAGCAGTTACAGTTGTACCAGCAACTTCGTTAGCAGCAGGTAATGCAGCATCAGTAGCTAATAAAGTAGTCAAACCGTTGAACTCACCAGCGTTAGCAGTAACACCTTCCCAAATGTTAGTTTCGTTCTTTGCAGCAACTTTAGCAGCAACATGAGCAACTAAGAAATCTTGGAAAGTTTTAGGCAATACTTTGAATGCAGAATATCCTTGCTCAACTGCTAACCAATCAGAAGCGAAATCCTTCTTACATAATTGTAAGTTAACTTGGAACTCCTCAGGTTGTAAGATTTTCTCAGTCAATGTGATTGTTGATGTTGCATCGAAATCACAAGTTGCATCTTTCAAGATTGCATCAGTAGCCAAACGCTTGATAACTTGCTTGTAACGAACGTTAGGTTTTACTTCAATACCACCACGATCAATGGTTGGAGAAGATAAAAGGGATGCAGCGATGATTTTGTTTGCAAACTCACCAGCATACGTTGTGGTAATACTTGTTGTAGTAGCCATTTTTTAAATTTAATTTGTTAATGATTATGAAAATATTTTTGAAAACACACTATCTTGGATAGTTTCCGGACGATTTTGACCGAATGAAAATCCTTCTACTTTTTCCTCAGGCTCTGGATTCTGAACAATTGGTTCTGCGCCTTCCTCTTGAGCATTTAATTTAACTTCTAAAGCCTCTTTTTCTGCCTTTACTGATTCAAGTTCAGTTTTAACTGACTTCAATTCTTCAATTTGTGCTGAAAATTCAACCTTTAACTTCTCGATTTCTGCAAAGAATGTTTCCTTGCTAACCGATTCAACAATACGCTTTGGTGATGGTGCTTGCGCTTCCATTTGTGGCTCAGTTGCTTCAGCAGTTGGATGACCTTGCTCAGGCATAACTTCTTCTTGTGCTTCCGGTGCAATCGACTTGATAATACCTTCAACTTCAATAACCAAAATGTTTCCATCTTCTAACTTGTACTCGCCTACTGGCAAAGGTACAATGCCATCAGCCGTTACAATTCCCACAGAATAATCAGGCTCAAATGATTCAGCTTCAACGATGGTAATTCCATCATCTAACTTCATTTGGGCAAGATTAACTTGGAAACCTAAAGCGGCTTTAACTCGATTTTTTTTGCTTTTGTATTCCATATTTATTTTTGTTAATTACTTACGTTTGTAATAACTCGTGCTTCGTTTACATTTGTAACCGCAGAAACTGACTGACCAACTAAAGCACCAACACCTTGAGAGATTAACTCACCATCGCAACATTCACTTGAATAAGTTCCATCTTTGCACAAACACCCACGTTTTGCACTTTTAGGACTTGAATAACTATTTTTCGCCATCTTCTAATATGTTTAAAATATGTTCAACTAAATCTTCGTCTGAAATATCAGGTAACATTTGTAAACTTAGCTTATCAGCAAAGTATCCTTCAATTGAAAAACCTTTTACTTCTCCACTTTTTGCTTTCTGCCACATCTCCTCATTATCCGCTTTCATAGATACCATCCACGTTCCTTTAGGTAAGTCAAAGCCGTATGCCTTTGATTTATCCATTTCCGGATTTGTAATAATCCATGATTCAACTAATGACATTCCATCAATCTTCGTTTTGTGATGTAATGTAGCATTTGATTGATTGCCAGCTTTCAAATACATTTGGCTCGCTTGCTCAACCGTTGCTTCTGAAAAGAATACTTGGAATTTTAAATCCCCTTCCTTTCTAAAAATCATTTTATTAGGAATCAAAGCTGGCCCCATTAATACTTTCTTTTCAGTATCTACTTCGGCTAAATTCATTTCGTACTCCTTTGCCAATGTGATGAAATTGCTTTCAATAGCTGGCTTTTCAACTAAAGAAATAGCTTCTATGCCATCAGCATCATTCTCGATTACCAATTCAATGATTTTCATAACTCTTAAACATTAAAATTTTCTTTTGTTATATTTTCGTTTAACCTAATGTGGCCGATGTGATTTTGTTTCGGTCTAATGCTTGCGCAGTTGTTACATCACTTGAAACAACATAGGCTTTAACTGGAGGAATATTTTGACCTACTGCTTGAGCAACTTGGTTAGCCGTGCTTTGTCCCACTACATTAAATCTTGGCGCATTTCCACCTCCACCAAATCCACCTCCACCTGATGGCATTCCACCACCTTTTGAACCGGGAACATCAACATCTAAAATGCTTTGAACATTTTTCAAACCGGCTGCAATTGCTAAAGCTGCGTTAATTGGTGCTAAAGCAAAACCAACATAAGGAATCTTTTGAGCATTCTCATAGGCTGATTGTGCGGCTACAAAAGTTGAAATTGTAGCACTTGCAACCGCTAAGGCTTTCCCAGCAGCAGTTTCACGACCAATAATTGCAGAAGCATTTTCAAATGATTGAGCAACTGCCATCATAGCTTCACGCTTAGCATTTTTTTCAGCCTCAGCAATTCTCTTACGTTCTTCAGCTTGCTTTTGTTCTTCAGCAGTTATATTCGCTTGATAGGTAGCATAAGAATTTAATTCAGCACCATTCTCTTGATCAATTTGTTTTTGTTTTTCAATTGCTCTTTTCTTCCGTTCTTCTTCTGCTGCAATTTCTTCCGCTGCTATATTTGCTTCATAATTTCTTTGGGAAACTATTCTTGCATCTAATTTTTCTAATTCTTTTTTAGCTTTTTCTTCTTCCGCTTTTTGTTGTTCTTTCTTTAATGCTGTTGCTTCAACTATATCTGCCTTTTCTTGGCGAGCCAACATTTTACGCTGGCGATTTAATTTAATTCCAGTTTGAGCATTTTCAGTTTGAGCTTCATTTAATGCAATTTCAGAATCACGAATTTCCTGATTCATTTTAATTGCCGCTTGTCCACCAATTGCCTTCTGCTTTGCTTTTAAGATTTCTAAATCTTTTTGAGCAATACGTACTTTTTCAGCACTTGTTTTAATCTCAACTTTTGTAACTTCTTCTAAAGCCTTTCTTTTTTCTTTTAAGGTAGCAGTTTCATCAGTTAAAATATCCCTTGATTTAACTAATAATAAATCAGTTTTAGATTGTTCAACTGCTGCAATTTTCCTCGCCTTATCATTTTTTTGTTGTTCTTCAGTTAATTTTCTAACTGTTTCAAATGTTTTTCCGGCTTCATTACCAAAATTTCTAATTTCTTTTGCTGCCCCAGAAAAATCTAAAGAAGCTAATGCTCTACCAACTGCAAAAAATGTATCTTTTGCTTTTGTTGCTACTGCATCAAATCCTTCAAATACTGCTTTAATTTGCTTACCCCCAGCAACCGTATTTTGAAATGCTTCATATAAAAATTTAAGGGAAACTACAACACCAGCAATAACCGCACCAATAGGATTTGCGGCTAATGTCCATAATTGCTTTCCTAATCCATCTACTGCAGTTGTCGCGCCTTTTAAACCCGGAATAAGATTTAAAGCATTATTTTTTAGGTCATTAAGAAACTTATTCCCTCCGTTATTCCCTCCGAGATTATTACTTAAATCAGCAGCAGATTTTCCGGCAGTATCTAAATCGTTGGCTAACTCTTTAGCATTACTTTGAATTTTTACTTCAATTATTTTTTTGTCAGCCATTTTACTTCTCTTTTAATTTGTTTAAATCCGCTTTTCCAAGTTTTAGGAATTTCATTTTTGCCTTTAGCAATTTCAATCAATTCGCTTTGGCCATAATGGTTATTTACCATTAATAAATCTATTACATTTCTTACCATCTTATAAACCACTTAAACGTAAAACCGTAGTGAAACTTCCCCAAGTATCAACTGTAAACTGATAATTTGCTTTATCAGGCAATCTTAATGTATGTGTTGTTTTAGTATATCCATTAGAATAACCGTTATAAATAATTACTAATGCTTCAGTACCATCTGCACTCAATTTATACTTTGAAATTGGTCTTGATTGATTGAATAAACTAACTGGATAATCTTGTGTTCCTGATGTCCATGAACCACCTCCTAAAGAATAATTAGGAGTTTTCCAATCAGTATTTGCCGCAATAATATCTTTATTCTGACTTGCGTGAAGATAACCGATATAAGCCCAATCGTAGGAAGATTTACCAACGCACCAAGTTTCGCCCCATTTACTTTCAATTGTTCCATCACTATAACCATTTGCTTCACCATCTGCTCTTGCGGCACCAGTTTCCTCGCCTAATTTAGCTTGATACCAAAAGTATAAACCATCTGCATAAGTCATTGACCATACCGCCATATTGTACATCATTGAAGGAGAAGCCTCTAAACGATTTCGGTCAGTACTATATTGACTTCCGCTTGATGTAACTACTTTTCTTTGTAATGTATAATCATTAGTACCTCCATTAATAAATTCTTGTTTATACCAAAAATAACCACAAACTCTTTTTTCATGTCCCGGCCCTAAAATTTGCAATAAAATCTTTCTTGTAATATCAGTATTATGAACTAATGAATAAATTTGGAATTTAGAATCCATCATTAATTGATAATTAGTCACATAGAAATATCCAAAATGCTCAATTGCACCTTTAAACCATGCTTTATAAGATGTTAAACCAGTATATGAAATAGTTCCATTAACATAATATTCATGATAATCAGAATATAAAGCCGTTGATGTAATTGAATTTCCCGGTTTCATATCCTGCCATCCAGTACCGGCAGAACCTTGATAAATTGATTGATAAATACCACGTCCGTAAATAGAGAATTTTGGATAATAAAAATGAGGAGTTATACTTCCGTATGCCGCTTCAGCAGAACCAATTGCTGAATTTATACAAGCATTCCAATTTGATCCAGCCAATTCTGATGTCAAAGCAGGACTTATTGTTTCAAAATCATATTCAATATGTATTCCATTGGTACCTCCGTAAGGATAGTAATACGCCGGGTATTGACTTGCTGGGCCATCTGATTGATAACCAGTACCTGAAGCCCAAGCAGTTGTCCATTCGTATTTATTTACTTCGTAATAACCCCAATTGTATCCTCCACGAATATACCTCCAAGTCGATTTATTAGATTCACTAACGTTTAATGATTCAAACAATGCCGTTGATTTGTGTTGCCAAATATCCTCCTGAAAATTACCAGTTGCTGGAACTCCATCTACATCCCAAGCCCTTGATACTGCCGTGATAAAACTATCATCATATTCATAGTGTAACCTCATGCTATGGTCGATATTTTGACTAACTCCCCAAGCAGTTGTAACATCTTTTGCCTCTGTAATTCCTTTTCTTAAACGCGTTGATGTTCTTGCAGTATGTGTTCCAGCATAAACCACGTCCATTAAAGGTTCTGCCATATCAGCCCACATCTTTTTAAATCCATTCTTATCATAGATTTGAGCAATATCAGGCATCCTTCTAAAATACGAATGAGTATTGTGTAAAGTGCTTGGAATCCAGTAATCAGGACGAAAGAAATATTTTTTATTCCCAACAATATCAGCTTTTGCTGGATTTGATTCTAAATGGATAATGGCTGAGGTTGTGTTTGCTGGATAAGTATCTCCAATAAATTTATTTACCATTGTACCACCTCCTATATCAACTGGTTTATATTCACCAGTAATTAAACGTAAATCATAGCCACGCATATCAGATAAATCGATATTTGTAATTGCACTTGTGTTTAATGTTCCGTGTTCAATCATCCATGCTTTACTTCCAGTGTATGGTCTTGAACTCCAAACCGCATCCGTTAATTTAAAATCAGATGACATACTTAACGATGTTCCACCAACGCTTAACTGATTTGAAATTAATCCATCGCCATCTTTTAATCTATCTTCAACCCAAGTAGTATCTGAACCAGTTGGCATAACTTCGGATTTTGTCCCTACAATTTTTCCATCTGAGCCAAGTGTAACGTAATACGTTTTAAAATTTGTTACAACCACATAATTTCCCGCACTTGCTAAAATTGTCTTACCTGAATTTTTATAAAATATGGTCGTTGAATTTAGCAAATCATTATTGGCATATAAAATCTCTGAATCCACATCTGTATATGGATTTATTAATTTAGTCCGTGCATCAGTTACGCTTGAGAATGCCATATTATTTTAAAGTGTAGAATGTGAATGTTTCAATTGCCGGAGGAATTACTGAACAAGTACCCCAAGTTGTAATAACTCCAGTCGAACTAATTTGAACCCAAGTACCATCGTTGCAATGGTATACGTATCCATTACCAGCATAAGGAACTAAAGTACCGGTATTGTTTCCGTAAACGACAACGTTTGTGTACAATGGTGTTGATTCTCCGTAGATTGTCAATGAATAATCAGTTATAGGGCAAGCCTCCACCGATGTCGCTGAACTTGCATTTGTTACGCTAAACGCATATAAAGTTGGTGCTGGTGCTGAACCACATGAGCCTTGATTTGTTGCAACTCCAACCGTTGAAATCTGCGCGTATTTATTTAAAGCAGTTTTAAAATAGTAATTACCCCCATTAAATAAAGCACCGGTATTCGTATAGAATAATGAATTGCTTTCAAACGTTGGATTCGTTCCGTAAATAGTCAATGGATAGCTTGACAATGCACACGCATCGCCTGAAGTTGCTGAATTGCTATTTGTTACTAAGAATGAATAGTAAGTCGTAGGATCAGGAACGGATGAAGCTACACGAAAATCATTTAATAATTCAAAATCAACTTCTCCAGTAGTTAGGTCAGTTGTGAATGAATTAATAATGTATCGTTTATCCCGAATGATTAACCGGTCATTTAGCTTTAAACTTTGCAATAAACTAATCGGTAAAATACCTTTGAGTTTTACAATCCTTGCTTTTGATGTAAAGATATTAGTCAAATAATTAAGGTAATAATTATTAAACAAAGACCTTGTTTCAATCGCATCTGTAAACGTAGATTGTTGCGCTCCCCAGTTAATCGTATTTACTTGACCACTGATGAGAGTATCTTGTCCAAAAAGATTATAGGTAGTAATATTAGTAGTAGAACTCCCATCG
>Ga0213922_1000302_pt1 | contig 27726 bp, 39 predicted proteins | sample McNCre2917MG_FD_165060 | JGI IMG/M metagenome (GOLD analysis project Ga0213922, IMG submission 165060) | Freshwater microbial communities from McNutts Creek, Athens, Georgia, United States - 29-17 MG | ecosystem: Environmental > Aquatic > Freshwater > Creek | place: USA: Georgia | collected... | reverse complement strand
TAAGCGGCGCAGACCTAAGAGATGCATACCTAAGCGGCGCAGACCTAAGCGGCGCAGACCTAAGAGATGCATACCTAAGAGATGCATACCTAAGCGGCGCAGACCTAAGCTGTGCATACCTAAGCGGCGCAGACCTAAGAGATGCAGACCTAAGCGGCGCAGACCTAAGCTGTGCATACCTAAGCGGCGCAGACCTAAGCTGTGCATGCCTAAGCGGCGCAGACCTAAGAGATGCATACCTAATCGGTGCAGACCTAAGCCGTGCAATCAAAGTACCTATGTATTGTAAGTGGGCTCACGGAATAACTAATGGGTTAATTCACATTGGCTGTGAAAAACGAAGTGTTGAGGAATGGGAAAAGTTCTTTGCAAGTGACGCAGTAATTACAACAAAACGCGACACGCAAGAATTTAAACAAATTCACGCAATTTTTAACGCTTACAAAGCATATTTAGAAACTTTAAATAAATAATCATGAAACTAAACGAATCACAACGCGACACTTTAGGAATCATTTCATTACTTTCTATTTTTTGGTTTGTAATGAGTTATTTTATCGTAACGCAACCAAACTACATAACAAGCGAGAAAGCTCCGCAAATCGAAAAGAAACACGTTCAAAGCAAAGTTTTGGACGCTTATGGAGAATTGTTTTTGAAAAACTTCGAGCGATGCAACAAATGACACAACCACGAGTGGAGCGATTTAGAATCGTGGACGCTCAATTTATTCATGGTCCGAAATGGTTTAAGTTAGACAACTTCGAGATTGCTGGGTATTTACAAGGCGAACGAATCGACATGATTTCAAATTTAACGCTTGATCACTTTGACGAAATTACCTACATTGGCAAGAGCTTTAATAGCAAAAACGATAAAGAATTTTATCACGTCATTGGATTTCGTGCCGATACACAAAAGAACACCGTAATTGTTCTACGCAAAAAAGAGATTGAATACCAAGATTTCCCAACTAAATTTATTTATAAAAACATTTAACCCATGGCAAAAATGAAACGCGTTCAAATCACACTAGAATACACCGACGAAAAGACGTTAGAACGTCAATTGAACATTCTTAAATACAATTTATTGAATGGAAAAGAAATCATAGATAATACGTTTTCAACCGACTCACAAAGTTTTGTATTGATTGCAGAACAAAAGTTCACCGAAAAAAGGAAATTCGATGAGGTGCAAAGACCAGGAAAAACAATTCAAACCGTAAAATCAAGTATATGAAATCAAATGAATTAAAATCAAGCGAACTGAGAATTGGGAATTTTATTGAAAATACAGATTCTCAAATGGCATCTTACATGGTAGTAAATGCAGATGTCATAAAGCAAAATGAACATTCAATGTATGCTAGTTTAGAACCCATCCCGCTAACCAAAGAATGGTTATTGAAGTTTGGGTTTAAGCATCAGTATAAAACAATAGAAGATCAAGATTTTTTTGAAATTATTATTGATTGCAATTTTAAATTGTATGTTAGTTTAAATAAAATGAAAGTTAGCATTTGTAAAAAATATGTTGGCAATGTTTATTCTAAAAAAATTGACTACGTCCACCAACTTCAAAACCTATACTTTGCCCTTACAGGAGAAGAACTAACACTAAAGCCATGAGAAAACCGCATGTACTTTCATTCACATTGCTCAAAGGAAACGGCTTCTTTCACTTTTACACACCAAAGGAAAAACACGTTATTCGAAAGATAGTTCGCGACTTAAATCTCGTATTTATTCCTAAAAAAGTTAATGAGGAATTTGATTAATTTTTGTATATTTGTAAACGGTTAGAGTCTCAAACATAGTTAACCTAAAGGAATTATTTACCCTTTCAATGAAGCTGACGTGAGACTCCAGTGGATTTGAAGGGGTTTTTTATTTTACTTAATTTTTTATATCATGGTAGTTTTTAAATCGATTGCTGAGTGTCCAATTGCAAGAGAAACTTTACAAATGAATTTTTGTCAAGATGGTTTGTATGTTGAAATTCAAAGCGCATCCAGTAGCCAAACGACAAACTTTATTATTCCGAACGAGCAATTAGATGAGTTAAAGTTGTTCATTATGAAAGGCGAGTGATGAACAGCTACGAACTTTATAGATCGTTTTTCGATTGGTGTTTTGAGAATCCTCAAAAAGTAACCCCTTCACACGTGGCAATTTATTGCTTTTCTATTGAACATTGTAATCGCTTGGGATGGAAAAAGAATTTTGGATTGCCTACGACAATGGTTATGGAAGCAGTCGGTATTAAATCTTACAATACTTATTCAAAAGCGTTTAACGATTTAGTTGAATTCGGCTTCATTACTTTGGTAGAAAAAAGCAAAAATCAGTATTCTGCAAACATAATTGCTCTATCAAAATTTAACAAAGCACTTGATAAAGCACTTGATAAAGCGATGATAAAGCACAATGCAAAGCAAGTGAAAAGCACACGACAAAGCATTGATAGTATAAATAAACAACTTAACAATAAACAACTTAACAACTTAACAAATATACAATTAGAAGAACTTGATTTCTCATCATTTGATAATTCTGAAATTTCAAATGTTTGGTTAGAGTGGTTAAATTTTAAGAAAGAGCAATTCTCACAAGAATACAAAAACCCAAATTCAAACCAAAAAGCACTAAATAGCCTTTGTAAATTGTCAAAAGGTAAAAGTGAAATAGCCAGAATGATAGTTGATCAATCAATTTCTAATTTATATAAAGGATTATTTGAATTGAAACAAAGTAATACAAACACTAACACCCCAAAAGAATATGAACCAAACGCCCATGTACTCAAAATTGTTAATAGACTCCACAAAGACGGAGGAATTACTGCAAAGCAAGCTGAAATCGCGAGGATTGCAATCACCAACTCGCCAACTCCAGTCGATGTTCAACAACTCATCAACGGAATTGAAAGACTCAAAGCAATCGGTGATGATTTTGATATTGTCAATTTTAGAGATTCGCTACGGATTGAATAACGATATGGTTTCAAGTGCTTTGCTTGAAGCTATTTACGAATCATGTATAAACTTTCACGAAAAGTTGGCGGTTGAGGATTTAAAAAACTGCTTCAACTTTGCTAAAATCGAAAAGAAACAATACCAAAAAATTACACTAGATGAGTTCTTAGAACCGATTAAAGCGTACATACAAGTGAAGCAAGTCGCGCGTCAAATATTGATTGAAATCGAACAACAAGAGCAAAAAGAACAAATCGAAAAACAAAAAGAAATTGATTTTTACAACGAAGCTCGCGAGCTATACAAAAAGAGTTTAGAAGCACGTAAATGGCTTGGTGATATGTTTCAAGCAAAAGTATTGGCACGACCGTTTTGGGATGCGATGAGCATAGAAGAAAGAAAAGATATTCAAGTTGTTGCTAGTTTGGCTTTGCAAAACGCTAAAGACGAATCGATTGACAATCCATTTATGATCGTTGCGGACAAGAATTTTTATTTAGCCGACGCGTTGATTAGTCATTGCGTGCGAATTGGACGAACTTTTATACAAGAATGAGCAACATTTTCTACGGAACAATAAAAGTACGCTCATCAAACAAAATTCACACGGTTAAAAATGCCGTTTGGATTGAAGGAAGTGAAATATACAAACCTTACAAATCACCGTTTAAAGACGCGGTTATTGTGGAGGTGGTTGAATTTAAAATAATTGGGAAAACAAATTCGTAAATAAATGAAACAATTTTATGCCACTATTTGGGAAATGGAAGATGTTGAAAATGGAATGTATTCAAATAAAATTAACAAGATGCAGATAGAAAAATCAAGAAATTTACTAGCTAACATAAATAAATTTAATGATACAATTGATTTAGTTTTTAAAAATTGGAAAGTTTCAACAGCTGTGAATTTATCAAATAAATCAATAAATAGAAAAGCGTGGATTGGTCAAGCGTGTTGTTTATTTCTGTGTAAATCAAATGAAAAGGAAACTAAAACAGCATGGTTTCAATTAAGTGACGAACAAAGAGACATAGCTAATAAAATAGCTGAATTAAAAATAAAACAATTTGAAGCAGTATGGAACGGAAAATTAAGCAGTATATCAAAACTTGGGAACAAAGATGTTATGTCAATGGAATCCCAGATGAAATTGAACCTAGAATGGAAGAACTAAATATAGCTCCGTCATACAAGGCTATTTGTATTTCAATTTTAAAAAATGATCATCAATTAAAACGTTTGGGATTTACGCCACAAAAAACAAATTCCTATCATGAATTAAAAAGAATTGAATTAGGTATAAAAAGTAAACAATTAAAACTAGACTTATGAATGTATATCAAAAAACACAGGAGCGATTAAAATTTTTATTTGATGAATTTGACAATATTTATGTTTCTTTTTCTGGAGGTAAAGATTCTGGAGTTCTTTTAAATCTTTGTATTGACTACATACGAAATAATAATTTAAATCGTAAAATTGGGGTATTTCATTTGGACTATGAGGCTCAATACGAAATGACTACAAATTACGTAAATGAAACCTTAAATGAAAATTTAGATATTATTGAAATTTACCGTTGTTGTGTTCCATTTAAAGTTACTACATGCACGTCGATGCATCAATCATTTTGGAGACCATGGGAGCAAGACAAAAAAGACTTATGGGTATCGGGTAAACCTAAAACTTGTTACGAATCAAAACATTTCAAATTCTTTAATACTGATATGTGGGATTATGAATTTCAAGAAAAATTTAGTAAATGGTATCATGAATTAAAGGGAGCAAAAAAAACAGCTTGTTTAGTTGGTATTCGTACGCAAGAAAGTTTGAATCGCTGGCGAGCTATTCATTCAGATCGAAATTATAAAAAGTACAAAGATCAAAACTTTACTAAAGAAATGTATTCAAATGTTTATAACGCTTATCCAATTTACGATTGGAAAACAACCGACATTTGGACCGCAAACTTTAAATTTGAATGGACTTACAATAAACTTTATGATATTTTTTATCAAGCAGGATTAACTATTGATCAAATGCGTGTTGCATCACCATTTATATCAACAGCGCAAGATAGTTTAAAACTTTATAAAGTAATTGAGCCGCATATTTGGGGTAAATTAATAGGTCGTGTAAACGGTGTTAATTTCACGGGTTTATACGGCGGAACAACAGCAATGGGTTGGCGTTCAATTAAATTACCAAAGGGACATACCTGGAAAAGTTACATGGAATTTTTATTGTCAACACTCCCAAAGCAAACCTCTGAAAACTATAAATCAAAATTAGAAACTTCACAACGTTTTTGGAGGGAAAAAGGCGGCTGCCTATCAGGTGAAGTAATTGAAAAATTAAAAAATAACAATGTTAAAATTGAAGTATCCACATCATCTAATTACAACACTAATAAATTACCTGTAAGAATGGAATATTTAGATGATATTGATATCACTGAGTTTAATCAAATACCTACATTTAAAAGAATGTGTGTATGTATTATGAAAAATGATCATTTATGTAAATTCATGGGTTTTTCATTAACAAAAAAAGAAAACGAAATAAGAAAACAAGCTGAAACAAAATTTAAAAATGTATCAAATGGAAAATAAAAAATCACCCGTTTACAATGTGTTAAGTATACATATTGATAAAATTAGAGCGAATAGCTACAATCCTAATAGTGTAGCAAGTCCTGAAATGGCACTTCTTGAAACTTCAATTTGGGAAGATGGCTATACAATGCCAGTTGTTTGCTATTATTTAGAAGACGAGGACATTTATGAAATTGTAGATGGATTTCATAGATATAGAACATTAAAGACTTCAAAACGAATATTTGAGCGCGAACAAGGAATGTTACCAGTTGTAGTTATTCAAAAAGACATTTCAAATCGCATGGCTTCAACTATTCGCCATAATCGTGCGCGTGGTTCACATTCAATTGAATTAATGAGCAATATTGTAGATGAGTTAGTAAAAAGCGGAATGAGTGACGCTTGGATCATTAAACATATCGGAATGGATAAAGACGAATTACTAAGACTTAAACAAATTACCGGATTAGCTTCATTATTTAAAGATTCAGAATTTAGTAATGGATTTAATGAAAATAATTCACATTAAAATATTTTTAGTATAAATAATTATACTATATTTGCTTAAATTCTTTAATACAACGCTATGAAAAAAGTAACTTTAACGAGACTTGAACTTCGTAATTTCAAGAAAATCACCAACCTTTCGATTGATTTCACACATGAAACCGATATTATCGGCACGAATGGAGTTGGTAAATCCACAATCTTTGACGCGTACACGTGGCTATTGTACGGTAAAAACTCGCACGATCAAAACGACTTTGCAATTAAGACACTTGACGATAATAACCGCGCAATACCAAAACTTGAACACGAAGTCGTAGGTACATTCGACGTAGATAGCAAAATAATCACTTTTAAGCGCGTTTATCGTGAAAAGTGGACAACTAAACGAGGAAACGATTTAGAAGAGCTTACAGGACACGAAACAACGTTCTTTGTCAATGACGTACCAAAGTCGAAAGGCGAGTATCAAACCGCAGTATCGGAAATGATTGATGAGAACATTTCTAAAATCATTTCAAATCCTTTGTACTTCAATGAAAAAATGAAGTGGGACGAGCGCAGGAAAATCCTTTCATCAATGGCAGGCGAAATCAAACAAGATGAAATTGTTTCGCAAATGAATGGTAACATTGATGAGCTTCGCGAAATGCTTGCGAAAGGTGATGAACTAAACGAGCAAAAGAAAGTCGTACAAGCAAAGAAAAAGAAACTTAAAGAAGAACTAGCTACAATCAAACCGCGCATTGACGAAGCACGCTATAACATGCCGGAACCAGTTGACGCGTGCGCAGTACAAAACGAAATCATTTCATTGGATGGTGAATTGAATTCAATTGACGAGCAAATGCAAAACCGATTGAAATCAGTTGAGAAATCACAAGAGCAAGCGAAGAAAGTTCAGGAGCAAAAATATGAGCTTCTTACTAAATTGAATGAGCTTCAAAATGAATTTAACCAAAGCGAGAAACAATACGCTTGGTCGATTCAATCGAAACGTGCGGAGCTGGAGAACGAGATTAAGACGCTTGTTCAAAGTTTAAATACAAGCACTTCATTTGACTTGAACGAAATCGAGGTTTTAACTAAACAAAACAAAGATTTACGTGATCAATTTGGTAAGGTCAGCAACATGATGTTTGACGAAAATTGCCAAGACAAAAATTGTCCAACGTGTAAACAATCACTTCCGGACTATGAAAGCAAAGTTGAGGAGCTTCGTAGTGCATTCAATACGGACAAATTGCAACGACTTGAAAAAATCCGCGAACAAGGCAAAGCAAATAACGAAAGGATTGAGCGGTACAAATCATCGATTGAAAACGTAAACATTGCAAATCAAGAAATTCAAAAGCAAATCGAGCAAAAGAAAACGTATTTGCAAGAATGGGAAAAGTCAATCATTGGTGAACGACCAACGACAACACCCGAAATCGAAGCGTTAAAAGTTCAAATTGAATCAATAGTAATTCCTTCAATTGAATTGCCAGACATTAGCGATTTGAGAGAAGCTAAGGCAACGATTTCACAAGAGATTGACGCTAAAAAACAAACGCTTAACATTGCAAATCAAATCGCAAAGACAAACGAGCGTATTGCAGAACTAGAAAGCCAACAACGCACACTTGCGCAAGAGGTAGCAAGTTGCGAAAAAATTGAAATGCAGATTGATCAATACAACAAAATTCAAATCGAAACAATCGAGCAACGAGTAAACTCGAAGTTTTCAATCGTGAAATGGAAGATGTTTGACGAGCAAATCAACGGAGGACTTGCCGACACGTGCGAAGCAATCGTAAACGGAACACCGTTCAATGATTTGAATACCGCAATGAAGTACAACGCAGGACTTGACGTAATCAACGCGCTCAACTATCATTTTGGAATCTTTGCACCGGTGTTTATTGATCAACGCGAAAGTATTGTGTCATTAATCAAAACCGAGTGTCAGGTGATCAACTTGAAAGTTGATGAAAGTAAAAAAGTATTAACCGTAATAAACTAGAAATGAAATATGTACAAGTTAATCAATTGAATTGCTCAAATACTATTTTATCATTTGAGCAATTTGAAATTGAACGAATTATAAAGCGAATTGAAAGACTTAAGGAAATAAAAGCGCAAAAAGAACAAGAATTAGAAGAACTTAAACAACAAGAACAATGAAAGAAACAGCAGTAGAATGGTTGGTTAATGAATATCATTTACCAAAAGATAGTCCATTAGTAATACAAGCCAAAGAAATGGAGAAGGAGCAGAAAATATTACTTGTTGAAGAACTTAAAGACTATACCAAAGAATCACAATGCATTTTAGGAAATGACGAAAGAGAAGCAAGTGAATTTGTAGATATTTTTTATGACAAAATCTTTAAACAACAAGAACAATGACACAAGAAACATTAGAACAAGCTGCTGAGAAATATTCTAAAAGAAGTACTGCACCTGTTTTTCAAGAAGCACATAAACAAGATTTTATAGCAGGTGCTGAATGGCAATCTAAAAAAATGTATAGTGAGGAAGAAGTTTTAGAAGTATTTGAACACTTTAAAATGGATTTGCCTTTTCATTATGAATTTTTAGTTAAAGAACATTTGCAGCAACTTAAACAACAAGAACAATGAAAACAGTAGAATTTGAAAAAATAGGAGTTAAAGGAATGAAAAATTTTCGCTCAAAAATTGAAGTAGGCGATTTAGTTTGTAATCATTGGGCTGGACAAAATAATCCAAACAGAATTGGCATATTTATAGGTTATAGGACATTTAATGGATGTAAGTGCGTTGAATTAACTGATAAAAAAGCAACTAAAAGATGGTATCCAATTTTTGATAAAGAATGCAAATTAGAAATACTTAAAAAAAACGGAAATAATGAAGCCAATTGAAAGAATACTTCACATCCTGGCAGGAATCACAATAGGTTATCTTTTATTTGCAATTTAAACTATAAAGTTTTATATTTGTTAAAATTCTAAAAATCATAATTATGTCAAAAACAGAAAACGTGCAACCGGCAGCGGTGCAAAAAGAAATCACAACGCAAGTTCTCGCAAAGATTAAAGCGTTTGAAACAACGGGAGAGCTTCGCATTCCTGCGGACTATTCACCCGAAAACGCATTGAAAGGCGCGATGTTAATCCTGGAGGAGTTAAAGGATCGTAACAAACAACCAGCGTTGCAAGTTTGCACAAAAACAAGTATTGCGCAAGCATTGTTGAAAATGGTAGTCGAAGGGCTTTCACCATTGAAAAGACAAGGGTACTTTATTCCTTACGGTGATGAATTGCAGTGGTCAAGAAGCTATCAGGGCTCGATTGCATTAGCGAAACGCGTTGCAAATGTTAAGGACGTTCCTGCAAACGTGATTTATGAAGGTGATGAGTTTGAGTATGGAATCAATCCATCAACTGGCTACATGCACGTTATTAAGCACACACAAAGCCTAAAAAACATTGACACAACAAAAATCATTGGTGCTTATGCAATCGTAAACTACAACGATGGGCGTTCAGACCTTACGGTTATGAATATGGATCAGATTCGCAAGGCTTGGAATCAAGGCGCGACTAAAGGCGCATCGCCAGCGCATCAAAATTTCACGGATGAAATGGCGAAAAAGACCGTAATTAATCGCGCTTGTAAAACTCCGATTAATAGCTCAACGGATGCGTTTCTTTTGGAGGACGAATACGAAGCGAAGGAAACAAAAATCGAAGACGTAGCGCACGAAATTATTGAGGACACCGCAAGTCAAGACATTACATTTGAATTGCAACAACCGCAAGAAAATCCAGCAATCACACCTTCGCCAGACTTTTGATAATGAAGTTGAAAATCATTTCATCCGGTAGTGTCGGAAATTCCTACATTCTAGAAACCGAAAACTCCGCGCTCTTAATCGAGTGCGGGGTCAAGGTAGACGAAGTAAAACAGGCGATTGATTTTGATGTGTTCAAGATTAAAGGCGCAATTGTGTCGCACGCCCATTTGGATCATTCAAAGTCAATGCACCAAGTTTCACAATTAGGTATTCCATTATTCGCTTCCAGTGCAACGTTTGACAAAATGAAAACGCCAAGCGAATTGAGATACGGAACATTAAAGAACGGTCAACAAAAGCAAATCAATGAATTCAAAGTAAGTTCGTTTGATGCTTCGCATGACATCGACACGCTTGGATTTATCATTGAAGCAGGAGCCGAAAAAGTTTTTTTCTTGACTGATAGTTACAAGTTGATTTGGAATCTAAGTTCATGGAAATTCACGTGTGTAATGATCGAAGCCAATTATTGTGAGGACATCGTCAAAAGCAAGTCGGATAGCTTCATCAATAAACGCCGTTTAAAGTCGCACATGAGCATTCAAACGGCTATTTTAACGCTTGAAAAAATGGATTTAAGCGAGTGCAAAAACATTGTTTTACTTCACCTTAGTGATGGCGTATCAAATGAACGAGAGTTCAAAAGAATAACACAAGAGCGGTTCGGCATACCGGTAACAATTGCCACAAAAAACCAAGTATTAAACCTTAATAATTTTTAGAATGAAACAACGATTTTTAGTAAAAGTAAAGTACACAAAACAACTTGACAACGGAACATTCAAACGAGTAAGCGAATTGTATTTGTTCGATGCTGAAAGCTACACCGATTGCGAAGCACAAGTTTACGAGCATTTGGCTAGCGTAATTCGAGGTGAATTTATCATCATGAAAATGGATCGTTTCGATTGTGATGAGTTCATAGGTGCAGGCGAAAAGTTCTTTATTGTGAAACAAACCTACACCGATGTAGATGACCGAGAAATCAAAATGAAGTTACTTGTGGCTGATAATATAATTGAAGGCGCAAAAACTCGTGTCGCATTGTTCAACGATGAAATTAACTACACGACATTGCCAGAAGTAAAATCAATCGTAGAAACCAAAATTTTGGACTATTTTCAAACTGTACAAGATGAGCCTACAAACTAAATTCGAAACTAAATTCGTGAACAAAGTCATTGCTTTTTGCTTAGCGAATCCAGGCATGACTCCGCACATGATTTGTCATTCATTCGGCTACAATAACAGTGTGAAAATAAATGACTTCATCAATGGAAATGGGAGCATATCGAGCCGAACAATGGGCAACATGATTGAGTTCATGGAGAAGTTTAATCGAAATAAACGAAAAAGGAAATGAGCTACAAACGAAAAGAAAATTACGAAGCGTCAATGCTAGGTATTGGAGTTTCTGGAGCGCTAGTTATTGTAATTGCGCTAGGAGTATTAATTGATAAATTTTTGATATGACAATACTATTTTTTTGGTGGCTCATAGGGATGTATTCCTATGCCATCGGTCAAAATCTAATCAACAAAGTTGCAACACGATCATGGAGAACATCGCAAGTATTTAGACTTCCAATTGTTGGATTGCTTGGTATTTTCGTAACGTTTTGGTGTGCTTTAATTGTGAACGAATATAACCGTAAGAGATGAAAACAGCAGCTAAAATAACCGCATTCATTATCTTGTTTCCTGCATGGGCATATTTGTTTTTTGCCGATAGAATTTGGATGTACATATTTCCGTTCATCAAAAACGAATGGCACCAGGACTTAGCAAAGAATCACGATAAGCATTGGATAGCATTACTCGGGCTTTACCGCGTTTTGATGCTATTGATATTCATTATTATTTATAAATTTTTGACTTATGTTTTCTAGAATCAAAGCGTTTTTTACACGCAAAAAGACAATCCAAAATTCATTAACAAACAAGCAATACGAACAAATCGGGCGTATTATTGTTGATGGAGCTTTAAGAGATAGAGCGTTCAATCGCGCACTTTCACGCTTACCTATGTACACGAAACTTCTTGAAATAATTGGAGCGCATCCCGAACAAAGAAAAGCGAGATTTATCGTAAGAACGTTTAGATTATTCAAAAAGAAATAACGCAAAGCCAACCACTTAGGTTGGCTTTTTCTTTACATTTATGAAAAATTTACGCATGGAATTAATCAAACACGGCAAAAACGTTCACCAACTAAAGGCAAAAGGTAGAGATTTCAAATTAGCAATTTTGTCTGATTTACATTGGGACAATCCAAAATGCGATTGGGATTTACTCAAAAGACACATGGATTATTGTTTGAAAAATTCAATACCAATTATGTTAAATGGCGATACGTTTTGTTTGATGCAAGGTCGCGGTGATCGTAGATCGTCAAAAGATGACATTCGTCCAGAACATAATAACGCTAGATACTTGGATTCAATTGTTGAAACAGCCGTTGAATGGTTTTCACCTTACGCACATTTAATCACCGTAATTGGGTATGGGAATCATGAAACGGCAATCATCAAATGGCAAGAAACCGACATTTTAAGGCGCTTCATTGACTTGCTAAATTATACGAACAACACAAACGTTCAAGTTGGTGGCTACGGCGGTTGGTTCGTTATTTCACTAGATGACAAAAATACTAAAGGCGGAAGCGGTGGCGGAGCAACTTGCAAAATAAAATACTTTCATGGTTCAGGCGGTGGAGGAGTCGTAACAAAAGGAGCAATCAATTTAACACGCGCCTTGGAAATAGCAGAAGATTTCGACGTATTCACAATGGGACACATTCATGAAAATTCGTCAAGAAACGACGTTAGGGAAAGTTTAGATTTTCACCCATTAATCGGGTATAGAGTTCAACAAAAGCAATTACACTTAATGATTACCGGAACATACAAAGAAGAATACGGAGTTGGCGCAGGAGGTTGGCACGTTGAACGTGGAGCGCCACCAAAGCCACTTGGGGGTCGTATTTTAACATTCAAAATTGTTCGTGAGCAAAAAGATAAAGTATCACGTTATTATAAATATATCGATTCACATAAATTTAATTTGTAGATTTACATCGATTCGTTTTTTGTTTGATTGGTTAGGAAAGGAGTTGTTTGACATGGCAACTCCTTTTTTATGCACGAATATTTTGTAAATTTGACTAAACATTCAAGACATGGAAAGGAAGAAAACGACATCAAAAACACCCACGAAAACACCTCCGAAAAAACGAGGTCCGAAAGCCGTTAAGAACACACCCGAAAACTTTTTCAAAGTATTGCAATTGATTGAGTATGAAGGACTTAGCGAAAGAAAGGCGAGAGAAAGGCTAGGAGTACACCCCGATTTGTTTGAAAAATGGTTGGATTCTGACGAATTAAATGCGAAACAATACGCGCGTGCATGTTCTAAACGTGCAGACCTGATTTTTGATGAAATAAAGGAACTTGCCGACAAACAAGGCGAAGACGTTTACATTGATGCTGACGGAAACAAACGCGTTGACCATAACGTAATTCACCGTAATAAATTGCAAATCGATACACGCAAATGGATGCTTTCTAAAATGCAACCGAAAAAGTACGGTGATAAAATTGACATCACTAGCGATCACGAAAAATTAAACCCGGTTGCTCAACACATACCTACCGAAATAATCAAGCAAATTGCAGACAAGTTATAATGAAATCGAGGAAATATTAAGGCTTGGAGCAAAGGACAATTTCGTACTTTTTTGCTATTACTACAATTACGACTTTTTCAAGGCGCGCCCATTCTTGAAGGAAATAGCGCAAGCGTTCCAAGAAGTTGCCGATGGTGACATCAAAACGCTTTCGGTATCATTACCACCACGCGCAGGAAAATCGTACATAACAACGCTTTTTTGCGCTTGGATTCTTGGTAAATACCCCGAGGAAAGCGTAATGCGAAATACTTGTTCGGCTCGATTAGCCGAAAAACTTTCATACGATGCACGTGACGTTGTAAAGAGCGAAAAGTTTGCAAAGGTATTTCCACACGTTACATTGTCAAAAGATAAAGCCAGTGTAAGCGGATGGAACACAAATCAATCCAAACAAGTAGGTTATTTCGGTCAAGGGGTTGGCGGTACGATTATAGGGTTCGGTGCGTCAAAGCTCGCGATAACCGATGACCTTTTTCGTTCAATGGAGGATGCGATGTCGGAAACTATACGCGAGAAAACGCATTCATGGAAAGAGGCAACGCATGATTCACGTAAAGAAAGTGGATGTGCCGAGATTGATATTGGTACACGTTGGACGCGCGACGATATTATTGGAAAGAATGCCGAAAATGGATATTACGACAAACAAATCATTGTTCCGGCACTTATCGAAATTGATGGAGAATTGCGCTCATTTTGTGAAAGCGTAATGACAACAAAGGAGTATTTGTTGAAAAAGGAAAAGACGCGTGAAGAAATTTGGCAAGCCGAATACATGCAAACACCCGTTGATATTAAAGGTCGTTTGTTTGAAGATTTACGCTACTTTAAAGACATTGACGCGGTTAAAAAACATAGCGAAGGCGCATTCGCTTATATTGACGTTGCTGACGAGGGAGGGGATTTCTTGTGTATGGTAGTCGGTCATGTTGTTAATAAAGACGTGTTCATAACCGATGTAGTGTTCACAAAAGCAAATGTTGACGTAACAATCCCGCGTTGTGCGATGGTGCTGAATGACAACAATGTAAGCTATTCACGCGTTGAAACCAATGGAATGGGCGCAATATTCATTAAGATGCTTCGATCACAAACAAAGACGAAATTGCTTCCGGTCACCAATAACCAAAATAAAGAGACAAGAATTATAATGAATTCAAGTTATGCACTAAGACGTTTTAGATTCCTAGAAGGGCAAATTGGTGAATACGGTCAATTCATTCACAACTTGAAGAACTATCAAAAAGAAGGTAAAAACAAGAATGATGATGCGCCGGATGCCGTTACCGGATTCGCGCTATTTGTTCAATCGATGCTACCGAAATTAGATTCCTAATAACTTACGTTTCTCATCCTCGGATAATGAAGGTAAAATTGTAGTTATTTTCTCAACCGCCGTCGCGCGTTTCAAGAATGATTCAGCCGATTTTGTTTCGTCAGATTTAAGAACCGAAATATGTTTGAAATCAGGAACTAAATACATTCCTTGCTTATCAAGTCCAATTTGCTTTGTGATTTCATCATAAATGATTTCAGTTGCTGGAATGATTGTTGAGTTGTACGCTTGACGTTCACCCATTTCAACGTTGGAGAATGTAGACCCTTTGCCGCCTTCACCTTGTCCGAACATGTGTTGATTTAATCCAAACGCGTCAATAATTGCTAATTTGTCTGCGTTCATTTCTTCAAACAACATCAAATCCTTTACTGGGAATGTCATTGGGTCAAACTTCAAATTTTTATCCGTTATAATGACTTCACCTTCATTTCGCTTTTTCATATCCTTGCGAATCTTTTTGATGTCCTCATCTTCAATTGGCATAGCGGAAATACCGTCCGAGTTGTTGCCAGATAAAATACCAAGTGAAAACATATTCACAAGCAAAACGTTTCTCTTTACATATTGCTTTTCTAAGTTTGACAACGGCATTTTCAAAGCATCAATCTTTGACTTGGAGTCAAATAGATTGATACCGTCAATTTCCGAAATGTAAATCACCTCATCGGGCATGAAGTCTTGAAAGTTATCGATTCGAGATGTTGGTATTTGGAATTTCTCGATAAAACTACCTAAGTCAACCGAAATCAAATTCTTTCCGGTAGGTACGATTTTCACGTTGTTGAATGCCAAAGGCAAAAGTTGTAATTTACCAAACGATCCATTTGGCGCATACACTAATACGTTGTTTGTTACACATTGATTGATTGCAATCATTTTCATCATTTTGCCCCATGATTGCATTGCGTTTGGTCTATCAATTAACTTGAAAATTGGCTGTGATTTGTTTTCAATCACTTTTCCTTTTGAATCGACAATGATTGGGTTTGCACTTGCAACCATGTCGGCATATCGATTAATTACGGCATTTAGTTCGGGAATGGTATTGTATAATTTCCATTTATCGGATGTGTTTACCCATTGAGGCGTTACCGTTCCGATTTGTTGTGTGGTGTAGTAATTGGTGTTACCCCATCCAAGCATGGAGAAAAATTTGTTAAGAATATCCATTTCACAATTTTTTTATAATATTCACAAATTTAGATTAATTTTGATTCAAATACTTTTAAGATGAGTAATTTAACACCCAAAGAAATAGAAGCGATTAAGCAAATTAAAACGATTGTTAAGTCATCTAACGAAATTGTAAAGAAATGACAAGAGAGGAAAATATCAAGCAAATACTAGCAAACAAGGAGCTTTTATTGGCTAAAAAAACGAGCGCGATTAAGCATGGAGATGTTATTTTTGCTTCTTATGGGGATGTCAATAATAAATTAGAAATCCAAAAGCAAGACGGCGCGGATTCATTTCAAGTTGGGCAATTAAAACTTTCATTATGTATCAATACTTCAAATGTAATTGATTCACACATGGATTGCCATATTCCAGGACTTTGGAAAAAATCACTTTCCGAAACAAAAATGCTTCACTTGTTACAAGAGCATGAAATGGAATTTGAGTACGTGATCGCGGATTCAATCAATAACGAATTCGTTGCAAGTACAAAACAAATCGCATGGTCTAAGTTTGGCGTGCCATATGAAGGAAGTACACAAGCGTTGATTTTTGACGTTACAATAGATTCAAAGCGCAATCCTTTTATGTTTGAGCAATACAAAAACGGGTACGTGTTAAATCACTCCGTTGGGATGCGTTACGTTAAAATCTTCTTGTGTGTAGATACCAATGAGCCAAGTTACTCAAGTGAAAAAGCGAATTGGGATAAATACTACCCTCAAGTAGTAAACAAAGAAGTTGCCGATACTTGTGGTTATTTCTGGGCGGTTACCGAAGCGAAAGTAATCGAAGGTAGTGCCGTAGTAAAAGGTTCAAATTCAATCACTCCAGTGATGTCAATCACCGAGTTAACAAATAAAAGTTATTGCGATACGTGTCAACAAGATACGCCAAGTCTATCCGCGGATTGTGGCGATATGCTTTGTAAGACATGCGGAAGTCGCAAAGAAGCCGTTAACAATAACACTTCTAAAACACACGAGCCGTCTAACGACACTCAAAAGGTCGATGTTCCTGCCTTGGATTGGAACAAAATAATTGAAAACTTCTAAATCAAAAAAAATGATAACAACAGAAGAAGTAATCAAAGCCTTAGAGACAAAATTGGATGAAAAAGGCTTTGCAAGTAAAAGTGATGTTGAGGCAATTAATGCTTCCATCGAAGCGTTGAAAAACGAAACTAACCTTGAGGCGGTTAAAACTGCTATCACGGCAATCGAGGCTCAAATCGAGTCTTTGAAAGAAACTCCGAAAGGAAATGAAAAATCTTTCAAATCATTCAAAGATGCCCTAATGGGAGCATTTGAAGTGAGCAAAGAGGAGTTAGAGGCATCTTTAACGACTAAAGGAGCAAATGTAAATATCGTTGTAAAAGACGTTGTTACGGTAAGCGAAGCAAACACAATCTTGGGTGAAGATAGTTCATCTCATTGGTTATTGACTGCCTTCACAGGTATCATTTCACCAATTCGTTCTCGTGTTTCTCGTTACTTAGGTCTTGTTTCAGTTGGAACAATCAACAATCGCGTTGCGATGTGGGTTGAAGAATACAACGAGCAAGGTTTGCCAATTTTTATTGGTGAAGGAACGTCAAAAACACCTTTGTCAGTTCAATACAAAGAGCAAGAAGCTAAAGTGAACAAAATCGCGGTTACCTGCAAAGTAACGACAGAAATGTTGCGTGACTTGCCTCAATTGGTTTCCTACTTGCAAGCTAACTTGATTCGTCGCATTGAAGTTGCAACGGTTGACGAGTTATTCGCTGGTAACGGATCTTTATTGAATGGTTTGTTTGGATATGCTTCAGCGTTTACAGGTGGTGGTATCACAACCGCACAACCGACTTACGCAGACGTTTTCCGTGCTTTGGCTTTACAAGTGCAAAAAGCATACGGAACGGCTACGGCAGTGTTTGTTAATCCAGACATCTTAGCTACAATGGACATGCAAAAATCAACTGATGGTATTTACCAAATCCCACCATTTAGAAGCGCAGACGGTACAATGGTTGCAGGAATGCAATTGATCCCTGAAATCGCTTTAGTTGGTACGGACTACGATTTCGTAGGTGGTGATTTATCAGTGATTAACGTTCGTTTCCGCGAAGGTCTTTCATTGAATATCGGTCAAGAAATGGACGATTTCTCTAAAAACTTACGCACAATTCTTGCCGAGCAAGCATTAGTACAATTCGTATCTGCAAACGATACGCAAGTGTTAGTGAAAGGTGTTATGGCTGATGCAATCGCGTTGATTACTGACTAGTAGTTAGTAATTAGTCACATTTGCCCCGACATTAACCTACGCGGTTTGTCGGGGTTTGTGGCGTAAAAAAGCTACGTTATGAAAATTACACTTACAGAAAAGTTCTCTAAAGAGAAAGCAGGAAAATCGATTGAGGTATCAGAGCAAACAGCTCAAGACTTAATCAAAGAAGGTAAAGCAATCGAAGGCGGTTCAAAAGCAAAAGCATCTAAGAAAGACGCAAAAGTTGTTGAAATGACTACGGAAGAAGCGCAAGCACCGGAAGCACCTGAAACAGAATCAAAGGAAGAAATCGTAATTGAATAAATATGCCTGTACCTACTTATTTCTTATCAGTTGAATCATTTGTTAATCGTTACCAACTTTCGGTGGCGTTTAAGAACGGAACTGCCTTAATTGAGCAATACATTCACCTGTACGAAAAAAAGTATTTGTACAAGCTATTCGGCAAGGAATTAGCCGATTTATTCTACAATGACGATTCAGTTGCTAGATTCGAGGATATTAAGAGTGAGTTTGCATTTGAAGTTGAAATAAACGGATGCGCTCACTCTTATTTTTGTACTGGATTAAAAGACATTTTGAGCGCACTTGTGTACGTTCATTATTCACGAGAACAATTACAAATTTCGACAAGCATTGGGCAAATTAAACCAAATGTTGAAGCCGGAAGCATTGCCAACGATAACTACACGAATACAATCGTGTTATTCAATCAAGCGGTAAAAAGCTCCGTAATTTTGCAACGATTCCTTGAAGCGAACAAAGACATATATCCCGAATATCGAGGAGTGGAATTAGATTCTATTTGGTACGCATGAGATTAATATCTGAAATAATCGAGCAAGAGATTATCAATAAACTTGATAATACTTTGCGCGTTGAATCATTTTCGCAAGTAGCAAATAGCGAGCAAGTGGTAACATTTTGCAATGTGAAATGGATTAAACTTTACGAGTTTGCTTATGTTAATGGTGTAGAGCTTCAGGTAAAGTCAATCGATGGAAACGAAGTTACATTTACAATTACAAGTCAATCAATCAACTATCAAACATTAGTCACGATCAAGAAACCGTTGTTTTTCAATGGCACGCTTTCCAATACAAAATACGAATGGTCAAAGTATTTGAATGATGACGGAATAAATAGCGAGCGTTCAAAACTCCCATTTATTTGGTTGGTATCGCCAACGGATGAAATCACAAACGGATTTGAGCAAGGAAGTACCAGAACTTCACAATGTAAACTATGGTTTATTCATTGGTCGGATTGGAACTTGCTTAACATTGATCGTCAAGATGAAGCGGTGAAACCATTATACGCTTTGATGGATGAGTTCCAAAGAACGATACTTCGCAACGCTTCATTCTTCAAAGGATTTAATTCATTTACCACTAGGGACTTCCCGAAATTTGGAACGGAAAGTCAAAATGGTATTGAAAAACAGATATTTGATTCAACATTAAGTGCGGTTGAATTTGATGTGAATTTAGAAATATTCGCACGTTATTGTGAAAATTGCTAATTTTGTGATACGATTATTAATCTTTAAATTATTTTAAAATGGCTGGAATTGCTGGATGTAACTGCAACGGACAAATTGGAAACACAGGCTTTCCGAATGTCAAACCCTTCGGATTAACTTCTGGAGTATTTTTAATGCCAATTTTGGCAAGCGATGGAACTCGCAACGGATTCGATTTGACAAGTGCTACCTTACCGGCGGACTTGTTGGCTGCAATCAATAACCCTGATCCGTCAAAACGTCTTTATCCGTTCAACAACTTGCGTAACGTAACGCATAATGAAGCGGATCCAAATTATGAAACTGCCGACAACGGCGAGCGTTTCAAAACACGTGACGGAATCAAAACCGTAACATTCGAATGTTGGGGAGTAACCGAGCAATTCTACGCTAAGGTTTCCGACAATTGTGTTCAATTCGGTGTTTTCTTAGTTGACGTTTGCGGAAACTTGAAAGGGCAAAAAGAAGATACGCATTTGTACCCACGTCCGGTGAACAAATATTCATACGATGCGAAATTCATTGACGCAACGGCAGACGCAGGAACGAAAGTAATGATCCAAATGGACTATTCTTTAGTGACTAGCGATGGAGACCAGTGGATGATTCCAAGCGATATGTTCGCGCCTTATTCCGCTTTAGAATTAAACGGAATGATTGATGTTAATTTAGACATCACGGTTGAAGATGTTACGACATTGTTCGTAAGAGCTAAATTTAACTACGGAAACGCGGTTAATCAAATGCCTTGGACGGGTGCGGTATTGGCTGACTTTACGGCAAAAAATGTATCGACTTCTTCAAACATTACAATTGCTTCGGTTTCCGAGTCAGCAACAGAGCCAGGATTTTACACAATCACTATTCCCGCACAAGCAAATGGTGACGCATGTACATTGAAAGCGTTCCATGCTGCAACCGGAAACATGTTGTTTGGGTATGAGTCAACTGTAACGGCATTCATTGCACAATAATAGAACAATGATAGTTATAAACGGAGTTCAATTCAATCGCGATTTTCTTGCTTGTAATAGCTTGGAAGTTGTTTTAAGTACAATGAAGTCAGTTCCTGAAAACATTGTACGTGAAGCGTTTGAAATAGCGAACCCAACACCAAAGAAAAAGGTGAGAAAAAAATAACTTGTTCATTATAAATTTGAAAGGGCGTTGTTCAACGCCCTTTTTTTGTTACTTTGTATTTGTTATGGCAATAGGACAAAGTAAATTACACGCGATTTTAATGAAGGGGCGCATGCTATCGGAGTCCGTTGCTTGGTTCAATGCTTTTTCGCCAACGACAAGGCGTGAAATACTCGATTTCGTACAACAAGACCAGTTGATGAGTAAAGGAATCGATGGCGATAACAAAGTCATTGGATATTACTCGTATTTGACTTCATTAATCAATCCAAAAAAGAAATTTAATACACCATTCACGCTATACGATACAGGTGAATTTTATCGCTCGATGTACGTGCGCGTTCTACTTGATGCAATTACCATTGAAGGTGACACGCGCAAAATGGAGGACAAAAAATGGTGGCACGATTCAATTTTAAGCCTAACAGATGAAAATATTGCAAAACTTCGCGTCATTGTTCGCGATTCGTACATCAAAGAAATCAAATCAATCCTATTCAACTATTGACGATTTCCCGTTGTATAATTGGGAAAAGTGCCAAAGCGGTGAAATGCGCTATGTGAATCGAGACGCAAAGTCAACACAATACGATCAAATAATTTGGCTAAAATTATACAACGAATACCTTGAAAGGTTCGGTATTGGCGAAGGACTTGAATACTTTTTAAAGCTCAAAATTCACTTGGTTAAATTACGTCTTCAATTTATCCAAACAAATGATTTATTTTTGTTAAATCAAATCAAGGTTGCGGAAGCTCAAATGATTAGCGCAGACCCTAGCAAATTGCAAGGAATGACTACTCAACAATGTCTCGTTCATTTATCAAAATGGATGGGCGCAATTGTAAAAGCGAAAGAGATAACGATTGTAGAATTTAAAGAAATGTTCGAGGAATATGCAAGAAGCAGTAAAAAAGAGTGATTTAATATCAGGCTCACCATTCGAAGAAATTGGAAAGGAAATTGCCTCAACACTCGGCATTTTAGAAAAATTTGATAGCGAGCTCAAGAGCATTGCTAAGACTATGAACGGAGAGTTGGCAACGGCTCAAAAGAAAACCGTTCAAGACATAAATGCAATTAATCAAGCGGAAATTGAAAGCGAAAAACTTGTACAACAAAAGTTACGCACTCAAAAACTACAATTAGATTTACAACAAAAACAAGACCGTATTGCCAAACAAGCGCAAGCGCAAGCCGAAAAAGACGCGCGCATAACCGCAACGCAAATACGTAATCAAGAAAAATTAAACTCGGTTTATTCGCGTGTCGATCAAAAGTTGTCGGCAATGGTTAAAACCTATCGAGATTTAGCGATTCGCAAAGAGCTTGGAGCTAAGTTAACCGATAACGAGCAAAAGAATTACGATTACTTACAAGCTAAAATCCAAAAGTACGATGCAGCATTAAAGACAGTTGACGCGACAATGGGGCGTCACCAGCGCAATGTCGGAAACTATGCAATGGCAAATAGTCAACTTAACTTCTCAGTCACGCAGTTAGCGCGAGAAATGCCAGCATTCGCGAATTCAGTTCAAACGGGATTCATGGCTATTTCGAACAACTTACCGATGTTCTTTGATGAGATTGGAAAGTTGAAAAAGGCGAATATTGATTTGGCAGCTTCGGGACAACCGACAAAAAACGTTCTTGGACAAGTAGCAAGTTCTATTTTTTCACTTCAAACATTGCTTTCCGTTGGCGTTACTTTGTTGACAGTATATGGCGCGCAAATAACTGATTTTCTTGGTAAAATGTTCAATTTAACGAAAGAACAAGACGTACAAATCAATCAACAAAAGATTCTTAATAAATACCGCAAAGAATCATCTAAATATGTGGCAGATGAAAGCAGTGAGTTAATTGGAAATATTAACGTGCTAAGAAAAACAAACGCAGGAAGTGCAGAGCGCGCAAGAATGATTAAATTGATTAATTCAACACACGGAACTACAATCAAAAACTTACAAGATGAGGCTTTATTTCAAAAGCAATTAAACGATCAAGTTACATCATTTTTAGAGCTAAAAATAGCAGAATACAAATCAAAGAAAAATGAGGATTTGATTAATATGAATTTACGTAAACAAGATAAATTACGTAATGACATAGCGAAATCGACGAAAGAAGAAATTAGATTGCAATTTGAATTAAATAAAGCAAAAAATGGAAATTTAATTGGAGGCGCAAAATCATTTACAAGCGACACATCGCAAAGTATTTCTTTTTTAAGTGAAAAATTAGCAGAAGCAAAAGCGAATACGTCTAAACTTAAAGGAGAATTAGGCGATACCGAAAAACGTCTAAAAATTTACAATGTAGAAGTTAAGGATACAAAAGATGAATTAGGCGGGCTAGTTGATACGCAAAAAGAATTAAACACCGAATTAGATACGACAAATGAATATTTACGTATTCAGGCGCAATTACTTCACGAACTTGCTCAATTACGTTATACAGAGCAAATAACGGCTATTGACAGACAATTCAAAACAGAACTTAAAGCACAAGAGGAGCTAGCTACTAAAACAGGTCAATTTTCACTTGATGCACTTTACAATTTACTTGATGAAAAAGCAAAGATTCAAAAAGAAGCATTGCAAGAGCAACAAAATTATGAGCTTACTCAATTAGCCAATAAATATCAAGAAGAAACAAGGGCAGAATATAAAGCACTTGAAGAAAGAAAAAAGAAACTTTTAGATCAAGAAGGCTTAACCGTTGAACAAAAATTAAGCATCGAGAATCAATATCAAGATGATAAAAAACGTATTGATGAAAATGATAAAAAACGCATTGCTGATTATGATTTACAAGTTCAATTAATGCAAAGAAAAAACGGAGACGAAAGTGTTGCAATTGATATTGAAGTTGCCGATAAAAAGCAAGAGATTAGCGATAATTTAGCGGGCAAAGCAATTGAAAATAGCGACAAGGTAAAAGAAACCGAAAAGAAAAATGCGCAAGAAGCATACGAATTCATGCTATCAATTCAACAAGCAATTACCGACATGCTCAAAGAACAAATTGATCGTCGTATCGCTATTTTAAAGCGTGAGGAAGAAGCAGCAAAAAGCCAACAAGATTATTTGCAAAACTTGGCAGCAAATGGAAATATTTATGCTCAACAATCAATCACCGAGCAAATAAAAATCCAACGCGAAGCGCAAGCCGAACAAATGAAACTTGAAAAACAAAAGCAATCCATTGAACTTATTTCAACGGGATTGAAGACATTTGAAAGCGCGTTGAATGATGGAAAAACTCCAGGTGAAGCACTTGCGTCAACAATCGTAAACACAACGGTACTTACTTCATTCTTGAAGAACCTACAATTTTACGAAAAAGGAACAATGAATGCACCAGGTGGATTGTCCATAGTCGATGAGAAAGGTTCGGAGATGATTACTGATAGACTTGGAAATATCAAAGAAATTGGAGCGGGCAAAGGTCCACGATTCACTATGCTAAACCGAGGTGATAAAGTTTACACCGCTTCACAAACCGCGTCAATGCTTAGCGCGTTCGATAATTATGGGAATGCTTCAAAAATTAGCAAAGTTGATAAAGCCGGTACTTCATTTGATTTGATGAATATGACTAAAGAAATCAAAGTATTGCAGGACATCGTAGCGAACAAATCGGAGACAAATATCGCTTGGCAATCATTTGCTTCTGGTATTAACGAAATTGTGCAAACAAAGCGCGCAAATGGTGTCATTAGTCGAAACCGATTTAGAATCAATTAATCATGATTAGATACTACTTAAATGGCACGGAATGCAATCCTTTAAACAAGGATTCGGTTAATTACGTCTTTAATTTTGAAGATAGAAAAATTAGCCAACTTGAACTTTCGGTTGATACTCTTGAATTCGTCAATGAAGATAGGCAAGCTATTAAAACTTGGCTTGAGACATATGGCTACTTTGTTGGAATGCCATTAGACATTAAGTATTCAAATGGATTGATAGTTAAATATATTCTTGATTTTCAAGACCCAGCATTTCGAGAAAAAGAACGATCGTACAAAGTCAAACTAAAGAAATACAAAGGCATTGACAATTTCTTTGATAATGCCGACGGGATGTCGTTTGGATTGGTAAATTGGTCACCAAGTGATTTCACCGCAGTTGATTACGTTATAATTCCGGAGGAGCAACCAACTTACTACATTTCATTGATGCTTGCGACATTTGCACTTAGTCAAGAGCTTGGAAAAGCAATTGATGAGATTCAACAAAGTATTGCCGATATTGTAAAGGCAAGCATTCCGGTTGGATTGCCTGTTCCTGCGCCTGATTTCGGTGCTATCATCGTAGCTGGAATTAAATTAGCTGCGCGCGTAGCTTATGCCATTTTCATCGTTATTGCATTGATTAAACTATTGACCGAAATAATCAATATCATATTTCCAACGATACGCCAATTCAAAGCAATCAAAGTCAAAACGCTATTTGAGAAATCATGTGCGTTTCTTGGTTATTCAGTGAGTTCAACACTTTTGAATTCGCTTGCACCATTGACGATTTTACCAGTGCCTTTGAAGTCAAAACAAAACTCGTGGTATCTTGAATTAATCGCACCTAATACGCTCGCTTATACAAATGGCTATCCAAGTTCACGCGATTCGGTTAAGACGCTTGGTCAATTGATAACGGCACTTGAGGACATATTCAACGCGAAGATTAAAGTGTCAAATGGACTTGTGACGTTTGAACAAGAATGGTTTTTCAAACAAACACCAAATACCGGACTACTTTCCGCGTTCAATCTTCAAAGCGAACTACAAAGCGAATTCTCTCAAAATAGTAGTGAAATTTCAAAGCGCATGGTAGTGCAATTTCAAACTGACCCAACTGATTTCAATACGTTTGATGATACTTTTCAAAGTTTGTTCGAGATTTCTAGTGAAGTGGAAAATTCACCAGGACGTGCGTATGAATTAATCAAAGGTTACGATTTAATCAACATACCATTTGCACGAGGCACGAACAAAGGATCATTAAATTTCTTGGAGAAATCCGCTAAAGTTTTGGCGCAAGCCGTTGATTTATTTTGCGGTTCGAATTTACAATCAAAAGTAAATTCACGTAAAAACGTGATGCAAATATCTTCACAATATTTTAGCGTCACAAAACTTCTTTGGATGAATGGTACAAGACTTCATCAAGAGCAAACAAACTTCATTGGAGCGCAAGCAATCGCGTTAAATTATTGGTATTCACGTTTTATTGAGAATAATCAAAAGAACATTTACGATTCAATGCCGGTTGCAATGACAGAAAGTGAACTTTTTTCATTGCTTCAAAATAACTTTATTGTACTTGATAATGGTAAAATTGCAGAAATAACAAGCGTGCAATGGAGTGAGCTACAAGCCAAAGCAATGGTTAACTACAACATACTTAGACCAAGAATAAACGAAAAAAGCGTACAAATCAATGGATAATTTAAAAGACATTTTAGGCAAGGACATTCCTAACGTTTTGAAAGCATTTCAGGACTTAGAGAAAAAGATAACGCCAGAGCTTCACAAGATTAATCAACATCGTGATGAAATTCCGTCGGATTTATTAGTTAAATTTGATTCGGCAATGAATGACATTAAAGAGGCAAAGGAAAAATTAAAGCAACATGGCATTAACAATTATTGATAGAAATTATTCCACTCGAAATCATCCTTCGGGTAATGCCTTTTTGCTCGCAAATAGCGGTCAATTCATTGAGGAAAAAATCACCGTAGTTTGTGAATTTGATTTTACTAGCACATCAAACTTGCCGGTAACTTTCCCAAGTATTTACGAAATTCAATTGCTTGGTGGGGATTGGCAAACTAAAGGTTTTGCCATTGGTGATATAATTGAATTAACTGGGTCAATTCCATGGTCTGGAGGCGTTTTCTCTTATTCATCTTCACCCTATACAATCACATCGATCAATGGCGATACAATCACCGTTGGAAATTCATTAGATCCATTAAACACCGGCGCAATAGTTGGTACAATAATGCCGTCAACTCCGCAAGGTATTACATCGCTTCAAATTGTCAATGCGACAACGTCAACACCGCAAGTTATCGAAGTATTTCATAACATTGTTCCAAACGCTTCAAGTGGCTCGGTAAATTCATTGATTGATAATCAAGTCAATAGATTTGAGGCGATTGATATTGATACGTTAAATGTTGGTGATTCATTCGGTTTTTTACAACTTGGAAATAAATCGGGTGGAACTTATACAAGTGCAAAAATTACACGGTTGTCAGATGTAAGCGGAAATAAATCGTATTTAATTACGCTCGTTTACAATTTCCCATACAAATTCGAAGATTCGGATTTCAATGAACCTTCATTCTTTGAAGCGTCGCAATCATTGAAGCCATACGTGGAAATCAACGCATATCCACAACAAAACAATCCAAATGCCAAGTTGCAAGTAACTTATGGCGGTTATCTTGGAAACGTTGGATGGCTAGATGAAAGCTACAATCAAGGAACGAATGATTTTACAATCGATTTTGTTACAATTGAGGATGCTTTAGGTAATCCATTAACCGCGATTGACTACGCGCAAGAAACCATCATTAGTGTAGCCATAAGTGCAGGTGATGACTTTTTGGAAAGTGCCGAGATTGAATTCTACATGATTCCTGTACAAGAGGACATACAAAATCAACCGGAA